>Ga0247727_10000020_pt1 | contig 326291 bp, 326 predicted proteins | sample WisWelCaveWW1625_FD_202498 | JGI IMG/M metagenome (GOLD analysis project Ga0247727, IMG submission 202498) | Biofilm microbial communities from Wishing Well Cave, Virginia, United States - WW16-25 | ecosystem: Environmental > Aquatic > Deep subsurface > Groundwater > Cave microbial mat...
CCGCACCCCGTCGCGCCTCCTTGTTTCATGCCGTCAGACAGCTCGAAACCTAGGAAGCAGGCGGGGTGCGCCCGCGCACCGCCGTCGCGGGGACCCACGGATGTGTCAGGAGGGCGGCATATCTGCCGGAGTGGGTCCACTAGCCCGGCAGCGTCACCACGGGCAGGATGACGCCGTGCGAAAGCTGGTGGCAGGTCTTCTTCTGATCGGCGCTTGCAGTTCCGATGGTGCTGCGAGTGACGACTGGGTCGTGGAAGTAACAGGAGACTTCACGCGAGTGAACCCATGCGACTCCATGGACGGGATCACAGAAGCGCTCGACGTGGGCGGGTCGGATATGGAGCCCCTGGGTCTCTACAGAGTGTCGACCCGAGCACATGGTGACGCGGTCGCACGGTGCTTCGACGACCACGGCTTCGACGCTGAGGTCCGCGAGACGACCGAGTCCGATCGGGCGCTGTTTCCTTGACCATAACTGCCGAAGTGAGGCGCACGACGGCCCTGGCGGCGGGTCCGGGGGCCGAAGCGAGGTCGTAGCCTCCAGGTCATGACAGTCACCGGCATCAACCACATCGCCATGGTCACGACCGACCTCGAGCGGCACGCGAAGTTCTACGGCGACGCTTTTGGCGCGATGGTTACCTTCACAATGGAGGCGTCGGACGACCACCCGCGGATGTGGATCTACGAGCTGGGGGGCGGTTCGTCGTTCAACGTGTTCGAGACCACCGCCGACCAGATTGTCGGCGATCGCGGCCGGCAGGGCCGGCGCGGTCCGATCGACCACTTCGGGATCGGCGTCGACTCCCGAACCAGCCTCGAGCAGGTCAAGGAACGCCTCAGTGCCGCCGGCGCCGACATCGGCGACATCCAGGATCTCGGCGGCGAGTGGTCGCTGTTCTTCCGAGACCTCGACGGCATGGAGCTCGAGGTCACCGCCCCGTTCGACTCGTAGGAGCACGCGAACGGCCCCCGCCGTACCGGGGGTCGGTCACGGGTTTGCCGCGGGACGGGCCATAACTGCCAAACTGCCCGGTGCTCGCCTGGCCGGCATTCCGGGCAGAGTGGGACGTTGGTCGCTAGCCAAGGCAAGTCCGGATCTTGGAGGCGAGAGCATCAAGTTCGCTGCGGTCAGGATTCGACCCCCATCTCGCATTGATCACGAAGCCGTCGCCCTCCCAGCGTGGGAACACGTGGAGGTGCGAGTGGAACACCTCCTGGAAGGCGGCCTCACCATCGGCGTAGAACAGGTTCACCCCTTCGCATTGCAGATCGCTGCGACGCAACGCCTCAGCAAGGCGGCGGGCGACGGTGATCATCTCCGCAGCGAGTTCGTCGGTGAGGTCGGCCAGGTCGGGCAGGTGTCCTTCGGGATGACGAGCAGGTGACCCGGAGTGACGGGGTCCACGTCCATGAAAGCCAACACCGTGGTGGTCTCGGCAAGCCGACTGCACGGAAGCGACCCTTCGACGATGCGGCAGAACACGCATTCTCCGGCGGCCGTCACGGGCCGAGTCTCTCACCGGGTGCAGTCCCGCGAGGTTGAACTTGTTGGGTGTCTCATGCGGTCCCGCAGGTCGGGGCACATCTGCCGATCACGACACGGCGGTCGCATCACTGGGCAGAATGTGCAACGTGGGTCGTTGGGCAGCGGTGTTGGCTCTCGTGATTTTGATGTCGGGTTGTGGCGGCAGTGACGAGGCGGCAGACCCGTCGGAGCCTGGCGTCACGACAACGATTGGGGACGAGCGGCAGGAGCTGCGACCGACGTACCCAGCCTCTGGGTGCTGCGAACAGGCTGGGCTGGTTGGCGGTCCCAACGGACTGAGGTTGGCTGGCGATCCTGCAACTGGGTGCGTCTGGTTCGAGGGGATCGGCACCGAGGCCCGCGTGTCGACGATCTGGCCCGAGGGGTTCACGGTGTCGTTTGACCCGTTGCGGGTCTACGACCTTCAAGGGGCCGTCTTTGCCGAGGAAGGTCAGACATACACGGGCCTCGGTGGGGCTGAAGCAACGGACCCGCCCGACACATGTCGGCAGGATGATGAGTCGGTGTCCGTGGCCTCGTGGCGCATGGGAGGGGTCGACACCGAACCAGGCCCCTAGTGCCAGCGGGCTCAACGGAGTGTGACTAGGTCCCGCCGCGTCTGCCCCGCCGTGGTCGTCGGTGTGAGATGGCTGGGCCGGCGATCCAGCTGCGGTTGCCCCCACCCGACACGACCCGTCGTCGGGATCGCCGCGTTGAACCGCGGGATCGAGCTGGCGTCAGCCCTCGTAGGGGAAGCCGAGGTCGGGCGCAGTCACCAGCGCACGGAGGGGCAGGTCGTGGTCCGCCGCCATGGCCGCCACCGTGCCGCCGCGATCGACGACCGGGAGCAGCAGCACGGGCACAGCGCCGGCCTCCTCGCGGATCACCACCGCCGCCTCGAGCATCGATACGCCGCGGGTGACCGCGTCCTCGGTGATCACGACGCGGTCGCCCCGCTCGAGGGCACCGGCGATGCGGCCGCCGCCTCCGTGGTCCTTGGCGTCCTTGCGCACGCTGAAGCTCCGGAGCGGCCGGCCGCGCGTGGCGGCGATGGCCGCGATGCCGAACGCGACGGCGTCGGCTCCCATCGTCAGGCCGCCGATGGCCGTGACGTCGTCGGGGATGACCTCCAGCGCGGCATCGGCCACGAGGAGCATGCCCTCGGCTCGGCAGGTCGTCTGCTTCGCGTCGATGAACCACGTGCTCCGCTTCCCGCTCTTGAGCGTGAAGTCGCCGGTGCGCACGCTGTGCTGCAGTAGGTGCACGACGAGGGCGTCGTGGGCGCTGGTCACCTCACCGACCCGACGGGGCGAAGTGGACCCGACCGTGTCCCGCGACGATCTCACCGATCTGCGTGGCGCGGTGGCCCTCGGTGCGCAGCAGGTCGAGGGTGCGGTGCACCTCGTCGGGCGCCACGACCACCACCATGCCGATGCCGAGGTTGAACACCTTGCGCATCTCGTCGTCGCTCACCTCGCCGAGCCGCTGGATCTCCCCGAAGATGCGGGGCGCTTCCCAGGTGCTCGGGTCGATGCGCGCGTCGGCGTCCTCCGGCAGCACCCGGACGACGTTGGCCGGGAGGCCACCCCCGGTCACGTGGGCGATGGCGCGGACGTCGACGTGCCGGAGCAGCGCGGCGATGGCCGGCGCGTACACGACGGAGGGAACGAGCAGCTCGTCCCCGAGGCTGTGGTGCGCACCAGACCACGCCGGCTCGTGCAGCTCGCGGCCGACGCTCTCCAGGAGCACCTTGCGAGCGAGGGAGTAGCCGTTGGAGCGCAGGCCCGGAGACGGGAGCCCGATGAGCACGTCGCCGCGCTGGACGTGCTCGCCGGTGATCAGGCGGTCGCGTTCGGCCACGCCGACCGCGAAGCCGACCAGGTCGAACTCTCCTGGCTCCATGGCCCCCGGATGTTCCGCCATCTCCCCGCCGATGAGCGCACAGCCGGCCTGCCGGCACCCCAGCGCGACGCCCTCCACGAGCTGCTCGATGTGGTCGGGGTCGAGCTGGCCGACGGCGATGTAGTCGAGGAAGAACAGCGGCTCGGCGCCCTGGCACACGATGTCATCCACGCACATGGCGACGAGGTCGACCCCGATCGTGTCGAAGCGACCGGTGGCCTGCGCGATCAGCGCCTTCGTGCCCACCCCGTCCGTCGACGACACGAGCACGGGGTGCTTGTAACGGTGACTCGCGAAGGCGAAGAGCCCACCGAAGCCACCGATGTCGCCGATGACCTCCGGTCGGAAGGTCGACCGGACCTTCGACTTGATCCGCTCGACGGCGGCTTCACCGGCCGAGATGTTGACGCCCGCATCCTCGTAGCTCGTTCCCAACGCGGCGCGGCCCTCAGTCGATCACGGTCTGGACGGGGCTGCCTGGACGTGGCACCGGTTGCTCCTCGAGGACGTGCTTGCGCAAGGTGACGGGTACGGCGACGGGGTAGTTGCCGGTGAAGCACGCGTCGCAGAACCCCGCGCCGGGCGCGCCCGTGGAGGTCACGAGGCGATCGAGGCTCACGTAGGCGAGCGTGTCGACGCCGAGGTACTCGCGGATCTCGTCGACGGCGAGCGAGGCCGCGAGCAGCTCCGTGCGGTCGCCGGTATCGATGCCGTAGAAGCATGACCACTTCACCGGCGGCGACGTGATGCGCAGGTGCACCTCCGTGGCGCCCGCCTCGCGGAGCATCTTCGTGAGCTGCTTCTGCGTGGTGCCGCGCACGATCGAGTCGTCCACCACCACGATGCGCTTGCCCGCGATGTTCTCCCGCAGGGGGTTCAGCTTCATGCGCACGGCCCGGGCGCGGAGCTCCTGGCTCGGGGCAATGAAGCTGCGGCCGATGTAGCGGTTCTTCACCACCCCCTGCCCCAGCGGGATCCCACTGCGACGGGCGAACCCCTCGGCCGCCGGAACGCCCGACTCGGGAACACCCATCACCATGTCGGCGTCGACCGGCGCCTGCTCGGCGAGCTGCTCGCCGATGCGCATGCGCGCTTGGTGAACGCTCTGGTTGTAGAGGCGCGTATCCGGACGGGCGAAGTACACGAACTCGAAGAGGCACAGGCGCGGGTCGACCCGGTTGTCCGGGAACGGCCGCAACGAGTGAGGCCCGGTCGCGTCGATGACGACCATCTCACCGGGGTCGAGCTCGCGCACGAAGTGCGCCCCCACGATGTCGAGCGCCGGGCTCTCCGACGCGAGCACCCAGCCCTGGTCGAGCTTGCCGAGGCAGAGGGGTCGGAACCCGTTGGGATCGCGCACGCCGATGACGTGGGCCTCGTCCATCACCACGAACGAGAAGGCGCCCTCGAGCCGGGGCAGGACCTCAGCGAGCGCCCGCTCGAGGGCCTTGTCGTCGCTCGCCCCCTCGGGGAGCTGCACGAGGGCGTTGCCGATGAGCTCGGCGACGAGGTCCGAGTCGCTGGTGACCGTGCCGGGGAGCATCCCCTCCGCGGCGGCCAGCGCCTCCGTGTTGGTGAGGTTGCCGTTGTGCCCGAGGGCGAAGTGGCGTGCCCCGGCGCCGCGGTACGCGGGCTGCGCGTTCCGCCACGTGGACGAGCCGCTCGTCGAGTAGCGGCAGTGCCCGATGGCGAGCATCCCGTCGAGGCCTGCCAGCGTGCGGTCGTCGAACACCGCCGCGACGAGGCCCTGGTCCTTCACGACCGTGACCTCGGAGCCGTCGCTGACCGCCATCCCGGCCGACTCCTGCCCCCGATGCTGGAGCGCGAACAGACCCAGGTAGGTCAGGTGGGCGACCGGCTGGCCGGGCGCGTACACGCCGAACACCCCGCACGCCTCCTTGGGACGGTCGTCGAGACAGGGGTCGTCGAGCTCGTCGCCGCGGGGCACGGGTCCAGTCTGCCAGGCGAGCGCGCTGGTCCCGCGCCCTCGGGGGTCGAACCGGCTTCAGAGCTGCGTCGTGGTGCCCAGCGAGTCGGGCAGGCAGCCGCGCCACGCGGCCGTGGCCGCTGCCAGCCCGACGTCGACGAGGCCCTCGATGATGAGGCGATCGCCGCCGACGCGTCCGAGCGTCGCCGCCACCACCCCGGCCGACTGGGCGGCGCGCACGACGTCGTCGCGGCGCCCGTTGGTGACGCAGACCACCACGCGGCTGGGCGACTCGGCGAACAGCCAGGCGTGGTCCGCGCCGGTCGCCCGCACGACGAAGCCGCGCCCGCTTCGCACCGCCATCTCGGCGAGGGCGACCCCGATCCCGTCCGCCGTGTCGTGCACGCACGCTACGAGGCCCTGCGCGACCACGGTCCGCACGAGGTCGGCGACCGCACCGTGCACCGCGAGGTCCAGCTCCGGCGGGGGCCCCGCCTGGTGACCGCGCTCCCAGGCCCATCGCGAGCCCGAGAGCGAGCGAGCCTCGGGGCCGAGCGCGAGCAGGGTGCCCCCCGCGACGAGCCGCACGCCCGGCGGCCTCCTGTCGAGGCGGTCGACCGCCCCGACGAGGCCGACCACCGGCGTCGGATCGATGTCTCGGCCGCCGCTCTCGTTGTAGAGGCTCACGTTCCCGCCGACGACGGGGATGCCGAACGCCCGGCAGGCCTCTGCCATGCCGTCGATCGCCTCGGACAGCTGCCACATCACCTCGGGGTGCTCAGGGTTGCCGAAGTTGAGGCAGTTCACGAGGCCGAGCGGGCGTGCGCCCACGCACGCGAGGTTCATCATCGCCTCGGCCACGACGAGCGCTGTGCCGCGTCGCGGGTCGAGGGCGCACCAGCGGTGGTTGCCGTCGCACGTCAGCCCGAGGCCGCGCCCGGTGTCCTCGCCAGTGATCGGGTGCTTGAGACGGAGCACCGCTGCATCCCCGCCAGGGCCCTCGACCGTGTTGAGGAACAGCTGGTGGTCGTACTGCCGGAACACCCACGTCGGGTCCATCAGCAGCCCGAGGAGGTCGGCCCCCGGGTCGTCAGGCGCAGGCAGGCCGGCACCGCGGTCGGCGAGGCGCCCGAGCCGTCCCACCGGCTCGTGGAGCGGACGGTCGTACAGCGGGGCGTCCGCGTCGAGCGATGCCGCGGGGATGTCGCCGAGGACCTCACCATCGAAGCGGTCGAGCACCCGGAAGCGCCCGGTGCCGGTCACCGTGCCGATCACCGAGGCGCTGATCTCCCACTTGACGCAGATCGCCAGCAGGTCGTCGAGCTGCTCCGGGGACGTGATGGCCAGCATCCGCTCCTGGCTCTCACTCGTCATGATCTCGAAGGGCTCCATCCCCTCCTCGCGCACGTGGACCTCGGCGAGGTAGAGATCCATGCCGACGCCACCCTTCGAGGACGTCTCGCTGGCGGCCCCCGTGATGCCCGCCGCGCCGAGGTCCTGGATGCCGACCACGAGCCCGGCATCGAGGATCTCGAGGCAGGCCTCGATCAGGCGCTTCTCCTCGAAGGGATCGCCGACCTGGACGCTCGGGCGCTTGTCGTCGTCCGCGCCGTCGGCGCCGAAGCCCGCCGAGGCGAGCACGCTCGCGCCACCGATGCCGTCACGCCCGGTCGATGACCCGAACAGCACCGCGAGGTTCCCCACGCCCGATGCCCGTGCGAGCACGAGCCGGTCCTGCGGTAGCAACCCGAGGCAGAAGACGTTGACGAGCGGATTGTCCTGATAGGTCGGATCGAAGACGATCTCCCCGCCCACCGTGGGGACGCCCACGGAGTTCCCATAGCCAGACACGCCCGATACGACACCCTCGGCGATCCACCGCGAGCGGGCGTCGTCCAACGGGCCGAATCGGAGCGGATCCATCAGCGCGATCGGCCGCGCCCCGACGGAGAACACATCGCGCAGGATTCCGCCGACGCCGGTAGCGGCGCCCTCATAGGGCTCGATCGCGGAGGGGTGGTTGTGGCTCTCGATTCGGAAGGCGGCGGCGATGCCGTCGCCCACGTCGACGACGCCCGCGCCCTCCCCGGGCCCGACCAGCACGTGCGGCGCCTCGGTGGGCAGACGCCGCAGGTGCAGGCGCGACGACTTGTACGAGCAGTGCTCCGACCACATCACCGAGTACATGGCCAGCTCGAGGTCGTTCGGCTCCCGGCCCAGGATCGCCACGATCGACTCCGCCTCGTCGTCCGTGAGCCCGAGCGCACGGTGGAGCGGCTCCTCGGTGGTGCTCGATCGGTCGGGCATGGCGGCAGCCTACGCGGCGGCCTCTGCGCCCCGAGACTGACCAAATCGCAGTCATCCGGAAGGCATCAATAGGACTCGAGCGGAAAGGCGGAGCCTTCCCGCTCGGCGATGAGGCGCCGACCGATGGTCGGCACCGAGAGCATTGCCGATACGCGCACGTCCTAGGATGCGGCACATGGCGACAAAGCGAACCCGCACACCCATGTCCGACGAGCACAAGGCCGCGCTGGCGGAAGGTCGCAATCAGGGTCGCTCGGTGCGCCGCTATCTCGAAGCCCTCGACGCCCACAGGCCGAAGCGGGGCCGCAAGCGCACCCCCGACTCGATGCGAAAGCGGCTCGACAAGATCGACGTCGAGCTGGCCAGTGCCGATCCCCTGAAGCGGTTGCAGCTCATCCAGGAGCGCCTCGACCTCACGGCCGAGCTCGAGGCGGCGAGCGAGAAGGTCGACCTGTCCGGCCTCGAGAAGGAGTTTGTGGACGCGGCCGCTGCGTACAGCGCCCGCAAGGGCATCTCCTACGCGGCTTGGCGGGAGCTCGGGGTCGAGCCCGGCGTTCTGAAGCGGGCTGGGATCAGCCGTTCGAGCTGACGGCTCGCGCCACTGCGGCGCCGGCGCTCACCAGGAGCGAGCGGAGGAGCACCGCACCGTCGGTGGATCCCACGAGCGGGTGACACGCCCGCTCGGGGTGTGGCATCAGCCCGACGACGTTGCGTCCCTCGTTGCACACCCCCGCGATGTCGTCGACCGATCCGTTGGGGTTGTCGACGTAGCGCACGACGACGCGATCGTCGGCTCGGAGCGCCGCCAGGGTGGCGGCGTCGCAGGTGTAGCTGCCCTCGAAGTGGTTGATCGGGATGCGGAGCACGTCCCCGACCGTGGCCTCCGCCGTCAGCGCGCAGCTCGTCGTCTCGACGCGGATGCGAGTGGTGGCGCACAGGAACTTGAGCCCGCGGTTCTTCTGCAGGGCGCCGGGGAGGAGCCCCGCCTCGGTGAGCACCTGGAACCCGTTGCAGATGCCGACCACGGGGCCGCCGTCGGCGGCGTGCGCCCGGACCGCGTCCATCACCGGCGAGAACCGGGCGATGGCGCCGGGGCGCAGGTAGTCACCGTGAGCGAACCCACCCGGCAGCACCACGGCGTCGACCTGGCCGAGCGTCGTCGCGCCGTGCCACACGAGGTCGGCCAGGCCACCGAGGCCGCGGATGGCCTCGACGGCATCGAGCTCACAGTTCGATCCCGGGAAGGTGACGACGCCGATGCGCGCCGCCATCAGACGACCTCGACCACCGTCAGGGTGACCTCCGCAGCCTCGATGACCGGGTTGATCAGGAAGCGCTGGCAGACCTCGTCGGCGTGGGCCTGGGCGCTCGACTCGTCCGGGGCTTCGAGCTCGAAGCGGATCGCCTTCCCGACGCGGACCCCGCGGATGCCGTCGAACCCGAGGTGCGGGAGGGATCGCTCGATCGTCGCGCCCTGGGGGTCGGCGATCCCGGGGCGGAGGCGGGTCTCGACGAGCACCGAGAAGAGCATGCCCCGAGCCTAGTGGGCACGCCCCGGATCCCTGACGCAGCCTCGGGCAACGTCAGCGCACACCGGGCCAGGCCGACAACGATCGTCCGGTGATGCGCTCGTACGCCTCGATGTAGCGCGCGCTGGTGGCCGCGGCGACCTCCGGCGGCAACGGCGGGGGCGGCGGGTTCTTGTCCCAGGCGAGGCTCTCGAGGTAGTCACGCACGGGCTGCTTGTCGAAGCTCGGGGGCGTGGCGCCGGGAACCCACTCGTCGACGGGCCAGAAGCGGCTGGAGTCGGGCGTCATCACCTCGTCGCAGAGCACCAGCTCGCCGTCCACGAGCCCCAGCTCGAACTTCGTGTCGGCGATGATGATCCCGCGCTCCCTCGCCAGGGCCGCGCCGCGCTCGTAGAGGGCGAGCGAGATGGCGCGAGCCCGCGTCGCGTGCTCCTCGCCGACCAGGTCGACCGCCTGCTCGAAGGAGATGTTCTCGTCGTGGACGTCGCTCTTCGTCGACGGGGTGAACACGGGCTGTGGCAGCTGGTCGCTCTGCTGCAGCCCAGCGGGCAGGGCCTGGCCGTGCATCGTGCCGGAGGCGCGGTACTCCTTCCACGCGGACCCGGACAGGTAGCCCCGGACGATGCACTCGATCGAGAGCATCTCCGCCTTCCGGCACAGCATGATCCGGCCCGCCAAATCGGGATCCGCAGCCGCCACCTCGGCGGGCAGGTCGGCGACGTCGGTCGACACGAGGTGGCTCCCGGCCACGTCGGCCAGCACCTCGAACCAGAACGCGGAGATGGCGGTCAGCACCCGGCCCTTGTGCAGGATCGGCTCGCCGAGCACGACGTCGAACGCGGAGAGCCGGTCTGACGTGACCATCAGGAGCTGGTCGTCACCGACGGCGTAGATGTCCCGGACCTTGCCGGAGTACAGGTGAGGGAGGGGAAGCGTCACCCCGCCGAAGGTAGTGCGCTACAGGATGGCCTCGGGCCGGTAGCCCGCCGCGTCCGGATGACGAGCGACGACGTTGGCGACCTGGTCGACGAAGGCCTGCACCTGGTCGACGGCGGTGCCGACGAAGGTCAGCGGCTCACCCACCAGGGCGTCCAGCGCGGAACGATCGAGCGGCAGCCGCGCATCCGCGGCCAGGCGGTCGAGGAGGTCGTTCGTGGTCGCGCCCCGCTCGCGCATCTCGAGTGCCACGCTGACCGCGTGCTCCTTGATGGCCTCGTGGGCCGCCTCGCGGCCGACGCCGGCCCGCACGGCGCCCATCAGCACCTTGCTCGTCGTGAGGAAGGGCAGGTACCGCTCGAGCTCGCGTGCCACGACAGCCGGGTAGGCCCCGAAGTCGTCCAGCACGGCAAGGAACGTCTGGAACAGGCCGTCCGCCGCGAGGAACGCGTCGGGGAGCGCGACGCGCCGCACGACGGAGCACGACACGTCACCCTCGTTCCACTGGTCCCCCGCCAGCTCGCCGACCATCGAGAGGTAGCCACGCAGCACGACGAGCAATCCGTTGATGCGCTCGCAGGATCGACTGTTCATCTTGTGTGGCATGGCCGAGGAGCCGACCTGCCCGGGCTGGAAGCCCTCCGTGGCCAGCTCCAGCCCGGCCATCAACCGGATGGTGGTGGCCAGGCTCGCGGGTCCCGCCGCCGCCTGCACCAGCGCCGCCACGACATCGAGGTCAAGCGACCGGGGGTACACCTGGCCGACGTTGGTCAGGACGGCGTCGAACCCGAGGTGGGCGGCGACCGCTGCCTCTAGCGCCTCAACGTTGGCGGGGGTGCCCAGCAGGTCGAGCATGTCCTGCTGCGTCCCCACCGGGCCCTTGATCCCCCGCAGGGGGTAGCGGTCGAGGAGCTCCTCGACTCGGCGGAGCGCCTGCAGGAGCTCCTCACCCGCGTTGGCGAAGCGCTTGCCCATCGTGGTGGCCTGAGCGGCCACGTTGTGGGTGCGGCCCGTCATCACCAGCGCGGCGTGCTCGGCGGCCCGGTCGGCCAGGCGGGCCAGCGCCGTCACCATCCGGTCGCGGACGAGAGCGAGCGCGGCGCGGACCTGGAGCTGCTCCACGTTCTCCGTGAGGTCGCGCGAGGTCATGCCGGCGTGGATCCGCTCGTGGCCGGCGAGGGCCGAGAACTCCTCGATCCTGGCCTTGACGTCGTGGCGCGTCACCCGCTCGCGTGCCTCGATGCTGGCGAGGTCGACCTTGTCGACGACGGCGACGTGATCATCGATCACCGATTGGGGGATGTCGATCCCCAGGTCGTGCTGGGCCCGCATGACGGCCACCCAAAGCTGCCGTTCGAGCACCACCTTGTGCTCCGGGGACCAGATGTCGGCCATCGGGCCGCTCGCGTAGCGGGCCGCCAGCACGTTGGGCAGGTGGGCGCCTGGCATGCCCCGAGTCTCCCATCCGGAGCCGGGGGATCGACACTCCGTCGCGCAACTGGGCCGTTCGGCCCGCTTCGCCGCACCGGGCTCAAGTCGGATCGCAACCGAACCGTTACCAAGTGGACAGCCCAGGAAGGGTGGGCGACGAAGGGGCGAGCAGGGACATGTTGGACAGCTGCAGCAAGCACCCACACGAGATGGGCGTGGCCCTGTGCCGACGGTGTGGCGTCGCCTGGTGCGCGAGCTGCCTGGTGTACTCGTTCGGCCCCAAGAAGCCGCCGTACTGCATGAGCTGCGCGATGGTCGCCGGTGGCGTCAAGACCTCGGCGTCGATGCCACCGATGCCCCGCCGCCAGGTCAAGGCACAGATGCGAGCGGTCAAGGCGCAGGCCAAGGCCGATGCAAAGGCAGATGCCAACGCCGTGGTGCAGGCAGCCGAGCCCGAGGTGTCCGCTGAGGTCGAGCGCGAGCTCGCCGACGCCTACAGCCAGACCGACTGGGCCACCCCCTGGTGGGAGGACCGCCAGCCCACCCTGGCCGACTAGCGACCAGCGCGCAGGCCGTCGGTCGTCCGACTACCCGGCGATCTCGATCCGGTGATCGGCGAGCTGAGCGGCGAGCCCGGCGTCCGTGATCGCGAGCATCTGCACGACGAGCAGCGCCGCGTTCTGAGCGCCGTCGATGGCGACGGTGGCCACCGGGATCCCCTTCGGCATCTGCACCGTCGCGTAGAGCGCGTCCACGCCATTGAGGGCACCGCCCGACAGCGGCACACCGACGACCGGCAGCGTGGTCTGGGCTGCGACAGCGCCGGCGAGGTGCGCGGCCATCCCTGCCCCGCAGATGAAGGCGCTGTAGCCCTGCTCGCGCGCGGTGGAGGCGAGCTCGGCGACCTTGGCTGGCGTGCGATGGGCCGAGTGCACCCGCACGTCGGCCTCGATGCCGAAGCGCGCGAGCGTGTCGGCCGCGGGCTGCATCTTGTCCCGGTCGTTGGGCGAGCCCATCAGGATCGCGACCTTGTACGTCATGTGAGCACCTCGTTGGCGATGTCGGTCCGGTGGGTGGCGGGGTCAGCCAACAGTGCCGGCCGCAGGCCGGCCCCATCAGCTCGGCGGCGAGGCACCGCCTCGACGACGACCTCCGTCATGTGAGCACCTCGTTGGCGATGTCGGTCCGCTGGGTGGCGGGGTCAGCCAACAGTGCCGGCCGCAGGCCGGCCCCATCAGCTCGGCGGCGAGGCACCGCCTCGACGACGACCTCCGTCATGTGAGCACCTCGTTGGCGATGTCGGTCCGGTGGAACGCACCTGGCCACCGGAGGTGGCCGAGGGCCTCGTACGCGCGGCTCCGGGCGCTGGGCAGGTCGGGGCCGCGACCCACGACCTCGAGCACGCGCCCGCCCGCGGTCGCGAGACGACCGTCGCCGGCCGATGCCACCCCGGCGCAGAACACGGTGACCCCGTCGACGGCTCGAGCCGCGTCGAGGCCTCCGATCACATCGCCGGTCACCGCTTCGATCGGGTAGCCCTCCGCCGCCGCCACGACGAGCACGGCGGCGCCGTCGTCGTAGGTTGGCGGTTCGTCGAGTGCCCCGGCTGCGGCGGCCGCGAGGTGGGCGGCGAGGTCCGAGGTGAGGCGGACGAGCACGACCTGGCTGTCGGGGTCGCCGAAGCGGATGTTGTACTCGACGAGCTTCGGTCCCTCGGGCGTGACCATGAGCCCGGTGTACAGGACGCCGCGGTAGTCGATCCCTCGCCGCCGCAGCTCGTCGAGGGTCGGCTGCACGAAGCGAGCGACCACGTCCTCTGCGAACCCGTCGTCGAGCCACGGCAGCGGGCAGTACGCCCCCATCCCCCCGGTGTTGGGGCCCGTGTCGCCGTCGCCGACCCGCTTGAAGTCCTGGGCGGGGACGAGCGCCACCGCGCGGGTGCCGTCGCACAGCGCGAAGACGGAGACCTCAGGACCGGTCATTCCCTCCTCGATGATCACGACGCGACCGGCGTCACCGAACGATGCGCCCGACAGCTTCGCGACCACGTCGGCCTCGGCCTCCGCCAGGTCATCGGTGACGAGGACCCCCTTGCCCGCGGCCAGTCCGTCCGTCTTCACGACCCACGGCGGCGGGAGGCTGCGGAGGAACCGCACCGCTGGCTCGACCTCGTCGAAGGTCGCGTGGCGCGCGGTGGGCACGCCCGCGGCCACGGCAAGCTCTTTCATGTACGCCTTCGAGCCCTCAACCTGGGCCCCGTCGGCCCCGGGGCCGAACACGAGCTTGCCCGTGGCGCGGAGCCGGTCCGCCAGCCCGTCCACGAGGGGCGCCTCGGGGCCGATGACGAAGAGGTCCGCGTCCAGCTCCTCCGGCGCGGTGGCGACCGAGCCGGGGATCCCCGCGTTCCCCGGCGTCACCACCACCTCCGCCGTGCGCGAGAGCACATGCGCCAGGCAAGCCTCCCGCCCCCCCGACCCCACCACGACGACGCGCACCACGCCATCCTGTCGCAACGGATGACACCCGAGGCAACCAGGGGTTGCGGAGGGAGCGTGAGGAGAGGAGGGCGCCTGACCGAAGCGTCGCGTTGGTGGGTCGCCTCAGGGTGTGAGCGCGAGCCGCCACGCGTCGGTGTCGTGATAGTTGTGGTTTGCAGTCGCCAGGCCCTCGCGCACGGTCCAGACCCACGCGGCTCGGGCGTCGAGGACGCCGCCCACCTTGGTCTTGCCGACCGCGCGTCCCTCAACGACGACCACGTCACCGGCGTCGTAGAACTGGTCAGGGACGACGGCGAACTCGTCGAACTGGTCCATCACCATTGCAAACACCTTGCCCGCCACCTCCTCGGGGCTGTGGTGGGTGCCCCGGTGCGGAAGGTAGCTCTGGGGGCTCTCGACCCACTCGATGTCCGGTGCGAGCGCGGCCAGGACGGCCGGGATGTCACCCTTGGCAAAGTTCTCGTAGACGCTCCGAACCACTGCGACGTTCTCGGCTGACATGCGACGCTCCTTTGCTCGACCTGTTCGATCCGCCACGTGGTATTGTCAAGGTACTTGCGCATGTTGTCAAGGAGGATGCGCACATGAATCGCCCGTCGCTTGAGAACACCCCTGCGCTGCGGGCGTGGCGGGACCAGACCCTGTACCGGCTTCTCCTGCGCGCCAGCCGTGCCGAAACGATGACGACCTTGGAGCGAATCCACCAGCGGGGCTACAGCGACATCTCCCTTGGCGACACCAACTTGCTCGCCAACCTCGACACCGAAGGCACCTCCATCTCCGCACTTGCCCGGCGCGCCGGGGTCACCCGGCAAGCGGCGAGCCAACAGGTCGCCGCGCTGGAGCGAGCGCGCTACGTCGAGCGAAGAGATTCAGACACCGACGGCCGAGCGGTGATCATCGTCCAGACCCCCCGCGGCCGAGCCCTCCTGGAGGACGCTCTTGACATCGTCCAAGATCTCGAGGCCGCCTACGCGGAGCACCTAGGGCACGCGCGACTCACCGAGCTCAAGGACTCACTGTCGTCCCTGCTCGAGCGGATCGACCCGATCGGCACGCTCGGACGTGATTGAGCGCACGTTTCGAAGGACGGGCACGGGAGGCGCAGGCACAGGCTGGTTCGGCGTGGAACCTCTGGTTCTACGCCGACAGCTGCACGTATTGGTCCCGTCCGGGGCCGACTCCGAGGAGGCGGATGGGGACGCCGACCTGGGCCTCGAGGAAGGCGACGTAGTCGTGCACCCGGGACGGCAGATGCCCCGGTTCGGTCGCGGTGCTGAGCTCGCTGCCCCAGCCGGGGAACGTCTCGTAGACGGGGCGAGCACGGTGGAGCACGGACTGGTTGTCGGGGAGGTGGGTGATCCGCTGACCGTCGACCTCGTAGGCCACGCAGACCTTCACCTCGTCGAACGCGTCGAGCACGTCGAGCTTCGTGATCGCCAGCTCGGAGAGCGAGTTGAGGCGCACGGCGTGGCGGAGCATGACGGCGTCGAACCAGCCGGGTCGCCGCTTGCGACCGGTGTTGGTGCCGTACTCGTGACCCCGCTCCACGATCGCTTCCCCCACGTCGTCGGTGAGCTCCGTGGGGAACGGGCCCGCGCCGACGCGAGTGACGTAGGCCTTCGCGACGCCCACCACGCGGTCGATGTGCAGCGGACCGACCCCAGCCCCGGGGCACGCGCCGCCTGCGATCGGGTTCGACGAGGTGACGAAGGGGTACGTGCCGTGATCGAGGTCGAGGAAGGTGGCTTGCGCTCCCTCGAAGAGCACGTGCTGCCCGGCCTCGAGCGCCTCGTGCACGAGGTTGACCGTGTCGGCCACGTAGGGCTGAAGGCGGGGGGCCAGGTCGTCGAGGTAGGCGGCGGCGATCTCGTCGACCGTCGGGGAGAGCTGGTTGTAGACCTTGGCGAGCATCGGCGCCTTGTCCTTCAGGACCAGCGTCAGCTTCTCGCGGAAGATCTTGGGGTCGTAGAGGTCCTGCACGCGAATGCCCACCCGGGATGCCTTGTCGGCATAGGCCGGGCCGATCCCCCGCTTGGTCGTACCAAGGGCGTTCTTGCCGAGGTGCCGCTCGGTGACCCGGTCGATCAGCTGGTGGTACGGGAGGATCAGATGCGCGTTCCCCGACACCTTGAGCCGCGAGCAGTCGATGCCGCGGGCCTCGAGCATGGCGACCTCGTCGAGCAGGACGCGTGGGTCGACGACGACGCCGTTCCCGATCACCGGGGTGATGTGGGCGTACAGCACGCCACTCGGGATCAGCTGGAGGGCGAAGGTCTCACCGTCCACCACGAGCGTGTGGCCCGCGTTGTGGCCGCCCTGGTAGCGCACCACGAGGTGCATCTCCTTGGCGAAGAGGTCGGTGAAGCGCCCCTTGCCCTCGTCCCCCCATTGGGTTCCGACGATGATGGTCGCAGGCACGAGCCCGCCTCCTCTGGTGGTCGCAAGGACGGTCGGCGAGCCTACCCGTCGGGCCTCGCGCCCCCTGCACCACCGGCCGCTCAGAGCTCGAGCGTGCGGCGCTCCCTGTCCTTCCACTCGTGTCCGTCGAACGACCAGCTCGTCGGGTAGGCGCGGGCGCTCGGCTCGACAAGGAGCTCCGCCGTCGACGCGGGCAGCTCGAACCGGGCCACGAGGTGGGTCGTGGTGCCCCGCGGGACCCGCACCCAGGCGGCGATCGTCCGGTTGTCGCCGTCACCGCCGGCGACTACGAGGTCGACGCCGTCGATGCGGTTGTCGGTAGCGCCGACGGGCAGGTTCAGCGTGACGAGCCCGAGGTACTCGCCGCGCTCGAGCTCCGAGCCTGGGTATGGCCCGACGACGTACCGGGGCTCCCCCGAAGCGGGCGCGTCATTGGTGACGGCTATGTCGAGGACTGCCTCGTAGACGTCCCCCCTGCGCTCCAGTGACAGGTCGGCGGACATGCGCATGAACCAGTCGAGCTTGACGCCACTGCGGTTGACCAGGGACAGGAGGAGCGAGTCCGGGGTGATCTGGCCGTCGACGCCCGCGGCCTCGAAGCCGGACTGCACGGTCGCGTCGGCGGACCACATCAGGAGGTGACGGCCGCTCGCGGCGGCGCGGAACCGGTCGAGGTCATCAGGCTCGAGGTCGTCGACCGACTCGAGCTGCTCGAGCGCGGTTCGGGCGATCTCGTCGAGCTCGTCGCGTCGCTCGGTGGTGTATGACCGGTCGGAGCCGTCGGCGAGGTAGCCCTGGTACTGGTCGTGGAGGATGTACGGCAGGATGTCGTCGCTACTGCGCTCCCCGGCGGCCGTCTGCACCGGACCCGTGGCCTCGATGATCGCCTGGAGCATGTGGGGATCGACGACGACGACGCCGTCCACCTCGGGATGGCCGAGCGCGTCCCACAGCAGCGTCGCCGTGCGGGCCGTCACGGGGAAGCGGTGTGAGAGCCCGAGGTGGCGGACATCGTGGTTGGGGTCGAGCCAGCCCCATCGCGCCGCGAGGTCTGCGTCGAGCGCGACCGGCGGGTCGACTTCGGGGGTCTTCTCGACCGACTCCATCGAGCCGAGGTCCATGCGCCCGTCCTCGACGTGGAGCACACCGGCCGACAGGAACATGCCCTGCCCGTTCTGCATCTGGGCGTTGTTCGCCGCGAACAGCAGGTAGTCGCTCGGGCCCTCGAAGAAGTCGGCGAGACCCACGCTCATCGTCGCAGTCCGCTCCAGCCCGTCGAGGACCTCGACGCGGGCGTCGTCGATCTCCCGCCGGGCAGAGGACAGCGATCCCACCAGCGCGTCGTCCGGGCCGAGGTCGAGGTCGTCGAAGCTCGGCTCGCCCCTCCGTGCGATCGACGCCACCTCCCGCAGCGTGGCGACGCGCTGGGGACCGGAGCCCAGACCGCCGTCGACCACGGCGCGGAGCTCGTCACCGAGCTCGGCCGCGGCATCCAGCGCCGCGGCGGCGGCATCGGCCTGGTGCGACGCGGCGGACAGCTGACGCCCGGCCACTGGCATCAGACGCACGGGCGTGAGGAACGGGTTGTCCAGCCGGTCGCCGATCTGCGCGAAGCGATCGGCGAAAGCAGCCAGGTCATCGGTGCCCTCCCCCTCCAGGAACGAGCGCGCGTCGAGGTCAGCGCGCATCGCGCGGAGCTCGTCGCGCGCGGCGGAGGCATCCGAACGCACGCTCAGTGCGGTCCACGCCACCCATGCCCCCCACGCAACGAGCAGGAGGACGGCGACGCGCCAGAGGGTGCGGCGGCCCCCGCGACGGCGGGGCGTCGCTGTGCTCAGCTCAGGCGGGTGCGGCGCTTGGAGACGGCGACCGCGCCGGAGCCGATGGCGATGGCGGCGGCTCCGATGCCCACGAGCCCGGCGACGTCCGAACCGGTGATCGGCAGGCTCGTGCTACGAGCCCCAGACCCGCCGGGGTCGCCCGGCACCCCGGGGTCGGTGGGCACGTCAACGCCGCCGACGCCGCCCGAGTGTTCGTCCTGGGCAGCGGCGGTGCCAGCCCCGAGGACGAGGACGGCGCCGAACGCGCCGGCGGCGACGAGGTGCCGCACCCTGCTGATGGAAGAGGTCGAGATGGACACTTGGCGCTCCCTGGATCGTCCCGTTCACCCAGTATTGCCCACGCACAGTGACCTCCGCCATCGTCAATCCTTCTCAGTACGTTGCGTGCGTGTGAGAGCACGATACGTGCGGACCGGGCCTACGAACAGGGGAGATCCCGCCGCAGCGTGCGGCCCGTCCAGCGCGCGGCGCTGAACGCGGTGCGTGCTCAAGTCGCTGCCATCCGGCTCCGATACCGCAGGGATCGTCTCGGCAGAACCACCGCCCGTGGCCGAACGACGAAGGGAGCCCTCGTGACCCGCCCGCACCACGCGAAGCTGCTGTTCGGCCTCGCCTTCGCCGCTCTCCTGCTCGCCGGCTGCCTGCCGTCCGTCTCGCCGTCCGGGGCGCAGTCCGGGGGCCCCGGCGCCTCGGTCCCACCGCGGCCTGCGACCACCACGACCACCGGGGCGCCGGTGACGACCACCGTTCCGGCCCCCACCACGACCACCGCGGCGCCAACCCCGCCCGCGAGCGGTGGCTTCGTCCACCCGGGTGTCGTGCTCAGCCGCGACGACCTCGACTTCGTGCGAGCCAAGATCGCCGCCGGCGAGGAGCCGTGGAAGGGCGCCTACGACGCCATCCTCGGCGGCGGGAGCTCCGAGTCGACCGCGGCGCGCCCGACGCGCTACCGCTACTCGTCCCTGTCCTACCCGCCGATGCCGGTACCGGTCATCCAGTCGGCCGGTGACAGCCACACGGCCTACGCGGCCGCCCACCCCGAGCTCGGCTGGGGCAACATCGGCCGCGACGAGCACATCGACGACGCCCAGGCCGCCTACGCCCAGGCCCTGCTCTGGTACTACACGGGGAACCACGCGTACGCGGACAAGGCGATCGAGATCATGGACGCCTGGTCGTCCACGCTGCGAGAGATCAAGTTCGCCGAACCGATCAACCCGGTCGACGGCCTACCGCAGTTCGAGGGGGGCAAGACGCAGGCGGCGTGGGGCGGGTCCCTGTTCGCACGCGCGGGCGAGATCATCCGCTACAGCGGCGCCGGATGGTCGGCGGCGGACGTGGACCGCTTCGAGTCGATGCTCCACGACATCTACCTCCCCATCACGATCACCAACTGGACCAACGGCGCCAACTGGATGACGACGCTGGCCGAGGCGACGATCAGCATTGGCGTGTTCACCGACGACCGGGCCGCCTTCGACGCCGGCATCGCATCGTGGCGGAGCAAGGTGCCGTCGACGATCTACATGACGTCCGACGGGCCACTGCCGGTCCCGCCGAGCCCCGGCTACGACACGGCCACGGAGTTCTACAACCTCTGGTACAAGCCGAGCTCCTACGTCGCGGGCCTGCACCAGGAGGCGCTCCGCGACATCAGCCACATGGGCATGGGCCTCGGGGCGATGTCCGACGGCGCCCAGACCGCCATGATCCAGGGCATCGACCTGTGGGGCGAGGAGCAGGTGCGCATCCTGGCGGGCTACGAGCTGGCCGCCGGCTACGTGAACCAGTACCTCGACAAGGTCGACGGGGGCGCGGCCCTGCCGGCCGGGTGGAAGCCGACCGGTTGGGTCGGCGCCACGTTCTCCGTCGGCGGCGAGTACTACGCCGGGGGCTGGGAGGTCGCCTACGCCCACTACGCGGAGGATCTCGGCATCGCGATGCCGAACACCCAGCGACTGGTCGAGCGGGTCCGTCCCTTCGGGCCGGGGCTACACCTGTCCTGGCAGACCCTCACCAACGCCCGCTCCTGAGACAGGCACCGCCTCGGGAGCGCGAGCGGTCCCCGCGGCCCGGCTGGGCCACAGGCGACGGGCCAGCTTGACCAGCTCCTCCTCGAGGGTGGCGATGATCACCATCACGTCCAGACCCACGGACCAGTTCTCGACGTAGAACAGGTCGAGTCGTTCGTAGGCGAGCATCGAGCCCGACGTGCGCGCTTCGACCTGCCACAGGCCCGTCACGCCCGGGAGCACCTTGGTGCGGGTCTGCAGCCGCTCTCCGAAGCACAACGCCTCGCTCGGCAGCGCGGGCCGGGGGCCGACGAGGCTCATGTCGCCGCGCAGCACGTTGCACAGCTGCGGGAGCTCGTCGATGCTGAGGCTTCGCAGGATGCGACCAACACGCGTGACGCGCGGGTCGTGCTCCATCTTGAACAGTGGGCCGTTGCGCTCGTTGTAGGGGAGCAGCTCGTCGAGGCGCTCCTCGGCACCGACGGTCATGGTGCGGAGCTTCACGATCGTGAACAGCTCGCCGTCGCGCCCGACGCGGCGCTGCCGGAACAGCACCGGGCCACGATCCTCCAGCTTGATCGCCGCGGCGCTGAACGCGACGAGCGGCGCGACCAGCACCGCGACGACGACCGAGATCGCGATGTCCAGGGCCCGCTTGGCCAGGAGCTGGCTCCGGGTGAGCTCGAGCGGGTCGAGGTAGAGGAGGGGCTCGTAGCCCATGTGGACGGGCTGGATCCGGCGCTGGTCGACGCCGGTGATCCCCGGGCTCATGAGCACGTGGGCGCGCTCGTCGAGCAGGGTTCGCGTGACCTTGTCGAGGGAGGCGGGATCCATGGCCGTCGACGACACGATGGCCCCGGTGATGGTCGTGTCGCGGGTGATGGCGCTGAGCTCGTCGACGTCACCCCGCCAGAGCCGCCCGAGCTCCGCCCGCTCGGCCGCGCCGCGCGAGCCGATCACGCCGGCCACCTCGAAGCCCAGCTCGGGGTGGTCGGCCACCAGATCGCAGATCTCGACCGTCTTGTCGTCGATCCCGATGATGAGCACCGGTCGCACGAACAGTCCGGCGCGGCGGGCGGCGGTCAGCCAGCCGCGGTAGATGGTCCTGGCCACCGACAGGCACACGAAGGAGAGGATCCCGATGGTCGCGATGCGGCCGGGCACCACGTCGGCGACGCCCCGCACCGCGTCCACGACGGCCGAGCCCGCCATCAGCACCACGGCCACGCGGACGAGACCGGCCTGCTCGACCGTGCGCATCGTCGCGACGCGGGCCAGGTACAGCCGCTGGTGCGCGATCAGCCACGTGCCCCCGGCGACGAACGGCACCAGGCCGACCAGGAGCCGGACGCCCATCGTCGAGGCAGGCGTCGGCCACACGAGCTCGGTGAGGCTCCACGCGAGGGCCAGCGCGACGACGTCGGCGCCGCGCAGCGACCACCGCAGGAGGGCCGACCCCGACCTCGTCGAGCGCCGCGCGACCGCGCGACCACCGACCATCCGGTCGCCCGCGTCCTCATCCCGGACCTTTCTCTGTCCAAACCGTTCGTCGCGAACGACAATGCCCATGCCCGACCGCCGCCCTCTCTCGCTGTCCTCGGTCCCCGTCGCGCGGAATTCCCAGCCGAACCCCAGGCCGCCGCCAGGGGTCAAACGCACTGCTATGCGTGGCGTCCGCCGTTCCGAACACCCACGGAGAGTGACCGTAGCGACGATCTGCGGCGGCGTAAACACCTTTCGACCAGGAAACCGGTGGATCGCGGGGAATCGGCTACGTTGCGTAGCGTCAGCACGCCAGATCGTCTCGATCCTTGCGGTCGCGGGGTGCGCGTCAGCCGGCGGCAGTGGTCGCGGACGACACGGTGATCCCGTCCGCACCCGCGTCGACGACCACGGTGGACCCGTCCTCGACCGTGCCGTCGAGCAGCGCGCTAGCCAGCCGGTCGGCGACCTCGCGCTGGATCACCCGCTTCAGCGGGCGGGCTCCGAAGGCTGGGTCGTAGCCGGTCTCGGCGATGCGGGCGCGGGCGGCGTCCGTCACCTCGAGCTGGATGCGGCGGCCCTCGAGGCGCTCGCGCAGGTGGGCGAGCTGGATGTCGATGATCGGGGCCAGGTCGTCAGGCGTGAGGACGCGGAACCTGACGATCTCGTCGATGCGGTTCACGAACTCGGGCCGGAAGTGATCGATCGGGTCACCGGGAAGGTTGGACGTCATCACGAGCACGACGTTGGTGAAGTCGACCGTGCGGCCCTGCCCGTCCGTGAGGCGGCCGTCGTCGAGCACCTGCAGGAGGATGTTGAAGACGTCAGGGTGCGCCTTCTCGATCTCGTCGAGCAGCACCACCGAGTACGGGCGACGGCGGACGGCCTCGGTGAGCTGCCCGCCTTGCTCGTAGCCGACGTACCCGGGCGGCGCGCCGACGAGCCGGCTGACCGAGTGCTTCTCCATGTACTCGGACATGTCGATGCGGACCATCGCCCGCTCGTCGTCGAAGAGGAAGTCGGCCAACGTGCGGGCGAGCTCCGTCTTCCCGACGCCGGTGGGCCCGAGGAAGAGGAAGGAGCCGATCGGACGGTGAGGGTCGGACAGGCCGGCCCGCGACCGACGGATCGCGCTGGCCACCGCCGACACGGCCTCGTCCTGGCCGATGACCCGCTCGTGGAGCACGTCCTCCATGCGGACGAGCTTGGCCGTCTCGCCCTCCATGAGCCGGGAGACGGGGACCCCTGTCCACTTGGCGACGATTCCCGCCACGTCCTCGGCGTCGACCTCCTCCTTGAGCATGCGCGTGCCCCCTTGGAGCGCATCGAGCGCGGCGCTCGCCTCCTCGACCTGTCGATCGACCTCGGGGATGCGGCCGTAGCGGATCTCGGCGGCCTTCTCGAGGTCGGCCTCGCGCTCCAGGTCGGTGCGGAGGCCCTCGAGCTCCTCCTTGAGCGCTTGGATCCGCCCGATGGCCTCCTTCTCGTTCGTCCAGCTCACGAGCATGGCGTCCCGCTGCTCGGTCAGGTCGGCCAGCTCGGCGTCGAGCGCGGCCAGCCGGTCGCGGCTCGCGTCATCGGTCTCCTTGGCCAAGGCGACGCGCTCGATCTCGAGCTGGCGCACCCGCCGCTCGACCACGTCGATCTCCGTCGGCAGTGAGTCGATCTCGATCCGCAGCTTCGACGCCGCCTCGTCCATCAGGTCGATGGCCTTGTCCGGCAGGAAGCGGCCCGTGAGGTAGCGGTCGGACAGGACGGCGGCGGCCACGAGGGCGGCGTCCTGGATCCGGACGCCGTGGTGCACCTCGTAGCGCTCCTTGAGGCCGCGCAGGATCGCGATCGTGTCGTCGACGCTCGGCTGGCCGACGAACACCTGCTGGAAGCGTCGCTCCAGGGCGGCGTCCTTCTCGATGTGCTGCCGGTACTCGTCGAAGGTCGTGGCACCGATCAGTCGGAGCTGGCCACGGGCGAGGAGCGGCTTGAGCATGTTGCCGGCGTCCATGGAGCCCTCGGCGGCACCGGCACCGACGACGGTGTGCAGCTCGTCGATGAAGGTCACCACCTCGCCCTCGGCGTCAGTGATCTCCTTGAGGACGGCCTTCAGCCGCTCCTCGAACTCGCCGCGGTACTTCGCGCCGGCGACCATCGAGCCGAGGTCGAGGCTGATCAGTCGCTTGTGCTTCAGGCTCTCGGGCACGTCGCCCTCGACGATCCGGCGGGCCAGCCCCTCGACGATGGCCGTCTTGCCCACGCCTGGCTCGCCGATCAGCACCGGGTTGTTCTTCGTGCGCCGCGACAGGACCTGGATGACCCGCCGGATCTCCTCGTCACGTCCGATGACCGGGTCGATCTTCCCGGCGCGCGCTGCCTCCGTCAGGTCGCGCCCGTACTTCTCCAGGGCCTGGTACTGCTCCTCCGGGTTCTGCGACGTCACCCGATGGCTGCCCCGCACCTCCTGCATGGCGGCGAGCAGCTGCTCGCGCTCGATGTCCAGCCGATCGACCAGCGCGAGGAGGAGGTGCTCGGTCGAGAGGTACTCGTCGTGCAGCTCCGCGCGCTCGCCGTCGGCCGCGTCGACCACCTGCTGGAGCTCGCGGCCCAACCTGGCCTCGCTCCCGTAGGCCTTCGGCAGCTTTGCGATTGCCTCGTCCGCGGCGTTGCGCGCGGCGAGGGGCGCCAGCCCGACGCGCTGCAGGATCGGCAGGACGATGCCCTCCTCCTGGCGGAGCAGGGCAGCGAGCAGGTGGTCCGGGGTGACCTCCGGGTTGCTCTCGGCCTTGGCCACCTCGACGGCCGTGCTCATGGCCTCTTGGGTCTTCTGGGTCCAGCGGTTGGGATCGAACGCCACGGCGACGAGCCTAGGATCCGACGAGCAGGGACCGCCTCCCCCCCCTCGACGTGGCGCCAAGCCGCAGATCTGGACCTCGCACCGTGGCTGACGAACCCCGCGGCACCTACGCAGACGCGATCGAGCGCTTGGCGTTCGCCCAGAAGGGCGCTCGCAACGCCCCTGCCTACTCCCGCTGGGTCAACCGGCCCCTAGGTCGGCGCTTCGCGGCGGTGGCCTACGTCGCCGGGCTGACGCCGGACCGCGTCACGGGGATCAGCGCCTGCTTCACCTTCGCTGGGATCGGCCTGCTCGCCGCCGGCGCGCTGAGCCCGCTGCTCGGGCTGCTCGTCGCGATCCTGCTCGTGATCGGCTACGCGCTCGACTCAGCCGATGGACAGCTCGCCCGGCTGCGCGGCGGCGGGTCACCACGTGGCGAGTGGCTCGACCACGTCACCGACGCCGCCAAGAACGCGAGCGTCCACCTGGCCGTCGCGATCAGCTGGTACCGCTCGGGTGATGCCGACCTCTTCGGCCGGACCTCGTCGTCGCTGCTCCTGGTCCCGCTCGCCTACGCCGTGGTGTGGTCGACCCAGTTCTACGCCAAGTCGCTCACGGACCAGCTCCGCCTCCAGCACGGGGGTCCACCCGCCCCGACGACGGAGGAGGGGCTGGCCCAGGCGGCACCGTGGCTGGGGTCCGTCATCACCCTCCCCAACGACTACGGCCTGCTCTGCCTGGCCCTCGGGACCATCGGGTTCCCGGCGGTCTTCACCCCGCTCTACCTCGGGCTGCTCGTCGCGAGCACGCTCTTCCTCGCGGCCAGCCTCCGTCGTTGGTCACGCGAGCTGCGGGGGCAGTGAGGCCAGCACCGCCGACCGGAGCCGCTGCACCGTCTCCGCCCAGGTGGGCAAGGGCCCCGGGTCGACCCGCGGCACCTCGCCGGTGAGGGCCGCGGCGATGGCCCGCCGGTCCAACGGGTCGACGTAGCGGACTCGATCGCCGAGCGTCTCGCGCAGGACGGGGATGTCGCTGGCGAGCACGGGGCAGCCGAACGCGAGGGCCTCGAGGGGTGGCAGCCCGAAGCCCTCGTCCAGCGACAGGAAGACGAACCGCTCCGCGTGGGCATACAGCCAGGCGAGCTCGCTGTCGTCGACGCGCCCCGCCAGGCGGATCGCACCGCTGGCGATGGCCCGCCGGACGTCGGGCTCGACCTCCGTCCGAACGCCTTCGGGTTCGCCGACGACGACCAGGGGGCGGTGGGCGTCGATGGTCCCCGAGACGAGGGCCGCGTCGAAGGTGCGGCCCAGGTTCTTGCGGACGTTGAGCCGGCCTACGGACAGGATGAACGGCTCCCCGTCCTCGACGACATCGGGTCGGGTCGGCGTGACCTCGAGGAGCCCCGTGCGCACGGCCAGCCCGACCGGGTGCACGGGCCCGCGAAGACGCGGGTTGCACCGGGCGATCCGCTCTGCCTCGTGGTGCGTCGACGTCGCGACGACGTCGGCCCGCGGGAGGAGGCGGGGGATCAGCGAGTAGTAGATGCGCTCGGTGCGGGTGAACCACGACGGGTTCGTCTGGAACAGGACGTCGTGCACGAACACGGCGCGTCGGCCCGACCATGGGGTGAAGTTGTGCGCGACGACGACGTCCGCGCCCGCCCGCCGGGCCAGGTGGGGGTAGTGCAGGATCGACGCGACCCCGTGCGGCCAGAGCGGCGTGGTCACCGCCAGGGTCCCCGGCGGAAGGTCCGCGACCGCTGCGTCGGACCGTCGGAGCACAAGCACCGCCTCGTCCTCAGGGAAGGCCTCGACCCAGTGCCGGACGATCTCCCGCTGCACGTGCCGGTTCGATGACGGACCGCGCACCCACCAGTACGCGTCGAACAAGATCCGCACGCTCAGGTTCGCTCGGGCCAGAGCTCGTCGACGATGGCGCGGGTCGACCTGATGTTGGCCCGGCTCGACGCCCCGAAGACGATCGCTTGGAGGTTCGGGAGCGCGCAGGCCCACTCGAGGGCCTCGCGCGCCGGGATCGCACCCGACGCGAGCACCGACATCGCGATCGGTCGGAAGGTGCGCTCGGCGAGCACGTGCTCGTACGCCGCGACCCCACCGCACATCCGGAAGCCGAGCTTGTTCATGCTGGCGCAGACGATGGGGTTCTCGACCGCCGCCCGGTCGAGTCCGTCGAGGAGCCGCGGCAGGTTCATCGTGAAGAACCCCGGCTCGGCGCCGTACTCCTCACGGACGTGCGCCGCGAACATCGCGAAGGCGTCGTAGACGCCCAGTCCGAGCAGAAAGTCGACGACCACGTTCTGCAGGAAGATCACCGGCGTGCGAAGGCCACGGAACATCTTCATCTCGGAGTCGACGAGCAGCGTGACGAGCCCTTCGGCGTCCTTGCGGGCCAGGGACCGCCCGCCGCGCCACGCAGAGTCGAGCAGGCCCTGGTCCGGCAGGAACCGACGGATCGCACCGACGACGCCGTCCTCGGTCATCGCGTTGGCGTACTTGTGTGCGTACGGCATCCCGGGGAAGAACGTGAGGTGCTCGTATCGCTCCGGCGCGGCCCGGACGCGATCGGCCACCTGGCCGATGCGCTCGTGGGTCGTGCACATGAAGGTCCGGACGCCCTCCTCGTAGGCGATGTCGAGGACCTCCATCACGGAGGAGGTGTCCTGGAACCGCATCGCCTGCGCCCGAGCCCGCTCCTCGGACATGTGGTTCACGCCCAGGAACTGGTTGTCGCCGAACAGCAGCCGGTCGATCAGCGGCGCGGTGGGAGGCTGGTCGCTCATCGGGCGTCCTGACGGCGAGAGCGCCGGGACGGGTGACGCGGGCGCCGGGTGCTGGCATCGGGAGCCATCTGGAGGTCGACTGCAGTGGGCAGCCGGGCGGCGTCGGTGACCATGGCGGCGATCACGGCGTCGGTGACGGCCGCGCTCGCGAAGCCATGGTCGTCATCCCCGCTCCCGCGCTCGAGCAGGGCCAGGAACGCCTCGAGCTGAGCGCTGTACTCCTCGCCGCGCACGTAGAACCACACCGGATCGGACAGCTCGGTGGTGTACCGCACGTTCCAGCCGACCGTGTACCCGTCGGGCGGCGTCGCGTCCTCGCGGACGTAGAGCTGCACCTCCTGGCGGTCGGCGAAGATCCGGCCACCGGTGCCCCACGCCGTGATCCTTGTGGTCATCTTCCGTTGCGACTCGTCGGACCAGTTGGCCGAGAGCTGCGCGTTGAGCCCCGCGGGAAAGTGGATCGTCGACGCGACCTCGTCGTCGATCTCGGCGGAGAACACCCGCCCGAGGACGGTGCCGCTGACGCCGACGGGCGCACCGAAGTACCACGTCAGGAGGTTCAACGGGTGAGCCGCGTAGTCGTACAGGCACCCGCCGCCCTCGCTGCGGCGGCTGCGCCAGCTGATGCCCTTCGTCCGCAGGACGACGGGTCCATAGGCCTCGGCCAGGACGTGCGTAACGGTGCCGATCGCACCGGCGTCGAGCAGGCGCTTGACCTCCTGGAAGGCGCCGATGAAGCGGTTGTGGTACCCGACCTGCGTGACGAGCCCCCGTTCGTCGGCCAGCCGGGCCAGCGCCAGCGATTCGGCCGGGTCGAGGCACAGCGGCTTCTCGCAGAACACGTGGAGACCTCGGTCGAGCGCGGCGCGGACCTGCGCGGCGTGCAGGAACGACGGCGTGCAGATGGCCACCGCGTCGAGCTCGACCTCGTCGAGCATGGCCTCGAAACGTGCGAACGTGCGCAGGCCGGAGTACTTCCCCAGGGTGGAGCGCAGATAGCGCGAGGTGTCGCAGACGCCGTCCACCGACGCGTCGGGGTGGACGTTGAGCATCGAGAGGTGGGACATGCCCATCTTGCCCAGGCCCACGACGCCGATCCGGATCACCGCGTCGCTCCCGGGGGCGGGAGATGGCGCGCGAGCACCGCCTCGTACTGCCCGCCGACGTGCTCCCAAGTGAACTCCTCTGCGTGCCGCTTCCGGGCGGCCGCGCCCAGACGCCGTCGCACCGCGGCGTCCCCGAGGAGCAGGGTGACCTGCGCGTCGACGTCACCCGGGCCCCGGAACCAGAGGGCCGCGTCACCCGCGGTCCAGCGGTTGTACGGGTTGTCGTGGGCGATCACGGGGTTCCCCGCGCCCATGGCCTCGACGAGCGACGGGTTCGTGCCGCCGACCGTGTGGCCGTGCAGATAACCGAGGGAGTGGTATCGCAGGGCGCGGACGACCTCGGGCTCGTAGATGGCCCCGAGGAAGCTGACCTCGTCGCTCGCCGCCGCTCGCACGCTGCGAGCGTAGGGCTCCGTCGGGTCGACGCACCCCAGCACGGCGAGCTGGCACCCCCGCGGACGCGTCGAGAAGCCCTCCACGAGCTCAAGGATCGAGTTCTCGGGGATCGGCCGGGCGATGAGCGTGAGGTACCCACCCGGCACCAGGCCCCGCTCCACCACCGGGCCCGTCGGCGCGTCCGTGATCGCGTGGGCGCCGTACGTGATCGTGACGATCTTGTGGGCAGCAGCCTGGTCGGCCAGGTAGCGAGCGATCTCGGGGTGGTCGGCGATGAGGCAGTCCCCCACGACGGTCGCGATCCGCTCGTTGGCCCTGAGGATCGCCTGGCGCGGCCAGCCCCACCGGGCCCGGGACCACTCGATGCCATCCATGTTGATCACGTTGGGGATCCGGTTCACCCGCTGCCACGTGTTGATGACCGCCGTGTTGTACCCGAACGTGAGACAGAGATCCCTGCGCTTGGCGGCGTGGCGGACGGTCACGAGGTCGAAGCGGGCGGTACCGAGCCAGCCTTTGGTGGGGATCGGCACCAGGACGCGCTCGATGCCCTCCCACACGTCGGTTCGGATCGACCCTCGGCCGGGGAGCTGGCAGTAGACGACGACCCGCCAACCCCTCCCCACGAGGTGACGGGCCACCTGCTCCGCGGCCGTCTCGAACCCGCCATAGGCCGCGGGGACGCCATGGGTGCCGAGGATGCGCACGGTTCTTGCCGGGGGGGACGTCACTCTGGCTCCAGCCGCCGTCGGGAACAGGGGGGACGAGGGCGGCCCGAGGGCCGCCGGGGACGATCAGTTCGGGCTACAGCCTCGGCTCACCCCGACCGTCGGCGGCTTCGGCCGCCGCGTCCGAGGCAACGCTCGCGACCCCCGACGCCGACACGGACTCAGCGGTCCGGGGCGACGATCCGACGGCCTGGCGGGGCTCGCGGACGCCGCGCGCCGCGCCGGCCGCGACGTCGGACTCGGTGCGGCCACGCGGGGCGGCGCGCTTCACGCTCGGCTGGTACCGGCCCCACCCACGCCGCACCTTCGACGGCAGCGACGACGGCCCGCCGGGACCGTCGCTCGATCGGTAGTCGTAGCTCGTGTACCGCGAGCCGGAGCCGGTCGGCGTCATCGTCATGATGACCCCCACCAGGCGGGCACCAACGGAGGTGAGGGATCGTTGCGAGGCCACGACCTGCTGACGCGGCGTCTTGGCCGTGCGCACGAGGAGGACGACGCCGTCGGCCCAGGCGGCGGCCACCGCGCCATCGGCCACGGGCAGGAGCGGGGGCGTGTCGACGACGATGATGTCGAAGCGGGTGCGCAGCTCCGCGAGCACGACGCGCATGCTCTCGCTGCCGAGGAGCTCGGACGGGTTCGGTGGCTCGTGGCCGCTCGGGAGCACCATGAGGGAGCCGCCCGGGATCGGTCGCAGCACGTCGTCGAGCAGCGCCCGTCCGATCAGCACGTCCGTGAGCCCGACCGAGCGGTCGAGACCGAAGTAGGCGGAGATGCGCGGGAGGCGGAGGTCTGCCTCGACCAGGAGCACCCGCCGTCCGGCCGCCATCAGGCTGAGCGCCAGGTTCGACGACGTCACCGACTTGCCCTCGCCGGGGAGGGACGACGTGACGACGAGGACCTGCACCCGATGCTCGACATCGACGAACTGCAGGTTCGTGCGCAGCTGGCGGAAGGCCTCCGCGAAGTTCGAGTGGCGGCTCGCCGCTACGACGAGTGGCTCCGCGTCCACCTGTCGATCGAACGGGATGTTGCCGAGGACCGGTGACGCTCCGATCGCGAGGAGATCGTCCTCCGTGCGCAGCGTCTGGTCGCGCAGCTCGAGCAGCAAGGCGACGCCCAGCCCGACGATGCCCCCGAGGACCGCCCGCCAGGCCACCGAGAAGAGCGCCGGCTTGGGGAGCTGGCGCGTCGTCGGCCCGTTGACCACATCGAGGTTCACGGACGGAGGCGTCGTGCTCGTCGTCTCGATCTCCTGCACCAGCGCGACGAACTCCGTGGCCACCGCCTCGGCGACCTGGTTCGCGAGCACGCGGGATTCGGAGGTGACGGTGGCGGTGAACAGCACCGTGTCGATGTCGCCCCGAGCGCCCATCATCCCCTGGACCTGCCCAGCCGTCAGGTCCACGTCCGTGGCGGCGACCACCCGCTCGGCGAGGCGATCGGTGCCGAGGAGCTTGATGTAGGAGTTCACGCGACGCTGCGCGAACTCGTCCCCGTTCACCGCCGCCGAGGCGCTCGGTTCGGACGAGGTCGTCACGAAGAACGTGACCGAGGACTGGTACAGGGGCGGCGCGCTCGTGGTGTTCAGCACCCCGAGCACCACGCCCAGGACCACCGGGATCGCGATGATCCACCAGTAGGTGCGCACCGCATGCAGGTATTGGCGTAGATCCATCGCTGGCCCCACCCTACCTGGACCCGTTGGCGGGACCCGGGGTCAGGCCGGCATCCCGTAGCCTGGGAGCCATGGCGGTCGACGCACGCTCGGACGCGTCATCGGTCGCGCTGCTGGACGGCTCGCCCCCGTTGTCGCAGGCGCCAGTCCACCAGCTGGGTCTCGTCCGCGACCCCTACCAGCAGGCGACATCGCTCATCGTCCACGCAGCCGTGGTGCTCGTCGGGTTGGACTTCGGCATCGGTGCCGGGATCTCCGCGACGCTGCCCGTCGCGCTGGTGCTCCTGCCGCTTTGGCTCCGGTCGCTGCGCGCGTACGCCCTCGCCCCCGTGATCGCCGGTTTGATGGTTGCGTGCGTCGCCTCGGGGATCGCGCTCAGCTCGTTCGCCGCCCAGGACCACTCGATCAACGCCTCCAGCCGCTCGCAGATGCTCGGCCTGCTCCTCTCCGGCGCGGCTGGGTTCTGCCTCATCCTCTGGGCCCGGCGGGAGATCCCGCTCCACCGCGTTGTGGCCCTCTACGGCCTCGGTGGCGTGATGGGAGCGCTGGCCGACGGGCGGGTGAGCTGGAAGTACGGCGTCGCGCTGCCGGCGACGTTCCTGGTGCTCGGCATCCTCGAGGGCTCCGGGTCCCGGCTCCGCTGCGTCGTCGCCGTGACCGCCCTCGGGTTCATCGGAGCCCTCGACGACTACCGCAGCTACTTCGCGTTCTGCCTGCTCGCGGCCACGCTGACGGTCTGGCAGATGCGACCGGTCGCCGAGGGCCGGCCCCAGAACCGCTGGTGGCCGGCGTTCCTGATCGCGGGGATGGCCAGCGCGATGTACCTGCTGACATCAGCCCTCCTCACGGCGGGCTACCTCGGGGCCGAGGTGCAGCAGCGGACGAGCGAGCAGATCGAGGCGTCAGGCTCGCTCATCGCGGGTGGGCGGCCGGAGTGGGCCGCCACGTTCCAGCTGATGCGGCTGAAGCCGTCGGGCTACGGCGTGGGGGTCGTGCCCAACCTCGAGGACGTCCACACGGCCAAGGCTGGGCTGGAGTCCATCAACATCGGTCTGAACCCGGCGCGGGATCGCTACATGTTCGGCAGCGAGTTCCGGCTCCACTCGATCATCGCGGACCTCTGGGTTCGATATGGCGTGATCGGGCTGGCCCTCGCCGCCACCATCCTCGTGGGCGTCGTGCGCGGGCTGAGCTTCTCCCTGGCCGAGCGGCAGGCTCCGACCTCCATCATCCTGGCCGCGCTCCTCGCGCTGTGGTCCCTGCCATTCGAACCCAGCTACACGTACTGGGTGCGCGTCTGCGTGGCGGTCGCCCTGGTGCTCGTCCCACGGACGCGATCTCGGCCCTCCTTGCGCCGGCCGGTGACGGGTAGCATCCGCGGCTGGGCGGGCGCGACGCCGCGGGGGCGGCGGCCGTCGGTCGATCGGGCCACTGATCCGGGATGAGGCGGGCGGCATGATCTGGCGATCCGGTGAGCACACCCAGCGCTGACGGTCCGTCGGCCGGCGCCCCGCGCACCAGCATGCGCTCGGTGCTCGCCACGGTGCTGGCCGGCCATCGGGCCGCGGCGGCCACGCTGCTGGCGGCGGCGCTGCTGGCAGGGCTCGCGGAGTCGACGATCCTGGCCCTCGTTGCCCAGGCGGCCACGGCGCTCGTCGACGGATCCGACGAGGTCGTCGCCACGCTCGGGCCGTTCGACCTCGACGCCAGGGTGCCGGTGCTGCTCGGGGTGGCCGGCGCGCTCGCCGTGGCTCGCCTGGGGCTCCACCTCATCATCGCCTACCTGCCCTCCCGGATGGCCGGGGACACACAGGCCCGGATCCGGCGGGACTTGTTCGACTCGTACTCGCGGTCGACCTGGGCCACGCAGGCCGACGAGCGTGACGGCCACCTCCAGGAGCTGCTGACCAACCAGATCGGCCAGGCCACGCAGGCGTTGAACCAGACGGGCAACCTCTTCTCCTCCGGTGCGACCTTCCTGACCCTCGTGCTCAGCGCCTTCCTGCTGGGCCCCGTCGTCGCCCTCGTCGTGCTCCTCACGGCGGCGTGCCTCGCGGCCGGGCTGCGGCCGCTGGGGAAGCGCGCCCGTCGCCACAGCGCGGCCCTCTCGGCGTCCCTGCTCGAGTACGCGGGCGCCGTCGGGGAGGCAGTCCGCCTGGCCGAGGAGACGTACACGTTCGGTACCGCCGAAGCCGAGCGGGGGCGCATCAACGCTCGGATCGAGGACGCCCGCCACCACTTCGTGCGCCAGCAGTTCACGAGCCGGCTCGCCCAGGGCGTGTACCAGGGCCTGATGATCCTGCTGCTCGTCGGCGGCCTCTCGCTCCTGTACGCCTCCGGTACGGGGCAGATCGCAACGCTCGGCACCGTCGTCCTCATCCTGGTCCGGGCGTCGTCCTACGGGCAGCAGGTGCAGGTGTCCTGGCAGGTCATCCAGCAGGCAGCGCCGTTCCTCGATCGCCTGGTCGCCACCGAGGCGCGGTACCGGGCCAACGCCGTCGTGACGGGCGACCTGGCCCTGGGCTCGGGCGGCACCCTCCGCGTCGAGCACGTGTCGTTCACCTACAACCGGGGTGGCTCGGTGCTCACCGAGGTCTCGTTCTCCGTGCCGGCGGGCGCGGTCGTCGGGATCGTCGGAGCGTCGGGCGCCGGCAAGTCGACCCTGATCCAGCTCCTCCTCCGCATGCGCACGCCCACCAGCGGGCGGGTGCTCCTCGACGAGATCCCGATCGATGACATCTCGCTCGACGAGTGGCACCGCCAGATCGCGTACGTGCCCCAGGAGCCGCGGTTGCTCCAGGCGACGGTCGCCGACAACATCCGCTTCTCGCGGGCCATCGGCGACGAGCAGATCCAGCGAGCCGCGCGCCTCGCGCACATCCACGACGACGTAGCCGCCCTGCCACAGGGGTACGACACGCCGATCGGCCAGCGGGCCGACGCGGTGTCGGGCGGGCAGCGCCAGCGCCTCTGCCTCGCACGAGCGCTCGCCGGAGATCCGACCGTGCTCGTGCTGGACGAGCCGACGAGCGCCCTCGACCGCGCGTCGAGCGACGCGATCCGGGCGTCCCTCCTCGAGCTGCGCGGCTCGCTGACGATGCTCATCGTGACGCATCAGCCGGCGCTCCTCGCGGTGTGCGACCTCGTCGTCAAGATCGAGGCGGGCCGGGCCGAGGAGGGGCCGGGCCCCCTCGGCCAGGCACGGCCCCTCGACGAGCCCGCCGCTCGGGGCTGATGGAGGCTTCGCCGAACGTCCGCGTGTACGGCCGGCTCCGGACGGCCCACCTCGAGCGGTTCCGCAAGATGGTGCCGGCTCGGGTCCTCTACTGGACCACCCGCTACGACTACGACCCCCGCGAGGCCGATCCCGACAACCCGCCGGTCCAGCTCAACCGCCTTGGCATCCTGCGGGAGCTGAGCCGCCGTCACCACTCGGCGGTGGACATCAACGAACCCGCGATGGTCGACCGCTGGCTCTTCCTCGTCCTCCAGGTGGCCGCGGTGCGGTTCCGGAGCGCGCTCGCGCGACGACCCACGACGATCGCGGCCTACTGCATGGCCAACGCCGACCCTGCGCTCGAGGTGAACGTCCGTTGGCGCCTTCCCCCGGCCGTGTGCCGGGGCCTGACGAGGGTGATGATGACGATCCTCGTGCGCTCATGCGACCGCCTCGCGTTCGCGACCACCGCGTCGCTCGAGCTGTACGAGCGCTACGTCGGTCGGGAGGCGCTGCTGCCGCGCGCTCGCCTCTTCGAGGCCATCCCCACCGCGTGCGGCTGCCTCGACGAGCCAGCCGAGGCGCGCGTGCCTGCGCAGGTCCTGTTCGTGGGAGCGTTCACCGAGCACAAGGGCATCCGGCAGGCGATGGCTGCCTGGGACGCGCTGCTCGACCGCCGCCCCGGCGCCCGCTTCGTCGTCATCGGCAAGGGGCGCCTCGAGGGCGAGGTGGCGGCGTGGGCAGCCGACCGCCCGTCGGTGACCGTGCACCTCGACCCGCCCCGACCGGAGATCCATCGGACGCTCCGCACCAGCAGCGTCCTCGTCCTGCTCTCGCAGCGCGGTGGGCACTGGCGGGAGCAGATCGGTCTCCCGATCCAGGAGGGGCTGGGCCACGGGTGCGAGATCGTCACGACGTCCGAGACGGGGCTGGCCGGCTGGCTCCTCGAGCACGAGCACGCGGTGCTCTCGCCCGATGCACCAGCCGAGGCCTGCGCGGAGGCGATCGAGCGTGCCCTGGCACGGGCGACGCGACGGGCCGGCTCGCTTGACGAGCTGCCGGAGGAGGACCAGCGGTTCGTCGCTGATCGCTGGATGATGACCGGGGCCTGACCGACCGACCCGTGCCGCTCAGCGACGGCGGTACTCCTCCCGGGTGTGCCCGAAGGCGCCCGTGACCATCCCTGCCCCACGTGCGACCGTGCGCGCACCCTGCGCCTGGTGGGTGAGCGACCGGGTCACCGTGCCGAAGGCCACTCGAACGGAGCCACCGACGATGCGAACCAACCCCTGGCCCGCGCACACCGCACGCGTGGCGCCGCGGTGGACGAGGCCGCGCGCCAGAACGATCTCCACCCGGCTGGCCACGTTGCCGCTGCGGACAGCGCGCTGGAGCACCCAGCGCCGGTTCGCGCGGGCTGCGGGCACGACGTCGCAGACGCGCGCTTCGTCGCACCACACCATCCGCGCACCCTGGCCGTGCAGCTGGCGCGTGAACAGCGAGTCCGAGCCGCCGCTCATCGCGAACCGCCGATCGAAGCGCACTCCGGCCTGGCGCACCTGAGCAACGTCCAGCAGCAGGTTGCCGGTGGCCGCGATCGTGAGGTCGGTGCCGGTGGGCAGACGCCGGCGGACGAAGAACTCGCCGCCGGTGATCCAGGGGTCCGGCGCCTCGGCGAAGGTCGACAGGACGGGGCCCGAGACAGCGGCCGCTCCCGTGCGGTGCCACGTGTCGAGCATCGAGCGCAGCCATCCGTCCTCGGGTTGCTCGTCGTCGTCGATGAACACGAGGACGTCGGCGTCCGCGGTCTCGTCGAGGGCACGGTTCCGGCCCGCCACGATCCCAGGTGTCGGCTCGTGGACCACCGTCACCCGGCCGGGCGGGAACTCGGCCGCCAGCGCCATCGCGCTCGCCGCGGGGTCGTTGTCGACGACGAGCACGGTCGTCCCCTCGACGGTCTCCGCCTGGTCGAGCACGGCGGAGACCGTGCGGCGCAGCCCCTCCGGCCGCAGGTAGGTGAGGATGGCGACGACGACCGCGGTCAGGGATCCCCCATCAGGGCTCGGTGACCGAGAGGTTGTCCCACATCGCCACCACCGGTGCGGTGGTGGCGGCGCCCGACAGGTAGGACACGACCCCGACGCCGCCCGGCCCCTGGAGCGAGGCGGTGGTGTCGTTGGCGCTGATCTGCCAGCCCACCGGCTCCGGGCTGCCCACACGCCAGACCTTGCCCTGGAGCGCCGTCGTGCCGGTGCCGACGGCCCGCAGCTGCAACCGGAAGGTGTCGCCCGCGCCATAGACGAGGGTGGGCAGGGTGACGACGCCGAGTGAGGTCTCCACGCTGTTGACCATGCGATACAGCGTGATCGTCGTCTTCGTCGAGAACGCGCGTATGCGCACCCGGTAGTCAGACGTGCCGACGCGTCGGACGAGCAGCGAGGCGTACTGGCCGCTGCTGTCGGGCACCTTGTCCCACCCGACGTCGACCGTCGCGAGCACGTCCGCCGCCGAGACCGCATTGAGGTAGCTGTTCAGCTGGCTGCCGGCGGTCGCCATGCGATGGCGCCCCGTGCCGCCGCTGACGGAGTAGTTCGTCGAGCTGCCCGTGCTCGTCCACGCGCCACCGAAGTCCGCGCTGCCCAGACCGTTCACAACGGTGCGCTCGAAGGCGTCCGCGGCATAGACGGTCGGGGTGCCAGGCTCGGTGACGTTCACCTGCTGGGTGACGCTGTCCTGGGCGCCATCGTCGTCCGTGACCGTGAGCGTGACGTCGTAGGTGCCGGCGACGGCGTAGGTGTGGCTCGCGGTGGCGCCGCTGCCGGTCGCGCCGTCGCCGAAGGCCCACGCGTACGACGCGACGAACCCATCAGGGTCCGTTGAGCCGGAACCGTCGACCGAGACGCCGAGGTCGGTGGTGGCCGCCGTGAACGACGCCGTGGGCGCGACGTTGGGGGGCACCACGGTGACCGGGTGCTGCACCGTGTCGGTGCCGAAGCCGTCGTCGGTGACCGTCAGGGTCACGGTGTAGGTACCGCCCGTGGCGTACGCGTGGCTCGTCGTCACCCCGGAGCCGGTGGTGCCGTCGCCGAAGTCCCACGCGTAGGACACGATCGACCCCCCGGGGTCGCTCGATGCCGTGGCGTCGAAGCTGGCGGTCAGGTCATTGGTCGTGGAGGTGAACTCCGCGGTCGGCGCCGGATCGCCGGTGCCGTGACCGCTCACGTTCCAGTGGCTCGCGATCTGCGAAGCGTCGAGCACGTGGTAGTAGACTGCCGCCTCATCGATGTCGCCGTTCAGGCGGGTCGAGGTGGGCGCGCTGGTCCACCCGCTGAGCGTGTCGGCACCGACCCGCCAGTAGCCGTAGTAGCCGTGACCGCTGTTGGTGTCGGCGCGCGTGTCGACCTGTACGCCGTCGATGTAGAGACGCATGCCGTCGCTCGCGAGCGTGCCGACGGCGTGATGCCAGTCGCCGTCGTTGAGACCGGACTGTGACTGGATCGTCCGCCGCACGCGCGACGTCGTGTAGCCGGTGCCCTCGGCGCGCGTGCGGACACCGAACAGGACTCGGCCGGAGTTCGACACGTACAGCACGCGGTCGTTCTGCTCGCTGTTCGAGTTCCCGGAGTCGCTGTTCCCGAAGCCCAGGAGCCGCCCGCCCTGGGTGCTGGTCGTGCGGAACCAGGCCTCGACGGTGAGATCGTCTTGGGTGGAGTTGGCCTCGAGGAGGCCCTGCCGGTTGACGAGGTCTGGCTGGACCACCCGCGAGCTGGTGCCCGTCGGCGTCACGGCGGTGTCAGGGTCCCCGATGATGGCGCCGGGTCGACCGAAGGTCATGGCGGCGACGGTGCCGTCGTCCGCGCCGGCGGAGTCCTCGGCCACCGAGGCTCCAGGAGCGTCCCCGAGCCGCCAGTAGAGCGCGGGGCCGTCCTTCAGCACCCGGTTGGCGTAGATGGTGGGAGCGCCGGAGGACGACACGATCACGGGGTGCTCGTTGCTGAGCTGGCCGTTGCCCCAGGGGTCCCGCGCGCGCACCTGGTACGTGTGGGTCTGGCCTGGGGCGAGGCCCGAGTCGAGGTAGCTCAACGCCGGCTGGTCCCAGTAGGTGCCCTGCGACGAGAGCGTCTGGACCGTCACGCCGTCCCGCAGGATGTCGTAGGAGAGCACCCCGTCGTCGCGGTCCCAGTTGGCCGGGAACGACACGCTCACCTGCCCGGCCGCTGGCGACACCACCTTGACCGCGAACGTGTCGCCGGTCAGCTTCGGGCCGCTCGTGTTGGGCGCGAGGGACCGCACGGCGAACCGCACCAGCCCCTGCTGGTTGAGCGCGTTGACGCGAGGGAACTCGCCGCCGTAGGACAGGTACTCGCCGTTGCCCTCGACGGCCCAGGTGGCCTGGCCCTGACCGGTGAAGGTGCCCGTCGTCCACTCCGGGTACCACGTCGTCAGCGACGGGGCCGGCAGCCCCTCGAGGTTGTGGTAGCTCCAGTTGTCGCGACGGATCGTGCCCGCCACCGCGTCCTTGAACGACAGCGCGTGCCGCTGGTTCTCCGCCCAGCTCGAGTGCTCGTCGCTCGACTGCGGGAACCCACCCACGTTGCCGCAGAAGTGGGCGTGGGTGGCCGCGTACACGAAGCCGTTCATGGTCGCGCCCTGGTAGGTGTCGCCGTGGCAGTCCTGGAGCCAGGTGATCGCCCCCGTCACGGGATCGGCCTTGAAGATGCCCTCGAGGTTGCCGGCGGCACGTCCGAAGGTGAAGCCATTGCCGTAGATCGAGGTGCCGTCGGTGAAGAGGTGCAGGATCGCCCCGTCCGTGGTGCCACCGTTCTTGACCACCGTGTTGGCGGCCCAGGGGATCAGGGCGCCGTTCACGGGGTCGAGCGCGCCCATGCCGTAGGCGCTCTGGCCGTTCAGCAGGAGGAAGCTCCCGCCGGCGAACAGCCGCGAGCCGTCCGGGCTCATCAGCATCGTCTTGACCGTGGCGCTGGCCGTCGGGGCCCACCCGGTCAGCGCGCCGGTCGCCGCCGTGAAGGCGGCCAGCTTCGACCGCGGTGTGGCCGCGCCCACACCGGCGCCGTTGAAGATGCCGCCCGCGTACACGGTGCTGTCCGTGGCCACGATCGCGTTGACGGTGCTGTCGGTGACGGCATTGAAGCCGGTGATCAACGCTCCGGTGGTGGGGTTCAGCGCAGCGATGCGGTAGCGGGTGGTGCCGTTGACCGTCGTGAACTGTCCGCCGATGTAGACCCTGGAGTGGTCGGGCGACACGGTGACGGACTTCACCTGGGCGTTGGTGTTCGCCACGAAGCCGGGGATGAGCTCGCCGGTCGTGATGTTGTAGGCGAGCACGTTGGAGCGTGCCGTCTCGTTCGCACCCAGGGGCGACCCGGCCGGGCGCGCCTGGGTGAACTGGCCGACGACGTACACCGTGTCACCGACGATCTCCTGGTCCCACACGACCCCGTTGATCTGCACCGTCGGGAGCGGATCAGCGGACACCTGTTCGGCGACCGTGTTGAGCACAGGTGGCACGATCGCGGCCGCCGTCGGTGCCGAGGCCCCCTCGACGACCGCGAGGGTCGACAGTGCCAGCAGCAGGGCGACACCGCTCGTCGCGAAGCGCTGGTCCAGGCGTCGTGGGCGGAGTGTGGTGGTCATCGGTGATGCCTCTCGAGCTGGGCTCGTGGTCGGCGCGGTCGGCTACGAGTGGGCTCAGACATCGGCGAGGCTCCCCTCGAAGACGACGGTGGGCTCGGGAGCCGCGTAGGTCACCCGCACCGCGATTTCGGCGCGTGCGTCGACTGCGATCGTGAACTGGTAGGTCCCGGTGCCCGTGTCGCCCGGGGCGAGGTCACCGGCGAGGCGCGTGTCCTCGTGGGTCGTGATCAAGGTCGCGGACACATCCGGCGGCTCGACGAGGTCGACGGTCACGTTGTCGAGGTTGATCGGGTCGGTCGATCCGTTGGAGATCTCGAGGGTGATCGCCACGCCCGGACCGCTCACCTCGCCGGGCATGAAGGCCTCCACCTCGACGTCCTCGACGGCACTCAGCCGCGCGGTCACCCCGTCGCCGAACTCGGCGACCTCGTCGATGGCCACGGGGTCGACGACGGGCTTCGAGGCCGGCGGCACCGTGTCGTCGATGGTCGCCCCGTCGTCGGTGGCCCCTGGCCCGCCCTCGCCGCGCGTGGTGGTGGTGATGGTCGCGCCGGCGTCGTCACCACCGGAGCAGGCCGCGACGAGGACGACCAGGCACGCGACAGACAGGACACGCCAGCCGGGATCTGTTGCACTCCGCCCTTGCTCCGCCACCAAGCCTTGCCTCACTTCTGTGTGGGGACCATTCCCCGCGTCTCGCGGCGCGCCGCGCCCGCCACCGCGGAGAGTGAACATAGTGGGGTGTGCAGTCACCGTACAAGGCGTTCCGTGCGGAAACGCCGCTCACGTTCCGCGGTTCCGCACGCTCCGTGGGGATCCTGGACCTCAGGGTAGGGACGCGCGTCGGGAACGACGACGGCGCGCCAGGGCGAACGCCTCCGCGTGGCGGGCCCCGACCGGTGCCCATTCGCGCCCCGAGAGGTCGGGCCGATCGGCGCGATCGTGGTCGCGCGCGGCCCGGATCCCCCGCTCCAGCGCGGCGGCGTCGAGCGCACCGTCGTAGATCAGGACCCACCCCGGCCCCACCTCGGCCGCGATCTGCTCGGTGACCGGCATCCGTGGCACCAGCACCGGACGGTCCAGCGACAGGGCCAGCAGCATCGAGCTCGAGTTCGTCATCTCCAGGAACGGCAGGACCACCAGCTCGCTGTGCAGGATCTCACCCGCCAGCACCTCGTCCGTGACGAAGTCGTCCGTGGCTTCGAGGCGTTTGTCCTCCGTCGCCGCGCGGCCGAGCTCCGCCGCGAGCTCATCGTCCTCCGTCCGGCCCACGATGTGCAACGACGCGTCCGGGTCGCGCAGCTGTGCGAAAGCTGCCAGCAGGCGGCCGAGGCCCTTGTACCGACGGATGCGGCCGAAGAACAGGAGGCGGCCGGAGACCGGCGTCGTCGGCTCGACCTTCGCGAACCAGTCTCGGAAGTGGCCGTGGACGGCGACGATCGTCGGGGCCTCCGTCGGCGGCGCGATCCGGTCGGAGAGCGTGACCCACACCGTCGTGGCGCGATCGGCCATCGAGATCACCTGAGCCTGCAGTCGCGACACCGGCTCATGCGGGGCCGCGTTGTGGAGCGTGCGCACGAGGCCCTTGCGCTGGAGGCGGATCCGAAGCAGCACGAGCGCGAACAGCACCCCGCGGGCCGCGCTTCGGGCGGGAGTGGTCCCCCGGACCATCACCTCCGGCCAGTGCAGGTGGAACACGTCCCACGAGCCCACCAGGGCTCGCCGCCACGAGAAGTGCTGCGCGTCGATCGACGCGGGGAACGAGTCGAACAGCAGGAGGAAGTACGGGTTGTTCCGGCCGTGCGGCGGGCCGAACGACTCGAGCACGACGAGCGAGGGTTGGTGGTCGGGGGGCTCTGTCACGTCCGGCTGGTGCGCTCCACGCAGGTGGGCGACAACCTAGCGTGCACCTGTGGCCGTCCACGGAGGGTCCTTGCGGGCGAACAACTCGACATCCGACGCCGCCGTGAGATCGGGCCTGGTGGTCCGATTGGCGGTCGTCCTGCTGATCATCGCCACCGCGGGCACCTTCGGGGCCCCTCGTCTCGCCTCGGCCCACACGCCGCACGACGTGGCCATCGACGTCGAGCTGTCGCCGGAGTTCGCGCAGGACCAGACCGTCTATGCGATCGTCCGCGAGTACCTCCTCGCATCGCACGACGGCGGCGACACCTGGAGCCGCCTGGTCCGAGGGCTCGACAACCGAGCTCAGCTGCGGGCCGTCGAGGTGTCCGCCCAGGACAAGCAGGTGCTCTACGTCGGATCGCTCGGTGACGGCGTCTTCCGATCGACCGACGGCGGGCGGTCCTGGCGCAGGACGAGCGGGAGCCTCGCCTCGCCGGATGTGCGGTCGCTGTCGATCTCCCCACGCTCGTCAGACGTCCTGTTCGCGACGATCGAGGTGGACGGGGTCCCCGCGGTGGTCCGCACAGCGGACGGTGGCCAGAGCTGGTCGCCGGTCCCGCAGGCCGGCGAGGCGACCGTGATCGAGTTCGCAACCGATGACCCCGCTGTGGTCCTGAGCGGTTCTGCGGACGGACGGGTGAAGGTGTCGCGCGACGGCGGGTCCACATGGCGCGAGGTCCTCGACATGCCCGAGTCGGGCGGGATCACCGCCATCGCCGCCGCGCGGTCGGCACCTGCGAGTGAATCGATCTTCGTCGCCACGCGCAACAAGGGTCTCCTCGCCTCGACCGACGGTGCTCGATCGTTCACACCCGTCGGCGCGGGCATCACGGACGCGTCGATCGTGTCCGTCGCCCTGTCGCCGCAGTTCATGAGCGACGGGGCCCTCTGGGTGAGCACCTGGACCACGGGAGCGTTCGAGTCCGAGGATGCCGGCGCGACGTGGGTCGAGCGAGCCGAAGGGCTCACGACGAACACGCAGGCCGACCAGCTCGGACGATCCCAGTTCGGTCCGCTGCGCGTCGCCGAAGGCGCCGTCGGTGCGGACCCCACGGTCTACCTCGCAGGGTTCGACGGGCTGTTCCGATCCACCGGGGCCGGCACGTGGCGCGAGTTGGAGACACAGTCGTCGAGCAACGTCACGAGCATGGCGATCTCCCCAACCTACGGCGAGGACCAGACCATCGCAGTGGCCACCTACCTCAACGGGGCGTTCCTCTCGGTGGACGGTGGACGTACATGGCGAGCCATCAACGACGGCTTGGCCTACGAACGCGTCTGGACCCGGGCCGAGGACTACTACGCCAGGCTCATCAGCATCGGCCTCTCACCGTCGTTCGCCTCAGACCGCACGTTGTTCGCCAGCGAACGCGGCTACGTGCTGCGATCCGAGACCGCCGGTGAGCACTGGAGCGCGCAGATCCCCGACGGCCTGCTGGTGAAGGGCGAAGAGCCGCCCGACTACACCCTGTGGGCCTTCTCGCCCGGCTACGCGAGCGACCGCACGATCATCCTCGGGTCGAGCCGGGGCAAGGTGTTCCGTTCGACGGACGGTGGGGCTGGCTTCGCCAAGGTCGGGGAGCTCGATGCACCGGTCACCGCGATTGCCACCTCACCTGCGTTCGCATCCGACCAGACGGTGATCGCAGGCACGCCCACTGGTGTGCAGCGCAGCACCGACGCCGGACGGACCTGGGAGCGCATCGGGCTGGCCGGTGGTGAGGTGACGAGCTTGGCGATCGCTCCCGACTTCGCGGAGACCGGTCGGATCTTCGTCGGCACGACGACTGGCCTCTTCGTGACCGACGGGACGGGGTGGACCCCGATCACGGGCAGCGGTCTCGGTCCGGCACCTCCGATCGAGGCGGTGGCGGTCTCACCGGAGCTCCCGCGGGATGGCATCGTCTTGGTGAGCGTGCGAGGCCGAGGCCTCTTCCGTTCAGTCGATGGTGGGGCGAGCGTCAACCCCATCGGAACGTCGTTGCTCGAGGACGACGTCGTGCTGGGCAGCTTCTACCATCGGGCGACCAGCGCGATCCGCTTCTCGCCGGACTTCGAGCACGACCACACCGTCTTCGGAACGGCGGAGACGGGAGTCTTCAAGTCGACGGATGGCGGCGAGACGTGGGAGCGCCTCGTTCTCCCCGTCAGCACGCACGACACCGCCGTCGAGGCGTCACCGAGCCCGTTGTTGCCGACGATCGAGTACACAGATCCGCCCCACGCGTCCGCGGATGATCGGTCGTTCGCGACGCCGCTGGGCCGCTTGTCGGCTCGGCGGGTGCTGGCGGCGGCGAGCGGCGCGGTTCTGACGTTCGTTGGGCTGACGGTCGTCCGACGCCGCGCCATCGGGAACCGGCGGCCGTTCGAGTCGCGTGCGGTGCGGGCGGCCTGCTCCTGCGCGGTGCTCGTCGCGGCCCTGCTGGTGCTGTCAGCCTGACGGCACCTGCGGCCCGTAAGGTTGTCGGGTCATGGCAGCCCGACGGATCGCCTACGCGCCCGGCGTGTACGACCTCTTCCACATCGGGCACCTGAACCTCTTGCGCAACGCGCGGGAGCGCTGTGACCACCTGATCGTCGGCGTCGTCACCGACGAGCTGGCCCTGCGCGCCAAGGGCGTCGAGCCGGTGGTGCCGTTGGACGAGCGGCTCGCGATCGTCGCCAGCATCCGGTACGTGGACGAGGCCGTCCCGGAGGACCTCCCTCACAAGCTGGAGATGTGGGAGCGGCTGCAGTTCAACGCCATCGTCAAGGGCGACGACTGGAAGGGCACCGACCGCGGCGACAAGCTCGAGGCCGACTTCGCCGAGGTGGGTGTGGAGGTCGTCTACGTCCCCTACACGAAGCAGACCTCCAGCACGATGCTGCGCCGGATGCTCACCCGCGAGATCGACGGCCTCTCGCGCTAAGGACTTGCCCGGCGGAAGAGCACCATCGACTGGTTGAGCGGCACGAGGTCGCGCCGGTACTGGCGGTGCGTCAGCTCGACGGCGCGGTCAGCGCTCTCCCGGGCTGCCTCGAGTGCCCGTCGCGCGTCCATGAGCTCGGCCTCGAGCTGCAGGACCTTCTGCACCCCCGCCAGGTTCAGGCCCTCGCTGGTGAGCTCCTGGATCCGTCGCAGCTGCGCGATGTCGTCGTCGCTGTAGCGGCGGCTCCCGCCACCCGTGCGAGCGGGTTCGACGAGCCCCTTGCGCTCGTAGATGCGGAGCGTCTGCGGGTGGAGGCCGGCGAGGTCGGCCGCCACCGAGATCACGTAGACGGCCCGGGTGCGGTCGCCGCGGTCGGCCATGGCATTGCCTACCTTTCAGCTCGGCCGAAGGCCGATCCGGTCAGCTCGGCGTGCGAGCTCGCTCGTGCGTCGACGTTCATCACACGCCGAGGTGCTCGCGGGGCGACGCCCCATCCGATGCGGCTTGGAAGGCCTCGAGTGCCTTGCGCTCAGCGCTCGACAGCTTGGACGGCACCGCCACCTCCACAGTGGCGAGCAGATCCCCGGTGCCCTTCGGGGTGGCCACTCCCTTGCCCTTGACGCGGAACGTGCGACCCGAGCGCGTGCCGGGTGGGATCCGCAGGCGCACCGACCCGCCGTCGAGGGTCGGGACCGTGATGTCAGCGCCCAGGGTCGCTTCCGGGAACGTGATGGGCACGCTGATGGTGAGATCCCGCGCGCGCCGCTGGAACAGCTGATGTGGCGCGACCCGGATGATCACGAAGAGGTCGCCCGGCGGGCCGCCGTTCTGACCCGGGCCCCCCCGCCCCTTGAGGCGGATGCGCTGGCCGTCGTCGACCCCCGCGGGCACGCGCACCTTGACCTCGCGCGGCCGGCGCTCGACCCCTGTGCCGCGGCACGGTGGGCACGGGTCGTCGATCGTGCTGCCCCGGCCACCGCACACCGGGCAGGGAGATGACAGAGAGAAGAGGCCCTGGTTGTCCGAGACCACGCCTTGTCCCGCGCAGTTCGCGCAACGCTTCGGCACGGTGCCGGGCGTGGCGCCGGAGCCGTTGCAGGTGTGGCATGGCGCGTCGCTGGTGAGGTGCACCGCGGTGGTGACCCCGGCGACGGCGTCGTCGAACGCGAGGTGGAGCTCGGTCTCGAGGTCCTGGCCGCGGTGGGGACCGCGCCCGCCGCGCCCGCCTCTCGACGACCGGCCGAACAGCCCGCCCAGCAGGTCGCCGAGGTCGCCGGCGTCCTGGAACGAGAAGCCGCCCGCGCCGCCGCCCGGGAACCCCGCGGCGGCGGGACCCATGCGGCGCACCTCGTCGTACTCCTTGCGGCGCTCGGCGTTGCCGACCACGTCGTAGGCGGCCGACACCTCCTTGAAGCGCTCCTCGGCCGCGGCGTCGCCCGGGTTCGTGTCCGGGTGGTACTCGCGGGACAGCTTGCGGTACGCGCTCTTGATCTCCTTGGCGGTCGCCGACTCGGACACACCGAGGACGCGGTAGTAGTCCTTCTCGAACCACTCGCGCTGCGGCGCCATGCGCTTCTACCTCCTCAGCTCGGCCGCAGGCCGAACCGTTCGCTCGGTGTGCAACCTCCGGTTGTGCGCCGAAACCATCAGTCCGTGACCTTCACCATGGCTGGCCTGAGCACCCGGCCCCGCCAGGTGTAACCGGCGCGCATCACGTCGGAGACGATGTGGTCGCCGCCTCCGCCCGGCTCGTGGACGACGGCGTCGGCCACCGTCGGGTCGAACACCTCACCGATCGGGTCGACCCGCACGAGGCCCTCCTTCTCGAGTACGGCCAGCAGAGCGGCCGCGATCGGCTCGACGTCCGTCGCCCCGTGGGCGACTGCGCCGTCGCACGCGTCGAGCACCGGAAGCAGGCGCTCGACGAGGGCGCCGGAGGACCGGGCGATCTCCTCGTCCAGTCGGCGCTGCGTCTGCTTGCGGAAGTTGTCGAAGTCGGCGGCGGCGCGCTGGTAGGCGTCGCGGAACTCGTCTCTCGCCAGGGTGACCCGCTCGAGGTCGGTGACGAGGGTCTCCACGGAGACCTCTTCGGCGGGCGCCGTCACGTCGAGATCGTCGAGGAGCTCCCCGTCGACGATCTCGTCGTCACCCGGCTCGAGGTCGGCCATCGGACGACCTAGCCCTGCGTCTCGTCGTCGACGATCTCGGCGTCGACGACGTCGTCGTCCGACGGCTGGCTCGACGCGGCGCCTGCAGAGCCGGCCTCGCGGTCAGCCGCTGCGGCGGCGTCGTAGAGCTTCTGGGTGAAGCCTTGAGATGAGGTCATGAGCGCCTCGGTGGCCGACTTGATGGCGTCGGTGTCGGAGCCGCCGATCGCGCTCTTGAGTGCGGCCAGGTGCTCCTCGACCGTTGCCTTCTCCGGGTCCTCGAGCTTGTCGCCCTGGTCCTTGAGGAGCTTCTCGGTCTGGTACACGAGCGTGTCGGCGTTGTTCCGTACCTCGGCCTCTTCGCGGCGCAGGCGATCCTCCTCCGCGTGAGCCTCGGCGTCCTTGACCATCTTGTCGATGGCGTCCTTGTCGAGGCTCGATTGACCCGTGATCGTCATCGACTGCTCCTTGTTCGTGGCACGGTCCTTGGCGGACACGTGCACGATGCCGTTGGCGTCGATGTCGAAGGTGACCTCGATCTGCGGCACACCGCGCGGGGCCGGGGGCAGGTCGACGAGCTGGAACTTGCCGAGCGTCTTGTTGAACTGCGACATCTCGCGCTCGCCCTGGAGCACGTGGATCTCGACGGAGGGCTGCGTGTCCTCGGCCGTCGTGAAGACCTCGGTGCGGCGGGTGGGGATCGTGGTGTTGCGCTCGATGAGCTTGGTCATCACGCCGCCCTTGGTCTCGATGCCGAGGGAGAGCGGGGTGACGTCGAGGAGCAGCACGTCCTTGACCTCGCCCTTGAGCACGCCCGCCTGCACGGCGGCGCCGACGGCTACCACCTCATCGGGGTTCACGCTCTTGTTGGGCTCCTTGCCGGTGAGGGTGTTCACCATCTCGGCCACGGCGGGCATGCGCGTGGAGCCACCCACCAGGATGACGTGGTCGATCTGGTCCTTGGTGAGGCCCGCGTCCTTGATGGCCTGCTCGAACGGGCTGCGGCAGCGCTCGAGCAGATCGGACGTGAGGTCCTGGAACTTGGCCCGGGTGAGCTGCTCGTCGAGGTGCAGCGGACCGTCGGGCGTGGCGGTGATGAACGGCAGGTTGATCTGCGTGCTCTGCACCTGGCTGAGCTCGATCTTGGCCTTTTCGGCGGCCTCCTTGAGGCGCTGGGTGGCCATGTTGTCCTTGCTCAGGTCGACGCCGTGAGCGGACTTGAACTGCTCGACCAGCCAGTCGATGACCTTCTGATCCCAGTCGTCGCCGCCGAGGTTGGTGTCGCCGTGGGTGCTCTTCACCTCGAAGACGCCGTCGCCGATCTCGAGGATGGACACGTCGAACGTGCCGCCACCGAGGTCGAACACGAGGATCGTCTGATCGGCCGAGCCCTCCTTGTCGAGCCCGTAGGCGAGGGCCGCGGCGGTCGGCTCGTTGATGATGCGGAGCACCTCGAGGCCGGCGATCTGGCCCGCCTCCTTGGTGGCCGTGCGCTGGGCGTCGTCGAAGTAGGCGGGGACGGTGATGACCGCCTGCGTGACGGTGTCACCCAGGTACGCCTCGGCGTCGCGCTTCAGCTTCATCAGGGTGCGGGCGCTGATCTCCTGGGCCGTGTACTTCTTGCCGTCGATCTCGACGCTCCAGCTCGTGCCCATGTGGCGCTTCACGGAGCGGATCGTGCGGTCGGGGTTGGTGATGGCCTGACGCTTGGCCACCTCCCCCATCAGCACCTCGCCGCCCTTCGAGAACGCAACCACGGACGGTGTGGTCCGGGAGCCCTCGCTGTTCGGGATGACGACGGGGTCGCCGGCCTCGAGGACCGAGACGACGGAGTTGGTGGTGCCGAGATCGATGCCGACAGCCTTGGACATGGGGGGGTTCCTCCGGGGGATGCGCTGAACTGAGTCTCTCTGGAGGATAGAAGTTGAGTCTCTCGATGGCAACTTTGGCTTTTTCCGTGTCGCTCGGGCCGCGTCCCATGGATCTGCCCATCCGTACGGCACCGCGTAGGGTGCGGCGCGTGCCCCGACTCGTGCTGCTCCGCCACGGCGAGAGCGAGTGGAACCAGCAGAACCTCTTCACCGGGTGGTGGGACGCTGACCTCACCCCGCTGGGCGAGGCCCAGGCGACGGCGGCCGGCCACCTCATGGCCGACCACGGCGTGCGGGCCGACATCGTGCACACGTCGCTGCAGACCCGGGCGATCCGCACCGTCGACCTGGCGCTCTACGCCCAGGGCCGCTCGTGGCTCCCTGTCCGCCGCGACTGGCGCCTCAACGAGCGGCACTACGGCGACCTCACGGGCCGGAACAAGGCGGCAACGGCGGCGCGCTACGGCGCCGACCAGGTGAAGATCTGGCGGCGGAGCTACGACGTCGCGCCGCCCCCGATCACCGCGGACAACGAGCACAACCCCAACCACGACGAGCGCTACGCCCAGGTGCCGGCGGACCAGCTGCCGCTGACCGAGTGCCTTGCCGATGTCGTCACGCGGCTCCTGCCCTGCTGGGAGGACGGCATCGCGCCGGACCTGCGCGCGGGGCGCACCGTGCTCGTCGGCGCGCACGGGAACAGCCTCCGTGCCCTCGTGAAGCACCTAGACGGCATCAGCGAGGACGACATCGTCGAGCTGAACATCCCGACGGGCGAGCCGCTCGTGTACGAGCTCGGCGACGACCTCCGGCCGCTGACGGCTCAGCCCGTCGAGGAGCGATACCTGGGCAGCGCGGAGGAGATCCGCGCCGCCTCGGACGCCGTGGCCAGGCAGGCCGAGGGCGGCTGACCCGCCGCCAAGTGGAACAATGGCGCCTACAGGAAACAGGAGGCGGTGCGGTGCTCGGAATGCGCAAGGCGGGCCAGACGCTCGTGACCATCGTGGCGGGCGTGGCCGTCCTCGCAAGCGGATGCAGCACCGACCGGGAGGTGACGAAGCCCGATCCCGTGCCCATCACCGACAAGCGGCTCGACGCCGCGCTGCTCACGGAGGACGACCTTCCCGACTCCTTCACTGCGGCAGACCAGGGCACCCCCGTCAACGCCGAGCTCATCCCCGAGCACGAGTGCGACGACGCCATGAAGGACCTCGACCCGAAGGTCGTGTCCACGGCCGACTTCGCATACAACGGTGTGGTGCTCAACAACACGGTCGCCTGGTTCCCGGGTCAAGGGGGCGATGTCGAGCAGCTGATCCGCGACATCGCAGACGACTGCGAGGCCGTCGTCGTGGCCGACCAAGACCTGTCGCTGCGCACGTCCGCCCTCGACTACGGCGTGCTGTCGGACGACACGCTGGCGCTGAAGGTGGAGGCGGAGCTGGCCGACGGCACCATCGAGGAACGCGACCTGATCCTCATGCGTGACGGCGACCTCGTGAGCTTCATCCGGCTCACCGGGCCCCGGCCATCCGACAAGGAGCTCCTCGACAGCGTCGTGCGCATCGCTCTCGGCCGCCTCGGCCTCCTGGCCGAGGAGACCACCTGAGCGGAGACGGCCGCGCCCTCAGATGGCGTCCACGCCGAACTCACCCGTGCGGATGCGCACGGCGTGGATCACCGGCGTGACCCAGATCTTCCCGTCGCCGATCTTCCCTGTCTGGGCGGCGGCCGTCACCACCGCGGAGACCTTCTCCGCATCAGCCGACGGCACCAGCACCTCGATCTTGACCTTCGGCACGAAGTCGATGGAGTACTCGGCCCCTCGATAGGTCTCCGTGTGGCCGCCCTGGCGACCGAACCCCTTCACCTCACTGACCGTCAGGCCCTGTACCCCCGCCTCGTTCAGGGCCTCCTTCACCTCGAGCAGCTTGTGGGGCTTCACGATCGCGGTAACCAGGCTCAGCACGGCGCGGAACTTACCGAAGCGCGGTCGTCATGCATGGGCCTGCCCGTCATCGGTAGCCAGCCGCTCCAGGAGGTAGCCGCGGGAGCGAACGGTCCGGATGGCCAGGGCCAGTGGGGACAGCCGCCGCCGGAGCCGCAGCATGTGCACGTCCAGGGCGTTGCGGCCCGGCGCCCCCGTCGGCCATCCGGCCCGCGCGAGCGCATCGCGGGACACCACCGCGCCGTAGCGGCCGAGCAGTGCGGCGGTGAGCCGGGCCTCGACGGGGGGCAGTGACACCCAACGGTCGCCCAAGCGCAGCACCCCGTCATCGTCCAGCGCCGGAGCGGGGTGGACGCGCGCCGCGGCTCGACGGCGGAGCCCCTCCACGCGTGCCCTGAGGTCGACCTCGCCCGCCGGCACGCGGATCCAGTCCTCGACGTCGTCCACCCCGGGCGGCGGCGGGGGCGCGCCGTCCTCGAGGAGCAGCAAGCGAGGCCGACCCTCCTTCCGAAGCTCGTCGCGCCGGACCTGCTCGACGGGCCACCGGACGAGGACGACATCCACGCAGGCGACGGTAAGGACACAAGGTTTCGCACTTGTTTCGCCCCTGTGAAGCGTTCACGGTCGACCTTCGACGCGATCCACGGCACCACGACCCCTCTGTTCCCTATGCTGCGCGCTCATGGCCCGCCAGTCACACCTCGACCACCTCGCCTCGGTGTCCCTCTTCTCGGCGTGTTCGAAGAAGGAGCTGCAGGCGGTGGCTCAGGCCACCGACGAGGTGGTACTCCCTGCCGGCAAGACCCTCTGCCAGCAAGGCTCCCTCGGGCGCGAGGTCTTCGTGATCATCGATGGCACCGCCGAGGTCCGCCGCAACGACACCAAGGTGGCCACCGTCGGGCCCGGGACCTGCGTGGGCGAGCTGGCCCTCCTGGACCACGGGCCGCGCACCGCGACGGTGATCGCCGAGACGCCCATCACGGCCCTCGTGCTCGGCGTCCGTGAGTTCGCGGCGATCATCGACGAGGTCCCCTCGATCGCGCACAAGCTGCTCCGCGCGCTCGCCGCGCGGATCCGCGCCCTCGACTCTCAGATCTACGGCTGAGGACTCAAGCGAGTCCGGACGAGCTGGTTCCTGCCCGGCCGCAGTCCGGAACTACGGTCGGCACCGTGAAGTCCCGCGTCAAGCCCCACTCGCTCGCAATCGCGCTCGGCGCCCTGCTCGCCACCATCACGCTCGTCTCCGGCATCACGGCGACGGTCCTCCAGTGGCACGACGACAGCGACGTGCAGCGGGAGGTGTTCGGGAACATCCCGAGCGCCTGGAAGCTCGTCTTCTACACCGTGTTCCCCGTGCTGATCCTCTACGGGTCGGTGCTGTTCAGCCAGCGCGTGCGGAACTGGGAGCGCGGAGCACCCGACCGGCGCGCGACGACCACGAAGAACGTCGGCCGCCGAATGAAGGACTTCCGAGCCGGCGTCTACATGCAGACCCTGCTGCGCGATCCAGCCGCCGGGATCATGCACAGCCTCATCTACTTCTCGTTCCTCATCCTCCTCGCCGTGACCACGGTGCTCGAGATCAACCACCAGCTGCCGGAGTCCGCCAAGTTCCTCCACGGCGACGTCTACCGGGGCTACTCCGCCATCGGCGACGCCGGTGGACTGATGCTCCTCACGGGTGTGCTGTGGGCGATCGTCCGGCGCTACATCCAGCGGCCGTACCGCATCCGCATCAAGACGAAGCCCGAGCACGCGATCATCCTCGGCACGCTCCTCGCGATCGCGGTCACGGGCTTCGGCGCCGAGGTGTGGCGCATCGCGCTGCAGGGCCGCCCGTCCTTCGAGCAGTGGTCGTTCGTCGGCTACCCGCTCGCGGGCCTCATCGACGACCAGGGCAACCTGGCGGGCGCGCACCAGGTGTGGTGGGCCGCACATGTCCTGAGCTTCTTCGTCTTCGTGACGATCCTCCCCGTGACGATGCTGCGGCACATCTTCACGTCGCCGTTGAACATGTACCTCCGCGATCGCGATCGCCCCAAGGGCGCCATGAAGCCCATGCCGAACCTGATGGAGACCGAGCTCGAGAGCTTCGGCGCCTCCACGGTCGAGGACTTCACGTGGAAGCAGCTGCTCGACACGGATGCCTGCACGATGTGCGGTCGCTGCACCTCCGTCTGCCCCGCGCACGCCACGGGCAAGCCGCTCGACCCCCGTGAGATCGTGCTGAAGACCGGCGAGGTCATGGCGCGGACGGGCACCCCGGCTGTGTCACCCCCGCTCGGCGTCGACCCGGAGATCACGATCGGCGCCAACAGCCTCTTCGAGCGCATCACCTCGGAGGAGGTGTGGGCGTGCACGTCGTGCAAGGCGTGCGACGAGATCTGTCCGGTCAACATCGAGATCCTCGACAAGATCCTCGACATGCGGCGCTACCTGTCCCTCATGGAGAGCGACTTCCCCACCGAGCTGGGCGGGGCGTACCGCGCCATGGAGAACTCGGGCAACCCGTGGGGGCTCTCGCAGAGCGACCGGGCCGCGTGGACGAGCAAAGTCGACGGCGTGCCCATCGTCGACCCCGGTGACCCCTTCGCCCACGACTACCTGTACTGGGTGGGCTGCGCTGGCTCGTTCGACGACAAGAACCAGAAGGTCACGATCGCGATGGCCAAGCTGCTCCAGCGCGCCGAGATCGATTTCGCGATCCTCGGTCCGTCGGAGTCGTGCACCGGCGACCCTGCCCGACGGTCCGGCAACGAGTACATCTTCCAGATGCTCGCGACCGCCACCATCGAGCAGCTCAACACCATGGGCGTGAAGAAGATCATCACGCAGTGCCCTCACTGCTTCAACACACTGCTCAACGAGTACCCGCAGCTCGGCGGGCACTTCGAGGTGATCCACCACAGCCAGCTCCTCGAGCAGCTCATCGACACCGGTCGCCTCGACCTCACGGACGCTCGCCTCGACGAGCGGGTCGTGTACCACGACTCCTGCTACCTCGGTCGCCACAACGACATCTACCTGTCGCCGCGCAACGTGATCGGGAGCCTCGGCGGCATCGAGATCGTCGAGGCTGAGCGAAACGGCACCACGGGCATGTGCTGCGGAGCCGGCGGTGCGCGCATGTGGATGGAGGAGAGCATCGGCACCAAGGTGAACGACGCACGCGCGGCCGAGCTCATCGCCACGGGCGCGAGCAAGGTCGCCACCGCCTGCCCGTTCTGCTTCATCATGCTGGACGATGGCGTGAAGGGAGCCGGCGCGGAGGAGACCGTCCAGGTCGCCGACATCTCGATGCACCTGCTCGCGGCGCTGGAGGCCGCCGACGAACGGGCGACCCCGGAGCTGCAGACGCTCGAGGACTGACCATGGTGCTGGGCCGGCGCAAGGACGAGACCTGGAGCGGCACGGAGCGCCGCGCTCCCGCCGTCGTGCTCGTCGTCAACGACGACCCCGCCGCCTGCGAGATGGTCGTGCGCTTCGTTGGCGCCAAGGGGTACCGGTCCATCGGCGCCGGGAGCCTCGAGGAGGCGATCGGGCACCTCGGCACCGACCTCCCCCGCTGCATCGTGCTCGACCTGGACGCCGGTGGGGTCGGCACCAGCCTCAAGGTGCTCGACCTCGTCCGCGGCCACGGTGACCATCGAGTGAGCGGCGCGCGCGTCGTGCTGTGCGCGGCGAGCCCCAAGAACCGCACGTTCTCGTTCCAGTCCGGCGCCGACAGCTTCGTGCTGCGGCCGTTCCACATCGACGCCCTCATGGCCCAGATCGCCGACGTGCTCACCCGGCCCGACAAGGACCGCGCCCGCCACCGCCGAGACGAGCTCAACCGCCTCGGCGAGTGAGGTCGCCGGGCTAGAGCTCCTGCAGAAGGCTCAGCTGGCCGTCGAACGAGTGGTCTCTCGCGAAGTGCTTGCTGAGCATGACCTGCTGGCCCTGGTAGTTCGACGACGTGTCTTGCCCGTAGAGGATCGTCGGCGGTTCGGTGACCCGCTCGAACGTGAGCTTGCACACCGGTTGGTCCTGCTCGACCATGAACGGCACGTCGTGCGCACGTACTTCGAGCACCGCCCTGCTGAGGTTGCGGGGGTTGGTCGGGTCGTGACCGAAGCCGGGGTCGAAGAAGCCCGCGTAGTGGGACCGCAGCTCACCGCTCGACTCAGCGTAGGCGCTCATCTCAGCCGCGAAGTCCGGCGGGATCCGAACGGCCTCCGACGAGATGAGCAGATAGAAGGCCTCAGGCTCCAGGACGACGCGGGGCGCATCCTCCTCTCGATACACGAAGTCCCAGAAGTCGCGCGGACGATGCGCTGCGATCTGGGTGAGGTCGAGCACCTTCGAGTTGCGACGCGCCCGGTAACCCACAACCCCTGATTCATCACCCATCAGGTCGAGGCTCAAGAAGAGCCCCCCTTCCACGACGAGCCGGTCGTCGGCGATCTTGTGGTTGTGAACATCCACGATGATCGGACGCTTCGGCGTGTGCGCCTCGATCAGCTCCGCATCGCTGACGCCTGGCGAGCCGACGGTCAGTCGGAGCTGGTTCAGCGACATGCCGGCCTTCACTCTGACGGTGAAGCTCCGGGAGACCACCTCGACGAACAGCGCGCCGCGATAGCCCGGCGAGATGTCGTCGAATCGGTGGCTCCGATCGGAGATCACGCGCGTGAAGATGTCGACCCGACCGGTCGAGCTCTTCGGGTTGGCCCGGGCGCGCAGGTAGTCGGGTAGATCCAGACGCTCTTGTAGCGGGATCAGATAGGGGCGCTCGGGCTCGAGGATCGCCCCCTCTGAGATGTCGACCTCGTCGAGCAGGTAGTCCTTGAGCTTGGAGCTCACCGACTCGCGGTCGGGGAGGAAGCTGCACCGGAGCCGGTACGCACGGTCGCCCAATCTGAGATCGAGGCTCGCTGGCTGCACGTTCTCCTTCGGGATCGGCGAGTCGGCACCGATCAAGCCGGTCGCGATCGCCCGATTCAGCTCCTGGAAGGGAAGGACCCCCGCAGGCGCGGTCCACTCATCAGGCCAGGTCATCGACTCGGGGAGGTCGCGAGGAATCGATCGACCCGGCATCGGCTCACCCCCGCACGATAGGCGACGTCCGCCCGGCGTAGATCACGGTCGCTCGCCCCTCAGCAGGCGCTCTTGGCGGCCTTCGTCGCTGCCTGCTTCGGACCGAACCGCTGGTGGGCCGCCTGCGTGGTCACGCCGAGCGCTTCGCCGATCGCGGCCCACGATGCGCCCGCGTCGCGCGCGAAGCCGACGAGCACGAACAGCTTGCGATCCGCTGCATCGCGCAGCGCCGCTGTGGCGCCGAGCGCAGCGCCGACCGTGAGCTCTCCGCTGCCCGTCCTGTGGACCAAGTCCCGCATGGCGTCGTCGATGATCGAGCTCGCCGCTCCTGCGGGATCAGGCATGCCCGCCGTCCCCATGGGTGCAGGGTAGCCGTGTGACGCCTGGGCGTCCTGAGGGACCGCGGCTACGATCCTCGTCTCCCACGCGGGTGTAGTTCAGCGGCAGAACATCAGCTTCCCAAGCTGAGAACGCGGGTTCGATTCCCGTCACCCGCTCTCGAAGGAAGGCCCAGGCCACACCCGATTTTCGGGCGTCTGGGCCTTCGCCGTTCCCGGCCGAAATCAGGCGGCGTGACCCTAGCGTGACCTTACGGATCGACGACTCGACTCCCGGGCGACTCGAATCAGACGGCGTGACCCTAACGTGACCCTACGGATCGCCCGCTCGGCGGTGTCACTTGAAAGGCGCGAAGAAGTCGCCATCGACGACGGTCAGCTGCCTGATGCCGAGGGCGTACTCGTGCAACAGCTCGAGGAGCCGCTCCCCGTCGATCAGATCGATGGGCTTGTAGCCAGGGGAGGTGGCCTGCTCCTCGGCTTGCTGGGTGAAGACGCTCGTCGTCATGAAGATCCCTCTGTCGAAGGGGCCGAGGGCGCCCTGGAACTCGCGGATCTGACGCGGCGTGACCTTGTTGCCATCGGCGTAGTGCTTGCACTGGACCCCGACCCGGAACGAGACCACCGCGTTCACCCGCAGGTGACCTTCGACGTCTATGCCGCGGTCGCCGGCCTGGCCGACGGTCCGGAGCTGCATCAGACCGAGCTCGGTGAGCAGCCGCTTGCACAGGTTCTCGAAGCCGCTCGGGCTCAAGGCAAGCACCGTTGAGCGCAGCTCGGTCGCGAGCGCGACCTCACCGGATTCGCCTTCATTCAAGGGCTCGGGTGGCTGCTCCGGATCGGCATCGTCGTCCGGCTCGGACTGCCCCCACTGATCGCTGTGCTCAGCACGCACGCGCTTGAACAGCTCGTAGGCAGTCCCGAGACTTTGGTCGTCGAGAGGGAGCGACCATCCGTCGTTGCTGAGCGCCCACCGCCCACGCTGCGAGCCGTCGAGGAGGCTCGCCCACACAAGGTAGTTGCGTGCCCAGTGGACCTGGTTGTCGACCCGGAGCGAGCCGCTCTTCGTCCGCTCGGCTCGCTCATCGTCACTGATCTCCAACTTCTCGATGACGAGATCCACTACCTCTCTCGGCTTGGCCGACCCGCCGAGTTCGCGCAGCGCAGCCAGGACGGGCCAGAAGAAGCGAATGAACTTTGGGCCCGACGCCATGGCCGAGATACTCACACATCGAACCGCGTGACGGTCGCGACAGAACGGCGCCTGATCACCAGGATCCGGGATGACGCTACGCCCGCGGCCGTGATATCGGTTGCGCGCCGGCGTTGATCGGAATGAGTCAGGCCGGGCGGTGGCCTGTGCTCGGCGCAAGATGGTCTGACACCGGTAGGGAGTCGACTACCCATCGGTTTGTGTCATGTCGGAGCTCCGTGATCGCGCCGCAGGGCACGCCTTCATCGATGAGGCTCGGCACTGCTGCGAGCAGCGACTCGTCTCCCAGGAGCGTTCGCAGCACGTCGACGGTCACGCCGCCATGCGCCACCACCACGACCAGCCCACTCGTGTGGGTGGTGTAGCCGATGTCGGCGAGGGCGGCGAGGAAGCGGCCAGCGGCCTGTTCCGACGAGTCGCCACTGCCGGGAACGTAGGACCGATCGGCCGAGGCCCGCTGCCAGTCTTGGAGGAACTCGTCGATCGACTCGACGTGTGGGCCCTCCCAGTTCATGCGCTCGCGGAGCCGTGCGTCGAGGACGACGTCGACGCCGAATCGTTCGGCAATCGGCTCGGCTGTCTCGACCGCTCGACGAAGGGGACTCGACCAGATCGCCTCCGGTGCCTCCCTCGCGAGGAGCCAATCAGCGGTCGCCGTCGCCTGCGCGTGCCCGAGCGCGGTCAGGCCCGGATCGCCGGGTAGACGCTCCTTCTCACCGTGCTGGACGATCAGTACTCGACGAACCACCACGGAGGACACTACGAACCTGCGACTGCTGATGTCCCTTGGCGCGTTGGCGGATAACCCGTGGGTGGGGAACTCACGTGTGCGCGACGCTGCCACCGTGCCCAAGCAAGGCGACGAGAGGGTTCTGCAGGTCGAGGGCTCCGGATCTCAGCAGTCCAAGGCGTCGCTGCGGGACGGCATCGTCCACCGCCGAGCCGGGCCCTGGAGCGCGGCTGTGCTGGCGTTGCTCGGGCATTTCGAGGAGGTCGGGTTCAGTGGCGCGCCCCGCGTCATCGGGTCCGGCTTTGCTGGTGACGGCCGCGAGACAGTCAGCTTTGTCCCGGGCGAGAGCCCGCAGCCGTGTGCCTGGGACCAGCACGCCGTCGGGCGGATCGGCGAGCTGCTCAAGGAGGCGCACGATGCCTCCGCATCCTTCGTCCCGCCCGCCGACGCCCGGTGGCAGAACTGGTTCGGCCGCGACCTGCCGGGATCCCGGCCAGTGATCGGGCACTGTGATCTCGGTCCGTGGAACGTCATCGGTCAGGACGGCATGCCGGTTGCCTTCATCGACTGGGAGTTCGCCGGCCCGGTCGACGCCCTTTGGGACCTGGCGCAGACGGCTTGGCTGAACGCCCAGCTGCACGATGACGACATCGCCGAGAGGGTCGGGCTGCCCGACGCGGCCGCCCGGGCCGAGCAGCTGCGATCGATCGTCGACGGCTACCGCCTCGACGGACCGGAGCGAGCCGACTTCGTAGATCGGCTCATCGCCATCGCGATCCACGGCGCGCGTGCCGAGGCCGTGCAGTACGGCGTCACGCCGTCGAGCACTGCTGCCGTCAGCGCCAGCGGCTTTCCCGTGCTCTGGGGCATCGCCTGGCGGGCACGGAGCGCGTCCTGGCTCGTCAGCAATCGATCGCTGCTCGAGCGCGCCGTCACTCGCCGCCAATAGCCACCACCGGTCACAGAGCCATGGCGAGGTGGGTGTCCGTGTCGTCCTGGCCTACTTCCTCGAACCCACATGAGCCGTACAGGGCCAGGGCACTCGTCCACGGCGTGTCTGTCAGAACGACTACCTCGATCATGCCCCGACGACGGGCCCGCCGGACCAGCTCCTCAACGACCTGTCGGCCGAGGCCCTGCCGGCGATGGCCCTGGTCGACCGACATGCGGAGGATCCGTCCACGGCCATCGGGATCGGGCCGCAGGATGCCGGTGGCGACGATCGCTCCCCCGATCTCGACCACGACCACATCAGCGCCTCGCTCGACATAGCTGGTCGAAATGTCGTCCAGGTCAGAATTGAAGGCGGGGTCGTAGGCGCCGCTCCACCGCTCACGCATTCCCGCGAGGACAAGCTCTCGCGCCGCTGCCTGGTCGCGAGGGGTGAAGTCGCGCAGCACCTCAAGATCATTGCCGACATCTGCGGGTCAACGAGCTGGCGCCGGGGCGGCCAAGCCGGCGCCATGTCCGTCATGCGTCGCTCGGGATCACAGCTGGTGACGCGGACTCACGGCGACTTCGGCGGGTTGATGAGCCCATCGATGGCGTCGGCGATCGCGACATCTCGTTCCCTCGTCGCGTGCTGGTACCGGAGGGCGGCTTGCGGGCTGGCGTGGCCGAGGCGGTACATGAGCTCCTTGGTGCCGGCGCCGGTGCTGGCGGCCAGCGTTCCAGCGAGGTGGCGGAGGTCGTGAAGGTGGAGGTGTTCGACGCCGACCTCGCTGCGCGCGTCGGCCCAGGCGTCCTGGAGGACGTGCGGGGCGAGCGGGCCTCCCTTGTGGCCGGTGAAGACGTAGCCCTCGGGGTCGGGCTGCGCGTAGCTCGCGAGGTGCTGGCGCAGCTCGTCGATGATCGCCGTCGGGACAGTGAGAGTCCGCTTTCCAGCCTCAGACTTGGGCGGGCCGACGAGGTGGCCCCCGTGGCGGTCGAGCTGGCGCTGCTGGACCACGGTCACCTCCCGACCGTCGAGGTCGACATCGCAGCGGCGTAGGCCGAGCAGCTCGCCCTTGCGGAGCCCGACGAAGGCGGCGACCAGCACCGGACAACGGAACCGGGGGTCGATGGCCTCAGCCAGCGCGTGAACCTGGGCGACCGTGGGGATCGGTCGCTCGTCGGATGGCTCGACCCCGGCACCCTTGATGGTGCAGGGGTTGACGGTGGCGAGCCCGTCCTCGACCGAGGTGGTCATGATCGAGCGGAGCAGCCGGTAGCACTTGGCGGCGGTGCTCGCTCCGGGTCCGCCGGGTCCGCGCATTCGGGCGGCCCACGCTCGGACGGTGGCGGTGGTGAGCCGGTCGCAGGCGATCGGGCCGAGGGTCGGCAGGATGTGGCGCTCGAGCTGGCCGTGGTAGAGGTCCCGGACCCGCGGTCGGAGCGGTTCGCCGCGGCTGGTGAGGCGGGCGTCAAGCCACTTGGGCGCATACTCGGCGAGGGTGATGTCGGTCGGGACGGGCTCGGTCCAGGTGCCGTCGGTCTGGTCGGTGAGGGAGCGGGCGTAGGCGGCCTCGGCGGCGCGCTTGGTGGTGTAGGTGCCGACGCTGACCCGTCGACCGTCGGGGGTGATGATGCGGACCCGGTAGCGGCCCGAAGGGAGACGGTCGACGCCGCCTCCGGCCCTGCGCCGACGCGCCATGGGCTCCTCCTTGTTGGAGGGGCAGCGGCATGCTGCCGGCGGAGGGCCCGGGCTGAGCGGTCCAGGCGACGCGTCGAACTCAGGCTACCGATCGGGTCAGGCGCTCCAGGGGTTGCGGCGGAAGTCGTCGAGCCAGTGCTCGATGTGAACGGGGTCGAAGCGCAGAAGGTGGCCCCACTTGATGAACGGAATGCGTCGCTCGGCGACGAGGCGCCGGATGTGGCGTTCGTTGACGCCGAGCCGCTCGGCGAGGGTGGGCAGGTCGATGAGCGCTCGGCTCGTGGTCTGGCCGGTGGGCATGGTGGGTGTCCTCCGTTGCTAGTGGTTCACCCAACTAGGCCTTTTCGAGCGGCAGAACCTCTCGGCTCCTGCCAAAATTCTTTCCGGCGGATCGACGACCACCGAGGGTGGCGCATCGGCTCATCGGTGAGCCGCCGGCAGGTTCCCCGGAGGGGTACCTGCAAGGGTGTGTCCGAGGGAGGGGCGGGTCGGGACGACGTTGATGGTCGGGCGACGGGGAGAGCATGAGGCGGCGGTGAGGGCGGCCGGAGAGCGCGCTGTGAGGGTCATCGGTGGAGGCTCGGGACGGGTCGGCTGAGGCGGTCGGCGGGCGGCGAGGTTGGCGGGAACCCCGGCTTGACGGACCGGGGCCGAGGGGTGCGGGACCGCATGTAGGCGTACGAGCTGGTTCGTCTCCACGCGCGACTAGGTCTTTTGAGAGAGACCCAAATGTTCTCACCGGCTCGCCGGTGAACAGCGAGAGTGAGACGGTGAGCCCGTCGGTGAGCCGCGCGGTGAGACCGGCTCACGATCCGTGACCGGTACTTGCTCTTCGTGGTCGTTCTCACGCATGCGTGAGGACCCCTCGGGCGTCTCACCCTCGGCACTCACGAAGCGACCGCCGAAGAAATTCCTGGAAGGTGAGCCCGACGGTGAGGGTCCTCGCGCATCGGTAGGAGGTTGAGCTGCAGCCGTCACCGGAATAGGCCGACTGCCATCGATGACCCGACCGGGACCGCGCCCGATGCGCCTGATTGTCTGTGAGGGAGGCTCTTTGAGGGCGACGGACTTCGTCGAGATTCGGAGCGTTCGTTCGGTGCATCACGGAGCCCGACTTGGGCAACTGTGCCCAGGGTGGGCTGGACTGTCGGATGTGCGAGTCCTGAAGAACGTCGGTCGGCAGGTGCGGGTGATCTCCCGTTGGCGAGAGAACCGCCTTGACCTGCCTCGCTGGCTCGTGCGGCGCCCGCTCCTGGCGATTGGCATTGGCGCGGCAGAGATCGCCGAGTCGCTCAGCAATCGGATGGACCACCGCCTGAAACTCCTCGCGCAATGCCGCGTCGCGTCGATCGTTGGATGCGAGTTCTGCCTGGACATCGGAGCTGCACTAGCTCAGCACTCAGACATCACCGAGCGCCATCTCCTCGAGCTCGACGACTTCGAGACCAGCGATGCCTTCAATGACGACGAACGACTGGTTCTCCGGTTCGCGACAGCGCTCTCGGAGCGGCCAGTGCCCGACCTCACCAACTTGCGCGACGGTCTCGTGGCCAGGTTCGGCAAGGCGGCACTCGTCGAGCTCGCGGCCGCCATCGCACACGAGCACGAGCGGACCCGGTTCTATCTCGCCCTGGGCATACGTCCCGGCGGCTTCGCTCCCGATGGAGCCTGCCGCATCCCTCAGGCCCTCGCCCCCCGCCAGTAGCTCATCCCGAGCGCGCGAAGCGCCGTTCGGTTCGTCGCGGATGAAGCTGGCGGGCGGATTCTTGAGCGCCAGATAGGGGCGTCCTCCAAGGCACTTCGGTGACACCGCTGGTCGCGCGATGTCAGGATGGGAGGGTGACGGAATCGCGGGGTGTGGGTGCACTCGTCTTGTTCTCTTCGAACCCCCAGCAATGCGTCCAGTTCTACCGAGCGATCGGCGTTCCGCTCGAGGAGGAGCGTCACGGAGAAGACGAGCATGTACATCACGCCTGTGACATCGCCGACGTTCACATTGCAGTCTTTCCGGCGACCGGTGACACGGCGGCTCCGGTCCTCGGTGAGCCTGGCTGTTCGTTCGTCGGCTTCGCCGTCGACTCGGTCGATTCGACCGTCGAGGCGGCGCGATCCGTCGGTGCAGAAATACTCCAACCGCCGGACGAGTTCCCGTGGGGTCGACGTGCGGTGCTTCGCGATCCGGACGGCCGGCCCGTGGAGATCTTCGCCCGGCCCGGTTGATCGACGCCGCCCTGGTGTCAGCCGCGAACAGAACGCCACCTCGGAGGGCGCGCCCGATGCGCCGATAGCGGACGCCTGCGGGCTCCTGCGGGCTCCGCCTTCTCGCGTTGTCGAGCGCGCGTTCGGCGTCCCTGACCGACACCGATGGGGCACCAGCCGCGACCGAGTCCGACAGGTGAGAAGGTCGGGCGATGAGAATCGCTCCGACAGAATTCTACGCCACCCCCGGGCGGCACACCGACGTCACTGGGTTCGGCATCGAGGTCGCCGGCGTCGAAGAAGCGGTCGAGATCGTTCAGGGGTTGCTCGTGTACGACCTCGTCGCCAAGGATCTCTACGGAGTCGAACTCACGCCCGATCAGGCCGGAGCTGTGCACGAACGGAACGCGACAGACCTCCTCGAACTCGCCCGCAAGATCGACCCTCGCCCGCTCGACCAACCCCGCAGCCCCGGTGGTCGCATCGGTGGGCGGTGCAATACCTTCACGCTGCTCACCGTCGCCCTCCTGCGAGCGGCCGGGATACCCGCACGATCCCGTTGCGGATTCGGCGCCTACTTCGTGCCGGGCTACTACGAAGACCACTGGGTGGCCGAGTACTGGGACGCCGAGTGGCGCCGGTGGACGATGGTCGACGCACAACTCGACGAGACCTGGCAGCGAGCGATCGGGATGAGCACCGACATCCCGGTCTCGGTTGGACCGGAGCAGTTCCTCACTGGTGGACATGCGTGGCAGGCATGGCGGAACGGCCGACTCGACGCAGAGCGCTGCGGCCTGACGTCGATCGACGAGCATGGGGCGTTCTGGATCGCGGGCAACCTCCGCCTCGACCTCGCCGCCTTGAACAAGGTCGAGATGCTGCCGTGGGACATCTGGGGGCTCGGCTGGGAGGCACACGAGGAACCCACCCAAGAGATGCTTGCCACGTTCGACACCATCGCCGAACTCACGATCGACCCGGACGAGCGTTTTCATGACCTCCGAGACCGATACGAGTCGGATCCATCGTTCCTGATGGACGGCACCGTCTTCAGCGTTTTGCTCGGCGAACAACAACAAGTCTGAGCACACGCACCAAGGCCCTGCCTGCCCCACATCGCCGGCTGGACGGCGTGTCTCCGACAGGCCCCGGTCGCACACCAGCGAGGGTGGGAGACTCGGGGCGATGGCGCAGGACGAGATCGACGCCTATCTGGCCGCCCTGGAGGAGCCCAAGCGGAGCACGCTCGAGCAGTTGCGAACGGTGATCCTGGAGGTCGTGCCCAACGCGGAGCAAGGGTTCGCCTACGGAGCTCCGGCGTTCAAAGTAAGGGGCAAGACCGTGGCGGGCTTCGCTGCGTTCAAGAATCACTTGAGCTACCTGCCACACAGCGGGTCCGTGCTGGCGGAGCTCGGCGACGCCGTGGCCGGCTACGAGACGTCCAAGGGATCGTTGAAGTTCGCCATCGACCAACCCCTCCCGAAGCCGCTCGTCGTGACGCTCATCGCTGCTCGCATGCGTGAACTCGGTATGTCCTAGGCGTCGGGACGAGGCCTGCCCTCCAACGCCGGCTCAGGGCGCGCTACGCGCCGATAGCGCGGGCCTACCGAGACTCGGAGCGGTCACATTCGGTGCGGCTGATCTGTGCGGCTTCGAGATGACAGCGGCTCGCGGGAGCCGGCATTCGGTGCGGCTCACGGTGGTGGTCACGCTCGAGAGTCGCCCTCTCAGCGTCGGAGGTAGGCGAGTGCGTCTGCGACGTTCTCGTCGATGCTGCGCATGGTGTCCACCACGAGCCGGTCGTCGTCCCAAGGCTCCCACTCCGACCTTCGCGTTTGGACGTCCTCCCACGACGGCTCGTGAAACCCCGGGATGTCCCGCTGACGGCTGGCCAACCGTTGACGGTGGACGTTCTCGTCGCTGCAGATCACCTCGACGATGGCGAGGCCGGAGCCGGCTCTCGCTGCGGCCTGGCGCCACATGTTGCGGGCCACCTTCAGCGAGCTGACTGAGTCCGTGATCACAGTGAGCCCGAGGGCGAGCTGGTGCTCGGCGAGTACCGCTACAACCTCGTACGCGGCGACGCCGGTCTCGAACGACGGTGGGATGCCGCAGCGCCAGATCGCGGCCTCGACGGGGTCGACCGACAGGACAGGCGCGCCGAACTCGCGACCAACCGCATCGGCGATGGCGCTCTTGCCCGCGCCTGGGAGACCGCTCATCACGACCAGCACACCGCTCATCATGCCGGACGCACCTGCGCCGATGACGCTCCGCCGACCGGCGCTGGGGCGCTGGGGCGCTGGGGCGCTGGGGCGCTGGGGCGCACCGAAATGGCGATAGCGCGCCTCGTGTGGCAACGGAGCGAGTTGGTCCAGCGCGAGCTGATCTCCGCTGCCGATCTTCAGCGATGCCGCCTGCGAGATGAGGACCTGGGACGAGCATACGCGCCGTTCGGTGCGGCCGCTGCCGGCAGGGGGGCGTCGTTCGGAGCGGCGAATAGGTGCGGTTCAGTCGTGACATCGGCGCTCCGGGTCCGGCAATCGGGGCGGGACGCCCGTGGACAAGACTGGGCCGCGTGACCGTTCTCTTGGGTGGTGGCGGCGACGCAGATGACGAGCGTCCGGTCCTCGACCGCTTCGCTGCCCTGGCTGCGCAAGGAGCCGTCGCCTACTGGCCGGTGGCTCTCGACCTCGATGACTACACCGCGGCGACCGAGTTCGTCGAGACGGTGCTGGGCCGCGGGGTACAGACCTGGGATCACCTCGACGAACACGAGCCGGAGGAGGTCACAGTCCAAGCTGGCGTGTTCATCGGCGGTGGCAACACCTTCCACCTGCTGAACGAGATTCGGTGCTCCGGGATGGATGGAGTGCTCCGATCTTTCGCCAGAACCGGGGTCCTCTACGGCGGATCCGCAGGAGCCATCGTCATCGGCGCGGATGTCGACTCCGCTTCACACATCGACACGGACAGGGTCGGGATGGCCGACAGGCGCGGGCTTGACCTGATCGGTGGCTACGCCGTCTGGTGCCACTTCGCCGACGGGCACCGGGATGCGGTGACTGCGTGGGCGCAAGAGCGTGGACGACCAGTGCTCGCACTGACCGAGCGATCGGGCGTTGAGGTCTCGAACGGCGTCGTCTCCTCGATCGGGTGGGAACCGGTGCTTGCTGTGGACATCGGCGGTCGGTGCCGGCATGTCGGCCCGGGGGACGCGTTCTCGCTGGGCTCGTAGATGCGCCCGACGTGCTGAGGCGCGGTACTCGGGAGGCCCGTCGATGCGAGCCGAGTGCTGCCGAAGAAGCGCCGATAGGTACGCCGCCGGCGGGGATGGCGGGCGGGTTCTGGAGCGTCTGATTGGGCGTCCTCCAACGCCACCTAGGAGATAGGTCGGCCGATGCTGTACGGAGGGACATGGTCGGGAGCTATCCACCCGACTCCGAGGGAAGGTCCTCGATCTTTCGACGCCCGCAACAGATCCACCGGTTGCCGGACATTAGAACTCGATGGCCGGAGCCTTGACACCGAGTGGCGCCACGCCTGTGGACGTCTTCCGCTCAGTCTTCGACGCCCACTTCATCGACGTCTGGAGCTACGCCCGGCGTCGGTGCGCCTCCTCGGCCGACGCGGACGACGTTGCGGCCGAGACGTTCGCCGTCGCCTGGCGGCGCCGCGACGACCTGCCTCCCGGCCAGGAGCGCCTCTGGCTGTTCGGCGTGGCCCGCCGGGTGCTGGCCAACCAGCGGCGCGGCGCCGGGCGGCGGGAGGACCTGCACGTGCGACTCATCCACCATGAGGGAACCGCTGGATCCCTCGACGGGCATGACGGGGGTGACGGACCGGAGGGCAAGGTCTGGGAGGCACTGGCCAGCCTGTCGGCCGACGATCGGGAGTTGCTGCTCCTGCGGGCCTGGGACGGGCTGGCCGTCTCGGACATCGCGGTGCTGCTCGAGTGCAGCGCCAACGCCGCCTCGCTCCGGCTCCGCCGGGCCCGCGCCCACCTGCGGGAGGCGCTCCCGGCGACAGATGACGGGCGGTCCCGGACACGTGCCGGGCGACCCCCGACCGAGGAAGGAGAGGCACCGTGACCCATCCCGAAGACACCCCCGAGGAACGCCTCACCCGCCTGGACCCGGTGCGCACCGACCCGGCGCCGCGACGGGGGTCGACCCGCTACGAGTCGATCCTGGAGACAGCCATGAACACCGCCAATGTCCCGATCCCGATGACCGAATCGCAGGGTCTTCCCGACCCGGCGAGCCCCGTGATCGCCTTCGAGGAGAGCTCCACCCGTCGCCGTGGTCCCCGTCGGCCGAGGCGGAGCCGACGGTTCGTCCTGACCGGCGCCGCAGCCGCCGCGGTGCTGGCAGCCGTCGCGGTCGTCGCCCTTGGGTCCAACGAACAGCCCAGCGCGGCCGCCACGGTTGCCGAGGCCGCCACCAACACCGGCGAGATCACCCGCCTGCGGGCTCGTCTCACCCGACAGATCGGTGACGAACCCAAGTCGATCAGCACGGCTGAGATCGACGGCTCGAACCTTCGGATCAACTATGCCGGTGACGATGGGCCGACGGTCATGACCATCGTGGGTGACACCGTCTGGGAGACGGTCGCCGACGAGACCACCAGCCAACCCTACGATGAGATCGCCCAGGGACGGCTGGCCCCGTTCGGGTCGTCGTCTGAGGCCGTGGTGCGCGCCGCCCTCCACCAGTCCGAGGTGGAGGCGATCGGCCCCGAGCGAGTCGGCGGCGTCGACGCCACCCGCTACCGGATCCGGCCGAGCACCGCCACCCGGGCCGCCCTCAGCGACCTCACGCCCGCAGTGCTGGGCTGGTTCGAGCTGGAGCACCCCGAGCAGGTCACCGAGATCGACGTGTGGGTGACCGACGACCTGATCCATCGCATCCAGGTCACCAGCGACGCGGGCGACACCGTCGGGTCCGCCACCATCGATTTCTACGACTTCGGGGCCGACATCACGATCACGCCGCCAGGCTGACGCGGTAGAACGGCCTCGCCCTCCCAGTCGACTACCTCGCGGCCATGCGCCGCCTGGTGCTCGGGGCCATTCTGCGCGCAGTCCGAAGACCGTCTCGCCGTAGTCGCGCTCCCGCAGCCGCCAGTCATGCAGCACCGGGACATTCGTGGTCGCGAACGCGATCTCGGCGGTCTCGGTCGGACACCAACACTGCGGCCATCCCGTTCCGGCGGCGATCCCCGAGTTCCTCGGCAAGATTGCGACCTCACGGGGGGAGCCGGCCGTGTAACCATCCCGTAGCCATCCCGCGGTCGTTGTCCTCGCTCCACGAATGGGTCTCGAACACGATCGTGGTCGCCTCCACCATCCCAACCAGGACGCCCGAGCGTTTCCAGACGCGCCGTTCTGTGTTCGTCTCTGCGGCTCGACCCCAGCGATTCGGCGTGCGTGATAGGTGTTCGTCATGGCCGACGGACGGGGCAGCCGAGCGTGACAACTGAGGTTCATGTCCCCACGCCAGACGGTGCTCTCCTCTGGACCGCGGTCGAAGGCTCCGGACCGCCGGTTGTCATGTGCCACGGCGGTCCCGGGCTGTGGGACTACCTCGGGGACCTGGCCGGACTGCTGTCGGACGAGTTCACCGTCTACCGGTGGGATCAACGCGCATGCGGTCGGTCAACCGCCGGGTCCGCGCCGGCTTCGACTGAACGGACGCTCGAGGATCTCGACCTGCTGCGCTCGTACTTCGGGCATGACAAGTGGTCCGTGCTCGGGCACTCGTGGGGGGCCGAGCTTGCGTTGCTCTATGGGCTGATCCTTGAGGCTCGCTCCACCTGCGTCGTCTACATCTCGGGCCGCGGGACGCAAGGATGGTGGCACGCGGCAGGACGCGCCGCGAACCGCGACAACGTCAGTCGCCGCATGACCCCTGAGCAGGTCGAGCGGCTCTCCACCCTGTCGCACGCCGCGACGCGAGATTCTGGCGAGGAGGTCGAGTTCCGTCGGCTGTCGTGGATGACCGACTTCATCGAGCCAGACGGCAACGAAGCGCTCCGGGCGATGGTCGAGGCACCGTTTTCCATCAACTTCGAGATCAACAGAGCACTCGCGTCAGAACAGCCGCTCAGTGAGGACTCCCTCCGTGCTCGCCTCGTCAGCACCCGCCTCCAGGTTCTATTCGTCCACGGAGCCGACGATCCGCGCCCGGTCGAAGGTCCGAAGCAGATTGCAGACTGGGTCTCAACCGCCACGATGGAGGTCGTCCCCCGAGCGTCTCACCTGCCCTGGGTGGAACAGCCCGTAGTCGTCCAGGACGCACTCAAGACCTTCCTTCGGCGCTCGACCGCTCACTGAGAGGTCGCCAGCTCGCGGGACGCGCGACGCGCCGATAGCGAGCACCTCACGACGGCGGCGCTGGCGGGTGGGCAGTCCCGGTCCTTGAGCGAGCGTTCTGTGCATCTCCCGCCGGCGCTTCAGGGGATGCAGGTTCGGGGCGCGATTGTCGGTTGCGTGGGACCGCTCGGGGATGGGATCGTGAGTTCGTGCGCTCGCTGTGGTGGTCGTCCTTGTAGGCGACCTGTCCCGCGTTTTCGCACGAGACGACCGGCCGCCTCGCTGAGGCGGCCCTTCTTGTTCATGACTGGCCGTCCTCGGGGAGGTGCCTGACCGAGAAAGCAGCCCTGACCATGAGCCGAATCGTCACTGGCATCAAGCCATCCGGAACACCGCACCTGGGGAACTACTTCGGGATGATCAAGCCCGCTCTCGCTCTCGCCGAGAGCGATGATTCGGTGTACTTCGTCGCCGACTACCACGCGCTCACCACAGTGCGCGATCCGCAAACGCTCCGAGACCTCTCCTTGGAGATCACGGCGACCTGGATCGCGCTCGGTCTGGACCCCGACCGTTCCATCCTGTATCTCCAGTCCGACCTGCCCGAGGTCTGTGAGCTGGCGTGGATACTCGGATGTGTGATGGCCAAAGGCCTGCTGAACCGAGGCCACGCGTACAAGTCCGTCGTCGACGACAACGTCGCTGCCGGGCGCCCTGTCGACGACGGCGTCAACACTGGACTGTTCAACTATCCGCTGCTGATGGCGGCGGACATCCTGCTGCACGCCGCCGATGTTGTTCCCGTGGGTGAGGACAACCGCCAGCACGTGGAGATCTGCCGCGACGTTGCTGGCGCGTTCAACGCGGCCTACGGCAACGTCCTGACTGTCCCCGAGGTGCGGGTCCACGATGGCGTAGCAGTCGTCGCTGGAACGGACGGTCGCAAGATGAGCAAGAGCTACGGCAACGTGGTGCCGATCCTTGCTGCGCCTCAGGAGGTGCGCCGAACGGTCATGTCGATCGTGACGGACTCCCGACGACCCGAGGAGCCGAAGGAACCCTCGTCCTGCAACGTCTTCAACCTGTATCGACACCTCGCCACGCCGGAGGAATCGGCACGAGTCGCTGCCCGTTACCTCAACGGCGAGATCGGCTACGGGGAGACGAAGGAACTCGTGGTCGAGGCGCACGAGCGGCGCCTCGGCGACGCCCGCAACCGCTACCTCGACCTCATGGACCGACCGGCGCAACTCCGCAAGCTCCTGCTCGACGGAGCGGAGCGCGCACGCAGCGAGTGCAGCGAACTCCTCGCCTACGCTCGAAAGGCGACCGGTGTCCTCAGCTGATGTCGTCCTCCGACCAACAACGTGCATGCCCCCGGACCTAAGGGTCTGGGACGCGCACATACATCACCAGACAACGTGTGGCGAGACGGACAACCCTTGACCGCTCCGAACCGGCGCTATCTAGAGCCATCGGGGCTCTGAGCGTCGGACGGTGAGCCGGTCCGACAACCACCGCCCGGATCGCCGGGCCGATCACGGTGTCACGCGTTCTCAGCGCAGAAAGCTGACGACGCGTGCCAGCGCGGCGTGACCTTAGCGTGACCTTACGGACGGCCGATGGGGGTCGCGGACGGTAGACAGCGGTCAACCCTCCAGCGCCCTGACCTGGGAAAACGCCAGTGCCGCCTGCTCAGCGCCACTCCAACGGCGAGCTTCCCAAGCTGAGAGGAGCGCTCCCTCCACCAGGGGCGATTCGCGAAACCGCATGTCACAGCGTCCGTCTGGTCCGTCTGGTCCGTGTGGTGCCGCCTGATGTCGCCGAATGTCGCCCGCTACGGTCACGCTCAGGTCACGCCGTCGATGGTCGGCGCACGGTCGCCTTCGCGGCGGCTGTTCCCCGGGTCGAGTCCGATCGACCGACGACCGCCGCATCGGACGCTCGACGAAACCCGCACTTTAGTGACGACGAAAACCGCACTATCCTTGGCGCATGAACACCTTGGAGCCGGGGCAGAGCGTCGGCCGTAACGCCGTGGCGCCGCTGGCGGCGGCGACACGGGACTTCAGGGTGGTCGTGCTCAACGGCGCCCGACAGTCCGGCAAGACGACCATGCTCCGCGAGCTGCAGCTGTCCGAGGGCGGGGTGTTCGTGACCTTCGATGACGCCGCCGTCCTCGCGGCAGCGAGGGCCGACCCGGTCGGGTTCGTCGACCTTGACGACCGGATGCTCATCGACGAGGTCCAGCTCGGCGGCGACCCGCTCATCCGGGCCATCAAGGCAGCCGTCGACCGCGATCCGCGGCCCGGTCGGTTCGTGTTGGCCGGCTCGAGCCAGTTCCTCACCGTCCCTGGCCTGTCGGAGTCGCTCGCCGGCCGCGCGCACATCATCGACCTCTGGACCCTGTCCCAGGGGGAGCTGGAAGGCACGACCGAGCGGTTCATCGACGACCTCTTCACCGGTCGGCCGCTGCGAACACCGGCGGTGGAAGCGGCCCCTTCACGGTCCGACTACCTGGCCCGAGCCTGTGCTGGGGGCTTCCCCGAGGTGCTCCACCGCTCGACCGCCCGGGGCCGGTCGTCATGGCTCGCCAGCTACGTCCGCACGGTCGTGCAACGCGACGTTGCCGAGGTCTCCCAGGCCCGCTACCTCGACGAGATGCCGCGGCTGTTGCGCTACCTCGCAGCCATGACGGCCCAGGAGCTCAACGCGGCGCGCCTGGCCGAACAGATCGGGCTGGCCGACGACACCGTGCGCCGCTACCTACCGATCCTCGAGACCGTCTACCTCGTGCACCGCGTACCGGCGTGGTCCCGCAACCTCACGGCCAAGGTGAAGAAACACCCCAAGGTGTTCCTGACCGACAGCGGGCTGGCCGCCCACCTCCTGGGCACGAGCGCCGAGGCTCTCGCCGTACCGGGCGCTCCCGCCGCCGGCCCGCTACTGGAGACCTTCGTGGTCAACGAGATCGCCAAGCAGCAGACCTGGGCCGACACGGCTATTCGCCTCCACCACTTTCGCGACCGCGACGGAGCGGAGATCGACCTCGTCCTCGAGAGGGATGATGGTCGCGTCGCCGGCCTGGAGATCAAGGCCGCGTCAACCGTCACCGCGAAGGACTTCCGCCATCTCGCCAGCGTCCGCGACAAGCTCGGGGACGCGTTCGTCCACGGAGTCGTGCTGTACGCCGGCGCGAACCGGCTCAGCTTCGGCGACCGCCTCACCGCCCTGCCCATCGCATCGATCTGGACGTGACCACGGCCACGCCAGCCGCATCGGCGCCCGGCGCTCGGGCCCGACCGAGGGCCGAGTCCTGCCGCCGCCTGCTCGGGATTGACTCGTCTCCGTGGGGTCCCTCTAGCGGTCCCGAGGGCTGTCAATCGGCGGCGACATCCGCTTGCCGGGTCCCGCGGCTTGACAACGCCCCATCCGTCAGCTTGAACGGCCGACCGGACCCGGGTGGAACTCGAGCATCGCCACCTTGATCGTCACGGACCTGGTTGGGAGGGCGTCCGCGAAGGTGTCGAGGGCGATGCCGGCTGGCCATTGCACTTGCTCGGTGTGCGGACCTGTTGAGCCCGGTCGGCTGAGCGCTTCGCGATTCTGGAGTACCGCTGACGGTGTGAGGCCGCTAGCTGCAATTCGGCACGAGTCGTTCGAGCAGCCTGGGTTCGGCGGGCCATGCTTCGAGGAGCACGTCGTGAGGTATGCGTCGGGCGGCGAAGCGCAGGGCGAGGGCGACCACGATCACGTCGTCCAGTGGGCCGATGACAGGAAGGAACTCGGGGATCAGGTCGATGGGCGAGAGCACCCAGAGCCCTGCGAACGCAACGGCCATCTTCACGCTGCGAGGTACTCGGGGATCACGACGGAGTCGTCGGGTCGTGGTCACGCACGCGGGCAGGATCGTGGCGAGACCCTTCGCGGCGCCGGGCGGCAGTCTTCGGGCGAGGACAACCAGGAGTGCCCACGAGCCGACGATGACCGACACGGCGATGAGCATCAGGCGAACCATCGACATCATTCTCGACCAACGCGCCACGTTCGCCGCGACCGTGCAACTGGTCGGACCTAGTCTCACGGTCGTGGAGCTGGCGTGCGCGGAGTGCGGGTGTGTGGTCGATGCCGGTGTTCGCATCGTGGTCTGCAATGACCGCGGCTGCTGTTGCGCTGATCTCCCGCTGCGTCACGCCGCGAACACGAAGTCCCTGACAGACCCTGTCAGGGACGGGTCGTAGGGTCAGTGGAGGGCCGGCAGAGTGCCGGTCTTCGGGGGGTTGATGATGAGCACGGAGACGTTGGAGAGGGCGTTCGGGGTGGCCAAGCAGGTTCTGGCGGGCGTGGGACCGGATCATCTCGATCTGCCGACGCCGTGTGCCTCCTGGGACGTGCGCGCGGTACTCAACCACCTGGTGGGTGGGAGCTTCTTCTTCGCGGCGGCCACCGAGGCGGGCCAAGCGCCCACAGGTGGCGACGCTCCCGACTTCGCAGCGGGTGACTTCGTCGCCAGCTACGAGGACGGCTCGAAGCAGGCGGTGGCCGCGTTCGGCGCGCCCGGCGCATTGGAGAAGATCGTGAAGCTGCCGTTCGGGGAGTTCCCCGGCGCGGGGTTCATGGGGATCGCCACGGTCGACACGTTCACGCACGCCTGGGACCTGGCCAAGGCCACCGGCCAGTCGACCGATCTCGACCCGGAGCTCGCGGGACAGCTGCTGGAGCAGTCGAAATCGGCGATCTCCGACGGGTTCCGCGGCGCGGAGCCGATGCCGTTCGGTCCCCAGCAGGAGGCCGGCGCTGGGGCGTGCCCCGCGGACCAGCTGGCGGCGTTCCTTGGGCGCACGGTCGCGTAGTCCCAGTGATGGTGGTCGAAGTGGGTGATTCCGCTCGCCGCGGACGCGCGACTGCGCGGCAGCTACTCTGGCGCCATGTGCATGGCTTGCGTGGCGCAGAGCACGCCCATGATCACGATCGGGTTGACCGTGATGCGCCGCCACGCCCTCAAGGGGTGGGTTAGCGCGACCGTCACCAGCCTTCGGGGTCATCGGGGGCGAACTGCCCCCACCTCGCGGCCGCTGGTGGGTTCTCTGGCGGTGAAGCCTCGGGCAGTCGAGTTCGCTGCCGTCGAGTCCGAGTTCGCAGTGAGTCCGGTGGATGCCGGAGCGTTGATCCGCGCGTAACGACGAATGCAGCGAGCGCGGTGGTGAGAGGCACAGCCGCCACGAGGCCGATGGAGCCGACGAGGGTACGGACGATCTCCACACCCACCAGCTCACCCTCGGCGACGGCGCCGAGGCTACGGCCACCCTGCGTGAAGATCAGCAGAAGTGGCAGGGACGCCCCGGCGTAGGCGAGCACGAGGGTGTTGACGGTGGAGGCGATGTGGTCGCGGCCGATCACCACGCCGGAGGCGTAGAGCCGTCGAGCGCTGTAGGTCGGGTTGGCTTCGTGGAGCTGCCAGACGGCCGATACCTGGGTGACGGTGACGTCGTCGAGCACGCCGAGGCTGCCGATGATGATCCCTGCGAGCACCAGGCCCTTCACGTCGACCTCGGCGGAGGCGATGGTGAGGTAGAACGCGTCTTCGGATGAGAAGCCCGTGAAGTGGGCCAGGTTCGAGAAGACCGTCGCGAGGATCGCGGTGAGACCCAGCGCGGCGAAGGTGCCGAGTAGGGCGACGGTGATCATCTCGGTGATGCCGTGGGTGAGGTACAGCGCCACGATGGCGATGATCGCCGCTCCTACTAGGGCGACGGCGGTGGGGTCGTGGCCATCGAGGATCGATGGGAACATGAAGGCGAGCATCACGACGCCGGTGATCCCGAGAGCGATGAGTGCTCGTAGGCCCAAAGCGACCGAGCGCGAGGACGGCGAGGGCGAACAGGCCGGCGAGGAAGAGCAAGGGCGGCACCCTTGGACCGAGAGTCCACCGTCCGCGGTCGACCGACAGCTCGTCAGACTCCCTATTACAGTCCGTCGTCGTGAAACGCTCTCGGCGCGCGTCCGAGGGGAGCGCTCGCCGGCACGAGGCGATCTGGCGTCGAGTGGGGTATTCGGCGGCAAGCGTCGGCGTGGCGGCGACGCTCACCCCCCTCATTGCTGCGACCGAAGGCGATGTTGTCCGGCCGATCGTGGTCGAGCGTTGGGATTGGGAACGGCGGAGGCCAGTCAAGGAGGCGTGCCTGCCGGAGACGGCAACCACCGCGGCGGCCATCCCGTACCGCGATGGGGATGCCGCGCCGCCGGAGCACGCGTGTAGCGGCGCGAGTTGAACCAATCACGCTTCGACGCGATGGGGTCGACCGTTGCGGTCACGATCGTCCCGAATGGCACCATGGCCGTGCGGGACCTCCATGCCCATGCGCAAGATCGCATTGCGGTCCTCGAACAGCGCTGGAGCCGGTTCATCCCCTCGAGTGAGATCTGCGGCATCAACGCCGCCGCCGGCGAATGGGTGAGTGTCAGTCGAGACACCACTCGGCTCGTTCGACGTGCGATCGACGCGTGGGAGCTCACGGACGGTGCGTTCGACCCGACGATCCTCCCTGCGCTCGTGGCCCTGGGCTACACCGAGTCGATCGAGATCGTCCGGGCCGCCCCTCGGGACTGTGGCCGCCCGGCCAGTGCACCTGGCTGTGGCGACATCGAGGTCAGCGATGACCGGGTTCGCCTTCCGCCCGGTGTTCAGTTCGATCCTGGCGGCATCGGCAAGGGCATGACGGGCGACATCGTCGTGGAGGAGGTCTCCTCCCGGGGGGCGGAGGGTGTCTGTGTTGAGGTCGGTGGTGATGTCCGGGTAGTGGGCGACGGGCCCGAGGGCCGGGGGTGGGTGGTCCGGATCGCCGATCCCGATCGATCGCGGCCTGATCTCGCACGCGTGTGGCTGACTGACGGAGCGGTCGCTTCGAGCTCCACGAAGGAGCGCCGCTGGGTGGCCGGCAACCAGGAGGTCCACCACCTCATCGACCCCGCCACCGGCCTGCCGACGGCCGTCGCCCGGGGGGCTTCGGTTCTCGCGAGCGACGGTTGGCTCGCCGAGGCGCTCTCGACGGCGGCCTGCGTCACTGGATCGCTCGCCGATGTCGAGCGAGTTGGCGGCGCCGCCCTCCTTGTGACCGGCGACGCCACCGTCGTCCGTTCGGCACAGTTCGGAAGGTACGAGATCTGAGCGCGCACCCGTGGTGGTACATCGCGAGAGCGGCGGGTCTCACATCGTGGGCGCTACTGACGATCTCCACGGTCATCGGGGTCGCGATGAGCGCCCGACGGGTGCGCTCGCTGAACTACAGCCTGGTGACACACCGAGCCACCGCAGCCCTCGGTGTCGCCTTCACCGTCGTGCACATCGTCGCACTACTGGCCGACAACTTCGTTGACATCGGCTGGTTCGAGGTACTGATGCCCTTCGCCACGATCTGGCGACCTGGCCCCGTTGCCTGGGGAGTCGCCGGGTTGTATCTCCTCGTCCTGGTGGAGGCCACCTCGCTGATTCGGCGGCATCTTCCCTACATCCGGTGGAGGAGGATCCACCTCAACTCCTATCTCCTGTTCGCAGTCATCACGATCCACTTCCTGAGCGCAGGAACCGACGTGCACCGCTGGGTTCCGCAGCCTGTTGCCGTCGTGTCGGGAGCACTTCTGCTGACAGCTGCCGGGTGGGCCTACGTCCGCGCGGACCGCCAGGCCGACCCAACACGGGCCGGGTAAGGACCTTCGTCAGGCGGGACAGGTCCTTCGGCCGGGGCGGCTCCGCGCGGGTGGGCGCATGATGACGGTGAGAGAAGGAGTCCCCTCATGAAGAACCTCCACTACGGCCATTGCGTCATCGGTGTCGCTCTCGCGGTGATCGTGGTCATCGCCCTCGGCGTCTCCGCCGGCAGCCTCGGCTTCCTCGCCGTCGTCCTCGCGTGCCCGCTCATGATGTTCGTGATGATGCGCACGATGATGAACGACAACAAGGCGGGCGCCGCCGACCGCGAGCAACCTGTCGACCAGCACCGTTAGCCGGCGGAGGCGGTAGGACGCCACCTGCAGCTCGAGCGGGCCGGCGGGTGACCCTCAACCTCGCGCCGCCCTCACCGTGTGGCGTGGGCGGCCCACCCGAAGTCGTTGGACCGCACCTCAACCGCCTTGAAGCCAGCGGAGCCAAGGCGAGCCTCGACCGTCGCTGGCTCGATCGGGTTGTAGATGTCATCCTCGTGCAGCGCTGCCAGCTCGTTGCTGGCGACGCTGTCAGAAGCGACGAAGATCCCGCCCGGGTGCAGGACTCGGGCCACCTCGGCGAAGAGACGGTCCTGCAGGTCGCTGGTCGGGACGTGGTGGAGCATGGTGAAGGACACCGCTCCGCTGAAGTGCTCGTCTTCGAAGGGCATGGCCGTAGCGTCGGCATGGACGACCTCGACGTTGGTTCCGGCCAGCCGGGCGGCGAGTGCGGTGGCGAGGTCCGCGTCGAGCTCAACCGCGGTGAGCCTGGCCAGCTCGACCCTGAGGAGATCGGTCGTCATGCCTGGGCCGGGGCCTACCTCGAGCACGTCGTCACCCAGTCTGGCGTCGGCGAGCGCGTACGGGAGGATGAGGTCTCGGAGGACCCCCTTCCAGCCTTCGCTGGCACAAAGCTCGAGGTGATCGGCGTTCATGGCCGTACGGTACGGCCGGCCGGGGATGGCCGCTTCGTACTTTCGGTCGACTTGACCAACCGCGGCGCGCGATCGGGAACCAGACTCGACATCGAGATCGTCACAGATGGCGTGGCCGCTGATGCCGTCGCGCGGTTTGAGGACATCCATCAACGAGCGTTCGGTCCATTGACCGCGTACGCCCTTCGCCGCAGCTCTCCACAAGACGCGGCGGATGTCGTCGCGGAGACCCTCCTCGTGGCGTGGCGGAGGCTCGATGACCTACCCCTGGCACCCGATGACGTTCCCTGGCTCTTCGGCGTCGCACGTCGCGTCCTTGGCAACCAACGGCGATCGTCCGCTCGGCGTAGTGCGCTGGTCGAGCGGCTGGCAGTCGAGATCGCACCGGCCGTGCGGCCCGCGGAGCCCGACGGCTCGCTAGCCGCGGCGCTAGCCGCCTTACGAGACGATGAGCGAGAGGTGCTCCGGCTCGTCGCCTGGGAGGGCCTCACCACAAGCGAGCTCGCCATCGCACTCGGCTGCACACCGAATGCCGCGGCCGTGCGCCTGCACCGCGCCCGGTGGGCGTTGCGAGTCGCGCTCGATTCCGATGAAAGAACCGGACCGTCCCGGACAGGACGAGCTCGGAGACCAACCGATGCCTGACGACGACCACCTACTCGACCCCCTCCGAGCAGCGGATCCCGTGGACCCCGGCCGGCTCCCAGCCCACGATGATGCGGCACCCGCCGCCCTGCTCAGGGAGATCACCATGACCACGACCGAGACCCCCGTCCGTCGCCCATTCCGACCCTGGCTGGTCGCAGCCGCCGCCGCGGCCGCCGCGATCGTCGCCGTGGGAGGTGCTGTCGCGCTCACCGACGACGACGGTGACGGCCAGGCAGTGACCACGACCATCCCCGCTGACGACGGCGGGATCAGCCCCGGCGGTTCATCGGCGTCCTGCGTCGAGACCTATGACCTGCAGACCTTGGCAAACCGCGAGACCGCCTTCGCCGGCACCGTCACGTCGGTCACCGGCGATCAGGTCACCTTCGAGGTCGAAGAGTGGTTCCGGGGCGGCGAAGGCGGCGAGGTCACCCTGACGTCCTCGACGGGCGGGGCGATCACCCCCGACGGCGGGCCGGCCCTCGAGCCAGGCGCCCACCTCCTCGTTGCCGGTGACGGCGGCTTCGCCTGGGGTTGCGGGTTCAGCCAGCCCTACGACGAGGCGGTCGCCGCGGCCTGGGCCGATGCGCTCTCCGGGTGATCGCCATCCACTTCCTCAGCGCAGATCTGCGTCTGAAGTGGTGCTCGTCGCGTCCGACGGCGAGGCGCCGGTCAGGTGCACAGCAAGCCTCCGACGCCCCTCCCCGGTTGCACGGCCGGACGGATGGTGTCCCCGAGAAGGACCGTCAGCGTGTCGATCATCGATCCCTCGTCGCCGAGGTAGAGCGCTAGGAGCTTGCCCCGAGCGAAGAACTGCGGAGTACCTGCCCACTCGACGATCGCGCGGCCGCCACCGGAGGTACCTGCGGCCGAACCGTCCTCGCTGATCGAGGCAGCCCACCGCCGCCGCTCCGCGGCCGTGGGGTACTCGTAGACGCTCACAACGTTGTCGTCGATACACACAACCGCTGGCGCGACCCCGAGGAGAGCTGGCCCGGGAACGTTTCCCGCCACCACCTCGACGCGGTGCCCGGCCGTGGTCAGCTCGTCGACGAGGGCACCGGTGTCGAAGCCATCATCTTGTCCGTCGCTCGCGACCGAGTGCGTCGATCGCGCTGCGGGCGGGACCGACTCGTCCGAGCGATCGCTTCGATCAGCGACCCAGGCCGCGGTCGCGACGCAGACCCCAAGCGCGATGACTATCGCGAGGGCGATCGTGGTTCGTCGCATGACGCTCCCCATGATCGTCGGCTCGACGGTGCAACACATCGCGCCTCACCGAAGCCCGATCACCCGACGGAGCGTCACCCACCTCGATCGGGCTGCAGGGCCCGAGGTCCTGCGGTCTGTCAGGCGGGATCCTGGTGGCGGAGCTGCCAGGTGGCGCCTTCGTCGATTGACCGGTAGATGCCAGTCACGTCATCGCTGGTGTGAGCGGCTGCCCACAACGCGTCATCGGTGGCCAGCAACGCCTGCGGCTCGCCCGGCAACATGCCGACTTTCGTCCATGTCCCTCCTCCGTCCGTGCTGCGCCGCACCGTGCCATCCACCGCGATTCCCCATAGGTCGCCAGCCGGCGCCCACGCGATCGTCACGACGAGAAGTTGTGTCGGATCGGACCACGAGCGTCCTCCGTCGATGGAAGTGCGGATGCCGCCGGGAGCGGCGACGACGAGGTGATCGGCCTCTTCGGGGTCGAGGTCGTGCGGCTGCGACCGGCCGGCTCGGAGTGACGCCAGGGCCCGCGCAGTGCCGTTCCGTGGCGCCGAATGCCGGTCCGTCCGGTTCAACTACGGTCACGCCGAGGTCACGACGGCTGATCAACCTCCGCAGGCCCTCGGACGGGGGCGCACTCACATAGGGCCTGACCAGGCTGTTTGCTAGCGTGACCGGACACCGCGCGGGTGTAGTTCAGCGGCAGAACATCAGCTTCCCAAGCTGAGAACGCGGGTTCGATTCCCGTCACCCGCTCTCCAGAGAAGGCCCAGGCAGGCGGATGTTTCCCTCTCCCAAGCCCGGGCCTCCGTCGTGCTCGGCGGGGGGGGTCGTGACCTAACCGTGACCTAAGGACGGAGCCCGTGCGTCGCTCCCGCTCTCGTCGACGACGAGGGGAAGGAGGTTGAGCAGCACGTCGTCGCGCGCGGCGAAGCCGCCGTCGCGTTCTTCGATGAGGGACAGAGTGACGAGCTCGTTGAGGTCCCGAGTGAGCGTCTTCGGACCGCAGACGGAGTAGGCGACCGCCAGGTCCGGCGTGAGGACGGGGATCGTCCGCTTCGGGATCACTCCGCGACCAAGGAGCGTGTTCGCGATGAGGCTCCGTCGCTGGCGCATCTCGACGTCCCGACCGGTCACCTGCTCGGCCACGTGCTCGTGCCAGGTGAGGCGGAGCTGACGGTCATGGACGTACTGCAGCTGCTCTTCGAGTCCGCTGACGAACCCTTCCGCGCAGTACTGGAGGAACCTCGTGACGTCGCCTCCCGACTCGCTCGCGTACCGGAGCTGGCGGTAGTACTCGTCGCGCGTCTGGTTGCAGTGGTTCGAGATCAGGTGCGCGGCGGAGGTCGGCACCCCTGAGGTGACCAGAACCAGGTACTCGCAGAGCCGCGCCGTCCGTCCGTTGCCGTCACCGAAGGGGTGGATCCACGCGAGGTAGAGGTGCGCCAGGGTTGCCCGGATGATCGCAGTCGGAAGGCGCATTGGCCTCTCACCGGCGAAGCCGGCGCTGTTCAGCCACTCGCACATCCGAGCGGTCGAGAACCCAGTTGTACGCCGTGATGACGTTCTCGACCTCACGGACTTCGTAGTCAGGCGAGGGCGGTATCGGCTGGCCTTCCACGATTGCCCGCACCGTGTCCTCAGACAGGGTGTTGCCCTCGATCGCCGTCGTGGCATGCGCACCCTTGGCCAGGCTGATGATGTGGAGCTGGTCGGCGTAGGCCTAGGTCAGCGCTCGTCAGCACACCCGCGTCGCGGCGGTGGCGTAGCCTTGGACCTCCGTGTAGGCGTGGTGAGCCGACCGTACAATTCGTCGATCATCCGACTGGGGTGACGCATCCCCTTCGTCTGGGGAGGAGGGTGGCATCCGTGGCGCACGTCCGTGAGGGGCTCAGTGGCCGCCGGGCACGTCGATGAACGAGGTCATCGGCGACCTGCTGCCGTCAGCGATCGGCGTCGCGCTGAGCCCGATCCCGATCATCGCCGTCATCCTCATGCTCGCCACGCCCAGAGCCCGCGTGGCCGGGCCGGCCTTCGCGGCAGGATGGCTCGTCGGGCTCGTCCTCGTGAGCACGATCGTGCTCGTCGTCGCTCAGGGGGCCGACGATCCCGACAGCGTCGCGGGCAACTCCACCAGCATCCTGAAGCTCGTGCTCGGACTGCTGTTCCTCGCGCTGGCGGTCAGGCAGTGGCAGAGCCGGCCCAAGAGGGGCGAAGCGCCAGCGATGCCGGCGTGGATGGCCAGCATCGACAGCTTCTCCGCGGGCAAGTGCTTCGCGCTCGGGGCGTTGCTGTCCGGGGTCAACCCGAAGAACCTCGCGCTCACCGTGGCCTCGGCGGCGACGATTGCAGAGGCGGGCCTCAGCCGAGGCGGCAGCGTCGCCGCCGTCGGCGTGTTCGTCGTCGTCGGCTCGCTCAGCGTCGCGGGTCCGGTGGCGTGCTCCATCGTGGCAAGCGACTGGGCCGCCGGGCCACTGGCCTCGCTCAAAGAGCTCATGTCCGACAACGTCGCCGTCATCATGATGGTCATCTTCCTCATCCTCGGCGCCAAGCTCCTCGGTGCTGGATGGGCGGGCCTCTCGACCTGACGTGCGCGCGTCGACACCGACCTCACCCGGTCGCCGTGGGGTATGCGGACAGCCCGCGCGAGACCTCGGCCCTGATCCCTGCTCAGCCGGGGGGCCACTGGGCGATCGGTGCTCCGCCGTCGGTGGGGACGGCACGGGCGGTCTCGGCGGCGACGATGCCGGCGATGACCACCGACGCACCAAGGAGCTGCACCGGCGTCAGCGACTCGCTGAGCACGATCCAGACGATCAGTCCGGAGGTGACGGGCTCGGCCATGCCGAGCAGGCCCGTCCGAGTGGAGCCGAGGTTCCGGAGCGCGGCGAGCACCAGGCCGTACGGCACGACGCCCAGGACGACGATCCACGCGACCAGTGCCCAGAGCGGGACCTCGGCGCCGTGGAACGGGCCCGGGAGCGCCACGGCCTCGCCGAGCGACGACCACCAGGCGAACACCCACGGTGGCTGCAGCACGGACCAGAAGACGGCCGCGGCCGCAAAGGTCCAGGCCGCCAGGCTCAGCGGGTCACGACGGCCGAGGGCGTGCTCGCCGGTCAGGTAGTACGCCGCGAGGGACACGCCCGCCGCCGCGCCAGCTAGGACTCCGAGGCTGTCGAGCGTGAGGCCCGACCACACGCGGGCGACGACTCCGAGACCAACGACGCACAGCGCCAGCGCAGCCCAGATGCGCGGTCGAACGGGCTCGTGGCGGACGAAGCGCACCCACAGCGCGACGAAGACCGGGGCAAGGTGATGCCATGGGCCCAGGCGACCCGCGGTCGCCTAGCCTGACCCACCGGAGTGCCGGGAAGCCTGGTCGGCGATCTCGTTCGACGACGGCGAGGAGCAGTTCGCCATGGCCCCCACCCACCGAACCACGTGGTTGCGCAGCGACCGGTTCTTCGCCCGCTCCGTGGCCAGGCCCGTCAACCGGTTCCTCCACATCGAGGCCGCCGGCGGGATCCTCCTCGTCGGCGCCGCCGTCGTCGCTCTCGGGTGGGCGAACTCGCCGTGGTCGGCCGGCTACCGGGACCTCTGGACGACCCAGCTCACGATCGACCTCGGCGGCCACGCCATCGCGGAGGACCTCCGCCACTGGATCAACGACGGGCTCATGGCGATCTTCTTCTTCGTCATCGGCCTCGAGATCAAGCAGGAGCTCACCGACGGCCAGCTGACGTCGCCTCGCGAGGCCGCGGTGCCGGCGGCGGGCGCGCTCGGAGGGATGCTCCTCCCGGCCGCCCTCTACCTCGCCATCAACATCGCGGGACCGGGCGTGGACGGGTGGGGCATCCCGATGGCGACGGACGTCGCCTTCGCGCTCGGGGTCCTCGCCCTCCTCGGCAGTCGGGTGCCCGCGGAGCTGAAGGTGCTGCTCCTCGCCCTCGCGATCGTTGACGATGTCGGGGCCATCCTCGTCATCGCTGTCTTCTACTCAGACGATCTCAAGGGCACGTGGCTGGCGGCCGCCGCAGGTGGGCTGCTGCTCGTCGCGTTCCTCAGCCGCGTCCGGGTCCGCTACCTCCCCGTCTACGTGATGCTCGGCATGGGCGTCTGGCTGGCCACCTTCGAGTCGGGGGTCCACGCCACGATCGCGGGCGTGGCCCTCGGTCTCGTCACCCCGGCGCGCGCCTTCCTGCCAGAGGTCGACGCCGACCGCATCGCCGACGAGCTGTCGGCCGACCAGCACGTCACCGCGGGCGAGGTGCGGAGCATCTCGTTCCGGCTGCGCGAGTCGATCCCCGTCACGGAGCACTTGCAGAACCTCCTGCATCCCTGGACCAGCTACCTGATCGTGCCGCTGTTCGCTCTCGCCAACGCGGGCGTCGAGGTCTCGGGCGAAACGCTGCGCGACGCAGCCACCGCGCCCGTCACGATCGGGGTGGTGGTCGGGCTCGTGGTCGGCAAGCTCGTCGGCGTCGCCGGGGCCATCGCGCTGGTCGTGCGGTTCGGTGGCGGGCAGCTCCCGGAGGGCATCACCTCGCGCCACGTCCTCGGCATGGCCGGCATCGCCGGCGTCGGCTTCACGGTGTCGATCTTCGTGGCGGGCCTCGCCTTCGAGGAGCCGGAGTTCGCCCACCAGGCCACGATCGGCGTGCTGGTCGCCTCCGTCCTAGCCGCCGGCCTCGGCGCGGCCCTCCTCCGTGACGGCGATGCCCACCGAGACCCGGGCTGACGTGAGTTAACAAAGGCAACGGACACCCGAAACATCCTGGAAACAGTCGTCGAAGAATCTGTCGCCGACCTCGTCCCCTGACCAAGGAGCTCTCGTGGACTTCGCGTTGGACTCGGGCAACACCGCCTGGATGCTCATGTCGACAGCGCTCGTGCTCTTCATGACGCCCGGTCTGGCGTTCTTCTATGGCGGCATGGTCCGCGGGAAGAACGTCTTGGCCATGCTCATGCAGAACATCTTCGCCATGGGCATCTTGGCCGTCCTCTGGGCGGTCATCGTGTTCAGCCTCGCGTTCGGTGACGCCGGCAACGCCGGCTTCATCGGCAACTTGGACTTCGCGTTCCTCACGGACGTGGGCATCGGGGGGGCACCGGGCGGCCCGGAGAGCTTCCTGGGCTTCCTCACGATCCCGTTCGTGCTCTTCTGCGCCTTCCAGATGACCTTCGCGATCATCACCCCGGCCCTCATCACCGGCGCCACCGCGGATCGGTTGAAGTTCGCCGGGTACGCCACGTTCATCGCCGTGTGGCTCGTGCTCGTCTACGGCCCGGTCGCCCACATGGTGTTCGGCGGCGGCTGGTTGGCCGACATGGGTGCGCTCGACTTCGCCGGCGGTGCCGTGGTGCACATCAACGCCGGGGCGGCGGCCCTCGCCGTGATCCTCGTGATCGGCAAGCGCAAGGGATATCCGAACGAGCCGATGCCCCCGCACAACCTCCCCTTCACCGTCCTCGGCACCGGGATCCTGTGGTTCGGATGGGCGGGGTTCAACGCCGGCTCCGCCCTCGCCGCCGACGGCATCGCCGCCCAGGCGCTGATGAACACGATCCTCGCGCCATCAACGGCAATGCTCGGCTGGCTCCTCGTGGAGAAGCTCAAGAACGGGCACGCCACGACCCTCGGGGCGGCTTCAGGAGCCGTGGCGGGCATGGTCGCCATCACGCCCTGCGCCGGCTTCGTGGGCGGCATGGCCCCGATCTACATCGGCTTCGGCGCCGGCGCCGTCTGCTACCTCGCCCTCGGCCTCAAGGCCAAGTTCGGGTTCGACGACAGCCTCGACGTGATCGCCGTCCACCTGGTCGGCGGCCTCTTCGGCTCCATCGTGCTCGGCCTGTTCGCCGATCCTGCGATCAACGCCTTCGTCACCGAACCGGGCCTGTTCATCACCAACGGCGGCACGGAGCTCATCAAGGATCAGGTGGTCGCCTCGGTCGTCACCCTCGTCTACGCCTTCGTCGTGAGCTTCGGCATCGCGAAGGTGATCGAGGCCACGATCGGCCTCAAGGCGAGCGACGAGCAGCAGGACGCGGGCCTCGACCTGTCCCTCCATGCCGAGACGGCATACTCGAACTGACGATGGGAGCACTGTGAAGCTGATCACTGCAGTCATCAAGCCGTTCAAGCTCGACGAGGTGAAGGAGGCGCTCAAGAGCGCCGGCGTCAACGGCATCACCGTCACCGAGGTGCAGGGGTTCGGGCGCCAGTCTGGTCACACCGAGGTCTACCGAGGGGCCGAGTACACGGTCGAGTTCGTCCCCAAGATCAAGGTGGAGATCCTCGCCGACGACGACCAGGTGGACGTCATCACGGATGCGCTCGTCGCCAGTGCCCGCACCGAGAAGATCGGCGACGGCAAGCTCTGGGTCACCGATGTGGGCGCCGTGCAGCGCATCCGCACGGGCGAAAAGGGCCCCGACGCGATCTAGCGATCTGGCGGTCAGCGCGTCAGGCGGCGGCGCGGTCGTCGGTGAGGAGCTTGGTGTAGGCGAGGGCGCCGAGGATGGCCCCGGCGATCGGTGCGACGATGAACAGCCAGAGCTGCTGGAGCGGGTCGCTCCCGCCGAACACCGCGACACCGAACGATCGGGCCGGGTTCACCGAGGTGTTCGTGACCGGGATGCTGATCAGGTGGATCAGCGTGAGGGCCAGGCCGATGGCCACCGGTGCAAAGCCGGCGGGCGCACGCCCGTCCGTGGCACCCATGATCACGATCAGGAAGAAGGCGGTGAGCACGACCTCGCAGACCAGGCAGGCGAGCAGCGAGTAGCCGCCGGGTGAGAAGTCGCCGAACCCGTTGGTCGCGAAGCTCCCCGCCTCGCCCGTCGAGGCGTCGAAGCCGTCGACGCCGCTGGCGATGACGAGCAGAACGGCCCCCGCCAGAACCGCTCCCACGAGCTGGGCCACGATGTACGGCGCGACCTCTTTCTGGCCGAAGCGCTTGCCCATCCAGAGGCCGATCGTGACGGCCGGGTTGAAGTGGCCGCCGGAGATGTGTCCCACGGCGAAGGCCATCGTGAGCACGGTCAACCCGAACGCGAAGGAGATGCCGAGGGTGCCGACCCCGCTGCCCGCCAGCACGGCGGTACCACAGCCGCCGAGGACCAGCCAGAACGTGCCAAAGGCCTCCGCGCCGAGCCGCTGCGTGTTGCTCATCACGTCCTCCATCGATCGATCGGTCGCCGCCCGCCGGTGAGGTTCCCGCCCCGCCAGAGCCATGTCAACGACCCGCGCCGCGGGAGTACCCTGGCTCCCCATGCACGCCCCCACGCCCGCGGTCCCCACCGACGCCGCGGGCCCAGCCTGGCAGATCGAGCCGAGCGGGCCGCTCCGCGGTGACGTCCGGGTGTCCGGCTCCAAGAACGCCGTCACCAAGCACATGGTCGCCGCCCTGATGGCCGAGACGCCGTCGACGATCACCAACGCACCTGCGGTCGGTGACGTCGGCATCACCGCGGACATCCTGCGGTCGATCGGCCTCGAGGTGGCCATCGACGGCAGCTCGATCACGGTCGTCCCCACCCCGGAGCCCACCCCTCGGGTGCCGCTCGAGTTCTCCGGCTTGAACCGCATCCCGATCCTCCTGCTCGGACCGTTGCTCCATCGGGCGCACGAGGCGTTCGTGCCGCTCGTCGGCGGCGATCGCATCGGACGGCGGCCGGTCGACTACCACGTCAGCGCGCTGCAGCAGATGGGCGCCGAGGTGGAGGTCCAGCCGCACGGGATCACCGCGCGCATGGCCGGCCGCCTGCGCGGCACCCGGATCACGCTGCCGTACCCGTCGGTGGGCGCCACCGAGACCGTGCTCCTGTCGGCGGTGCTGGCCGAGGGACGCACCGTGATCCACAACGCGGCCACCGAACCGGAGGTCGTCGAGCTGGCGCTGTTCCTGCAGCGGATGGGCGCGCACATCGCGCTCCGGCCCGACCGCCGCTTCGTGATCGAGGGGGTCGAGTCGCTCACCGGCGCGACCGCCAACCTGCAGGGTGACCGGCTCGAGGCGTTCAGCTACCTCGTGGCCGGGCTCATGACGGGCGGCGAGGTTCGGGTGGGTGGCTGCAACCAGGACCGCATGGTCACCGCGATCAACACCCTCCAGCGGATGGGCGCCGACTTCGTGATCACCGACGAGTGGATCAGCGCCAGCGCGCGCCAGCTGCGCCCGTCCGCAGTGCAGACGGACACCCACCCGGGGTTCATGACGGACTGGCAGCCGCCGCTCATCGTGCTCATGACCCAGGCCGACGGCATGTCGGTGCTCCACGAGACGGTGTACGAGGACCGGCTCGGATACGTCGATGCCCTCAAGGCCATGGGTGGGGAGATCGAGCTGTTCGACACCTGCCTGGGCGGACCCGCCTGCCGGTTCCACGACTCCTCCGCCGTGCACTCGGCCGTCGTCCGCGGCGTCTCCAAGCTGCAAGGCGCCGACGTCACGATCCCGGATGTGCGGGCCGGCTTCTCCTCCGTGATCGCGGCCGCGGCCGCCGAGGGTCCGTCCACGCTCCACGGGATCCACCACCTCGAGCGGGGCTACGACGCGCCGCTCGACACGTTGGTCTCGCTCGGCCTCCAGCTCCGCCGCACCTGAGCGGCAGCTGGCCCGAGCTCAGCGCGTGAGCAGGGAGCCGAGCGCCCAGAGGGCAGCGACGACCCCGACGGCGGCGAAGGCGATGCTGCGCCCGACCGGGGCCTGTTCGAGGTCCCCCTCCCGGCGGGCATCGGGGGGCCGCACGATGGCGAGGATGCTCCCGACCGCCATCGCGCCACCGAGTGCGAGCACGAGGTAGGCGAGGATCTCCGGGCCACCGAGCACCGCCCGAGGCTATCCCCCACCGGAGTCCCGCCCATCTCACGCTGCGTGGTCCTTCGCCCCCTGATCCCGGGCCTGTTACGGCGGGAAACCACTCAAGGTGGTCGCTAGATAGGCCGATTGGCCTAGAGACCGGCGGTCATCGCCCCCGCTGGTCAGCACGGGAACGGGACGGGGGTTGCGACTCCCTCCAACTGCATCGAACCGAGGTTCCAAAGGACCCGGAACAATGCCGTGACCTCCGTCCCCCCGTGACCCGGCTCAGGGAACGAGGTCGGCGTCCGTCACCTCGGCGCGGATCCCGGTGACGACAACGATCTCGACGATGCCCCCCACGTAGGAGACCCGGCTGTTGGCCGGCGCGCCGGTCGCCTCGTCGAAGCAGAACTGCGCCTCTCGACCGAAGGGCGCCCTCGGCTCGGCTCGCCGCTGCAGCAGGTCGAAGCACTCCGGGTCGACACCAGCAGCCACGGCGTACACGGGGGAGTCACCGTCGAGCAGGGTGTGCAGCCCTGCGACCTCAGTGGCGACGTCCTCCTCGTACGACGCACCGGTTGCGGCGCCGAGCGTGCAGCCGCCCGGAGCCCCGCCCGACGGGGTGCTCGGGCACACGAGGGGCCGGCGATCGTCACGGCCCTCCACCCCGCCGAGCTGGCGGTGCAGTCGCTGCGGCGGGCGCTGCACGAGCACGTCCTCGGAGCTGATGACGGAACCGGTCACCGTGCTGCGCCGCTCGAAGGTGCCGGTGCGCACGAACGTGGCCGTTCGCGATCGCTCCCAGGCGGTGATGAAGTCTGCGGCGGCCGCGCCGCCGTCCGGGCGCTCGCCAGGCCGCAGGGTGGCATCGTGGGTGCCGATGGTGACGGCGATCAGCGCCGCGGCATAGCACCCGACCAGCAACCATCCCGCGGTTACCCCGCGTCGCGCTCGCACGGAGCACGACGGTACGCGATGCTCCGGACATGGCGTACCACCACGTTGCCGTCGCCGTCCGAGACCTGGCCGAGACGCACCGCTTCTACACACAGGTGATGGGCTTCGAGCTCGTGAAGGCGCAAGCCGCGCCCACGGACGCGCCCGGGGGGTGGGCGAAGCACGTCTTCTACGCCACCGGTGAGGTCGTGGGGGGCGAGGCTCCTGAGCTGATCGCGTTCTGGGAGCTGCACGACGACCGGATGGCCTCGTTCGACCCGGCGATCTCGACGGGGCTCGGCCTCGAGCCGTGGGTGAACCACATCGCGTTCAACGCGCGGGACCTCGACGACATCGAGAGCCGCAAGAAGCGCTGGCTCGACCACGGTCACGACGTCGTGGAGATCGACCACGGGTTCTGCGTCAGCATCTACACGCTCGACCCGAGCCGGGTCCTCGTGGAGTTCTGCACCGACACCGCTCCCTACACCGCCGCCGACCGCGCGCACGCAACGGCCCTCCTGGACAACGACAACCCGGATCTGGAACCCGCACCGAGCCCGAAGTTCCACGAAGCCCCCAGGTAGTCGAGCCGGCGGGGGTGTGGGGGTAGGGCGGGGGCGTGGGGGCAGAGGCTGCGCCGGAGCCCCCACCATGCGAGGGGTGGCTCGGCCACCCCCGAGCGACGAGCAGTCAGCGCGGCCGCAGGCCGCTCGCCGCAAGCTCGGCGGAGCTCGCCGTAGGCGAGCGACGCCGAAAGGTCATGCCGATGCGGGCATGAGGTCGAGGTCGCGTTCGAGCGTGGCAGCATCGAGGGCGCTGCTGAAGTGCATCCCCTGGCCGAGCTCGCAGCCGAGGGCCAGGAGGCCCTCCAGCTCGATCTGCTCCTCGATCCCTTCGGCGATGGCCACCCGGCCGAGGGTGCGCCCAAGGTCCATGATCGTGCGGACAAGCGTGGTCTGCGGATCCTCGTGGCGCAGCGCGGCGACGAAGGCGCGGTCGATCTTCAGGATGTCGAAGGGCACGCGCTGCAGGTAGCTCAGCGATGAGTACCCGGTGCCGAAGTCGTCGATCGCGATCTGAACGCCCAGGTCCTTCAGGCGGTGCAGCCGTTGCAGCACGCGCTCGCTGTCGGCCAGGAGCACCGACTCGGTGAGCTCGAGTATGAGCGACGATGGCTCCAGCCCGGCGGCCTCGGTCGCAGTGCGGACGGTCGTCACCAGATCGGGAGCCAGGAGCTGGCGAGCGGACAGGTTGACGCTCATCTGCCACGTCGCCATCGGGTTTGCTTCGAGCCACACCCCGAGCTGCGCGCAGGCCCGGTCGAGGACGAGCTTTCCGAGCGGCACGATGAGCCCGGTGTCCTCCGCGATCGGCACGAACTCCGTGGGCGAGACGGCGCCCCGCTCAGGATGTGTCCACCGCGCCAACGCCTCGAAGGCGACGAGCTCACCCGTGTCGAGCCGGACGATCGGCTGGTACGCGACCGCGATCTCAGCCCGCTCGACGGCGCGCTCGAGCTCGCCTCGGATCGCGAGGCGGTCGACGGCCCGGTGGTGCATGGCCGGCTCGAACAGCTCGATGCACCCCTTGCCGTTGGCCTTGGCCGTGTACATGGCGAGGTCGGCGTTGCGGAGCAGCTCCTCCGGTGTGGTCCCGGGCCCGCGTCGGGTGGCGATCCCGATGCTGGCGCGGGCGTAGACCTCCCGGCCGTCGACCACGATCGGCGAGTGCAGCGCGTCGAGGATGCGCTCGGCCACCTCGACGACCGCACGGGTGTCGGGCGCGTCCTCGAGGAGGACGGCGAACTCGTCGCCGCCGAGTCGGGCAGGGGTGTCGCCCGAGCGCAGGCACCCGCGCAGGCGGTCGGCCACGGCCCGGAGCAGCTCGTCACCGGCACCGTGGCCCAGGCTGTCGTTGACGAGCTTGAAGTCGTCAAGGTCGATGAACGCGACGGCGGGGATGGGCGAATCCGAGCGACGGATGCGGGCCAGCGCGTGCTCCACGCGGTCGAGGAAGAGGGCCCGGTTCGACAGGCCGGTGAGCGCGTCGTGGAACGCCTGGTGGCGGAGCTGGTCCTCCAGCGTGCGGCGACCGGTGACGTCGCGGATGGTCAGCACGATGCCGTTGACGTCGGGGTTGTCGAGCAGGTGCACGCCGACGATCTCGGCGTGGATGACTGAGTCGTCTGCCCGGAGGAGCCGGGCATCGATGGTGCGCACCGTCTCCGGCGCGCCCTGGACGAGCTGCTCGAGGAACCCGGCCACGTGGTCGGTGGCGTCGGGGTGCAGCACTCGGTCGAATGCGGCGCCGTCCAGGTCGACGGCGAGGTAGCCCAGGACCCGCACCACCGATGGCGTCTGGTACCGGATGCGACCGTCGCGCCCCACGATCATCACCGCGTCGCTGCTGTGGCGCACGAGCTGCTGGAAGCGGGCTTCGCTGCGCTTCTCGTGAAGCTCCTCGGACTGCACGAGGGCGTCGAGGGCGAGGGCGACCTGCGTGCCCAGGATCGCCAGGCTCTCGTCGACCTCCTCCGGGACGCGCGCCGCGGATGCGACCGCGAGGCCGGCCCGGGAGCTGATCCGGCACGGGATAGGCACGATCACGACATCGTCGCCCCGCGTGTCGACGAGCCGCATCGGCCGATCGCCGATCGCGTCGATCTGGTGGAGCGCGTCGTCGATGCCGGAGTCTGGGCGATCGATCTCGCCCTGCGGCCCGAGCAGCTCGGTCGGGTAGATGGCACCGCGGTCGTTCACAGTCAGCCAGGCGACGTAGCGGAGCGGGACCTCCAAGAGGTCGCGCGCTCCCTCGAGGGCGACCTGACGGATCGCGGGCCCATCACGCGACGACGCGAGCGCGCCGGCCGCATCTCGGACTGTGACCTCCCGCCGCGCCTGGGCCTGGCTCGATCGCACGACGAGCTCGAGACGCACGGCCACGAGGACCAGCAGCAGGGTCGTGAACCCGCCGAGCACCAGCCCGTCCACGGGCTCGTCGCGCAGGTGCTGGACGACCGCGCACAGGGGCGCTGACGCCGAGGCGAGCGTGAGCAGGGTCAGGCGTGCGTGCGACAGGTCGTGGGCGGCGCGGTGCTCGCGCTCGGTGATGCGGGTCGCCGTCGGGTGGACCGCCGAGGCCGCGAGGACCAGCGCGGCCGCGACGCACAGCCCCGCGCCGATACGGCCCGGGTCGTTCTGGGTGAGCTCCAGCTGCGAGGTGCGCAGGAGGGTCGATCCCAACGCGAGCCCGAGTACGGCCTCGATCGCAAAGCGGCCTGATGCGAGGCGCGAGGCTCCGGTGATGGCGAGCCGCACCGCGGCGCCGACCATGAACGACGCCAGCACACCGGCCGCGATGCCAACCGCCACCGCGTCCCCTTCGAGGCCGGCGGACCGCAGCTCGGGCCAGAGGAACGCGACGAGGACGACCCCGGCGCCGACGCCGACGATGACCGCGTCGATCCGGGCGATCCAGTCGTCCCGCACGGAGCGCGCCAGCGCCATGATCACGAGCGCGGACCCGACGAGCAGGAGTCCCGCCAGCTGGGGACCGTCGGCCACGTTCGGGGTCACGCGCGGCGCGCCGTCCTCGAAGGTGGCGGCGACGGCGGCGAGGCCACCGGCCCACAACCCGAGCCCGAGGCCCACAAGGCGCCACGCCGGGGCTCCGACGCCCCGGGACGGGGCCCCGGTCAGCAGCACGACGGTGGCGAGCAACGCCGTGGCGGCCAGGATCCAGGCCGCCACGAGGTCCGAGCTCACGATCCCCGCGGCCACCCCCGCTGGGATCGCGACGACGACCAGGGCGGCCGCGAGCCACTGTCGGCGCGCTGGCGCGCCGCCGCTCGTGGGTCCGCCTCCCGTGGGCATTCTCCTCCTGCACTCCTGTCCGTGGTCAGATGCCCGCCCATCGTCGCCGTCAAGGACTCCGTTGGGCAGGGGCTCATCGCGCAATACACCGCGAATCGGCAGTTCCTACGCAGACTGTAGGACTGAACACACCGCCACAGCCCCGAAGCAGCGTGCATCGCCCATCAATCGGCGTCGGGGCGCCGCCGATCTGCCTTGCGATCGGCTTGTCGGCGCTTGTCCTTGAGCCGGCGCTGGACGCTCGCCTTGGTGGGCTTCGTGGCGCGTCGGGGCGCCTCGACCTGCAGGCCGACGCGCAGCCGGTCCGCGAGCCGCTGGAGTGCGAGGTCACGGTTGCGCGCCTGCGATCGATCGTCGGAGGCCACCGCCCGCACCTCGGGACCGAGCCGCTCGAGGAGACGGGCTCGCTGGCGAGGTCCGAGTGAGGGCGACGCCGCGACGTCGAAGCGCACCTCGACACGGGTGTCCGCCGTGTTGGCGTGCTGGCCGCCCGGCCCGCCGGATCGGCTGAACCGCCAGGCGAGCTCCGCCAGCGGGATGACGAGCGTCGGCGACACCCGCAGCCGACCCGGTTCCTGCCCCACTGACGCCAGCGTAGGGAGTCGCGCGGATTGGCGATGCTCTCCGTGCCCGCCGCAGGTCCGCGCCTCATCGCCGAGCGGGAAGGCTCCGAGGCGGTCGAGTCCTAAGGTCGTCGGCATGCCTGACGACGCCCGCCCCGCCTCCGACTGGGTCACCGCCTTCGCGTCACGGCTCGGTATCGAGCCGCCCTCGGACGAGGTGATGGCCACCCTCCTCGAGCTCGCAGGCGTGGCTGCTCACGCCTCCGAGCGCACGGCGGCACCCATCGCCTGCTGGCTCGTGGGACGGGCCGGCCTCGCACCCGCCGATGCGCTGCCGCTCGCGCGCGGCGTCTAGCCGCGTGCCCTCAGGAAGGCCTCTCCTCGGGAGCTCAGCCGGTAGCCGACCTCGAGGCTGATCGTGAGGCCCAGGTTCTTGAGCTTCCGCACGTCGGTCTTGAAGGGCAGGCGATCCCGGCCGAGGGCATCGGCCAGGTCTCCGGCACGAACGGCCGGCCGAGCCTCGATGAGCCGCAGCGTCTCGACGGTCCAGGGCCCGTGGCTGCTTGCCTTGTCGAGCCGGGTCAGCCGACGCTCGACATCGTCGAGGTCCTCCGTGGTGAGATCCTGCGCCTCGGCGAGCACCGTGCGCGGATCAGGGCCGGCAACCGTGCGGAATCGGATCCGGTAGAGGTCGAGGTCGGGGCCACCCCGCAGGTCGGCCACGAGTGCCGCGGCTGACGGGTACAGCCCCGCCCGTGCGTCGGCCTGGGTGATTTCGCGTTCGGTGATGACATCGACGGCCTCGACCTCGATGATGCCGCCCGCCGTGCGGTACCGACGCCCCGCCACTGCCTGGCGGCGCTTCCATCGACGGAACGTGACGGTCACCTCGCCCCGAGCGATCGGCTCCCAGAACCGCTGCTCGAACAGCACCCGCGGTCAGCCCTCGGCGATGGGCGAGTCCGCGGGCCGGAACGGGCCCCAGGTGAAGGACGGCAGCCACGGCTCGGGATCGCCGTCCCAGTCGTAGGCTCGCAGCTGGTCGAGGCTGCGACGACCGGTGAGGGCGCGGAGGGCCTCGAAGGGCAGCAGCGTGAGGGTGGCCGTGGGTGGACCGTCGCCGAGCACCACGTCAGTGGCGCCCGCCGAGAGCCGCAGCGCCCCGTCGGCTTCGGGTTGCGCCGCCCATGCCTCGCTCACCCACCGCAGTGCGATGTCGAGCGCGCCGTCGCGTCCGCCCGGCTCGCCCACGGCCTGGCGGAGGTCCTGCTCGTGGGTCACGGTGTCGAAGACGAGCTGGGCGATCGAGTCCCCGAGGGCGGCGCAGATCTCGTCGACCTGCGGGCCGGACTCGGCCCACTCCGCCGCGAGGGCCTCGACCGTGCGCGTCGAGCGGGCGGCGAGCTGGGCGTTCACCCATGGTTGCGTGCCTACGCCGTCGAGCCGGCCGGCCACCACGTCCGCGGCCACACCGGTGACATGGGCGAGGAGCTCGCGCACCGTCCACTCCGGGCACGCCGGCACCGGTGTCGCCGGGTCGGCGGCGCGCGCCATGTCGATCATGCGGCCGCGAACCGACCGATACGCCTCGCTCGTCTCCATCAGTCGAACCCCCTGGCCATGTTCGCGAACCGCGTGTACTGCGGGAGGAACGCGAGCTGCACGACACCGGTCGGTCCGGAGCGGTGCTTGGCCACGATGATCTCGGCCTGGCCCGCGTTCTCCGGCTTCGGGTCGTACACCTCCTCCCGGAAGATGAACATCACGACGTCCGAGTCTTGCTCGATCGAGCCGGATTCGCGAAGGTCGGCCAGCATGGGCCGCTTGTCGGCGCGCATCTCGAGACCTCTCGAGAGCTGGGACAGGGCGACGACCGGGGTCTCCAGCTCTCGGGCGAGGATCTTGAGGCCACGGCTGAGCTCGGACACCTCGACCTGGCGGTTCTCCGCGCTCGAGCGGCCGGACATCAGCTGTAGGTAGTCGATGACGATCACGCCCAGGCTGCCGATCTGGCTCTTGAGGCGCCGCGCCTTGGCCCTGATCTCCATGATGGTGAGGTTGGGGTTGTCGTCGATCCAGATGGGCGCCTCCGCCAGGCGGCCCATCGCACGGGAGATCTTCTGCCAGTCGTCGGACTGCAGCTGCCCGTTGCGGACGCGTGTGGAGTCGACGCGTGCCTCAGCGCACAGGAGGCGCTGCGACAGCTCGAGGTTGCTCATCTCCAGCGAGAAGAAGAGGACGGGCGAGGGGTTCGTGGCCTCGAGGGCGGCGTGGGCGACCATGCCGAGCGCGAACGACGTCTTGCCCATGGCCGGACGGGCGCCGACCACGACGAGCGAGCTCGGCTGGAGCCCGGACAGCAGGTGGTCGAGGTCGATGTAGCCGGTGGGCGTGCCCGTGATGGCGTCGCCGCGCTCGTAGAGCTGCTCGAGCCGATCGAGGTTCTCGGACAGGAGGCTCGACAGCTTCTGGGTGCTGTCGGTCACGCGCCGCTCGTTCACCTCGTACACCAGCGACTCCGCGCGGTCGAGGGCCTTGCTCACGTCCTCGGGCACGGAGTACCCGAGCTCAGCGATCTCGCCAGCCACGCCGATGAGCCGCCGGAGCAGCGCGTACTCCTCCACGATGCGCGCGTAGCGGCCCGCGTTGGTCGTCGCCGGCGTCGACGACATGATCTGGGCGAGCACCGCGTGCCCACCGATGGCGTCGAGCAGGCCTGCGCGGCGGAGCTCGTCGGCCACGGTCACGGAGTCGGCCGGCTGCCCGGACGCGTAGAGCGTGTGCACCGCGTCGTACACGTGCCCGTGGGCGGGCTTGTAGAAGTCGGACGCGGTGACGACCCCGGCCGCGTCCGCGATGGCGCCAGCGGACAGCATCATGGCTCCGAGCAGGGATTCCTCGGCCTGGAGGTCGTGGGGTGGCACGCGGCTCGCGGCGGTCCGGGGGGCGGTCGGTTCGTGGACGTCTGGTCGGGGCGGCATGGGGGCCTCACCTTCCCCCAGGGAGCCTGTGGGCTACCAGAGGCACAACCCTGGGGAAACCCTGGGGATGTTGACGTTCTCGCTGTGGACAGAGCTGTGGACAACCCCGTGGCCAGGGCGCGCGGAACCAACGACCGGTCGGGCCGCGGCAGACGCGGACCCAACTCGCTATGAGCCGACGACCTCGACCGTGATGGGGAACTCCACCTCGGCGTGGAGCTTTGCTGCGACGAGGTGGGTTCCGAGGGTCTTGATCGGCTCGTCGAGGTGGAGCTGACGCCGATCGAGCTCGACGCCGGTCTGCGTCGCGACGGCCTCGACGATCTCCATGGTGGTCACCGAGCCGAAGAGCTTGCCCTCGGCGCCAGCGCGGGCCGTGATCGTGACGACCCTCGGCACGAGCGTGGAGGCGACCTCCTGGGCAGCGGCGCGGTCGCTGGCGTCGCGTACGTCGCGGCTGCGCCGCATCGCCGTCGCCTGGACCTCCACGCCCGAGCTCGCCGGGAAGGCGAGGCCCTTGGGGAGGAGGAAGTTGCGGCCGTAGCCGTCGGCCACGTCGACGATGTCGCCCTTCTTGCCGACCTGGGCGACGTCGGAGCGCAGGACGAGCTTCACGAGTCGTCCTCCGTCGCGCCCACCGTCTCCTCGACGCGCTCGTCGGTGCCGGGGGCGTCCGTGCCCAGCTCCTCGGTGACGACCTCCTCCTCGCGGCGCAACGGCTCGGTGTCGGGCGCCGGCAGGTCACGGTCGCGCTCGCGGCGACCCCCCCGCTCGCCGTCGCGCTTGGGGCCGCGGGTCTGCGTGACGCGGCTGGCGTACGGCAGCAGCGCCATCTCCCGCGCGTTCTTGATGGCCCGCGCGATCTCGGCCTGCTGCTGCGTGCTGTTGCCGGTGACGCGACGAGCGCGGATCTTGGCGCGGTCGGACATGAACCGGCGGAGCAGGTTCACGTCCTTCCAGTCGACGTACTCGACGCGCTCGGTGAGCAGGAGGCTCACCTTCTTCTTGGCGCGTCGAGCGTTGTCCTTGTTCTTCGTGCGGACGGGCTTCGCCATCAGAAAGGCTCCTCAGCGGGGTCGTAGCCGGCGGGCGCCTGGTTCTGGGCGGGGCGGTTGCCGCCGCCACCACCGGCGGGACCGTCGCCGGCCTCCTTGCGCTCGTTGCGGGTGATCTCGGCGGTGGCCCAGCGCAGGCTGGGGCCGACCTCGTCAGCGATGATCTCGACCTTGGAGCGCTTGTCGCCCTGGTCGGTCTCCCACGAGCGCTGCTCGAGGCGGCCGGTGACGATGGCGCGGGCCCCCTTCACGAGCGTGTCGCTCACGTTCTGCCCCAGCTGGGCCCAGCATGTGACATCGAAGAACGAGACGTTCTCCTCCCACTCCTGGGTCTGGCGGTTCTGCCAGCGCCGGTTGACGGCCAGGCCGAAGGTGGCGATGGCCTGGCCCGAGGGCGTGAAGCGCAGCTCAGGGTCGCGCGTGACGTTGCCGATGACGGTGACGGTGTTGTCTGCCATGTTGTGGATCTCCTACCCGGCCGCGGCCGGTTGGGCCTGACCGTCGCCGAGCAGGCCGCGACGGGCGGCCTCCCGGTCGGGCAGGCGGACAAGCTTGTGGCGGACGACCTCGTCCGCGAGGCGCAAGGACCGCTCGAGGGCCTCGAGGTCGCCGCCCTCGGAGGTGAGCTCCCAGACGACGTAGTAGCCCTCTTGCTTGTGGTCGATCTCATAGGCGAACCGACGCCGGCCCCACCGATCGGTGGAGGCGACGGTGCCGCCGCGGGTGGCGATCTGGGCCGCCACCGACTTGACCTGATCGTCGATCGCCTGGTCGTCCAGACCCGACTCGAAGATGACCATGAGCTCATAAGCCCGCATGGGCGTGAAACCTCCCTGTGGACCCGGCCGAGCCGGGGCCCCCACGGTGGGGGCAGGGCGTCGAATTGACCGGCTGATCGTAGCGGTGGCGAGGATGCCTGCACACATCGACGACCCTACGCACGGGGTGTGACACCCGATCTCGGTAGGTTGCGGATCCATGGTCGAGCCGTGGGTGGAGCAAGCCAGCCAGGTGCTGAACGCCCTCGCCGACCTGTCTCCGACCGGTGAGCAGGCCGCCGGCGGGCTGACCATCCCAACCGAGTGGTTCGGGTGGCTGCCTGCCTCGTCCGCTCGCGTGCTGGCCACACCGCCGGAGTCCCTCGCCCCGCCCCCTCCTCCACGGCAGACGCAGCCTGGGGTTCGTGGATTCGTCGACCATCTCCAGGAGCTGGACAAGCACTCCACGGCGATGCAGATGCTCGCGAACCCTGCGGACTGGGCCGCGGAGGTCGACCGGGCACTGGGGGAGCGGCTGGCCGCCATCAGCCAGCTCCGCAGCAGCCAGTCGCCGGTGCGGGTCGGCTGGCTCTTCGTCGCCGGGCGCCACACCGACGCGGCGGGGGCCGCCCACCAGGTGTTCACCCCGCTCGTCTCCATACCCGTGCGAGTCGAGCGGCGGATCGGGTTCACGAGCGACCTGCTCGTCGCCACCGGTGACCCCCAGATCACGGAGCTCGTCTCCAACGTCGAGATCCGCCGGCTCTACGACGACCGGGTGCCGTACGGCGGCGGCTCGCTGCAGCGGTACGGGGTGGAGATCCCGACCTCCCTCCTCGACCGGTTGGACGAGGTCCAGCGCTACGCGAGAGCAGTCGCCCGCGCCGCCGACCTACCCGCAATCCAGCTCGTCCCCGCCACCGAGGGACCGAGGTGCTCATGCGGCGCGAGCCCCTGCAGATCGTCGCTGGCGTGGGTGTGTACGCCGCGGTCGCTACCAGCACGTCGAGTCGGGCGACATCGCTGCGGGAGTGGGCGGCTCGGCCCGGCGACCGCTGGACGGCGTTCCACTCCGTCTACCTCGACGCCGAGCCACCGCGGGTCGACCCGCCCAGCGGTGACCGGGAGTCCGCCCTCGTGCTCACGCCTGTCCAGAAGGACGCGGTGCGCCGGAGCGCTCGCCAGCCGGTGACGCTGATCTCGGGGGCGCCTGGCACGGGCAAGTCCCACACGATCGTGGCCATCGCACTCGACGCGCTGGCGCGGGGTGAGGACGTCCTCGTCGCGGCCAAGACGGATGCCAGCGTCGACGCCCTGCTCGCCCTGTTCGAGCGGGCGCCGGGCCCCGACCCGGTGGTGTTCGGGTCGAACGAGCGCCGCGCCGAGCTCGCCGCCCGCCTGGCCGGAGGCCAGATCGTGCCGGTTCGCGACGACGTCGTGGACGACCTGGACGAGCGGATGACGACCGCCGTGGCCGAGCGCGATGCGCTCGGGATGGTCGTGCGGGACCAGCTCCAGGAAGAAGGTGACGACGTGGGCCATGGGCGTGGGGTAGCGGACCTCTGCCATCCGACGGGGTCGAAGAGCGCGCCGTGACCGGCCTGGCCGGTCCGGCCGCGATGTGGTGGAGGAGCCTGCGGGTGAGCCGCGAGGACCTCGGACGGGACGTCGTCGCGGGGATCCCCGGGGCCGTGGGGAGCGTGCCCGACGGGATGGCCGCAAGCGTGCTCGCCGGCGTGAGCCCCGTGCACGGACTCTTCGCCAGCTTCGCCGGGCCCATCGCGGGCGGCCTCCTCGGCAGCACCCAGCTCATGGTGATCACCACGACGAGCGCGGCCGCGCTCGCGGCGGGATCAGGGATCGAGGCGCTGCGCCCGGACGAGCGCGCCAGCGCGTTGTTCCTGCTCACCGTCCTGGCCGGGATCGCGATGGTGGTCGCAGGCGCCCTACGCCTGGGCCGCTACACGCGGTTCGTGTCCCACTCCGTGATGATGGGCTTCCTCACGGGTGTCGCCGCCAACATCGTCCTCGGCCAGCTGGCCGACCTGACGGGTGCCCAGGCCCACGGCGACACCGCGCTGGCGCGGGCTGTCGACCTGTTGCGCCACCCGGACAGGATCGACGGGGCGTCTCTGCTCGTGGGCGCACTGGCGATCGCGACCATGCTCGTCGTGTCACGGGTGCGAGGGCGCATCGGGCAGATGGCCGCCTTGGCCGCGCTCGCCGTCCCGAGCATCGTCGCGGTCATCGCCGACCTCGAGGTCACACGAGTGGATGCGGCGGGCGATCTCCCCCGGGGCCTCCCCGTGCCGGCCCTCCCCTCGCTGGAGCACCTGAGCCTCAACCTGGTGACCGCCGCCCTCGCCGTGGCCGCCATCGTCCTCGTGCAGGGCGCGGGGGTCAGCGAGAGCGTGGCCAACCCGGACGGGGAGCCCAGCTCTCCATCGCGCGACTTCCTGGCCCAGGGCGCGGGGAACATCGCGTCTGGCGTGTTCTTGGGCCAGCCCGTCGGTGGTTCGGTCGGGCAGACGGCGCTCAACGTGACGGCTGGGGCCCGAACGCGATGGGCGTCGGTCGCCGCCGGGCTTTGGATGATGGCGATCCTCGTGGCGTTCTCGGGGATCGTCGGCGCGGTCGCCATCCCAACCCTCGCCGCGGTGCTGGTCGTCGCCGCCGTCAGCTCCGTCCGCGGCCCCGAGCTGCTCACCGTGTGGCGTACGAGCTGGTCGGCCCGGATCGCGATCGCGACCACCTTCGTGTGCACGCTGCTGATGCCGATCCAGATCGCGGTGGGCATCGGCGTCGCCCTGTCGGCACTGCTACAGCTCAACCGCGACGCCATGGACCTGGCGGTGGTCGAGCTCGTCCGAGAAACCAACGGCCGCGTGCGCGAGCACTCCGCCCCCCGTTCCCTCCAAACCGGCACGGTGACCGTGGTGGACGTGTACGGGAACACGTTCTTCGCCGGCGCGCGCACCCTCGAGGAGCGCCTTCCAACGGCCACGGGCGTCCGCGACGCTGCTCTCGTGGTCCGGCTGCGAGGCCGCACCGGGCTCGGCGCGACCTTCCAGCAGGTGCTCGAGCGCTATTCGCAGCACCTGGCCGCCGGAGGCAACCGGATCTACCTCAGCGGGCTGGCACCCGACGTGCTCGATCAGCTCGAGCGGCTCGGCGTGCTGGGCCGCTGCTCGAACCTCCGCGTCATGCCGGCCACCCCCTACGTGGGCGAGTCGACGGAGCTCGCCGTCGTTGCGGCGCGGGAGTGGGTCGCGCAGGCATCAGCGGGCGACGACAGCCACCCGGGCCGCTGACCGAGCTGCCGAGCATTCAGGACTCCGCCTGCTTGGAGCGGGGCGCGCAGCGGCCGCCGACCGTGATGGTCGCCGCCTCCGTGATGCCCAGGTTCGGGAGGTCGCCCTCGAAGACCTCGATGGCGTACCGGTAGGGCCCATCCGGCGAGTAGGTCGGGCAACCGTCGCGGTCTTCGCATGGCTCCATGTCGGTGATCGTCACGACCTGGCCGTCCGCCGCGACCCACGCGATCGACAGCGGGGTCGGCGTGTTGCGCATGTAGAACCCGTTGGCGACGTTCTCCTCGTACACGAAGGCCATCCCCGAGTACCCCTGGAGGTCGGTTACCTCCATCAGCCCACGTCCGCGCTGTTGCGCGTCGAGCGCGGCGAGGAGGCACCAGGCGAGCAGGCTGCTGCCGTCGCCGGGATCGACGGTGACCACCATCTCGCCGAACCCCTCCAGGGGGGTGCGCTCGGGATCGCCAGGCGGCGCGACGGTCGACGGCAGCGTGCTGGCGAGCGCGCCCAGCTCCGGGTCGGCGGGGCGATCAGCCCCGTGCAGGACGAACAGCCACAGCCCGACCCCGACGAGCACGGCCCCACCGATGAGGAGCAGGCGCGTCCTGTGCCAGTCGACGGTCATAGCGACATCGTGCCACCCGGCGTTCCGCGCCAACGCCGGGCCTGAGTGCGCGGATGGGCGGGCTCGCAGTGCCGGCCGCAGGTCGGCGCCTCATCGCCGAGGAGGAAGGCTCCGCCTCTCCACTCGAGTCCTCAGACGCCGATGGGCGCGAGGCCGTACAGCCCCAGCGTCTCCGCGACGTCCGCGCTGAGGTGGTAGGTCTCGGCCTCCGACGGAAACGCCCCGGACCGGACGTCGGCGGCGTAGGCCGCCAGGGCCTCGACGCCCGCCGACTTGAGCGACGCGTAGCGCCGAACGAACTTCGGCACGATCCGGTCCTCGATGCCGAGCACGTCGTGATACACGAGCACCTGCCCATCGGTGCCGGCGCCCGCGCCGATCCCGATCGTCGGCACGTCCACCGCGTTCGTGACCATGCGGGCGACCTCGTCCGGCACGCCCTCGAGCACGATCGCGAAGCAGCCAGCGGCGGCGAGGGCCTTGGCGTCGGCAACCAGCTCGAGCGCGGCGCCGTGCTCCCGGCCTTGCACCCTGAAGCCGCCCATGGCGTGGAGCGACTGGGGCGTGAGGCCCAGGTGGCCCATCACGGGGATCTCGGCATCGATGATCGCCTCGATCATCGGCAGCCGCTTGCGCCCGCCCTCCAGCTTCACACCCTGGGCACCGGCCCGGATGAGCGCCGCCGCGTTGGTGACGGTGTCCACCGGGGTGGTGTGGTAGCTCATCCACGGCAGGTCGGCGACGACGAACGGCTTGCGCTCGGGCCGATCCGGCGCCGAGGTCGCCAGCCCGCGTGCGACGGCGGCGGTGTGATGCACCAGGTCGGCGACCGTCACCTGCAGGGTGTCGTCGTAGCCGAGGACCACCATCGCGACAGAGTCACCCACGAGGATGAGGTCGACCCCCGCCTCGTCGGCCATCCGCGCGCTGGGCGCGTCGTAGGCCGTGACCATGACGAGCGGGTTGGACCCGTCGCGGACCTTGCGGGCGCGAACCGCGGGCGCGGTGAGCTTCGTGCGCATTGCTGCACCTCCTCGTCCCGTCCAGCGCCGAGGTGGCTGCCAGCGGTGGGTCCACCCTACGCGCCGTGACGACCGCTGCACGACCCCAGCCTCAGTAGCCTCCCGCCGTGGACGACGTGGGGCGATGTGACAGCTGCGGGGGCGAGGACGTCGAGGTGGTCGCCCTGCACCGCGTCTACCTCACCCCGGCGGCGTGGGACCAGGAGGAGAAGGTCGACGTCGTCGACGACGTCGAGCGCTGGTGCTTCCCCTGCCGCACCAGCTATCCCCACCAGACCGTCTGAGCGAGGCCGCGCGCGGGCGCGCTGGCGCCTCAGTTCGTCTGGCCCGTCGTGCTCGTGGTCGGCACCGTGCTCGTCGTGCTCGAGCTGCTCGTGCTGGTGGACGACGTGGTGTCCTCCACCGTCGTCGACGTCGAGCTCGACGTCGTGGAGGAGCTCGTCGAGGAGGTCGCCTCCGTCGTGGTCGTCGAGTCGAGGGCGTCGTTGAGGGTTCGTCCGGGGAAGGTCGTCGGCACCCGGAAGCTGCCCGCGTCGACCCCGTCGGTGGCGGCCTGCATGAACGTGCGCCAGATCTCGGCCGGCAGGCTGCCCCCGGTGACCCCGCGGAGGCCGTGGTTCCGGCTCACGGACGACTCCGCGTCCATGGTGGGCACGGTGCCGTCCGGCAACGGGTCGGCGTAGCCCATCCACACGGCGGCGGTGAGCTCGGGCGTGTAGCCCACGAACCAAGCGTCCTTGTTGTCCTGCGTGGTGCCGGTCTTCCCAGCGATCGGCTCGCCGAAGTCGGCGGCGGTCCCGGTGCCATCCTGCACGACGCCCTGCAGGCAATAGGTGACGAGGTCGGCCTGCTCCTCGCTGAGCACCCGATCGCCGCTCGGCACGGCCTGGTCGAGGACGTGGACGCTGCCGTCCGATTCGACCTGCTCGATCCTGGCGATCATCACGGGGTCGTTGTGCACGCCCCGGTTGGCGAAGGTGCTGTACCCAACCGCCATGTCGAGCGGTGACACGTCGCCGCTCCCGAGCACGAGCGCTGGGACCACAGGAAGGTCGGCGGCGACCCCCAGGCGGTCGGCGAGGTTCGCCACGTTCTGGGGCCCCACCTCGAGCATGAGCTGCGCGTACGCGGTGTTCGACGAGACCCGCGTGGCGTCCACGAGGTCGAGCACGCCCTGCGCCGTCCCGCCGTAGTTGCTCACCTTCCAGTCCTCGCCCGCCCTCGCGCCGGGGACACCCGGGAAGGTGATCGAGCCCGGCGCGTTGAACTTCGAGTTGAGCGAGATGTCCTGGCGCACGGCCTCCGCCAGCACGAACGGCTTGAACGACGACCCGGCGCCGCGCCCGGAGCCACCCCAGTCGAGGCCGAAGGCGGTCTTGCCCAGCGCGAGGTTGACCTGGTCATCCTCGAAGTTGCGCCCACCGACCATGGCCTTCACGAACCCGTACTGGTCGACGGCGACGAGCGCAGCATCGGGGTCGCCCTCCTGGTCCAACGCGGAGGTGACGGCGTTCCACGCGGCCCGTTGCATGTCGAAGTCGATGGTGGTGTAGATGCGGAGCCCGCCCCCGTAGAGGGTGTCCTCGCCGTAGATCTCGGCCACTTGCCGGCGCACCGCCTCGACGAAGTACTTCGTGCCGATGTCGTCGTCACGGGTGTTCCCCTTCACCACTCCGAGCCCGGTGCGGTCCTTGGGCGTCACCACGTTCGTGTCGATCGGCGACGCGTCGACCGTGTCGCGCTCGGCCGGGCTGATGTAGCCCTCCTCGGCCATGGCCGCCAGGACGGTGGTACGGCGGCGGGCCGCCTCCTCGGGGTGCTCGAGGGCATCTGCGTCGCTCGGGGAGCGGATCAGCCCCGCAAGGTACGACGCCTCCTGGAGCCCAATGGCGCGCACGTCCTCGTCGAAGTACGCCCTGGTGGCGGCGGCCACCCCGTACGCGCCCCGTCCGAAGTAGATGGTGTTCAGGTAGCGCTCGAGGATCTCGTCCTTGTCGAGCTCGCGCTCGAGCTTCACCGCGAGCACCGCCTCCTTCATCTTCCGCACCACGCTGCGCTCCGAGGTGAGGTAGACGTTCTTGACGTACTGCTGCGTGATCGTGGAGCCCCCCTGCTGCACGCCGCGGCCCCGCAGGTCGTTGTAGAGCGCCCGCCCGATGCCCACCGGGTCGACGCCGCCGTGTTGGTAGAAGTCGCGGTCCTCCGTCGCCAGCACCGCCTCCCGCAGCACGTCCGGCACCTCGTCGAGCGTGACGTTGATGCGGTCCTCCTCGGCGCTGAACGTGGCGATCGCGTTGTCCGGACCGCACGCCGCCGTGACGTGCGTGGCGCAGACGAACGACGTCTGCAGCAGCGTCTCCTCCGGCGGGAGGGCGATGTTGAACACCACGGCCGTCACCGCGCCCGTCGTGGCGACCCCGATGAGGCCCACCATGAAGATCCCGCGGCGCCACCGCCAGAGGATGCTCCGATCGCTCCCCGGCTGGGGCCGGCGAAGCGGGGGCACGGGCGCGGCGCGCTTGGCGGGAGGTCGACGTGGGTTCATCGGGAGGGCCCGACGGGCGGCGATGGCGCTCCGGTCGGGCCGTCAGCCTACGGCTCAGCCCTGCCCTTGCCCCATCGCGGGGCCGTGAACGGGTGGGTCAACCCGTGCCCAGCAGGAAGCTGCGGGCCAGGTGGTTCCACGAGCACGACGGGCACACCTCGACGACGTACGCCGCGAGCTGCTGTCGGCCCTTGGCCAGCTTGGCCAGCTCCCCCTTGGTGGTGATGCAGCGCCCGGACGCCGGGAGGCGGGCCCCGAACGCGTAGGTGACCAGCACGATGTGGTCGTCCTCGCAGATCGGGCACTCCATGTCCGTCGGCTCGCTGGCGGACTGGGCGGCCCGCTTGAGCTCCGGGTGGGCGTCGCACACCTCGTGGCGGGCCAGCCGACCCTTGCGGTACTCCGAGACCACGCCCATCCGGGCGAGGCGGTAGTCGATGACGCCACCGGCGGACTGCTGCCCGTTTCCACGGATCGCCTCGGGCCGGAACGTCACGCCAGGAGGCTACCGGCGCGCCCCGACCGGTGCCGGTGACGGAGGTCACGGGCTCCGGGGTTGACGGGCGCCCCGGGGTCGTGCACGATGTCATTGCATCGAATCGATACATCAAACCGATGTAGCGGTGCCTGTCCGACCATGATCGACCTCGCCATCCTCGGCCTGCTCACGGAGCAGGAGCTCCACGGCTACGAGCTGAAGAAGCGGCTCGGCGAGCTGCTCGCGAGCCGCGCCTCCGTCAGCTTCGGATCGCTGTACCCGGCCCTGGCCCGCCTGGAGGCGCAGGGGGCCGTGAAGGCCGTCGAGCAGCGCACCACCGTCCCCGCCTCGCCGATGACGGGCTCGCTCGCGGGCGAGCTGGCCGCGTTCAAGGCGCGGGTGCGCGAGAGCGGCCTGGTCAAGGGCACTGGCCGGGGCAAGAAGGTGTACGGCATCACGGATGCCGGCCGCGAGCGCCTCGTCGAGCTCCTCTCCGACCCGGACGTGAGCGACGACCGCGCCTTCACGCTGCGGGTGGCCTTCGCCCGCCACCTCGACCCGGCGGCTCGGCTGGAGCTCTTCGAGCGCCGCCGCACCGAGCTCCTCGGCCGGCGGGACGACCTCCGCCGCCGCGACACCAACCGCCGCTCGGACGCCTACCTGGGCGCCCTCCTCGAGCGCGACGCCGACCACCTCGCCAACGACCTCGCTTGGCTCGATCGCCTGATCGAGACGGAGCGCACGCAATCCAGGCAATCCATGGAGGAACTCACATGACCCAGATCCGGCTCGCCATCGCCGGCATGGGCAACTGCGCCAGCTCGCTGGTCCAGGGGCTCACCTACTACGAAGACGCCGACCCGTCCGACCGGGTCCCCGGGCTGATGCACGTGGTCCTCGGCGGCTACCACATCCGCAACATCGAGCTCGTGGCCGCCTTCGACGTCGACGCCGAGAAGGTCGGCCTCGACGCGTCCAAGGCGCTCTTCGCCGACATCAACAACACGATCAAGTTCGCCGATGTGCCCCACCTGGGCATCGAGGTCATGCGAGGCCCGACCATGGACGGCTTTGGCGAGTTCTACCGCCAGGTCGCCGAGGAGAGCCCCGCCGAGCCGGTCGACGTGGCCCAGGTGCTGCGCGACACGAAGGCGGACGTGCTCGTCTCGTACCTGCCCGTCGGTTCCGAGGACGCGCAGCGGTACTACGCCCAGGCGTGCCTCGACGCTGGCGTGGCCTTCGTCAACGCCATCCCCGTGTTCATCGCGTCTGACCCCGTGTGGGCGGAGAAGTTCCGGGCCGCCGGGCTGCCGATCGTCGGCGACGACATCAAGAGCCAGGTCGGCGCCACCATCGTGCACCGCACGCTCGCCCGCCTCTTCGAGGACCGCGGGACCACGATCGACCACACGTACCAGCTGAACTTCGGCGGGAACATGGACTTCATGAACATGCTGGAGCGCAAGCGCCTGAAGTCCAAGAAGATCTCCAAGACGCAGTCGGTCACGAGCCAGATCGATCAAGGGATCAGCGACCGCGACGTGCACATCGGGCCGTCGGACCACGTCCCGTGGCTCAACGACCGCAAGTGGGCGCTCATCCGGCTCGAGGGTCGCAACTTCGGCGACGTGCCCCTGATGGTCGAGCTCAAGCTCGAGGTGCACGACTCGCCCAACTCGGCCGGCGTCATCATCGATGCGGTCCGCTGCGCCAAGATCGGCCTCGACCGGGGCATGGCTGGCCCCCTCGAGGGCCCCAGCGCCTACTTCATGAAGAGTCCGGCGAAGCAGTACCGGGACGAGCAGGCTCACCGACTGGTCGAGGCCTACGCCAACGGCGAGGCGGACCTGAAGTAGCGACCCGCCCCGACCCGGGCGGCGTCTACTCGAGATCGGCCCAGATCGCGAGGTGGTCGGAGCACGGGACCTTCGTCGTCCCGCTGGCGGCGACCCGCGGGCCGCTGAGCAGGATGTGATCGAGCCGACGGTTCGGGCGCGTGCGCGCGTTCACGGTGAACGGGCCGTCCACGAGGTCGAAGCCCCGCTCCTCCGCCAGGTGCTCGATCTGTGCCGGCAGCAGGTTCAGGTCGCCCAGGAGCACCCAGGGCTTCTGGCGCTCGGCCACCGCCGCCAGCACCACCCGCAGCTGACGGCGGGCCACCGCGGGGTCGAGCGAGAGGTGGGTCGTCGCCACCGACCACCGCCACCCCGCCACCCCCACCGACGCGACCACGGCCACGCGACGCTCCCCCTCGCCGGGGAGCACGACGACGTCCGACTCGAGCGCCTCACCGCGCACGACGAGGGCGTTGCCTTGGGACGCCCACAGCCAGCGCTTCGCCCGACCCCACACGACCTGGCCGCCGAGCGCCTCCCCGAGGCCGGCCGCCTGGTTCGCGAAGCGCGTGCGCGGGTTCCACCGATCGAGCTCCTGGAACGCGTACACGTCGGCAGCCAGGTCCTCCAGCCCGGGCACCGCGAGCGCGAGGGCCGGGGGGCCCTTCGGGTCCGGGACGCCGTGCTGCAGGTTCCACGAGACGATGCGCACCAGCGCAGCCTCGCGCTTCGAGGGCAGACTGCAACGATGCACCTGCGCTTCTCGATGGCCAGCCCGGCCGGTCACGACCTGCCGACGGACGTGGTCACCTACGGACCGGACGTGCCGCGCGAGGACACCCTGCGGCTCCTCGGCAACGTCGAAGGCACGCGTGTGCTCGACCTCGGTTGCGGTGCTGGCCACAACGCGATCGCCCTCGCCCACCAGGGGGCGAAGGTGATCGGCGTCGACGAGTCATCGGCCCAGGTGGCCGCCGCCCGGGTGGCCTGCGAGCGCGAGGACGTCCGGGTCGAGCTCCACCACGCGCCGCTGGCGGAGCTGGCGTTCATCCGTGCCGACACGATCGACGCTGTGCTGTCCGTGTGGGGGCTCGTGCCCGTCGAGGACGTCGACCGCGTGTTCCGCCAGGTCGACCGCGTGCTGCGCCCCGAGCACCCGCTGGTCCTCTCGATGCCCCATCCGGCCTCCGCCATGATCGATGCCGACGACCCGGAGCGGCGGGTGCGGCGTTCGTACTGGGACCCAGCGGTGGTCGACGGGATCGTGCCGCGCACCCTCGGCGCGCTGTTCACCGCGCTCGGGCGAGCCAACTTCCGCGTCGACACGATGCTCGAGCCCCAGCCCGCCGCCACCGGACCCCGCACCAGCGCCTGGCACGATCACATGCGGTACGTCCCGAGCACCCTGATCATCCGGGCGCGCAAGCAGGGCATCTGACGGGCGGCCGCGGCGCGTTCCGTCGTGGGAGACAGCCCCCGCGCGGGCCGGCGCCCGGCTACTCCTGGCGCGCGGCCCACCAGTCGTCGAGGCGACGGTAGGCCTCGGCGTCCTCGAGGGGGCCCTCGTCCAGCCGGGCCTCGAGGAGCATCGCGAGGGCCTCGCCGACCGCGCGTCCGGGCGGGATGCCGAGGTGCGCCATCACGGCCTGACCGTCGAGGTCCGGGCGGATGGACTCGAGCTCCTCGCGCTCCCGCAGCTCCGCGATACGGGCCTCGAGCGCGTCCATTCGTGCCGCGAGCATGCGCGCCTTGCGTTCGTCGCGCGTCGTGCAGTCGCAGCGCGTGAGCTCGTTGAGGTCGTCGAGGAGCGGCCCGGCGTCGCGCACGTACCGCCGCACCGCGCTGTCCGTCCACACGTCGTCGCCGTAGCCGTGGAAGCGCAGGTGCAGGTACACGAGCTGGCTGATGTCCTCGACCTGCTCGTTGGGGAAGCGCAGGGCGCGCAGGCGGTCGCGGGCCATCCGCGCGCCGACCACCTCGTGGTGGTGGAACGAGACGCCCTTCGGGCCGATCGACCTCGTCTTGGGCTTGCCGACGTCGTGGAGGAGCGCGGCCATGCGCACGACCAGCCCAGGACGCGTCTTGGCAACGACCGCGATCGTGTGCGCGAGGACGTCCTTGTGGCGGTGGACGGGGTCCTGCTCCACCCGCATGGCGGATAGCTCGGGGAGGATGACGTCGGCGATTCCGGCGTCGACCAGGAACCAGAGCCCGGGGCTCGGGTCCTCGACCACCATCAGCTTGGAGAGCTCGTCGCGCACCCGTTCTGCGGACACGATCTCGAGGCGCGGCACCAGGTCGCGCACGGCGCGGCGGAGGTCGTCGTCCGGCACGAGCCCATAGCCGGCGAGGAACCGCGCCGCTCGCAGCATGCGGAGCGGGTCGTCGGTGAAGGACATCTCGGGGGAGAGGGGGGTGCGCAGAAGGCCGGCGGCGAGGTCGGCGACACCACCGAAGGGGTCGATCAGCTCGGGCACCTCGTCGGGATCTCCCGTGATGCGCAGCGCCATGGCGTTGACCGTGAAGTCCCGCCGCGAGAGGTCCGCCTCGACCTCGTCGGCGAAGGACACATCCGGCTTTCGGGAGTCCGGGGTGTAGGCCTCGGCGCGGTGGGTCGTCACCTCGAAGACGGTGTCGGCCTTCTTCAGCCCGACCGTGCCGAAGCGGGCTCCCTGGTCCCACACGGCATCTGCCCAGCCGGTGACCAGCTCCACCGTCCGCTCGGGGCGCGCGTCGGTGGTCAGGTCGATGTCGCCCGACAGCGGCCGCGCGAGGACGATGTCGCGGACGATGCCGCCCACGAGGTAGACGCGGTGGCCCGCGTCCTCGAACCGTCGCGCGAGAGGGCTGACCTCGTCGAGGATCGGGCGCAGGCGCTCGGGGATCACCCCGCGAGGCTAGGCCCGCCCTCGCCGCCTACCGAACCCGCGGAGGCGGGGCCACTCAGTACGCGCTGCTGACGCCAGCCTGCGTGAGCGCGATGCGGAGGTCCTCGGGACGGGCGGACGCCGCCAGCGCGTCCTGGAGGCTGATCAGCCCGTCCTTCACCAGGTCGACGAGGGCCTGCTGCAGCGTCTGCATCCCGTGGTACTGCCCATCGGTGAGCACCTGCTCGAGCTCGTGCAGGCGGATCGGGTCGGCGACGCAGTCGATGATCTTCGCCGTCCCGGTGAGGATCTCCGCCGCCGGCGTCCGGCCCTTGCCGTCCGCGCGCTCGAGCAACCGCTGGCACACCACGCCGCGCAGCGTCGCGACGAGCGACTGGCGCGCCTGGCCTTGCTCCGTGGCCGGGAACAGGTCGATCAGACGGGTCACCGTGTCGGCGACGCCGGAGGCCCGCATCGTCGAGATCACGAGGTGCCCGACCTCGGCCGCGGTGAGCGCTGCCCTGGCGGTCTCGGCATCGACGAGCTCGCCCACGAAGATCACGTCGGCGTCCTGGCGGAGCCCGCTCCGCAACGCGGCCGCGTACCCGGCGGTGTCGGACCCGACCTCGCGCTGGGTGACGATGGCCTCGACGTCCGCGTGCAGCACCTCGATCGGATCCTCGATGGTGAGGATGTGGCACGAACGGCGATGGTTGATGCGATCGATCAGGGCGGCGACGGTCGTCGTCTTGCCGGAGCCGGGCGGACCGGTGACGAGCACGAGACCCTTCTCCTCCTCCGCGAACCGCTCGACCTGCGGGGGGAGCCCGAGCTCGTCGAGGTCCGGGATCTCCGGCGGAACCCGCCGGACGGCCATCGCGAGCGAACCGCGCTGGCGGTGGATCGCCACCCGGAAGCGTCCGAGGCCGGTGATGCTCAACCCGGTGCTCGCCTCCCCCGTCGACGCCAGGTCGTCCTGCCGCGCGCTGTCGAGCACGCTCGCCGCCAGAGCCTCGACCACGCCGGCCGCAGGCACCTCGAACGGCGCCGGGCGAAGCTGGCCGTCGACGCGGACGTGGGGCACGGTCCCGGGCTTGAGGTGCAGGTCCGATCCCCGGACCTCGTGCAGGTACGCGAGGAGCTCTTCCAACTGGGTCATCTGGCCTACATCGGCACGCCGGGGGCGGAACTTCAGCCGAAGTCGCTGAGCTCGGCCCGCACCAGGGCCGCTGCTGCGATGGCGTCGCGCCCGGGGCCGCCGCTCGTGGGTGGCTCGCGCACCAGCCGCTCGCCGAGCAGCGCGGCCACGCAGGCGGCCGATGACGAGGCGAGGGCGCCCAGGTCGTAGCCGCCTTCGAGGAACACCAGCCGCCGACCCGGCGGCGCGAGCACGATCAGCGCGGCGGTCAGGTCGGCGTAGTCGCCGGCGGACAAGCCGAGGTCGGTGATGGGGTCCGCCCGGTGGGCGTCGAAGCCGGCCGAGATCAGCAGCCAGGTCGGGTCGAACGCCGCCGCGAAGGGGGCCAGCACCTCGTCCACCCCGGCGCGGTATGCGTCGCCGGTGGCACCGGCGGGCAGCGGGAGGTTGATCGTCGTCCCCCTTCCGGCGTCCCCACCGACCTCCCGGAGCCCACCCGAGCCGGGGTAGAGCGGGTACTGGTGGAACGACGCGTAGGCCACGCGCGGGTCCCGCCAGAAGATGTCCTGGGTGCCGTTGCCGTGGTGCGCGTCGTAGTCGACGACCAGGACCCGCTCGCCTCTCGCGGCCAGCGCGGCGGCGGTGACCGCCACGTTGTTGAACAGGCAGAAGCCCATCGACCGCGTCGCGGTGGCGTGGTGGCCCGGCGGGCGGACGGCGCAGAACGCGCTCTCCGCCGCGCCTGCGTCGAGCGCCTCCACCGCGGCGAGGCCGGCGCCGGCGGCCAGCAGTGCGGCGTCGTACGACGCGTCGTTCATCGCCGTGTCCGCATCGAGCCAGCCGCCTCCCTCCGCCCCCACCCTGGCGATCATCGCCACGAGGGCTTCGTCATGCACGAGCTCGAGCTCCGCCCACGTGGCAGGCCGCGGGACCGCCCGCTCGATCCCTCCGGCAAGGCCTGCCTCCTCGATGCCGGACAGCACCGAGCGCAGGCGGTCGGGCCGCTCCGGGTGACCGCGCCCGAGGTCGTGCTCGAGGTAGCGCTCGTGGGTCAGGAGGAGGACGGTCACGCCTCCGGCACGATACGCGCCCCCACTACCGTGGCTCGCATGACCGGGCACCGCCTCCTGTCGGGCACGGACGCCCGCCTGCGGATCGCCCCGTGGCGCGGGGACGCCACGACGGCCCACCTCACCCCGGGCCGGAGCCGCCCGACCCCCGCCGCGCTCGCTCGAGCCCTCGACGAGCTCACCGCCGGTCGCTACCGCGCCGCGCTCACCGCCGCGCTCCCCCCCGTCGAGCAGCGCCCGTTCCTCGACGCCGGGTTCGAGGTGCACGAGCGACTGCACCTCCTCGTGCGCGCCCTCGACGACCTGCCGCCGCTCGAGTGGACGCCTGCGGAGCTCCGCCGCGGCCACCAGAGCGACCGGGCGAGGATCCTGGCCGTCGACGTTGCGGCGTTCCCGCCCTTCTGGCGCCTCGACGCGCCCGGGCTGGAGGACGCATTGGCCGCCACCCCCTCTGCCCGCCTGCGCGTCGCCGTCGACCCCCACCAACCCGAGCCGGTCACGGCCTACGCGGTCACGGGACGAGCAGGCCCGCGGGGCTACCTGCAGCGACTGGCCGTCGACCCACCCGTCCAGGGATGCGGCGTGGGGGCGAGCCTCGTCGTGGACGGGTTGCGCTGGCTGAAGCGCTGGGGGGCCAAGGAGGTGCTCGTCAACACCCAGGAGGGAAACCTCGCCGCCGTGCGCCTGTACGAGCGGCTCGGCTTCGACCTCCAGCCCGAGGGCCTGGCCGTCCTGCGCCGGTCCTTCGGCGAGGCCGGCTAGTGCGCCGTCGCGTCGGCGCCGTTGGTGCGTTCCTGGCCGTCTCGATCCTCACGGCGGCCGGGCCCACGACCGCCGCAGCGCACGCTCCCCGTGCGCCACGCGGCCCGGCGGCCGCGATCGAGCTGGCCGTCCAGACCCCGGTCGTGGCGCCCGGCGGCACCTTCGTGGTGCGCCTGCGGCTGCCGGGCGTCCCCGGCGACGGCAGCCTCAGGGTGGTGGTGCACCAGCGCGTCCGGTCGCGCTCCGAGCTGGCGCAGTCGATGGAGGGTGACGGGCTCCGGAGCCAGGCCTTCGGAACGGTGGTCGCGCTCTCGAGCCTCCCGGTGCAGGCCGACGGCACGCGGCGGCTCGCCCTCTCCCTCGACCCGGCGAACGGTGGAGTGCCGTTGCGGGCGGAGGGCGTGTACCCCGTCGAGCTGATCGCACAGGACGCCGCTGCCGCGCCGGTGGCCAGCCTCGTCACGCATCTGATCGTGCCCCCCGAGGAGGGCGACGACGCGCCGTCGCTCGCGGTCGCCGTCGTCGCCGAGGTCGGCGCGCCGCCGGCCCTCCAGCCGGACGGGAGCATCGAGATCTCGCGTGCCGACGTCGACGACATGGCCGCCATCGTGACCGGCTTGACTGCGGCGCCGGACGTGCTCGTCAGCGTCGCCGCCGGGCCCGAGACGATCGACGCTCTGCTCGCCTCCCCCGCGCAGGGGGACGCCGAGCTCGCGGGCGCCCTCCGCGCCAGCGTCGCGGGTCGTCCTGTGCTGGCGGAGCCGTATGTGGTGGTCAGCCCCGACGCCCTCGCCCCCGCCGGGTTGCTCGGCGAGCTCGGCGAGCAGGCCGACCGGGGCCACGACGTGCTCGTCGACGCGCTCGGTGTCGAACCGGTGGGAACGGTGTCGATGTCGCCGCCCGCGCTGGGGTCGGAGGGCCTGGCCGCCCTGGCCTTCATCGGCGTGCGGCGCGTCGTCGTCGCCGACGACCAGGTGGCACCGCTAGAGCCCGGCCTCATCAGCTACTCCCTCGCGCAGCCGTTCCTGCTCGCGCCACCGGCGGAGACCCCGGAGTCCGAGGCCGCGCCGACCGTCATCCAGGCGCTCGCCACCGACTCCACGGTGCTGGAACGACTGACCTCCGACGAGACGCCCGGCCTCGTGACGAGCCGGGTGCTCGCCGAGCTCGCCCTCCTGCGGCTCGAGCAGCCGAGCGTCGCGCGGAGCACCGTGCTCCCGTTCGAGCCGGGTACCCCAGCGGAGGTCGTCCGGCTCGTGCTCGAGGGCCTCGGCGCGGGCCGCCCGTTCGCTACCGTGACGCTCGACGCCGCCTTCGACCAGGCCGACCCGCTGCTCGACGGGGGCGGCAACCCCGTCGACCGCGCCCTCCTGCCCGCCTCCGCCGAGTCCATCAGCCAGGCCGAGGGCCGTAGCTTGCAGGACGCCCGCGCCGACCTCGACACGTTCACTGGCCTCGTCGGGGAGGACAGTCCCACCATCGAGCCCCTCGCCCGCCACCTCCTCGTGGCCACCGCGGCCGAACTCGGGCGCGACCGCCGGCACGCCCACGTCAACGCCGTCGAGACCGCCATCGACGCCGTCAGCGACGGCGTGACCACGCCGGCCACCTTCACGCTCACGCTGGCGGCGCGCGACGGCACCATCCCCCTGACGATCCACAACGACTCGGGCCTCCCGCTGGAGGTGCAGGTCCGGTTGCGGAGCCAGAAGCTCGAGTTCCCCGAGGGCGAGACGATCCCACTGGTCCTCACGGAGCCCTCGACCCGCATCGACATCCCCGTCCGCGCCCGGACCTCAGGCGCCTTCCCGCTACAGATCGAGGTGATGACCCCCGACGGCCAGCGTCGTCTGGCCATGAGCCGCTACACCGTCCGCTCGACGGCCATCTCCGGTGCAGGCCTCGTCCTCTCCCTGGGCGCCGGCGCCTTCCTGGTCGTGTGGTGGGCGCGCCACTGGCGCCGGACCCGGCGCAGCGCCCGCCTCGTGGCCTCCACTTCGCACCCCGCGTCACGGCCTGACAACTAGGTTTCCGCGCCATGGCCGTCCGCATCGTCACCGACAGCAGCTGCGATCTCACCGATGAGGAGGTCGCCGCCCACGGCATCGAGGTCGTCCCGCTGACCATCCGCTTCGGCGACGAGGAGCTCGAGGACCGCACGGAGCTGAGCGTCGAGGCCTTCTACGAGAAGCTGGCCGCCTCCGCCGTCCTCCCCGAGACGGCCGCGCCGGCGCCGGGCAAGTTCGAGGCCGCCTTTCGCCGCCAGCAGGAAGCGGGCGCCGACGCTGTCGTGTGCATCAACCTGTCGTCCGACCTCTCGGCCACCATGCAGTCCGCGCGGAACGCGGCCAAGGGCGTCGCAGACAGCCTCGACGCGCGCGTCGTCGACTCCCGCTCGATCACCTCGGGTCTCGGTACGCAGGTGCTGCTCGCTGCGGAGGCCGCCGCCGGTGGGGCATCGGCGGACGAGGTCGTCGCGCTGGCCGAGGGGCTGGCGCGCCGGACCCACGTCGTGGGCGCGCTCGACACGCTCGACAACCTGAAGAAGGGCGGCCGCATCGGCGGGGCACAGGCCTTGCTCGGTTCGCTGCTGTCCATCAAGCCCATCCTCGACATCTCCTCCGGCAAGGTCGAGGAGGCCGGCAAGGCCCGCACCCGGAAGAAGGCCCTCGAGGTGCTCCGCGACAAGGTCGCCGAGGCGGGCGCCATCGAGCACCTGTGCATCACCCATGGGCTGGCGCCCGATGAGGCCGAGACGCTCGACCTGCTCGCGCCGCTGTACCCGCGTGAGCAGATCCGCGTCGGCCTCATCGGGCCCGTGATCGGCACTCACGGGGGCCCGCGCGTCATGGGCGTCACCTGGCTCGCAGCTCCATAGGCCGCCGCCGCGCCGGGATCGACGCCGGACGCCGCGGGTAGCCTCGGCGGGCTGTGCCGACCCCCACGCCGCCACGCGGCACGCCCGCGACCGCTCCGACCCGAGCAGGCGTTGCGAAGCCCGGGCAGCTCCTGGCCGCTCGGTACCGCCTCGAGGAGCTGGTGGCCTCTGGAGGGATGGCCCAGGTCTGGCAGGGCACCGACGAGGTGCTGCGGCGCAAGGTCGCGGTCAAGCTGCTCCACCCCCACCTCGCGGCCGACCGGACCTTCGTCCTGCGGTTCCGGCAGGAGGCGGTCGCCGCCGCGCGCCTTGCCCACCCGGGCATCGTCGCGATCTACGACACGTGCTCGGAGGATGGCACGGAGGCGATCGTCATGGAGCTGGTGCCGGGGCAGACCCTGCGGCAGCGCCTCGACGACCCCACGCCCATCGATCCGTGGCAGGCCGCCGGTCTCGCCGCCCAGGTCGCGGAGGCGCTCGACGCCGCCCACCGGGCCGGCCTCGTCCACCGCGATGTGAAGCCGGCCAACGTCCTGCTCGCGGGGGACGGGCGGGTGAAGGTGGCCGACTTCGGCATCGCCAAGGCAGTCGAGGACGCCGACCTCACGCAGCCGGGCCTCATGATCGGCACGGCCAAGTACGTCGCGCCCGAGCAGGTCGAGGGCAAGCCGGTCGACGCCCGCACCGACATCTACAGCCTCGGCGTCGTGCTGTACGAGATGCTGTGCGGGCGGGCGCCGTTCGAGGCCGACTCGGAGGCGGCCACCGCCCTGGCCCGCCTCCAGCGCGATCCGCTGCGGCCGCGCCAGGTGCGCCCCGGCGTGCCGAAGGTGCTCGAGGAGATCCTGGCGCGCGCGATGGCCCGGGCGCCTGAGCACCGCTACGAGTCCGCCGCCGACCTGCGCGCAGCCCTGCTCGCTGCGGGTGCCGCGCCCAGCCCGGAGGCCGACCTCACGGCGGCGAACGTCGCGCCGCTCGCCCCCCTTCCACGGCTACCCGTCCTCGGCCAGACCGCCGCGACGCCCGGCTCGACGGGCGCGCCGGCCGCTCCCCCACCGTCGTTCCGCCAGACCGAGCGCGGCTGGCTCGTCCCCACGATCCTCCTCGTCGGCGCGGCGGTGGCGCTCGGACTTGCCGGCGTGCTGATCGGCCGCTCCGGCGCCGGCGACCTGATCGGCGGCGTCAGGGACGCCATCACCGGCGCGCCCGACCCATCCGCCGTCGTCCTCAGCGACGCCGTCGCCTTCGACCCACCGTGCGAGCTGAGCGTGTGCACCGACGGTCAGCGCGGCGGTGACGGCCGCGAGAACCAGGACCTGGCTCGGTTGGCCATCGATGGTGACCCGGCCACCGCGTGGCGGACCGAGGGCTACAACAACCGCGACATCACCGTGCTGAAGCCTGGCGTGGGCCTGGTCGTCACGCTGGAGTCGGCGAAGGAGCTCGTGGAGCTGCAGGTCGACAGCCCGACCAATGGCTGGCGCGCCGAGATCTACGTGGCCGGGTCGGATCCCGGCAACCTGGCGGCATGGGGCAACCCCGTCGCCACCACCGATTCACTCGCCCCGGGCACGTCCCGCATCGACCTGGCCGACACAGATGGCGGCGCCGTCCTGATCTGGATCACGGATCGGGGGGACGCGGCGGGCCGCGCCCCGGCCGAGATCACGGAGGTCCGGGTGTCCGGACGCTGACGAAGGACGTGCGCTGACCAGCCGTGCTCCCACTGCCAGCCGCCGGTCGGCGCCGCATCGCCGGGTGGCACTGCTCCGCCTTCCGCCCGAGTCCGAGGGCACCTCAGTAGCCTCGTCCCATCGCTCCCGAGGCCGACGACCAGGCGCTGGTCAGCGCCGCCCAGCAGGGCGATGGGGCGGCCCTCGACGCGCTCCTCCGGCGCCACCACGCTCGCATCCACGCCGTGTGCCGCCGCCTGGCCGGCAACGAAGCGGACGGACTCGACGCCACGCAGGAGGCGCTCATCGCGATCGCGCGCGGCATCCGTCGCTTCGACGGGCGCTCCGCTTTCAGCACGTGGGCGTACCGGGTCGCCACCAACGCAACGCTCGACGAGCTCCGCCGCCGCCAGCGCCGCCCGACACCGGGTCTCCCCGACGACCTCGCCGCAAGGCGCGGCGGTGGCGACGCGGGCGGTGTCCCCGCGGCCGGGATCGAGGGCCTGCCGGACCGCCTGGCCATCGACGCGGCGCTCAGGCAGCTCCCGGACGAGTTCCGCTCACCGGTGGTGCTGCGCGACCTGTGCGACCTGGACTATGCGGAGATCGCGGCCACGCTCGGGATCCCGCCGGGCACCGTCCGCTCCCGGATCGCCCGTGGGCGCGCCCAGCTGGCCCAGCTGCTCGACCCGGGGAACCAGGCCCGCGGCTCACGACGTCCTACCGACCGCAAAGAACCCGGACCACGACCATGACTGACCCCTCCTTCGACGAGATCGCCTCCGCCCACCTCGACGGCACGTCCACGCCCACGGAGGCTGCGCGCGTGGCCGGCGATCCAGCCCTCCAGGCCCGCGTCGAGGAGCTCCGGCAGATCCGCGACGCGGTCGCGGCCGTACCCGCCGTCGACCCGGTCCACCGCGACCTAGCCATCGCGGCGGCCCTTGCCGCCTTCGCCGAGACCGCGCCGGTCGCGACCGTGACGGCCATCGCGGCCCGTCGCGGGCCCTCGCCGCGGGCGGTGCGGATCCTCGGCGCCGCCGCGGCCGTCGCGCTCCTGGCCCTGCTCGTGCCGGTGCTCGGCCGGCTCGCCCGCTCGGACGAGGACATGGCGACGTCGTTCGACTCGACCGGGGATGCAATCGCGGGTGCGGCTCCCGAGTCGGCCGACAGCGCGGTCCCGGACGGCAGCAGGACCACGACGACGGCGTCCTCGAACCCACGCGCGGCCTTGGGTGCCTTCGACGACATCTCCGCCCTCGCCGCGGCGCTTGCCGCCAACGGGCCCGCTGCGCTCGCGCTCGAGCCTGACGCAACCACATCCGGCGGCGTCGCGGGCAGCCCCACCTGCCCACCCCGGGAGGCGAGCATCACCGACGCCACGCGCCAGGTCGAGACCGCCGTGGCAGTGGTGGCCGGGGATCCCGTCGTCGTCGTCGTGCGCACGGACGACGCCGGGGCCCGCACTCTCCTCGTCTACCGGGCCGCCGACTGCGCGTTGGTCGCCGCACGCCCGCTCTAGGGACTCGAGCGGAAAGGCGGAGCCTTCCCGCTCGGCGATCAGGCGCCGACCTGCGGCCGGTACTGACGGCATCGCCCATCCGCGCAAGTCCTAGGACTCGACCCGCCGCCGGCCCCGCGTGCAGTGCCGATCCGCACAAGTCCTTGGCGGGCCCGGCCCCACCGATGCCACCGCTCGGGTCGGTCCAGCGACGAGCGCGCACGCTCTAGGCTGCCCGCCCATGGCCCGACCCAGCTCCCCTGAGCCGCGCGAGCCTGGCCGGACCGCCCGCCCGAGCAGCCTCTCAGCCCCCGAGGTCGACGCAGCCGACTGGCCGGCCCAGGCGGCCGACACCATCGAGCGCGTCGTCCAGGGCGTTCGGGACAAGACGACCGGGCCGGCCATCAGCGCCGCCCGCTGGCTCGTGGCCGGGCTCTTCATCCTCCTCGCCGGCACGACGGCCCTGGTCCTGCTCGTCGTCATGTTCGTGCGGCTGCTGGACGCCTACCTCCCGGACTCGGTGTTCGGCGAAGACCACGTGTGGGCGGCCTACGCCATCCTCGGCGGAGTGGTCGCCGTCGTCGGCGGGGTCCTGCTCGCCCGGCGCAGCACGCCCCCTGGCGACGCGTGACGGCGGGCCGCGGAACAACCCGCCGGCGCCCTCTGTTCTGACGACCGATCACCCTCCCGAGAGGCAGCCATGACCGACCCGACCACCGACGTCCGCGACATCATCATCATCGGCTCGGGGCCCGCCGGGCTCACGGCCGCGGTGTACGCAGCCCGGGCCAACCTCGCCCCGCTGGTGATCGAGGGCGAGCCGTCGTCGACGTCGGACCAGCCGGGTGGCCAGCTGATGCTCACCACGGAGGTGGAGAACTTCCCCGGCTTCCCCGACGGGATCATGGGCCCCGAGCTCATGATGCGGTTCCGCGAGCAGGCACTGCGCTTCGGGGCAGACATCCGCACCGAGAAGGTCACGCGAGTCGACCTGGCCACCCGGCCGTTCAGCGTCTGGGTCGGTGATCCCGACGCCCTCGAGCCCACCTACCGTGGCCGCTCAGTGATCATCTCGACCGGCGCGCAGTCCTTGATGCTGGGGCTAGCCGACGAGGTCCGCCTCATCGGCCACGGCGTGTCGACCTGCGCCACGTGCGACGGGTTCTTCTTCCGGGACCATGAGATCGCCGTCGTCGGCGGCGGGGACTCCGCCATCGAGGAGGCGACCTTCCTCACCAAGTTCGCCAGCAAGGTCACGCTCCTCGTGCGTCGCGACCAGCTCCGGGCCAGCAAGATCATGCAGGACCGGGCCTTCAGCAACCCCAAGATCGAGGTCCGGTGGAACACGGTCATCAAGGAGATCGTGGGTGACACCAAGCTCGAGCACATCGTGGTCGAGGACGTCGGGACGGGCGAGCAGCGCACGCTCCCCGTCACCGGGCTGTTCGTGGCCATCGGCCACCGACCCAACACCGACCTGGTGAAGGGCCAGCTCGAGCTCGAGGACACCGGGTACCTGGTCACCGGCCAGGGCGGCGCCGCATCGACGACGAACGTCGAAGGCGTCTTCGCCTGCGGCGACGTGCAGGACCACACCTACCGGCAGGCGATCACCGCGGCCGGGTCCGGGTGCGAGGCGGCCATCGACGCCGAGCGCTGGCTCGAGTCGCAGCACGCCTGACCTTAGTCGAACACCTGTTCGTCCCTGGTCGGGAATGCCCGTCCGGGGCCCCGGGTTGAAGCCACCGTACGAACGACGGCCCCCGTCCGCTACCCACCGAGGAACCCTCTCCATGCCCACCACCCTCACTGACGCCACCTTCGACGAGGAGATCGCCGGATCGGCCGAGCCCGTGCTGGTCGACTTCTGGGCCGAGTGGTGCGGTCCGTGCAAGATGATCGCGCCGATCCTCGAGCAGATCGGCGAGGAGCAGGCCGGCAAGCTCAAGATCGCCAAGCTCAACGTGGACGACAACCCCGATGTCGCCCGCCGCTTCGACGTGATGAGCATCCCGACCCTGATCGTCTTCCAGGACGGCCAGCCCGTGAAGCGCATGGTCGGCGCCAAGGGTAAGGGCCAGCTCCTCGAGGAGCTCAGCGACCTCATCGGCTGACCCGGGCGGTTGATGTTCTCCACAAGGTTCCACACAGGTTGTGGACAACGTCAACCTAGCGTTGAACCCGCAGACCCTCGACGCTCCGTCGAGGGTCTCGTCGATTTCCGGCGGCCCGTCAGGCGGGCGGGGCACCCGCCGTCATGGTGCGGTAGATCCGCTCCAGGTCCTCGAGCCCGCCGAACTCCACGGCGACCTTCCCCCTGCCGTCGGCACCCGCCATCGTGACCTTCACGCGCGTGTCGAGGTGGGTGGCGAGAAGCTCCTCGAGCTCGAGCAGGCCGGGGGCGCGCAGGCGGCGACCGCCCGCCGTGGCGGGGGACATGGTTCTGAGCCCGGCGGCAGCGTCGGCCGCGGCTTCGTCTGCCTCGTTGTGCTGTCGCACCGCCTCCTCGGCCTCCCTCACAGAGAGCCCGTCGGCGACGATCCGCTTGGCCAGCGCCTCCTGGAACGCCCGGTCGGGTGTCCCGAGCAGGGCCTTGGCATGTCCCGCGGCGAGCTGGTTCTCGGCCACGAGGCGCTGGATCGCCGGCGGTAGCTGGAACAGCCGTAGGGTGTTGGCCACCGCTGACCGCGAGCGGCCGACCTTCTGCGCCACGGCCTCTTGCGTGAGCTCGAAGTCCTCCATGAGCTGCTGGTAGGCCGCCGCCTCCTCCAGCGGGTTGAGGTCCTCGCGATGGAGGTTCTCCACGAGCGCCTGCTCGAGGGAGAGCACCTCGTCGACCGCTCGCACGACCACGGGGATCGAGGGCAGCCCGGCGCGCTTGGCCGCCCGCCACCGCCGCTCGCCGGCGATGAGCTCGTACTTCTCCTCCCCCACCTCGCGCACGAGGATCGGCTGGAGGACGCCGAGCTCGGCCACGGAGGCGGTGAGGCTCGCCAGCGTCTCCTCGTCGAAGTAGGCGCGCGGCTGATGCGGGTTGGGTGAGATCGCCCCCACCGGCACCTCTCGGAATGCTGAGGCAGGGTCTCCACCCGTGATGTCGGTCGGGATCAGCGCCCCGAGTCCCCTACCGAGCCCGCTGCGGCGTGCCACCGCTCACCTCCTTGGCGAGCTCTCGGTACGCGATCGCGCCCCGGGAGCTCGGATCGAACGCAATGATCGGCTGCCCGAACGAGGGCGCCTCGGACAGCCGCACCGTGCGGGGGACGACGTTCCGGCAGACCTTCGCCCCGAAGTGCTCGCGGACTTCGTTGACCACCTGGTCGGCCAGCTTGGTCCGAGCGTCGTACATGACGAGGATGATGGCGCTGACCTCGAGCGCCGGGTTCAGGTTCTTCTGCACGAGGTTGACGTTGCGCAGGAGCTGGCCCAGACCCTCGAGTGCGTAGTACTCGCACTGGATGGGCACGACGACCTCGGTGGCGGCTGCCAGTCCGTTGACGGTGAGCAAGCCCAGCGACGGGGGGCAGTCGATCAGCACGAAGTCGTAGTCCTCGTGGACGTCCACGAGGGCTCGCTTGAGCCGTAGCTCACGGCTGAACGCGGGGACGAGCTCGATCTCGGCTCCGGCGAGGTCGAGCGAGGACGGAGCGCAGAACAGGTTTCGGACCGACGTCGCCTCCACGCAATCCTCGATCGGGAGATCGTGCAGGACCACGTCGTACATCGAGCCATGGAGGTCCCGGATGTTGATCCCGAGGCCGGTGCTGGCGTTGCCCTGGGGGTCGAGGTCCACGACGAGCACCCGGTAGCCGAGGTCGGCGAGGCAGGCGCCGAGGTTGACCGCGGTGGTCGTCTTGCCCACCCCGCCCTTCTGGTTGGCGACGGCCAGGATGCGCGGGAGCGGTCGAGCAAACGACGACTGCTCAACCGCCGGAGCCTCCGCCTCCGGGGCCGGAGCGGGGGCAGCCGGCTCCTCCAGCGGCACGTAGATCGCAGCAGGGGCGTCCGCCGTAGGCCCGTCGAGGGCGGGGAGATCCGCGGCCCCGGGGAGGGGTCCTCGCTCCGGCGGCTCCTCGGGCGATGGGCGATCGGGAGGCGGGGGGGTCGTGAACGCCTCCAGCTCGGCGTCGCTCAGGGCCGGGTCCGCCTCGGGCGCCGAGTCGGGAGCGGGGGGGTCCGAGCCGCGCAATCGCTGGAAGATCGCCCGTCCTCGAGAGGCCAGGTCATCCGACGGGTCGGTCACTGCCGCATCCTGCCCGCTGCAGGGTCCCGGCGCAAGGACCCGTTGCGATGTTCCACGTGGAACCCTCGACGTTGGGTCCACACCGCTCGTGGCCTGTTCGACGTGGAACACGGGCCACTCAGAACAGGGGGCGCTTGGCGGGGACGCCGTCCCGGCGTGGGTAGCTCCTCGGGCACGACGTCACCTGGTGCAGCACCTGGACGACGGGGGAGTCGGCGGATCGATCACCCAGGGCTAGACCGAGCTCCGCGAGACCCCGCGCCGGCCAACGCTCCTCCGTCACGGTCGGCGGTTCGCTCACGATCAGGACGCCGCCCGGGCACAACAGCGGTGCCGCGCACTCGGCCGTGGCGGCAGGCGGGCCGAAGCTCCGCGCCACGACGGCATCCACGGTCCCGCGATGCGGCCCGTGGCCGAGCACCTCCGCTCGACCCTCGACCACCACGGCGTCGAGCCCTAGCTGCCGCACCGCGTCCTCGAGGAACCGGCAGCGGGTGGCGGTGGCGTCGACCAGCAGCAACGTCAGGTCCGGGCGTGCCACGCCGATGACGAGCCCCGGCACCCCGCCGCCACTCCCCAGGTCCAGGACCCTGCCGACGATGGCCTCGAGCGCCCAGAGGAACCCGGCCGTGTGCTCGATGTGGCCGCGCACGGGACCGGGCCCCAGGAATCCGAGCGCCCGCGCGCGCTCCAGCTGAGTCAGCAGCGGCTCGTGCTCGAGGAGGGTCGAGCCGTCAGGCACGGAGATCCCGCCCCGCGCGACTAGGCGTCGGGAATGATCACGACGCGGCGGCGGTGATCCTCGCCCTCCGAGATCGTGTGCACACCGTCGATCTCGTTGACCGTGTCGTGGACGACCTTGCGGTCGGGGGGCGACATCGGCTCGAGCGCCTTCTGCGTGCCCGCGGCGCGGACGTCCTCGGCCACCGTACGCACGAAGACCTCGAGGGCGGCGCGGCGCCGAGCTCGGTAGCCGCTCACGTCCACCCGGATGCGGGCATGGACCTCGCCGGGCAGCTGGCGCTGCAGCACACTGCGCGAGAGCTCCTGGATCGCCTGCAGCGTGGCGCCCTTCGGGCCGATCAGCAGACCGAGGTCGTCACCGGCTACGGCCAGCTCGACCGCGCCCTCCTCAGCGGGCGTTGCCGTCACGTCACCATCGAGGCCGAACGCATCGAGGAGATCGAGGAGGAACCCCCGCACCGCCTCACCCTGTTCAGCCAGCTGGGTCTCGCTCATGTTGATGCTCTCCTGCTCGTCGTCCTGGTCCACGGCACCTCGTCGGCCACCGCGCGTCCGCGTGCCACCGCGAGGTGGGCGGTCTCCGCTCCCCGCGGGCGGCCGCGAGGCCTCGGTCTCCACACCCGCAGCCGCCTCCGCCGCAGCGACGGGCGCCGGCTTCGGTCCGCCCCGGCCAGAGCCGGCGGCCCCCTCACGTCGGCGCCGGTCCCCCGGCTTGCTGCCACGGCTGGCGGGCTTGCCGCGCCGGTCGCGTCGCTCGACCTTGGGTCGAGGCTGCGTGGGCTGGACCCGGGCCCGCACGCGGGCCTCCCCGCGTGTTCGGCCGAACAGACCCGTCCTCGGCTCTTCGACCACCTCGAACTCGGCGTCCTGCTCATCGACACCGAGCTGGTCGAGCGCGGCGTCCTTGGCTTCTTCGACCGTCTTGCCGGTCGTCTCGACCCACTCCATCGCGCTAGCCCGCCGTCGCCGGAGCGGTGGGTCGGGTTCGACGTGCCATCGGCGCCCGCACTATCGGCGCTTCTTCTTCTTCTTGGACCGGTTCTGCGGACTCGTGGTCCGCGAGGTCGGTGCGGGCGGGGTGGCCCGCGGAGTCGCGGCCGCCTTGGTCGCTTCCGCGGGCGCGGGCTTGCTGGGGGTAGCGGCGGGTGCGTCACCGTTCGCCTCGGCGCGCTTGCCGAGGCGCGGGAGGAGCTGGCCGTTGCCGCCCTCCTCCTCCTTCAGCTTGCGGGCCTCGAGTGAGGCCTTCTGCGCCTGGGCCCCCAGCGAATCCTCTCCGTGGTAGAGGGTCCGGGTGATGTAGGCCTGCATGCCGATGCGGTAGAGGTTGGAGGTCACGAAGTAGATGACCAGCGCCGACGGGGCGACGAAGGCGAAGACCACGAACATGGCCGGCATGAGTCGCATCAGGATCTTCTGCTGCGGCGGCATCTCGGCGTTTGGGTTGCGGCCCTGGATCTGCTTCTGCTGGTAGTAGGACGTCACCGCCACGATCGCCACCAGGACGACGTGGGGGAGGCCGTGGACGAAGCCCTGGCTGAGCGCCTGGCTCGCACTCTCGGCGAGGTCGACCCCGAAGGCCATCATCCGGTCGACCCCGTCCAGGTCCCGGTAGAGCCGCGACGTGTGGTCGAGGTACTTCGGGTCGAAGGTGCCGTCCACCCCGACGCGGGTGAGTCCCCTGATCACGTTGTAGAGGATGATGAAGATCGGCGTCTGCAGTAGGAGCGGGAGGCACCCGCCCAGCGGGTTGAGGTTGTTCTCCTTGTAGAACGCCATGAGCTCTTCGTTGAGCTTTTGGCGGTCGTCCTTGTGCTTGACCTGGAGGCGCCGCATCTCGGGCTGCAGCCGCTGCATCTGGATCATGCTGCGCGTGCCCTTGAGGGTGAACGGCGTGGTGATCACCATCGCCACCAACGTGAGCATCGCGATCGCGATCGCGTAGTTGGGGACGAGGTCGTAGAACACGCTGAGCGTCTTCGCGATGATCTCGAAGAAGCCGTCGAACATCAGTTCGCCTTTCCTTCAGGAACGGGATCCCAACCGCGCCCACCCCAAGGATGGCACCGAGCCAGACGCCGGATGGTGAGCCAGGTCCCCCGCACAGCGCCGTGCTGCTCCACGGCATCCAGCGCGTAGGCCGAGCACGTGGGGTCGTAGCGGCAAGGGGACGGCCGGCCGGCGGTGAGCCTGCGGTACCCGCGCACGCTGGCGTGCAGGAGGCGCGCGAGCGGGCTCATCGCTGGGCCTCGCCGATCGTCTCCTCGACGAGGGCCAGCAGCGCTTCCCACGGCATCGTGGCCAGTGCGCCACCACCGCCGAGCAGGTAGGTGCCGGCGGGGAGCCGGCCGGCGACCGCTAGCTGGCGCAAAGCGGCCCGCAGGCGCCGACGGACCCGGTTGCGCACGACGGCCCCTCCCGCGGCCTTTCCCACCGCGAAGCCGATCCGCGGCGGCCCCTCCGGGGTGCCAGGGCCCGGGGCCAGCCACGTGACGGTCAGGGCGCCTCGTCGGGCTCGCCGGCCCTGCTGGCGGAGGGCCTGGAAGGTGTCTCGGTCGGTGATCCGCCAGATCCGGGCGCGCGCGCCGTCCACGGGGGACCCCTGCACGGCGGTGGGCATCGGGACGGTCCGCGGGCGCTTACGCCGAGAGGCGCTTGCGACCCTTGAGCCGGCGGGCTCGGACCACCGCCTGACCGGCGCGGTCCGACATGCGGTGACGGAAGCCGTGCCGCTTGGCGCGGCGGCGGTTGTTCGGCTGGTAGGTGCGCTTCACGGGGGTTGCCTCCTCGGCAGCCAGGGCCACCCTGGCCCGGCGCCCGGCGGGTCAGAACCTGCAGGGGGTGCGCCACGACGCGCCGGAGGCCGGCGCCCACGTGGTGCCGCGGGGACGCTAGAGCGTGACGAGCCTGCCGAGCAACCTGGGGCCGCCCGCCCGGAGGCGTACCACAGGAGATCATCTCGGTGGGGGACCCTTCAGCGCTCTGACCTGGGGAAACACAGAAATCCACAGAGCCCTTGCGCCCGGCGGCAACCCCGGTGCTACGGTGCCCGAACCCCGTCACGACGGTCTGGGGGCGGTCGTTTCCTCCGGCTCTCGACCGATGTGGCGGTGACCAACCAGGGGTGGTGGGAGTGCCGGCCGAGCCACGGCGACCACACCGCGACCAGGTCTTTTCCACACCTGTGGACGTCCTGTGGACGCCCCCGACCAGGAGGAACGCGCCGAGTGAACGAGGCACAGCGGCTGTGGGACGAGTGCGCCGGCATCTTGCAGGCCCAAGTCTCCGAACCGGTGTGGCTCACGAGCTTCGAGGCGGCGCGCGCCGAGCGGTTCGAAGGGGGCGTGCTCACCCTCGCGGTCCCGTCGTTCCTGGCCAAGGAGCGGATCGAGGGGCGCTACCTGTCGCTCGTGCGCGACGCGCTCACCGAGATCGGCGCCGCCGACGTGCAGCTCGCCCTCGAGATCGCGCCGAGCGAGCCCGAGCCCCAGTGGACCGTGGCTCCCCCCACCGCCGAGCCCATGGGGGCCGGGGCCCACGCGCCGGTACATGACATAAACTCTCGGTACACCTTCGACACCTTCGTGATCGGCCCGTCGAACCGGTTCGCCCATGCCGCCGCCCTCGCGGTCGCCGAGACGCCGGCGCGCAAGTACAACCCGCTCTTCATCTACGGCGATGCGGGGCTCGGCAAGACCCACCTCCTGCAGGCGATCGGCCACTACGTCCGGGAGAACTACCCCACCTACCGGGTGCGCTACGTCACCTCGGAGACCTTCCTGAACGAGTTCATCGACGCCGTCCGCACGGGGACGAACGACGCCTTCAAGCGCCGCTACCGGGACATCGACGTGCTGCTGGTCGACGACATCCAGTTCATCGAGGGGAAGAAGGAGACGCAGGAGGAGTTCTTCCACACCTTCAACCACCTCCACCAGGCCAACCGGCAGATCGTCCTGTCGTCCGATCGGCCTCCGGATGCCATCGGCACCCTCGAGGACCGGCTTCGGAGCCGGTTCAAGATGGGGCTGATCACGGACGTGCAGCCCCCGGACCTCGAGACCCGGCTCGCCATCTTGCGGAACAAGGCCGAGCGGGAGGCCACCTGGGTGCCCCCCGAGGTCCTCGAGTTCATCGCCACGAACATCACGGACAACATCCGTGTGCTCGAAGGGGCCCTCATCCGCGTCGCCGCCTTCGCGAGCCTCACCTCCGAGCAGCTCACGATCGACACCGCGTCGTCCGTCCTCGGCGACCTCCTCACGGCCAAGCAACCACGACCGATCACGCCTCAGGTCATCCTGGAGGCCACCTCGAAGATGTTCGGGATCCCGATCGAGGACATCATCGGCAAGAAGCGCCAGCGCCCGCTCGTCACCGCCCGCCAAGTAGCCATGTACGTCTTCCGTGACCTGACGGATCTCAGCTACCCCGCCATCGCCCGCGAGTTCGGCGGGCGCGACCACACCACCGTGATCCACGCCGTCGAGAAGATCAGCGCCCAGATGCGCACGCAGCGACCGACGTACGACCAGGTGACAGAGCTCGTCCAAACCATCCGGGCCGAGGCGTGAGCGTTGGGGACAACCAACGGGATCACGTGTGGACAGCACCCCCAACCCCACACCCCGCCTGTGGGCAACCCGGCACGTTCGCACCCGAGTCCCCGGACCGGTCACCTCCCTGTGGGATCCTGTGGATCCCGGGTGGACAGCCACACCGCCCCTGACCTGGGATGATCGCCGCTCATCCCCAATCCACAACCCCTACCACCACTCCTTCGTTGCGAAGCACAACACGACGGTAGAAAGCGAGCCACGGCGTGAAGTTCCGATGTGAGCGTGATGTCCTCGTCGAGGCCCTCGGCAACGCCGGCCGAGCCGCGGCCGGGCGAGGTACCTCCCTGCCGGTGCTCTCCGGGGTCCGGGTTCAGCTCACCGGCGACCAGCTGCGCCTGACTGGCACCGACCTGGAGCTGACGATCTCGGTCGAGGTCACGGTCTCCGGGAATGGAGACGGCGTCGTCATCCTCCCTGGGCGGCTCGCGTCGGACATCGTCCGTGCCCTCCCGGCCGGCAGCGTCGAGGTCGAGGTGAGCGAGGACGAAGCGCGCATCTCTGCCGCTCGCTCCGAGTTCAGCCTCCGGATCCTGCCGGCGGACGAGTTTCCGCGCCTGACCGAAGCGACCGGGGAGCCCGTCACGCTGGCCAGCGCCGAGCTGGCGGCAGCGCTCAACCAGGTCGTACGGGCGGCGTCCAGCGACGATGCCCGCCCGATCCTCACGGGCGTGCTCCTGGCCGCCGAAGCGGGCGGGCTGCGCCTCGTCGCCACCGACTCCTACCGGCTGGCCATCCGTGATCTCCCTGGCACCACGGTCTTGGCGGAGGGCCAGCACGTGCTCGTGCCGTCGCGTGCGCTGCAGGAGCTGGCTCGGTTGCTCACCGGCGACGAGACCCTGTCGGTCCGCCTCGGCGAGCGGGAGGCCAGCTTCGAGATCGGCGGCACGCGCCTCACCACGGTCCTCATCGAGGGTGAGTTCCCCCCGTATGAGCGGCTCATCCCCCAGGCGCAGCCCAACCGGCTGACCGTCGGGCGCGAGGTGCTCCTCGAGGCCGTGCGTCGCGTCAAGCTGCTCGCCCGGGAGGCCACCCCCGTCCGACTCGCGATGTCCAACGACGGGCTCGAGCTGGTCGCCGTCACCCAGGATGTCGGCCAGGCGCACGAGAGCCTCGACGCCAAGTTCGAGGGCACGGAGCTGACCGTTGCGTTCAACCCGGAGTACCTGGTGCAGGGCATCGAGGTCGCTCCCGGCGACGAGGTCACCATCGAGACCGTCGACGCCCTCAAGCCCGCGCTCCTGCGCGTCCCCGAGCACCCCGAGTTCCTCTACCTCCTCATGCCGGTCCGCGTTTCGTGATCGGTGGCCTTCGGCCGCCTCACTCGAACCACCCCATGCGGCCTGCGGCCTGCGGCCGCGGTTGAACCCCTCGCCGCTCGGGACACGGCAGAGCCGGTCCTTCGCGGGCAGGGGGCTCCGGCGAAGCCTTTGTCCCCGGCACTCCCCACCGATCGTCCGCGCGAACCTGGGACCGTGAGATTGGATCGGGTTTGGCTGAGCGATGTGCGGTCGTACACCTCGGCGGAGCTGGAGCTGGCGCCTGGGCTGACGGTGCTGCTGGGGGACAACGGGCAGGGCAAGACGAACGTGCTCGAGGCGATCGGGTGGCTCGCAACGCTGGCGTCGTTCCGGGGGGCGCCGACCGAGGCGATGGTCCGTCAGGGGGCCGAGCGGGCCGTCATCCGCGCCGAGGGCGAGCGCGAGGGCCGCGCCATCCTCGTCGAAGCCGAGCTGGTGGCGTCGGGCCGCAACCGGGTCCTCGTGAACCGCCAGCCGCTCAAGCAAGCGAGGGAGCTGCTCGGCGTGCTGCGCGTCACGGTGTTCGCGCCCGACGACCTGGACCTGGTCAAGGGCGGTCCGTCCGAGCGCCGGCGCTACCTGGATGAGGCGCTGGTGGCATCGCACCCCCGCTACGACGCCCTGCGCTCCGAGGTGGACAAGGTCCTCAAGCAGCGCAACGCCCTGCTCAAGGGGGCGGGCGGCCGGCTCGACGAGAACGCCGCCTTCACCCTCGACGTGTGGGACGCCAAGCTGGTCGAGACCGGCGGACGGCTGGCCGAGGCGCGCCAGTCCCTGCTGGCCCGGCTGGCACCGGTGCTCTCGCAGACCTACGACGCCGTGGCCAACCGGCCCGCCGAGGTCACCGCCACCTACGTGGCCGACTGGGCGGCCGAGGGCTTGGACGCGGCGCTGGTGGCCTCGAGGAAGGACGACGTGCGCCGGGGTGTGTCCACCGTCGGGCCCCACCGTGACGACGTCGATCTCCGCCTGGCGGGCCTCCCGACTCGCACCCACGCGTCCCAGGGGGAGCAGCGGTCGCTGGCGCTCGCCCTGCGGCTCGCCGCCCACCACGTCATCACCGACCTCACGGGCAGCGCTCCGGTGCTGCTGCTGGACGACGTCTTCTCCGAGCTCGACCCCTATCGCAGCGACGCCCTCCTCGCCAACCTCCCGTTCGGGCAGACGGTGCTCACCAGCGCCAGCGGCCTACCCCCCCAGGCCCAACCCGACCTCGTCCTCCACCTCCGCGACGGCCGCATCTCAGCCGGTTGACCGCTAGCTCAACCGCAAGGGCGCGGCGACACTGACCGCACGTGTCGCATCGTTGCGCCCTTGCCCTTGGTCTGGGGCCCGGCGACGATGGCCCCATGGCTGCTCGACCGCTTCCGGGGGACGGGCCCGGGCCGCAGCCGATCAGGACGTCGCTCGACGCGGTGATGCGGGGCCTGGGAGCGCCCGAGGCGAGCGGTGTGCACCTCGTGTTCGACCGCTGGTCGGAGGTCGTGGGGGACGCCCTCGCGGCCCGCACGCGCCCCCTGCGGATCGACGGTCAGCGGCTGGTCCTGGCCGTCGACGAACCGGCCATCGCAACCCACGTCCGGTTCCTCCAGGCCGAGCTCCTGGCCCGCCTCGAGGAGCTCCTCGGACCGGGTCGCGTGACCGCGCTCGACCTGCGCGTGGGGCCCAAGGACTAGACCCGAAAACCGCCTGCGGATGAACGGGATGTCACACCCGGGCTGGTAGGATTCCAGGGTTGTGATTCGGGGGTTTGACCAGGGATTTCGCGCTTTCGCGGCCGGTCGGGCCCCCCGTCTCAGCCCGGCTGCAGAAGGCGCCGGGCCCATCAGCTGAACGAGGTCCATTCGTGGCGCAATCGGACGGGTCCTACGGGGCCAACAGCATGCAGGTCCTGGAGGGGCTCGACCCCGTCCGGAAGCGGCCTGGCATGTACATCGGGAGCACCGGTCCGAGCGGTCTGCACCACTGCGTGTGGGAGGTCGTGGACAACTCCGTCGACGAGGCGATGGCCGGCCATGCCACGCGGATCGACATCACGCTGCTCGCCGACGGCGGGTGTCGCGTGGTCGACGACGGCCGGGGGATCCCCACCGACGTCAACAAGCAGCAGAAGATGACGGGCGTCGAGATCGCCCTCACGAAGCTGCACGGCGGTGGCAAGTTCGGTGGCGCGGGCTACAAGGTGTCCGGTGGGCTGCACGGCGTCGGCGTCTCGGTCGTGAACGCGCTCGCGACGAAGCTGATCGTCGAGGTGGACCGCGACGGCAAGCACCACGAGATGACGTTCGCGGACGGCGGCAAGCCCACCACCAGGCTCGAGGTCGTGGGCGACTCGCCGCGCGGCCGGACGGGCACCACGGTCACGTTCTGGCCCGACGGCACGGTCTTCGAGACCACCGAGTTCTCCGCCCGGACCATCCTCGAGCGGCTGCAGATGATGGCCTTCCTCAACAAGGGCCTCGAGATCCGCTTCAAGGACGAGCGCCCGGAGCACAAGGCCGAGCCGGTCACCTACCGGTACGCCGGCGGCATCATCGACTTCGTCAAGCACCTCAACACATCGAAGGAGGCGCTGTTCTCGAAGGTCGGCTCCTACGAGCTGGCCGAGGCGGACCAGGAGGTGGAGATCGCCTTCCAGTGGAACACGGGCTACAACGCCGACGGCATCCACTCCTTTGCCAACGGGATCAACACCACCGAGGGGGGCTCCCACGAGGAGGGCTTCAAGGCGGCCCTGACGACGGTCGTGAACAAGCATGCGCGGGCCAAGAACCTGCTCAAGGAGAAGGACCCGAACCTCCAGGGGGAGGACATCCGCGAGGGCATCACCGCGATCATCTCGGTCCGCCTGCGCGACCCGCAGTTCGAGGGACAGACGAAGGGCAAGCTCGGCAACACGAGCATCAAGACGCTCGTGCAGAAGGCCACCAACGACCGGCTCGGCCAGTGGTTCGAGGAGAACCCGACCGAGGCCAACAAGATCGTCAAGAAGGCGGTCGCCGGCGCTCAGGCCCGCATGGCAGCCAAGAAGGCGCGCGACGTGATCCGGTCCAAGACCCTCCTCGACGGCGCCGGGATGCCCGACAAGCTCAAGGACTGCAGCTCCAAGAACCGCGACGAGCGGGAGCTGTTCATCGTCGAGGGCGATTCGGCTGGCGGCTCCGCCGTCACGGCTCGCGATCCCTTCCGGCAGGCCATCCTCCCGATCCGGGGGAAGATCCTGAACGTCGAGCGGGCCCGCCTCGACAAGATGCTCAAGAACCTCGAGGTGCAGGCGCTCATCTCGGCCATCGGTGCCGGGGTGGGGGAGGAGTTCGACCTCGACAAGCGCCGCTACGACAAGGTCTGCATCCTCGCCGACGCCGACGTCGACGGCCTTCACATCCGCACGCTGCTGCTCACGTTCTTCTTCCGCCAGATGCGGCCCCTCGTGGAGCACGGGCACATCTACATCTGCCAGCCACCGCTCTACTCCACCGAGGTGAGCAAGGCGAAGATCTACCTGAAGGACGACCACGCCAAGGACGTCTTCCTCCGCGACAACCCGAACCACAAGAAGGACTTCGGGCGCCTCAAGGGCCTCGGCGAGATGGACGCCGAGGAGCTCCGCATCACCACGATGGAGGACGGGCTCCGCACGCTGCTGCAGGTCACCGTCGAGCAGGCGGCGCTCGCCGACGAAGTCGTCTCCACGCTCATGGGTGACGTGGTCGAGGTGCGCAAGGCCTTCATCGTCAACAACGCCAAGGACACGAGGTTCCTGGACATCTGATGTCTGATCAAACCCCCACTGACGACGGTGACGGGCCGGTCCGCGCCGACATCGAGCCCATCGAGATCCAGGAGGAGATGGAAGCCTCCTTCCTCGACTACGCGATGTCGGTCATCACGACGCGTGCCCTCCCGGACGCGCGCGACGGTCTGAAGCCGGTGCACCGCCGGATCCTCTACGGCATGGACGGCCTGGGTGCGCGGCCCGACCGCTCCCACATGAAGTGCGCCCGCATCACCGGCGACGTGATGGGCAAGTACCACCCGCACGGCGAAGGCGCCATCTACGACGCGCTCGTGCGCATGGCCCAGGACTTCTCCCTCCGCCACCCCCTGGTCGACGGGCACGGCAACTTCGGATCCCCCGATTTCGGTCCGGCTGCCTCGAGATACACCGAAGCGCGGTTGAGCAACCTGGCGATGCGGATGCTCGACGGCATCGCCGAGGACACCGTCGACTTCGGCGACAACTACTCAGGCGACGACCAGGAGCCGACGGTCCTCCCCGCGCGCTTCCCGAACCTGCTGGTCAACGGCAGCCAGGGCATCGCGGTGGGCATGGCGACCAACATCCCGCCCCACAACCTGGGCGAGGTCATCGATGCCACGATGCACCTGATCGACAACCCGGAGGCGACCCCCGACGACCTCATGCAGTTCGTCCAGGGCCCCGACTTCCCCACCGGCGCGCTCATCATGGGCCGGCAGGGGATCATCGACGCCTACCGCACCGGCAAGGGTTCGATCAGGCTGCGGGCCGTCTGCGAGATCGAGGAGTCCAGCGGCCGCGGCGGCGACCAGATCGTCGTGACGGAGATGCCGTACCAGACGTCGATCTCAGTCACGGCGGCGCGCATCGCCGAGCTCGTGCAGACCCGCGCCATCGAGGGCATCAGCGACGTCAACGACGAGTCAGCGCGGGGCAAGACGCGCCTCGTGATCAAGCTGAAGAAGGACGCGCCCGGGCTCGTCATCCTCAACAACCTCTACAAGCACACCCCGCTGCAGACGAACTTCGCCGTCAACACCGTGGCGCTGGTCGACGGCATCCCCCGCACCCTCAACCTCGTGCAGGCGCTGCAGGCCTACGTCGAGCACCAGGTCGACGTCATCCGCCGTCGCTCCGAGTTCCGGCTTCGGAAGGCGCAGGACCGCGCCCACATCGTCGAGGGGCTCCTCAAGGCGGTCGACGTCATCGACGCGGTCATCGCCCTCATCCGCGGCTCCGACGACCGCTCGGCCGCCCGCGTTGGGCTCACGTCGGAGCCGTTCGGCTTCTCCGAGGTGCAGGCGGAGCACATCCTCGACCTGCGGCTGGGCCAGCTCACGCGGCTGGCCAAGATCGACCTCGAGACGGAGATGTCGTCCCTGCGCGAGACCATCACGATGCTGGAGGCGATCCTCGGCGACGAGGCCGTGCTCCGCACCGTGATCAAGAACGAGCTGACCGAGGTGAGGGAGAAGTTCGCCGACGGGCGGCGGTCCAAGATCACCTTCGACGTCGGCGACATGAACATCGAGGACCTCATCGACGACGAGGAGCTCATCGTCACGCTCTCGGCCAAGGGCTACATCAAGACCGTCTCGTCAGATGCCTTCCGGTCGCAAGGTCGCGGCGGGCGCGGCGTGGCCGGAGCCAAGCTCCGCGACGAGGACTACGTCAGCCACATCCTCACGACCACGGCGCACGCCTATCTGCTGTTCTTCTCGAACCTCGGGCGCGTCTACCGCCTCAAGGCCCACGAGATCCCCAAGAAGGAGCGCACCGCCCGGGGCACCGCCATGCCCAACCTCCTGCAGCTGCAGCCCGGCGAGCACATCCAGACGATCATCGACACGCGCGACTACGAGACGAACCGCTTCCTCTTCTTCACGACCAAGAACGGCCAGGTGAAGAAGACGAAGTTCAACGAGTACGACTCGTCGCTGCGCACCGGCATCATCGCCATCAACCTCCGCGACGGCGACGAGCTCGTGAAGGTGATCCCCACCAACGGCGGCGACGACATCCTCATGCTCTCGAAGCTGGGGCAGGCGATCCGCTTCAGCGAGGACGACGTGCGGTCGATGGGCCGGGCGGCCGCCGGTGTGCGTGGCATGAAGCTGCGAACCGGCGACGAGGTGGTCAGCCTCGACACGTGCCGCGACGACGTTGCGATGCTGATCGTCACCGACGCCGGCTACGGCAAGCGCACGCAGCTCGAGCACTTCAACCGCCAGGGCCGCGGTGGCCAGGGCGTGCGCGGGATCAAGCTCACCGCCAAGAAGGGCCATGTGGTCGCTGCGTTCATGGTCGGCCTCGACGCCGAGATCTTCGTGATCAACTCCGTTGGCACGCTCATCCGCATGGAGGTGCGCGGCATCTCCTCGCAGGGCCGCGACGCCACTGGCGTGCGGGTCATGAACCTCGGGGACGGCGAGACGGTGGCATCGGTGGCTCCGGTCCTTTCGGGCGACGACGACACCGCGTAGCGTTCGAGGCGACTTCCCCCATCGGTGAGCGGGCGCGACGCGCCCACGTCGAGGAGGTCGTATGCCTGGTGCCGATCGCGAGGGACGCGAGGCTGGCCAAGCGATGCCGCTGATGCTCGCGGTGATCGCGGTGGCGGTGGTGGTCCTGCTCGCACTGGTCCCGCTGGCGCGGGCTGGCCAGGAGCGGGCTGCGGCCCGCACCGCGGCGGACGCGGCCGCCCTCGCCGGGGCGGCCGAGGGCGAGGCCGCGGCGCGGGAGGTCGCCGCGGCAAACGGAGCCGAGCTGGTGTCGTGGCGTGCCGAGGGGCTCGAGGTCTGGGTGCAGGTGCAGCTCGGTGACGCGTCCGCCGAGGCGAAGGCACGACGCGACGGCTGACGAGGGTGCGTCGGGCGCTGAGAGGGCCTGCCCTACACTCGCCTCGATGTCCCCCGACCAGCCTGGCGCGGCTGCGCCCACCGAGACGGGTGGCACGGCCAGGTTCCGGGCGGGGGTGGAGCAGGCCGGAGGGAGCGTCCCGCGGCCCCCCCGCGTCGCCGACGCGCCACCCGCGCGGCGTCGGCTCCTCGACGATCCCGATCCCAACGTCCCGCGGCCACCGCGGCGGCCGAAGGTCCGCGCGCGCAAGGTGCGCCGGATCGTCCGCCACATCGAACCGTGGTCTGTCCTGAAGGTCTCGGTGCTGTTCTTCCTCTCGATCTTCTTGATCATCTGCGTCGCGTCGGCGGTCCTCTGGAACGTCGGCCGGAGCGCCGGAGCGATCGACGACGTCGAGAGCTTCATCACCTCGCTGGGCTTCGGAAACTGCGAGGACATCGCCGGTGACGCGGCCACCACCCCAGAGACGACGCCCTCGACCGTCGATGGCGCCGGCGAGCAGATCAGCGGCGGCAGCTCCACGTCCACGACGGTTGCGGTGGCCCCGCCGGCCGCGACCTCGACGTTGCCCGACGAGAGCGGCGACTGCGCCGGGGGGCAGCGACTCGTCGGCGGGTTCAAGTTCAAGGACCAGAAGATCTTCCGCGCCTTCGCGCTGGGGGGAGTGGTGCTCGTGCTGGCCGGCTCCGCGGCCAGCGTGGTGCTGGCTCTGCTGTTCAACTTGATCAGCGACCTCACGGGAGGCGTGCGCGTCACGGTCCTCGAGGAGGAGCCGACTCGGTTCCGTACGGGCTCGCCGGCTCCCAACGACCGCGACTAACTTCGCGTCTCCCGTGGGTACACGGGGCTATAGCTCAGTCGGTTAGAGCGCATCCCTGATAAGGATGAGGTCGGAAGTTCGATTCTTCCTAGCCCCACCATCACTGACCTGCGGTTCTGTCTCAGGACAGCCGCCGGAAACCGGTCGCAGAAGCCGTCCAGGCCGCGGCCAGGCCGCGAGATTTCCGGGCAGGCCACAAGGCGCTAGTTCGGTCGAGCTTCGAGCGGGCGTTCAGAGCCGTCGGCTACGACCGGTCGGAAGCGCCTCGTGAACGCGCCTCGGATCCTGAATCGATTCCGGGCGCGCCTTGGACCTCGTTGAACCAGTGGTGGTAGGTGAGCTCAGCAGTGCGGGAGGCGGGCGTCGATCAAGCGGGACGAATCAGCGCGAGGTTCATGAGCCGATAGCCCATGGCCTGCTCGCTCACCTGAAACGTTCGTGCCAGGCGAGTGGGAATCTCACTGTCATCCAGGCGTCCTGCTAGTTCTGCGTAGGCGTCCTCGATATTGGAACGCGGCATGAGAAGGCCGGCTGCGAACTGGTTTGCCTCGATCTCTTCTCGGTCTGTTGCGAGGCCTGAGCTGGCATCTCGAAAGTTGACCCGAGCTGGCCGCCGCAGATGTTCGACAATCACACTGCGCCCGGGATGCATCAGCAGGTGCCCCAGCTCGTGAGCAATGGTGAATCGCTGACGGTGCTTTGGTTGAGTGCGGTCAACTCCAATGACGACCAGGTCGTCGTCGGTGCGTACGAGAAGGCCAGACACGTCGCCGCCGAGGCTGCGGTACCGAACCTCCGCTCCGCACGCCTTCGCAAGGCTCTCGACGTCAACTGGAACGGTTGTGAGAGCGTGCTCGTCGAGGAGTCGTTCCGCTCTCGCTTCAGAGCGGGTCGTCATCGGGGGCCTGCGGCGCCGACGAACTTCGCTCGCATCACCTCGACGTGTTCTTCGTACACGTCACGTGGCATCTGTTCGGGGAGCAGGCTCTGAAGAGGCACTGACAACTCACCGGCGATCTCGTACAGAGTGTGGAGCGGGACCTGCTGGCGTCCCTTCTCCAGGTTGGTGATCGACGTTCTCGTCAGCCCGACCTTGTCGCCCAGGGCCTCTTGGGAGAGCCCCGCTGAACCGCGGAGTCCCCGGATGCGTTCCCCGATCTCTTCGTAGAGCATCGACGCTTCGAGGGCAGCACTCACTCGACCAGGCATGTTTGCAGTCAACCATGTTGACGTCGCGGACGCACGTTTGCACCATTGACCGGCAGTAGTGCGCGACTCCCTCACCCGGTTCGGCTACCGTCAGGGACGGAAGGAGGTGATCAACATGCAGTTCAAGCTCTCCCCGGCCAGCAACGGCCAGACGTACTTCGAGGTTCAGGCAACCGGCAACTTCGCCACGCTCGCGACTTCGGAGACGTACAAGGACAAGTCGGACGCCCTTGCGGCGATCGGGCTCATCCAGCAGGAGGCGGCATCGGCGACGGTCGCCGACGCCACCTAGCAAGTCCGGTGGCTCGGTAGGGGCGCTCACCCCTACCGGGCCGTCACCGGAGTCCCTTGGCGGGATCCCAAGCACTCCCACGATGCCAAAGGGGCTCCACCTGTTGCACATCGGCGACCCGCAGGGGCCGCCCTCACAGGAAGGAGCCACGACAGTGGCCACCACCCAGGAAGCACAGAAGGACCGGTCCAAGACGATCACGATCATCGTGAACGCCGAGGAGAAGATCGTGGACAAGAAGGAGGAGCTCACCTTCGACGAGGTGGTCGACCTCGCCTTCAATCCGCGACCGGTCGGGGACCAGATCGTCTACCGCATCACCTACTACCGCGGCCACGGCAACAAGCCCGAGGGCCACCTCCTCGAGGGCGAGTCGGTGAAGGCGAAGGACGGGATGGTCTTCAATGTCAAGTACACCGACAAGTCGTAGCGCCGATCTCCAGCTACTCCGCGACGAGGGCTACAACGTCGAGATCCGCACGGACCCGGCCTACCTGTTGGTGCACGACGTCCCGTACGTCGACGCGCACCGGCAGGTCCGCCGGGGCGTGCTGGTCTCGACGCTCGCCCTCAGCGGGGACGAGACCGTCGCGCCCGACACGCACGTGGCGATGTTCGTGGGGGAGGTGCCGTGCGATCAGCACGGCGCTCCCCTCACCAAGATCATCAACGCCACCGGTCACCAGGTCCTCGCCGAGGGCCTCGAGATCGACCACACCTTCTCCAGCAAGCCTCCTGAGGGTTACCCCGACTATCACGCCAAGGTCACGGCCTACGTCGCCATGCTCGAGGGGCCGGCACAATCGCTCGAGCCCGGCGCGACCGCCAGGACGTTCCCCCTGCAGCTCGACGAGGACGACACGTCTCCGTTCCAGTACCTCGACACGGCGACGAGCCGCGTCGGCATCGGGCAGGCGACCGACAAGCTCCGCGGGTGGAAGGTTGGCATCGTCGGCCTCGGCGGCACCGGCGGCTACGTGCTCGATTCGCTTGCCAAGACGCCCGTGTCAGAGATCCACCTCTATGACGCAGACCGGATGCACCAGCACTCGGCCTTCCGCGCCCCCGGCGCTGTTCCACGCGAGCGCTTGAACACGCTGAAGGTCGACTACTTCGCCGACCTGTACGGCGAGATGCACAAGGGGATCATCCGCCACCCGTTCTTCATCGACGAGGACAACGTTGGCAAGCTCGGGGACCTCGACTTCGTGTTCGTCTGCGTCGACGACGCCGATGCTCGCCGTCTCATCGTCGACCGGCTCGAGGTTGACGACGTCCCCTTCATCGACGTCGGCATGGGCGTCGAGGTCTCCAACGGTGCCCTCACCGGGATCCTCCGGACAACCACAAGCACCCCGGAAGATCGAGCGACCGCCAGACGAAGCCTGCCGCTTGTCAAGGCCGACGTGGATAACGACTACGTCCACAACATCCAGGTCGCCGACCTCAACATGCTCAATGCCGCCCTCGCCATCGGGCGCTGGAAGCGACATGTCGGCTTCTACGCCGACTTCGAGGGCGAGCACGACAGCAGCTACACGATCGACGGCAACCGGCTCATGAACGAAGGCGGTCGTAGTGCGGTCTGACCACTTCGGGTACGAGGTCGTCGAGCTACTGCCCGACGTCATCGAGGAGGGCGTGCTCTACGTATCGCTCGAATACCTCACGTCGGTCCACCGCTGCTGCTGCGGCTGTGGTGAACGCGTCGTCACCCCGATCGGTCCAACCGACTGGTCGGTCACCTTCCACGGAGACACCGTGTCCCTTCACCCGTCGATAGGGAACTGGGGCCTCGCGTGCTCGTCCCACTACGTGTTGAGACGCGGTCGAGTGGAGTGGGCGGGCAAGTGGTCCCGCGATCGGATTGAGGCGGGACGCCGGGCCGAGTTCGTCGCGAAGGAGCGGCTGTACGACCGCACCTCAGCAGAGCCAGAGTCGTTGCATACCCCGCCGTTGGCCAGGCTCCGTTGGTGGATCCGCTTGTTGAAACGGGCCGGCAACCGGCGCGCACCTGGCAGTTAGCCCAAGCACGAGCACCTTGCTCGGCGTCGATGCCCTGCCGGTTGGCTCTCGTTGCAGGCAGCTATCCACGCGACCGTGCCGAGAGCGCCGCGCGTCAACTAGTCCGAGCTTCGAGAAGATCTCCGAGGGCGCCCAAGTCGGCCTTGCCGGGGTGTCGAAGGATGGCTTCGAGCGATGACTCGCCCACGGTGTCATGAAAACGCGGCCAGGACAGGAGGGATCTGGATCTTCTTTGCACCCCACTTGACGATGTGGTTGCTCACGTTGTCGTGTTGGACGGAGAAGAGGTCGACCCCAAAGAGGTCCGCCGGCGGTGAGTCCTGAACGGAGGGGTGGACCAACCAGGCCGACGACTGGGTGGAGAACGCGACGATCTCGAAGTGAGGAGCGACCGACCCGAGCATCGTGGCTGAGACGAGGCCGTCGATGTCCGCGCTAACCATCAGGGGACGCGGAGTGCCAAGCATCGCGGCGAGCCGTGACGCCGCCGATGTCGGCTCCTTGCTCAGCTCCCGCCCGAGCGCGTCGATGACAATGCGCCGTCGCTGCTGCGCAGTCGAGTGAGCGTCTGCCATGCGACCAAGCCTGCCAGAGTCAGGCGAGCCGCCATCGCACGGCAGCCCGTGCGGAGGGTCAGGCACGAAGGTAAGGGGAGGGCCAGCGCTTGAAGGTCAAGCGAGGTCTGCGGCTGGCCGAGGAAGCGCGGATGGCTCAGACCTAGTCGCTGATCGAGGACGCGCCGAAGCCGTCGATCAACCCGCTCCCGTAGCCATCGCTGAAGCCATCCCCAAAGCCATTGACGTAGGCGATGGCGTTCTCTGTTACGGCGGATCGGTGCGTCGCGGCGAGGGTGGCGACGACGGCTGCGCCCGCTGCGGCGATCGAGACTCCCGCGGCAATCAGGGCGGTCCTCCGCCAACCCGGAGCGGTTCGACCGGGTTCAACGGGGCCGTCCTCCGAGGCGGAAACGTCACTGGCCATCACGATGTCTCCACCAGCTCGGCGGCGGCGAGTACCGCATCCGCAATGCCGTGCTGTCCGAGCTTGGACGACCGGATGTGCGGGATGTGAAGGCGGCGGACCTCCTGGCGAGCCGCGGCACCGAGCTCAGTCGGAACGTAGGTTCCGAGGACAGCGGCATCAGCCCCCGTCAACGAGCGGCTGAACCTCTTCAAGACGCGCCCCCAGTTGCGTGCTCCGTCAGGGGTGATGAGTTCAACGCGGATGGGCCTCGACGACTCGGCGTCAACGATCCCTTGGATGATCCCGGCGCGCTTGGCCTGCTTCTCGTTGCCCGTAAGGACAACCACGTGCAACGCTGAATTGTTGCGCATTGGCTTGTTCTCCTTCTCGTAGTCCTGAAGCGCTCGGCGACCCGGTCCCGTGAATCGGGCCGATAGAGGTCGCGAAGCGCCGTCAGACTCGCGCCAAGCGGTCCCCGCGTCAAGCGGAGGGTATGTTGGGTACTCCCGGAGCGAAGATCTGCATGTTGCCGAGATGGTCGTCCTGCTTGGCATGACGCTAGAGTGGCGGCATGTCAGATGTTTCCGAGGGCAAGGCGAGGCCAAACCAGGTCTCGACCCGGCTTCCAGATCCCTTGCTTCGAGCAGTCGATGACCGCGCAGCTGAGGAGGATCGATCTAGATCCGACGTGATCGCGAGCCTCGTGGCGCAATCGCTCGAGATGCCGCAGGCCGTGGCGGACCGCCAGATCGATCCGAAGCTCGTGGCGGATGCCATGGGACGTGGGGACGTCTCCAAGCAGATCGCGGCGGTGAAGACGGTGGGGGCGCGGGTGTTCGAGTTCGACCCCGCTGGTGCCCTTGTCATCTGGCGCTATGCAGCAGCGCTGAGGTACTTGGAGACGTCCGACCCAAAGGCCGAAGCAGACGAGCTGCGCCACACGGCGGCCCGGGCCGTGGGCGAGACCGTGTTCAGCGAGGCGTCCGTAGTGCTGTTTCAGCGTGCGTTCGATCTCGACCCAGACGACCCTCGTGCTGCAAGCCGCCTCGGTCAGGACCTACACAAGGCCGCCCAACAGAACGGCGACGACCCGGAGCTGTATCGGCAGGCCGCGAACGTGCTGCGACGCGCCGACGTCGATCAGTACGCACGTCACTTCCTCGCCTGGTCCGAGTTGTACGTCGCCCGGCACGACAAGGACTCGAGCTCGGAGACGGCGGCGCAGGATGCGTTGATTCGTGTGTTCAAAGAGTGGTCGTACAACGCCGCTGAGAAGGACCGAGCGCCGATCGTTCGTCAGCTGGCACGACTCGCAGCGATCTACGGAACCGGAGATGACGTTGTGCAGAGGGCAGTCGAGGCAGCCGGTCTCGGGCCTTGGAAGGCGAAGATCACAATCGACGAACTGCAGATCCAGCGCCCACACTCCGGCTAGTGCACACGAGTCTGTGGCCCACCCACCGCGGCCCCCGTCGTGACCTCCAGGCCGCGGCTAGGCCGCGGGAGGGGGGAAAGTGGGGGTCAATGGCGGTGACTCCAGATGGCGATTCCCCAGGTCAGAGGGCATGGCGGTCAATAGCGTGCAGGCATGTCGATCCCTGATAAGGATGAGGTCGGAAGTTCGATTCTTCCTAGCCCCACCACTCCTGACCTGCGCCGACGCGCGTGGAGGGCGCAGGCACCATGACGGCCCTCGACGGCTGGTACTGGCTGCGGCGACAGTTCGATTGATCATCGGTCTCGGCACGGTGTCCGCGAGCCGAACGCCCCCCTCCCAGCCGGCTGCACGTTGACACCCCGCCGCATCCTTACGTAGCGTGCGGCCGCGGCTGGGGGACGACGCGGTGGTTGACGGGCGGTTCGACATGCGGGCGAGCACGAGGAGCGCGAAGGGGCTGCGGGTCCTCGTGGCGATCCTGGTCGCGGCCGGCGGCTTGGCGACCTTTGCGCCTCCTGCCGGGGCGCACACCCCGCATGACGACATCTTCGACGTCGCGGTCTCACCGCAGTTCAGCTCTGACGGCACCATCATCTCCATCTCGAGGGGGTTGTTCCTCCGCTCCTCGGACCGCGGGGCCACCTGGCAGCGTGTCGTGAAGGGTCTGGACAATCGGTACCAGCCCTACGCGGTGGGGTTCGCAGGCGGATCGAGCACCCGTGTCTACGGGGTGAGCGGCGATGCGGTGTTCCGGTCGGACGACGGCGGAGTCGGGTGGCAGCGCATGATGACGGCGCCCACCAACGACCTGCGCGTGCTGGCGACGACGACGGCGTCGCCCGACATCGCCGTGGTTGCGGGAGCGGGCGCCGGCGCGTCGATCACTGAGAACGCCGGCTCGACGTGGCGATCGCTCGGGACGTTCGGGGCCTCCATCACGGCGGCGGCCTTCAAGAAGGCGAGCAGCCAGGTGATCTTCGTCGGGGATGCCAGCGGCACGCTGCACTCGACCGGGAACGCCGGGCAGACGTGGCTCGACTTCCCGCTCGCCGGCGCTGGTTCCGTCACCTCGATCGCCCTCTCCCCGTCGTTCGCGACCGATGGCCTCGCGCTGATCGGCACGAGCACCGGGGGCGTGATCCGCTGGAACCACAACACCAAGACGGCGACGACGGTGAACGTCGGACTGTTCGACTCACGGGTCACGTCCGTCGCCTACTCCGCGAACTACGCGTTCGACAGCACGGTGTTCACCTCGACCTGGGTCGGCGGCCTGTTCGTCTCCCACGATCGAGGCAGCACCTGGGCGGCATCGAACCAGGGGCTGGAGTGGAACGGCCAGACGAGCACTCCGGACTTCGCGGACCGCCCGAACTTCGGGCGCATCTCCACGGTGCTGGTGGACTCGATCACGCGAGAGCAGATCGTGTTCCTGGCCGGCTTCACCGGGCTGTACTCGTCGATCGACCTCGGGACGTCCTGGCAATGGGGGGAGACCCTCTCGGTGAGCATCGTTGTCGGGCTAGCCCTGTCACCCCAGTACGGCACTGATCACAAGCTGGCGATCACCACCTACGTCAACGGCGCGCTCACCTCGGCCGACGGCGGCTCGAGCTGGGCGCCGAGCAACCTCGGGCTGGCGCAGCCGAGCTTCTGGGCCGAAGGGCCAGACCGGTTCGCGCGCCTCTACAACATCGCGTACTCGCCGGTGATCGACGGCCGGTCGTGGCTCTACACGTCGAGCGCGGCTGGGGTGCTGCGCTCCTCCAATGCGGGCGCGTCGTGGTCGCTCACCGCCGTGGCGGGCTTCAGCGACCCGGGCTTCGACGCCGAGACGCCCCGCATCCCGTTCGTGCTCGCGTCACCGGGGTTCGCGACCGATCGCACGGTGCTGCTGAGCGATGGCGGGAATGGCGAGGTGTATCGATCGACCGACGAGGGGGCGACGTTCTCGCGGGTCGGCGCCGTCCCCCGGCTGCCGAAGTGCCTCCAGGCGTCGCCCACCTTCGCCACCGACCACCGCATCTACGCCTGCACGAGCGGCGGGGTGTACGTGAGCACCGATCTCGGCACGACCTGGACGCCGACCGCGAGCCTCGCCGTGAACGGGCTCGCCATCTCGGTCCGCACCGGCGTGAGCGAGACCTGGCTGGCGGCCACGTCGAGCGGTCTGTACCGGAGCACGAACCAGGGCACCTCGTGGACAAGGGTCACTCTGCCGTCGCCGTTCCCCACGAGCGGGTCCGTGCTCGCGGTCGCAGCGTCACCTCCGTCGACTGCCGCTGGCACCGTCCTGGTCACCGTGAAGGGCAGGGGGCTGCTGCGCTCCACCAACGGCGGCACGAGCTTCACAGCGGCCGCCTCCGCGCTGCTCGACGCGAACGAGCAGCTCGACAACTTCAACTACAAGGCGACGGCCTCGCCAATCGTCTTCTCGCCGGCCTTCTCGACCGATCAGACCGTCTTCGGCTTCTCGAACGACCACCTTCTCAGGTCCACCGACGGCGGGGTCTCGTGGCAGCAGGTCACGTTCCCGCGCTCCCTGCACACAGGACCGTTCCCCGTCCTGCCCTCCGCGCCGGTCATCGGCACCGCGAGCGCATCGAGCGGGTCGGCGTCCGTCGCCTTCACGCCGTCCGCTGACGGCGGATCCCCGGTGCTGCAGTTCGACGGTACGTGCACGTCCACGGACGGCGGCGCGACCGCGACCGGGTCCGGCCTCACGAGCCCGGTCGTGGTGAGCGGCCTCACCAACGGCAGGACCTACACGTGTCGCGTCACCGCCACGACCGGCATCGGCACGAGTGCGTCGTCCGAGGCTTCGAACACGATCCTGCCGCTCGGGCCACCGGGCGCGCCCACGGCGGCGACCGCCGTGGCTGGCAACGGCCAGGCGACCGTGTCGTGGGTGGCGCCGGCCTCGGACGGGGGTGTGCCGATCACGGGCTACGTGGTGACTCCCTACATCGGGCTGTACCCGCTGTCGCCGTCGACGTTCCCGTCCACGGCAACTTCACAGGTGGTCACCGGTCTGGCCAACGGCACCGCGTACCGGTTCAAGGTGGCTGCCATCAACGCGGTCGGCACCGGCGCGACGTCCACCGTGTCGAACCTCGTCACGCCGACGCTCACCGCGCCGGGTGTACCGACGACGGTGACGGCCGTGGCTGGCAACGGCCAGGCGACGGTGTCGTGGGTGGCGCCGGCCTCGGACGGGGGATCGCCGATCACGGGCTACGTGGTGACCCCGTACGTGGGGTTCTACCCCCAGCCGTCGACCACCTTCTCGTCGACGGTGACTTCGCAGATCGTCACCGGTCTGACCAACGGCACTGCGTACCGGTTCAAGGTCGCGGCGATCAACGCGGTCGGCACCGGTGCGACATCGACCGTGTCGAACGTGGTCACCCCGGCCTGACGCGCGGGCGCGGGGCGGGCGACATCCCTGGTAAGGATGGGCGTGGCGCGCAGTCCTGCGCCTCCCCTTTCACCGCTCTGGAGTCCTCATGGCCTTGTTCCGCCGTGCCCTCGTCGCCCTCGGGCTGGCGGGGTTGATCGCCGCCGTGCTGCGGCTGCGCGGGTCCGGCGGCACGCCGCCCCAGCACGGAGGATGGCGCGAGCTCTCCGGGTCCGACCTCTCGTGACGGGAGCGGCGTGAGGGCCCTCGTCATCGGCGCGGGTGCGGTGGGTGCCCGGGCCATCCGGCAGCTGGTCGAGAGCCCCGAGGTCGACGAGGTGCTCGTGGTCGACGACGACCCCGTGCGGCAGGCGGCCATCGTCGAGACCTCGGGCCCGAAGGCCTCGGCCGGGACGGAGCATGCGGCGGCGGATGCGGTGCTCCTGGCCACTCCGTGTGGCATGCACGGCGCGCTGGCCGCGCACCACGTCGGGGAAGGGCGGTCGGTGGTGTCCACGAGTGACTCGATCGAGGACGTGCGCGCCCTCCTCGACCTCGATGCCGAGGCCCGGGCGCGCAAGCGCTCGGTCGTCGCGGGGGCGTCGTTCTCACCTGGCTACTCCTGCGTGCTCGCCCGGCACGCCGTCGCTCGCTTCGACACCGTGTCCGAGGTGCACGTGGCCCGAAGCGGCACGGGAGGCCCGGCCTGCGCGCGCCAGCACCACACCGCTCTCACCGGCCAGGCGCTCGACTGGCGGGAAGGCGGGTGGCAGCGGCGGGCGGCGGGGTCGGGCCGGGAGCTCTGCTGGTTCCCGGATCCGATCGGTGGTGCGGACTGCTACCGCGCCGAGCTCCCGGATGCGCTGCTGCTCGTGCCGGCCTTCCCCGGGGTGGAGCGGGTGACCGCCCGCCTGGCCGCGACGCGGCGCGATCGGCTGTCGGCCCACCTGCCGATGCTGCGCAAGCCGCACCCGGAGGGTCTCGTCGGCGCAGTTCGGGTGGAGGTGCGCGGCTGGCGGCAGGGTCGCAGCGACGTGATCGTGCTCGGAGCCCTCGACCGCCCGGCGGTCGCGGCGGGGGCGACGGCTGCGCTGGCCCTGCGATGGGCGGCATCGGGTCGATGGCCCGTCGGGGCGGCCGGGCTCGGTGTGGTGCCCGAGCCCGTGCGCTTCCTCACCGAGCTCGTGGAGGTCGGCATCAAGGCCGCCATGTTCGAGGGGGGCGCGTGAGGCGCGGACTTGACCATTCGGTCTAGTTTCGGGCCATGGAGCCCCGCTGCACCCTCACCCTCGACGAGATCGACCTATCCGATGCCCTCTTCTGGAGCCGTCCGCTCGACGAGCGCGACGGCGCGTTCCTCACGTTGCGCGAGGAGGACCCCGTACGGTTCTTCGAGGAGCCGATCGTGTCGGAGATGTTCCCGCCTGGGCGCGGCTACTACTCGCTGACGAAGCACGCAGACGTCGTCGAGGCGTCGAAGAGCTCGTCCCTGTTCTGCTCCGGGGCGGGGATCAACATCCAGGACATGCCGACCGAGTTCCTCGAGTTCCTCGGCTCGATGATCAACATGGACGATCCCAAGCACGCCCGGATGCGGCGCATCGTCTCCCGCGGCTTCACGCCGCGGCAGCTCGACCAGATGAAGGGTGACGTCGAGGAGATCGCATCGGAGCTCATCGACGGGATCATCGAGCGCGGCGAGGGTGACTTCGTCACGGACGTGGCGGCCACGCTGCCGCTGCGGATCATCGTCGACATGATGGGGATCCCGCGAAGCCAGGAGCGGTTCATCTTCGACCGCACCAACGTGATCCTGGGCCTCGGCGATCCGGAGTACGTGCCCGACCAGACCGAGGCGGGGGTGATGGCCGCGCTGCTCAGCGCTGCACAGGACCTCGCCATGCTGATCACCGAGCTCGGCGAGGCCCGGCAGCGGGACCCGCAGCCCGACCTGACGACCGCGCTCGTGACCGCGGAGGTCGACGGCGAGAGCCTCAGCCCGGCGGAGCTGGCGTCGTTCTTCATCCTGCTCGTGGCGGCCGGCAACGAGACCACTCGCAACGCCATCTCCCACGGCCTCCAGGCCCTGACCGAGCACCCCGACGAGATGGCCCGCTGGCAGGCGGACTTCGACGGGCTCGCCGTGACGGCAGTCGAGGAGATCGTGCGGTGGGCGACCCCGGTGATCCACTTCCGCCGCACCTGCACCCAGGACGGCGCCCGCATCGGTGAGCGGGAGTTCTCCGAGGGGGACAAGGTCGTGCTGTGGTACGCGTCTGCGAATCGAGACGCGGCCGTGTTCGAGGATCCGTTCCGCTTCGACATCGGCCGCACCCCGAACGACCACCTCGGCTTCGGGGGCCCGGGTCCGCACTTCTGCCTCGGTGCCCACCTCGCGCGCCGCGAGATCACGGTCATGTTCCGTGAGCTGCTGCGGCGCATGCCGGACATCCGCGCCACCGGCGAACCCGCCCGGCTGCAGTCCAACTTCATCAACGGGATCAAGCACCTCCCCGCGTCCTGGACCCCCGCGCCGGCGGCTTGAGGCCGCCCCCCTATCCTGCACCGATGCACTCTCTCCTGCGCGTCGCGGCCGCTCTCGTCGCGGGTTGCGTCCTGGCGTCGTGCTCGGACGACGGGCTCGCCGTCGGTGAGTTCGAGGTGATCGGCGCCGCCGATGAGGGCGTCGCCGGGGTGCAGGCGATCCGCGTCGGGGACAACACGCACACGGAGGCCGCCATCGAGTACCAGCTGCAACCCCCGGCGGGCGGTGCGCACAACCCGGTCTGGGCCAACTGCGGCTTCTACGAACAGGCGATCCCGGACGAGAACCTCGTCCACGACCTCGAGCACGGCGCCGTGTGGCTCGCCTACTCGCCCGATCTGCCGGACAGCGATCTCGAGGTGCTGCGCGCCATCACGCGCTCGAGCGCAAAGGTGATCGCGACTCCCTATCCCGGCCTCGACTCTGCTGAGGCGGTCGTCGCGACGGCTTGGGCCCGACAGCTCCGACTCGATTCGGTCGACGCCGCGCAGCTCTCCGACTTCGTGGTGACCTACCTCGACGGGGGACAGGCGCCGGAGCCCGGTGGCCCGTGTACGGGCGGCATCGGTGCGCCGGGCGCTTAGGAATCGAGGCGATGGGGCGCCGACCTGCGGCTCGCGCTGAGAGCATTGCCGATCCGCGCAGTCCTCAGAAGGAGACGGCGCTCCGCCAAGTGCCGAGGATCTCGCCGTTGCCGATGACGTCGAACCGCTCGTCGACGGGCAGGCGGTTCCACGACCACAGCAGGAGGTCGTTCGCCGCGCCGCGCAGGACGACGTCGCCCTTGGCGTGACCGCGCTCGAAGCTGATCCCCTCCGGAGCCATGCGGACGAGCCACTCACCGTCCGCATCGGTGGCATGCAGGTGGATCGACCCGCTCAGGCCCTCGAGCCGCTCCGCGGGAAGGCGCGGTACGAACAGCGCGAGGAGCTCGTCGACGCCGTCCACCGCGAGCTCGGGCCCGATGGCCCCGCCGGCAGCATCCCATCGGTGCACCGCCGTCTCCTGCGCCATGCGTCGAGGGAAGAACGTCCCCGGCTGCGGGCCCGCCCACGTCGGCCACGTGGCGGCGAGGTCCATCGTCGCCAGCAGGTCGAGCAGCTCGGCGGCCCCGGCCTCGAACCAAGCCGGCAGCGCGTCACCGTCAGGTGCCCGCTCGACGGTGCTGAACCGGATGCGTTCGCCGGTGCCGAGATGCAGCTGGGCGCGTACCCAGCCGTGCACGTTCGCCACGTGAGTGAGCAGCTCCGTCCGATCCCACCCGAGACCCGCCCACGCCGGTGCGGTCGGGTCGTCCCGGTAGGCAGCGAGGAGCGCAGCGCTGTCGGCGCGCAGGTGGTCGATGTGCACGGGAGCGTCCATCCGTCGAGCCTGCCAGCGGGTCACGGTGGCGGGCCAGACGAGCCTCGCGGCCGATGCCATCGTGAAGTCGATCGAACGGCTCACGAAGGAGATCCACCGGCACGTGGTCGGCGGGGGATGATGGCGGGGTGATCGTCGACTGCGCCGTCTACACGAAGGGGGTGCGGCGTCCCGGGACGCTGGACCTGATGGATGCCCTTGAGGCGGCCTCCGAGCCGGACTCGTTCGTGTGGCTGGGTCTGTACGAGCCGGACGAGGCCGAGTTCGAGGCCGTCCGGGACGAGTTCCACCTGCACGCACTCGCGGTCGAGGACGCGGTGAAGGCGCACCAGCGGCCGAAGGTCGAGGTCTACGACGAGGACCTCTTCGTCGTGCTGAAGACCGCTCGCTACGACGATGAGCGCGAGGCGGTGGAGTTCGCGGAGCTCCAGCTGTTCATCGGGGAGCGGTACGTCGTCACCGTCCGCCACGGCGAAGCCAGCGCCCTCTCAGAGGTGCGCCGTACCGTCGAGAGCGACCTGGCGCGCATCAGCTGCGGCCCGATGGCCGTGCTCCACGCCGTGATCGACCGGGTCGTCGACGACTACCAACCCGTTCTCGAGGGCCTCGACAACGACATCGCCGAGATCGAGACGGCGGTCTTCGCCACCGACCGGGCCCGCGGCTTCGACCCCAGCCAGCGGATCTTCAAGCTGAAGCGCGAGGTCCTCGAGTACCACCGGAACACGGAGCCGCTGCTGGAGCCGCTGGGGCGGCTGGCCGGGGGCCAGCTCCCTGGCGCCCATCCGGAGCTCGGGAGCTACTTCCGTGACGTCGAGGACCACCTCATGCGGGCCGTGAGCGCCATCAGCCACTACCGGGACCTGCTCACGGACGTCCTCGACGCCAACCTGGCGCAGGTCACCGTCCGGCAGAACGACGACATGCGGACGATCTCCGCCTGGCTCGCCATCGGCGGCTTCCCGACCGTGCTGGGAGCGATCTACGGCATGAACTTCCGGCACATGCCGGAGCTCGAGAACCGCTTCGGCTACCCGTCCGTCATGGTCCTGATGGCCGGCTTCTGCTTCTACCTGTACCGGCGCTTCAAGCGCATCGGCTGGTTGTGATCGTCGTCGCTCGCGTTCGGTGAGCTCCTCCGAGCTGGAGGGTGGGAAGTGGCCCCAAGGATGGCCGCGGTCAGGTCGGGCACCGGCTCCGCCTCCCGCACGCGGACCATGCGGTGGAGCGCGGCCAGCTCCTCCGACCACGCCGAGCAGGCTCGGCAGGTCCCGAGGTGGCCCTCGACACCGGCCTCGTCGACCTCGGACGGTTCGCCGTCGAGCCGGGCCGACAGCGCCTCACGGATCGCATCGCATCGCACGGGGTGGGTGTCGCCCGACTGAGGCGGTTGGTTCCCGAGCGACCAGACTCCGCTGGTGGACGATCTGACGGCTCTGGCCCGGGCCGCGGCCGACGGGGACCAGGTGGCGACGACTGCGTTCGTGTGTCGCACCCAGCCGGAGGTGTGGCGCGTCTGCGCTCGCCTCGGCGATCACGCGGACGCCGACGACCTCACCCAGGAGGTCTACCTGCGCGCGCTCCCCGCCCTGGCCCGGTTCCGGGGAGACGCGTCCGCCAGGACGTGGCTCCTCCAGATCACTCGGCACGTGTGTGCGGACCACGTGCGGCGGGTGACCCGTCGCCGCGCGCTGGTCAGCCGACTTGCCCGCCGCGCCTCGGAGGACGACCTGGTCGAGGCGCCGCGCACGGGCGACCTCGACCTCGAGGACGCGATCCAGACGCTCACCCCCGACCGGCGCGAGGCGTTCGTGCTCACGCAGGTGGTGGGGCTCTCGTACGCTGAGGCGGCGGAGGTGTGCGAGGTGCCCATCGGCACCATCCGCTCGCGCGTCGCCCGGGCCCGCGCCGACCTGCTCGACGCCGTCACCGAGGACGCCAGCGAGTGGGGTTCAGCCCGCTCGTAGGAGCGCGAGCAGCTCGTCGTGCACGAGACCGTTGGTGGCCATGCCAGTGCCGCCCTCGATGCTGACCGCGCCTTGCAGATCGGTGAAGCGACCGCCAGCCTCGGTCAGGAGCACCGGCATCGGCCCGACGTCGTAGGGCTCCACCGACGGATCGACCATGGCCTCGACGCGACCCGTGGCGACGAGGGCGAAGCCGTACCCGTCGCCCCACGTCCGGAGCACGGCCCCGGCCGCCTCGAGTGCCGCCACGCGCCCCGGGGCCCAATGGCTGAGGGAGCTCGACATCACGTAGGCCCCCGCGAGCGAAGGATGGGTGCTGACGCGGGCCGGGCCACGCTCGGACCAGCACCCAAGGCCGCGCCCCGCCCAGACCGTCTCGCCCAGCGCGGGGAGGTTGACGACGCCCACTGCGATCCCGTGCTCGTCCTCCAGGGCGAGCAGGTTCGAGTAGAGGGGGACCCCGCAGGTGAACGCCTTGGTGCCGTCGATCGGATCGAGGATCCAGCGCCTCCCGGTGGTGCCGGCCGTCGGCGGTTCCTCCTCGCCGAGCACCCCGTCGCCGGGGAAGGCAACCGCCAGCTCCTCGCGCAGGAACCGCTCCGCGTCCTTGTCGGCGGCGGTGACGGGCGTGCCGTCACCCTTGCGCTCGACGGCCAGGTCCGGGGCCCGGAACCAGCGAAGGGTGCGCTCGCCGGCGGCCCGGAGCAGTGCGACGGCGGTGTCGAGGGTTGGCTGGTCGATCGGCGGCGCGCTCATCGGAAGGAGTCTCGCGCCCGCGCCGGTCACCAATCGGTGGCGATGTACTTCGTCTCCGTGTAGTCGAGCATCCCCTCGTGTCCGCCCTCGCGCCCGATGCCGGACTCCTTCACCCCTCCGAATGGCGCGGCGGGATCCGACACGATCCCCTTGTTGAGCCCGACCATCCCCGACTCCAGCACCTCCGCGACGCGCAGGCCCTTCGCGAGGTCGCGCGTGTACACGTAGGCGACCAGGCCCATCGTGGTGCCGTTGGCGAGGCGCACCGCCTCGTCGGCATCGGCCACCGAGACGATCGGCGCGACCGGTCCGAAGATCTCCTCCTCGAGGATGGGGTTGTCGGGCATGACTCCCGTGAGCACGGTGGCCGGGTAGTAGAAGCCGGTGCCCGATGGCCGCTCGCCGCCAACGAGGGCCTTGGCACCAGCGGCGACCGCGCCGTCGACGAGCTCGGCGACCTTGTCGCGGGTGTCCGCGTCCACGAGCGGGCCTAGGCGGTTGCCCGCCTCGAGGCCGTGGCCCGTGGGGAGCGCGCTCATCGCATCGGCCAGCCGCGCCGCGAACGCCTCGGCCAGCGGTGCTTCCACGTAGAAGCGGTTGGCGGCCGTGCAGGTCTCGCCGTTGTGTCGCATCTTGGCGATCATCGCCCCCTCGATGGCCGCATCGAGGTCGGCGTCGGCGAGCACGATGAACGGGGCGTTCCCGCCGAGCTCCATCGAGACGTTCAGCACCCGGCCGGCGGCCTGCTCGATGAGCATCTTGCCGACCTCCGTGCTTCCGGTGAACGAGAGCTTCCGGACGCGCTCGTGCTCGAGCACGGCCGCGGTGATCGTGCTGGCGCTGCGTCCGGGCACGACGTTCACGACCCCGTCGGGCACGCCTGCTTCCGCGAGCACGTCGGCGACGGCGAGCGCCGTGAGCGGTGTCAGCGTGGCGGGCTTGAGCACCACCGCGCAGCCGGCCGCCAGCGCAGGGGCGATCTTGCGCGTGGCCATGGCGGCCGGGAAGTTCCACGGCGTGACCAGGTAGGCGACGCCGACGGGTTGGTGGACGACGAGGATCCGGTTGGCGCCGCCGGGCGCTCTCGTGAGGTCGCCGGTGAGCCGCACGGCCTCCTCGCTGAACCACCGGAAGAACTCGGCCGCGTAGATGATCTCGCCCTTCGCTTCGGCCAGCACCTTGCCGTTCTCCAGGGTGATGAGCCGGGCGAGCTCGTCGGCCCGCTCCGTGAGCAGCTCCCAGGACCGCCGGAGGACCTCGCCCCGCTCACGTGGTGCCATCGCGGCCCACAGGGGCTGCGCCTCGGCGGCGGCGGCGGCCGCCGCGCGGGCGTCGGCGGCTCCACTGTTCGCGACGCGGGCGATGACCTCCTCCGTGCCGGGGTCGACCACGTCGAAGCGTTCACCGCTGTCCGCCGGGCACCATCGGCCGCCGATGAAGAGGTCTGTGCGAAGCGTGCGGTCAGCCATGTCCGCCGTTGTACCCGAGTTGCCGCTCGTCTGCCTCCCGGTGCGGCCAGCACTTCACGATGGCGAGCACCAGGACCGGAAGGGTTGCCGCGGTCAGGGCGAACGGCAGGCTGCGGTGGCCCAGGAGGCCGAGCACCACGGCGACGCCGGCGAGGAGTGCCTCCACGGCGAGGAGGCAGCACGCGAGCGTGCGCTCGACGGGATCCGCGCCAGCGGCGAAGCGTGCCGCGAGGACGAGCACAGCGACGAGGAGGAGCCCGAGGACCAGGGCGAGCACAGCCATCGTGCGGAAGAAGTCGGCGTCGCCGTCAATGCCGGTCAGGCGGATCAGGCTGACCGCCTGCTCGGCCTCGGCGGGCCGGTCGGCGAGCTGTCCGCTGCGGATGGCCGAACCGACGAGCACGGCGCCGCCGACCACGGTCGCGCCCGCCTGGAGGGCGAGGAGGCCAGCTGCGAAGCCAGACCCCCCCGGGCGCCACGCGGGGACAACGACCAGCGCGGACAGCACGAGGGCGGCGGCGGCGGCCGCGAGGGCGACCGCGACCCACGTGCCGGCCCCCTGGCCGGTGGACGGACCCGACGCGAGCCCTCGCTGGGCACATCCGGAGGCGAGCACGAGCCCGGCAAGGGCCACGCCGCGGCGCAAGGCGATCACGAGCAGCTGGCGCAGGTGCCGACGAGGTCGAGTCGATGCGTCCGCACCTGGAAGCCGGTGCGCTTGGCCACCCGCTGCAGCGCGGCTTCCAGCTCCTGCTCCACCGTCGCGGACACCTCGAAGTCGGTCACGTCGCCGCACGACGAGCAGATCAGGTGGTGGTGGTGGCGGGTGAGGTCCTCGGCCAGCTCGTAGCGGGCGAACTCGTCGGAGGTCACGATGCGATGCACGACGCCGGCCCGCTCGAGCACGGCGAGGTTGCGGTAGGCGGAGCTCTGGGCGAGGCCCGGTTGTCGCTCGAGGAGCTGCGGGATCGTGAGGGGCTGCTCGACGTCCTCCAGCAGCCCCACGAGGGCCCGGCGTTGCGTCGTGTAGCGCTGGCCGTCGTCGCGCAGTCGGTCGGCGGCGGTGGCGTGGAGGTCTTGGGTCATCAGTGGTGCGGGTGGTCGTCGAGGATGAGGGTCTGCTCACCGACACGAAGCAGGTGCCCACCGTAGGCGTCCGCCAGGTGGGCTTCGGTGAGCACGGCGTCGGGTGGGCCGCTGGCCACGACGCGACCCGCGAGGAGCAGCAGGTGGTCGGCGGCGGCGGCGTCCCCGAGGTCGTGGGTGGAGACGACGACCGTCCGCCCCGCCGCTCGCTCGAGGCCGATGGCATCGACGATGTGCTGGCGCGAGACGATGTCGAGCCCGGTGATCGGCTCGTCGAGGAGGAGCACGTCGGCCTCCTGCGCGAGCCCCTGCGCGACGAACGCCCGCTGTCGCTGCCCGCCGGAGAGCGCGCGCAGCGACCGCGTGGCGAGGTCGGAGATGGCCACGGCCTCCATCGCGCGCTCGACTGCCGCCCGGTCCGAGGCCCGCAGGCGCCGGAGCGCGCCCGCCGTGGCGTAGCGGCCCATCGTGACGGTCTCCCGCACCGTGAGGGGGAGGTGCTCGTTGGCGTGGGTGGCCTGCAGGACGTAGGCGACGCCACCTCGACGGTCGCGGGCTGGCACGTCGAGACGGCCCGAGCGCCGGGTGAGCAGCCCGGCCAGCGCGTGGAGGACCGTCGACTTGCCGGCGCCGTTCGGCCCGATCAGCGCGGTGACCGACGCTTCGGGGATCGCGAAGGTCGACGCCTCGAGGACGATGTGCGAGCCGTAGGCGAGGACGAGGTCGGTGGCGGTCACGGCAGCGATTTGCGAATGATAACCATGTTCCATACAGTCGCCGACTGTGAGAATCATTCTTGCGTTGGCGCCGGCGATGCTCGTCGCTGGGTGCTCCGCCGACGCAGGCGCTCCAGCTGAGGCGGTCCCGCACATCGTGGTGACGACGACGATCCTGGGTGACGTGGTCGAGCAACTCGTCGGTGAGGCGGCCGACGTCGAGGTCGTCATGCCCTCGAACGCGGATCCCCACGACTTCGCGGCGTCTGCCCAGCAGGCGGCGTCGATGCGGGAGGCCGACGCGCTCGTCGTCAACGGTCTGGGGTTCGAGGAGGGGCTTCTCGACACCGTCGACGGCGCGGAGGACGACGGCGTCCGGGTGATCACGGCCGCGGACGCCATCGAGCCGATCGCTCTCTCGGAGGCCGGCGCCACGCCGGACGATCCTCACTTCTTCACCGATCCGGCTCGCATGCGCGACGCCGCCGAGCTGATCGCTGAACAGCTCGTTGAGACCATCCCGTCCCTCGACACGGCCGCGATGGACGTGCGGGTGGCGGCCTACCTCACGGCGCTCGACGCGCTCGATGCCGAGGTGGAGGGTCTGCTCGCCGGCATTCCGACGCAGGATCGGGTGCTCGTGACCAACCACGAGGTGTTCGGCTACTTCGCCGACCGGTACCACTTCGATGTGCTCGGGGTGATCGTCCCGGGCGGGTCCACGTTGGCCGAGCCGAGCGCAGCGGACCTCGCTGAGCTCGCGCGGCAGATCGACGAGCAGGGTGTGCCGGCGATCTTCGCCGAGACGTCGAGCCGGACTCGACTGGCGGATGCGCTCGCGGCCGAGGGCACCGACGTCGAGGTGGTCGCGCTCTACAGCGAGTCGCTCGGCGAGCCGGGCTCCCCCGGGGACACCTACATCGGCATGCTCCGCACCGACGCCGCGCGGATCGCGGTAGCCCTCACGTGACCTGCTGAGATGGCTCCGATGGCGCACTGGCTGCTCGACCCCTTCCAGCCGGAGTTCATGCAGCGCGCCCTGCTCGCGGGGATGCTGGCGGTCGTGGCCTCGTCCGTCGTCGGCACCTGGGTGGTGCTCCGCGGGCTCAGCTTCCTCGGCGACGCGCTCGCCCACGGCGTCATACCTGGCATGGCCCTCGCCGTGCTGTGGGGGTTCAACCTCACTGTGGGCGCCCTGCTCACGGCGGCGCTGATGGTCGGGGGCATCAGCCTCGTCAACCGGCGGTCGCGCCTCGGTGACGACACTGGGGTCGGGCTGCTGTTCGTGGGGATGCTCGCCCTCGGCGTCATCATCATCTCGAAGAGCCGGTCGTTCACCACCGACGTCCAGAGCCTCCTGTTCGGCGACGTGCTCGGTGTCACGTGGGCGGACATCCGCGTGCAGGCCGCGGCCGCGGCGCTGGTCCTCGTGGGCAGCGTCGTCGGGTACCGGGCCTTCCTGGCGCTCTCGTTCAACGAGGCCAAGGCCGGCAGCCTCGGCCTGCGCCCCGGCGCCACCCACCTCGCCCTGCTCGCGCTCATCGCCGTCGCCATCGTCTCGTCGTTCCAGGCCGTCGGCACCCTCCTCGTGTTCGGTCTCCTCGTGGGTCCACCGGCCACGGCGGCGCTGCTGGTCCGCCGGGTCTGGGTGTGCATGGTCGTCGGCGTCGCGCTCGGCTGGCTCGCGGTCGTCGTGGGCCTCGTCCTCAGCTACCACCACGGCACGGCCGCCGGCGCCACGGTGGCGGGTGTCTCGGTCGCGCAGTTCTTCGTCGTGCTCCTGGCCCGCGAGGTGGCCCCGGCGATCGCCGCGTGCCAGCCTGGCCGCACGCGGACGAAGGGGATGGCGTGACGGAGATCGGTGGCTCGGTGGAGGCCGGGTTCGAGGGGGTTGCGGACGCGTTCCGTACCAACTTCGAGGAGCACGGCGAGGTGGGAGCAGCGGTGGCCCTCTACGTCGGCGGGCAGAAGGTCGTCGACCTGTGGGGCGGCATGGCCGACCGGGCCGCGGGCACCCCGTACACCGGGGACAGCCTCCAGCTCGTGTTCTCCACCACCAAGGGGGCCACGGCCGCCTGCGCGAACCTGCTCGCGCAGCGCGGCGACCTCGACATGGACGCCCCCGTCGCCGAGTACTGGCCGGAGTTCAAGGCGTCCGGCAAGGCGGAGATCCCAGTGCGCTGGCTGCTCTGCCACAAGGCGGGCCTGCCCTACGTCGACGCCACGCTGACGCTCGACGAGGCTCTGGCCTGGGAGCCGATGGTGCGCGCCCTCGAGGCCCAGCCCCCCGTCTGGGAACCCGGCACCGGGCACGGCTACCACGCCACGACGTACGGCTGGCTGGTCGGCGAGGTCGTGAAGCGCATCTCCGGCCGGAGCCTCGGCACGTTCTTCCAGGACGAGATCGCGCGGCCGCTCGGGCTCGAGTTCTGGGTCGGTCTCCCCGAGTCCGAGCAGCACCGCGTGGCCCCGCTCCTTCAGTGGGGGTCACTGGGCGGGGGCGCGTCGGCGGCTCCGCGTGACCCCGAGCTGGCCAAGCTGCTCGAGCGGTTCATGGGCCCCGACACGCTCCTCGGCAAGGCCCTGGCGGCACCGAGCGGGGCGATCTCCGGTGCCGAGGGCGGCTTCAACAACCCGGCCGTGCGGGCGGCCGAGATCCCGGCCGCCAACGGCGTCACCAACGCCCGATCCCTCGCCCGCTTCTACGGCGGCCTCGCGGGCACCGTCGAGGGCGGACCCGCGACCCCGGTCCTCGACGCCGACCAGGTGGCCAAGGCCTCCGAGCGGCAGACGTTCGGACCGGACAAGTGCCTCCTGTTCGAGACGACGTTCGGGCTCGGCTTCTTCGTGGCGTCGCCCTTCGCGCCCTACGGCGGCGCGAAGGCGTTCGGTCACACGGGCGCGGGCGGCTCGGTGGGCTTCACGGATCCCGAGCACGGCATCGGGTTCGGCTACGTCATGAACAAGATGGGCATGAGCCTGAACGGCGACCCGCGCTCGGGCGGCCTCATCAAGGCCGTGTACGCGGCCATCGGCGTGGAGCCGACCTACGTCTGACGAGCTCATCGACCTCGTCGTGCACCGCCGGGCCGACTGGAAGGACGTGTACCCGACCTGACCTGACCGGCACGCGCCCACGGCCCAGGGCGCGCGCCGGAGCGGGTCAGCCGGCCGCCGGAGAGCCTGGCCAGGCTGGGTACTCCGGCACGGCGTCGGTGTCGGGCAGCTCGTCGTAGATCGTCACCGAGCCCGCCTCGTCGAAGAACGAGATCTGTTCGGTCGGCCACTCGCCGGGGAGGTAGCGCGTGCCGCCGTCGACGTAGCGCAGCATGCCGACGCCTTCGTTGCCGGCTTCGTCCTCACCCGTGGCCTCGGGATCCCACCAGATCATCGTGCCGTCGTCGCTGCTGTTGTAGTCCGCTCGGCCCCACAGCTCGTCGCCCCACGACACGTGCGTGAAGGTCTTGCCGCCGGCCACCGACGGGTAGCGGAACAGCCCCTCCTTGTACGACTCGGGGCTGAGGTTCGGTCCGGCGAGGTGGACGCCCAGCATGAGCTGGGCGGGCCCGGGCAGCACGACGTTGACCGTGTTCACCGGGGCCTCCTCGCCGAAGTACCACTCGTAGACGGCGAAGGCGTCGGACAGCGAGTTGTCGGCCCGCGCGGTCGGCAGCGACAGGCCGAAGGCGTGGGCCCACTGTTCCTGGTCGAACGTGCGCCCGAAGATGGTCGTGTCGGCCAGCACCGACGGGCCGATGACCCACTCGGGGAAGTAGCCCTGCTTGGTCGCCTCCGCCGTGATGGTCGCCGGGATGAGCGGGTCGACGCTGAGGAGCACGGTGGTGACATGGGCGTCCTTCATCCGTGTCACGACGCTGGTGGCGGTCTCCTGGGCGGCGGCGGGGTCGAAGAGGTAGGTCGACCGAGTCACGACCTCGCCGCCGTAGTCGTCCGCGAGCTTCTGGTCGAAGGCGTCGTTCCGGGCGTCGTACTCGCCGGTCTCCGTCTCGGCCTGGATCCAGCCGAACACCCGGTCCGTGGTCTGCATCTCGGGGTCGCCGGCGAACTCCGCCGGCTTGCCGACCAGCTGCTTGCCGACCAGCTCCGCGAACAGCTCGTCGGCCTGCTCCGGCGCGATGCCGCTGGGCCACAGGTAGGGCCCCGCCTCCTCGACGGTGTCCCAGCCCTCGGCGAGCGAGCACGTGCCGATGCACATGATCCCGGCGTCGACGATCTCCTGCCAGTAGACGGGGGTCTGGGCCGGACCACCGATCACGGCGAACGGCTTCTTGTCGATGATCGTGCGGGCATCCGCCTGTGCGGCCGTCGCGTCGGCGGGTCCGCCGGAGGCGGCGACGACCTCGATGTCGAGGGTGCGGCCGTAGGTCTCGTAGACGTCGTCCAGCATGTTCAGGTAGTCGACGGCGGCCTGGGCCGTGTCGGCGGGGTCCGTGTCAGCCCCTGCTTCGCCGACGATCGCCTGCTGCAATGGGTCGGGCTCGCCCTGGTACACGACGACCTTGATGGATTCGGCCGCCACGCCTGCGTAGGTCGCGCCCCCGTTGTCAGCGCCGTCCCAGGGCTCCACGCACGGTGCGGCGTTCCGCAGCGGCAGGGCCACCCGGCCCGTGTCGGTGTCACAGCCGGGTCCCCAGTCGATGTCGTCGATCCCCTGCGCCTCGGCCTCCTGGAAGGTCAGGGGCAGGTCCCCCTGGGCCCGGGTGGTGTCCGGCCCCGTGCCACCACCAACCGTGTCGTCGCCTCCCCCGAAGAGCGCGATGGCTCCGACGACCACGACGACGACGGCGGCGATGGGTCCGTAGCGCTTGAGCGCCTTGGACGAGCCGGAGCTGTTGGACTCTGCCATGGCAGTACCTCCTGGGGTCAGTTCAGCAGGGAACGGGGGCCACTGCGCGCGACGGCCGCCTCGGACTCTCCGAGGTAGGACGCCACGACAGCGGGGTGGTTGATGACCTCTGTCGCCGTGCCGACGGTGACGACGCGGCCGAGGTCGAGGGCGATCATGCGATCGGTGATGGCGGAGAGCAGCGGTACGTCGTGCTCGATCACGAGGAGGCTGGCACCGGTGAGCTCGCGGATGCGCAGGAGCAGCGGACCCAGCGCTTCCGCCTCGCGCTGGGCGATGCCGGAGGACGGCTCGTCGAGCAGCAGCACACGGGGGCGGTGGGCGAGCACGCAGGCGAGGTCGACCACCCGCCGGCTGCCGGTGGAGAGCTCGCGCACGTACTTCTGCGCGTAGGCACCGAGCCCGAGGACCTCGATCAGCTCCTCGACCCGGTCGTCGACCTTCTGCTCGGAGTCCATGACGGCGGGAAGGTGCAGCGCGGCGGCGATGGGGTCGCGGACCTCGACGTCCCGCTCGCAGGCGACGGCGATGGTCTCCGCAACCGTCAGGGCCGGGAACAGCCGGCCGTCCTGGAACGAGCGCCCGAGCCCGCGACGAGCGCGCGCGTCGGCAGCCAGGTGGCTGATGTCCGTGCCCTCGAGGCGGACCACACCGCCGTCGGCTGGCTGGAACCCCGAGAGCACGTCGAACAGCGTGGTCTTGCCCGCGCCGTTGGGCCCGAGGAAGCCGAGGATCTCGCCGGGGGCGACGTCGAAGCCCACGTCCTGCAGCGCCGCGATGCCACCGAACCGCTTGGTGATCCCGTCCACCGAGAGGCGGGCGGGCGCGTCACCCGCGGGGGCCCCGGTGGGCGCCACCGGGCGGGGTTCGATGGTCGAGCCGTTGCCGGACGTCGCCGGGCGGCGTCCCCCCTCGAGGTCGGTGGCTCCTTCGAGGAACACGGAGCGGAGCACGTCCGGCCGGTCGAGCAGCTCGGCGGTCGGACCGTTGAACCGGATCTCGCCCTTCTCCATGAAGTAGGCGGTGTCGGCCACGGTGAGGGCGACGTTCACCGACTGCTCCACCAGGATCACCGTGGTGCCGCGGGCCTTGAGCGCCTCGACCGCCTTGAGGAGCTCGGCCACGACCGTGGGCGCGAGACCCAGGGAGAGCTCGTCGATCATGAGCAGGCGCGGCCGCGACAGAAGGGCCATCGTGATGGTGAGCATCTGCTGCTGGCCGCCGCTCAGGTTGGCGGCGGGCTCGCCCATGCGCGTGCGCAGCGCCGGGAACTGCTCCAGGGCCTCGTCGAGCACCGCAGCGCGCCGGTCGCGGTCCCGCTCGAGCCAGCCGGCCAGCCGCAGGTTGTCCTCGACGGTGAGCGAGGGGAAGACGCCCTGGCCCCCCGGGACGAGCACCACCCCTCGGGCCGTGATCTCGTGGGGGGGTGCATACGTGGCGTCGCGCCCGTCGAACACGATCGCGCCCGCGTCTGCCTGCACGACCCCGGCGATGGCTTTGAGGAGGGTGGACTTGCCGGCGCCGTTGGTGCCGAGCAGGGCGACGACCTCGCCCTCGTCGATCTCGAGGTCGACGTTGAAGAGCACCTGGACGCCGTCGTAGCCGACGTCCAGGTTGCGGACGAGGAGCAGCTTGACCTCGCCCTGCTGGCGCCGGTGCAGCACCTCGGCCTGGGCGGCCGTCGAGGTCCACACCTTCGAGATGTCGGACTTCACGTACACGGACGCCGAGGAGAGGATCGCGGCGCCGATGAGGAACACGGGCACCATCACGAGCAGCCCCCCGCGGATGCCGTAGCGATCGGCCAGCCCGCCGACGATGTACAGCATGATCAGGCCCGGCAGCACGAACAGCGAGGCCATCGAGTAGCCGAGCGATCGGACCTTCGGCGGGATCGCGAGGGAGAGGGAGGCGAAGATCCCCGGGGCGAGGAGGGCGGACAGGCCCGAGATGAGGACGTTGGCAGCGATCGCCACCCCGATGGCCGGCGCGAGCGCGAAGACGACCCAGGCGCCAGAGATGCCGACGGCCACGATCGACAGCAGCCGCAGGCCCAAGCCGGGGTCGCGGGTCATCAGGCGGGCGGCCAACGGGATCCCGAGGATGATGCCCAGGAGCTGGGCGGGCTCGGTGATGGCGGCCACGAAGCCTCGCTGCGACTCGGAGAGCTTGAAGACCTCGTCGTAGTAGATCGAGGTGAGGCTCACGAGCCCGATGACGGACGCGGCCAGGAACGGGAGCGAGTACCAGATGCGCCGCAGGGTCCTGACCTGCCAGAGGATCCGGATCGACTCTGCCCACGACGGAGGCATCTCGTCCGTGTCGACCACGGCGGCGGACGCGCCCGCGGCCGCCCGCTCGAAGTGGCCACGCCCGGGCTCCTTCAGCCGACGGCCGAGCACCACGAACACAAGCGTGGGGATGACGAACACGATGAACGGCACGCGCCACCCGAATGCCTGGGCGAGGAGGCCGCCCACGAGCGGGCCCACGAAGGCGCCTACCGCGTTGGCCATGCGGTGGAAGCCGTAGACCTCCGTGCGCTTCTCGATGGGGTAGAGGTCGGCGAGGAGCGAGTTGTGGGTGGGGTTGACCACCGCCCGGCCCATCCCGGCCCCTGTGCGGGCGATCACCAGCACGAGCAGCCCTCCAGCCAGCCCCGTGAGCAGGCCGAACAGCGCCCACACGGCGGCGCCGCCCACCGCGATCCGGACGCGGGGCACCCGGTCGGCGTAGAAGGCGAGTGGCACCTCGAGGAGCAGCCCCCCGAGCAGCGTCAGCGCGATGAGGGTGAGGTACCCCTGGTTGTCCAGCCCGAAGTGGTCGCGGATCTCGGGACCGAGGATGCCGAACACGGTGCGGTCGAGCTCGTCGACGGCGTTGAGCCCGAACAGCACGAGCAGTGGGAATGCCGCGTGGCCGCCGGTGATCTCGGCGAGGTATCGGCGCGGCGCACGAGGTGCGTGCACGGGCGTGTTGCGGATGCGGAACAGCACTCGGCGATCCGCGACGGAGGTCGTCATGCGCGGGACTCCTCGGACAGCTCGCCGAGCTCGGGCCGCTCGACGGCGTCGGCCACGGCCTCGGCCATCTCCGCGGTCAGGTGGAAGCTGTCGGCGCTGCGATCGGCCACCAGGCTCGGCACGAGGATCTGGCGGCGCTTGGCCACCCAGCGCAGCCCGGCGTCGCGGGCCTCTGCGAAGCCGGCCCCGAGGCCCCCGGGGAGGATGAGCAGGATGGCCAGCAGCCCGAAGCCGGTGGCGAGGAAGCGGTACTCCGGGAGCATGTAGTACTGGAGCGAGAAGACGTAGATCGTGCCGATGATCGCGCCGGGGATCGACCCGAGCCCGCCGATCACCGCGATCGAGAAGACGCGCAGGCTGGCCTCCGGGCTGAACGGGTTGCCGCTGATGCTGTTGGACAGTCCGTGCTGGTGGTGCACGAGGAGCACCCCGGCCATCGCGGCGATGAACCCGGCGAAGGCGAAGGCCGACAGCATCGTCCGCACGGCGTTGACGCCGTAGGACGCCGCGGCGCGCGGGTTCTCGCGAAGGGCGATCAGCACACGCCCGGTGCGGCTGTGCCGGATCCCCTGCAGCAGCGCGACGGCCACGGCCAGCACGGCGAGGGCGAGGACGTAGAAGGACTGCTCCGACTCGATGGGGATGCGTCCGAAGAGCTGGGGATCGTGCTGGAACCGGCCGCGGGGCACCCACGTGAAGAACTCGGGGTTGAGCAGCCAGTAGAGGGTCGCGGAGGCGAGGGCCAGAGTGATCACCGCCAGCGTGAGCCCGCCGGCGCGGGCCGCGGGGAGACCCACGATCACCGCCACCAGGGCGCCGACCAGACCGCCGACCACGAGGGCGAGCGCCAGGTCGAGCTGGGCCGACTGGGTGATCCAGCCGCCGGCCGCGCCACCGATCGCCGCGAACGCCATCTGCCCGAGGCTGACGTGGCCTGCCCAGCCGGTGAGCAGCACGAGTGAGATCGCGACGGTGGCGACGATGGCAGTGTCGGTCGCGATCGACAGCTTCCCCGAGGGGAGGACGAGCGGCAGCGCGGTCGCGGTCGCGGCCAGCAGGCCGAACACGGCGTAGCGGACCGCGCGCACCTCGGGCACCCGTCGCAGCTCGGACGGGATGGGTCGGATCTCCCTGACGGCCTGCCAGGTCGACACGATGTCGTCGTCGACCCGGTTGCCGCGCCGGCGCCGGTTGAGGGTGATGGCGACGACGATGATGCCGAAGATCACTGGGAACACGTAGATGTCGCGCCCGGTCGAGTACACGATCGATTGCTCCACGATCCCGAGGCCGACGGCGGCCGCGGTGATCCTGGGGAAGCTCTCCATCCGGCCGATGACCGCGGCGGCGAGCGCCCGCACGAGCACGGCGATCCCGAGCACGCTGCCGATCGGCACGCTGATCACCCCCGAGCGCAGGAACACCGTGGCGAACGCGAGCACTGTCGTGATGACCCAGACGGTGGTCTGGATCCGCCCCACCGGCACTCCCAGGGTGGCGGCGCGATCGGAGCGCTCCGCCACACCACGGATCGCGATGCCCACCCGGGTGGAACGGAGGAACCAGGCCAGCCCGCCCAGCAGCAGCGGGACGAGCAGGAAGACCATGAGGTCGTTGTCGTCGAAGGTGACGCCGCCGATGTGGGTGGTGACGTCGAACGGGGGGTCGAGCCGCGGGGCGCCGAGGCCCTTGAAGCCGAACCAACCGGGCATGAAGAGGGCGAGGGCGGCGAGGAGCTGGGCGATCCCGATGGTCGCCACGGTCACGATGAGCCGGGGCGACCGGGTGAAGCGCAGGATGAAGAGCTTCTCCACCAGGAAGCCGAGGAGGATGGCCGTCACGAGTCCGACGGCCAACGCCACGAGGTAGGGCAGGCCGGTCATCCAGTCCGGTGGGCCGCCCTGCTGGTCAGGGGCGAGCAGGAGGATGGCGAGGATGGCCGGCACGACCCCGAGGTCGCCCTGGGCGAAGTTGACGATCCGGTTGGCGCGGTAGATGAGTGCGATCCCGACGGCGAGGAGTGCGCTGATGGCGCCGACGAGGGCGCCCTGCACGACGATGCCGAGGGTGGGCTGCCACAGCACGACGGAGAGCGCCGTCAGCACGACCAGGGGGCTCAGGCTGTCGACGAGGGGGAGCAGGCGAAGGCGCGTGGACGCCATCACCCGCCCGTGGAGCCCAGCTCCTGCGACGTCGCTCACCCTCACCCCCCTGGCACGACCCTCATCCCGCTTTGCGGGGGGAACCTAGGTGGTCGGGGCCCGGTCCGCTGGGCGCTTGACCAACCTTGACTCGCGGGTCAAGCCGCTCGGGTCGGGTCGAGTTCGCCGTGCGGGGCCCGCAGCCGGTTCACTGTTGCGATGCCCATGCCGTCAGAGGAGGCCGCCCGCCGGCGCACCTTCGCGATCATCAGCCACCCGGATGCAGGCAAGACGACGCTCACGGAGAAGTTCCTGCTCTACGGCGGGGCCCTCCAGTCCGCCGGTGCCGTGAAGGCGCGGGGTGAGCGCCGCCGGGTGACGTCGGACTGGATGGAGATGGAGCAGGAGCGCGGGATCTCGATCACCTCCACGGTGCTCCAGTTCCCGTACCGCGACTGCGTGCTGAACCTCCTCGACACCCCGGGCCACCGTGACTTCTCGGAGGACACCTACCGGGTCCTCGCCGCCGCCGACGCGGCGATCATGGTGCTCGACGCGGCCAAGGGCATCGAGCCACAGACGCTGAAGCTCTTCGAGGTGTGCCGGGAGCGGAACCTGCCGCTGCTCACCTTCATCAACAAGTGGGACCGGCCCGGACGCGATCCGCTCGAGCTCCTCGACCAGATCGAGGCGCAGCTGGCCATCGTGCCCGCGCCGGTGACCTGGCCGATAGGGATCGCGGGCGACTTCCGGGGCGTGGTCGACCGGCGCACGGGCGACTACGTCCGCTTCACGCGCACCGCCCGCGGCGCCACCGAAGCCGGGGAGGAGCGAGTTCCGGCCGCCATCGCGGAAGCCGAGGAGGGCGACGCGTGGACGGCCGCCACGGACGAGCTTGGCCTGCTCGACGAGGTCGGCGCCCACGCTGCCCCGGATCGCTTCCGGAAGGGCGAGGTGACGCCCGTGTTCTTCGGGTCCGCCCTCACCAACTTCGGGGTGCGGCTGCTGCTCGACGCCGTCGTCGACCAGGCCCCGTCGCCGGAGCCCCGCGATGACGTCGTCGGCCGGCCCCGCGCGCTCGACGCCCCGTTCTCGGCGTTCGCGTTCAAGGTGCAGGCCAACATGGACCCGTCGCACCGCGATCGGATCGCGTTCGTGCGGGTGTGCTCGGGCCGGTTCGAGCGAGGGATGGTCGTCACGCACGGTCCCACGGGCAAGCCGTTCGCGACGAAGTACGCGCACTCGGTGTTCGGACAGGAGCGCGACACGATCGATGAGGCCTGGCCGGGGGACGTGATCGGCCTCGTGAACGCGACGGACGTCACGGTGGGTGATGCGCTGTACCTCGAGCCAGCGGTCGAGTTCCCGCGACTCCCCGAGTTCGCGCCGGAGCACTTCGTCGTCGCGCGCGTCAAGGACACCGGGCGGTTCAAGCAGTTCCGGCGCGGCATCGCCCAGCTCGATGAGGAGGGGGTTGTGCAGGTGCTGCGCGACCAGGACCTCGGCGACCAGGCGCCCATGCTCGCGGCCGTGGGCCCGATGCAGTTCGAGGTGGCGACCCACCGTCTCGAGCACGAGTTCGGCGCACCGACCGAGCTCAGCGCCACGACGTGGCGGGTGGCGCGTCGCACCGACGAGTCCTCGACCATGGAGCTGCGCTCGCTGCACGGCGTGGCGGTCTACGCCCGGGCCGACGGCACGCGCTACGCCCTGTTCGAGTCGCCCTACTGGCTCGCACGGGTGGAGGGCGACCATCCCGACCTGACCCTCGAGCGACTCGTGGCCGAGGGCACCGTCGGCTGATCCGTTCGACTCCTCAGCAGGTGGTGCCGTCCTCGGGCACCACATCGTCGACGAAGTAGGCCTCGACGAGGTCGTCGAGGCAGGGCTTGCCGTCGGCGACCACGGTGTGACCGTCGCCTTCGTTCGTGATCAGCACGCCGCTCTCGAGGCGCTTCGCGACGGCTACCCCACCCTCGTACGGGGTGGCCGGATCGCCGGTGGTCGAGATGACGAGGATCGGTGGCGTCCCAGGCGCGGTGACGGGCTCGAGCGGCACCGGTGTGGCCGGCCAGTCGACGCACCGGATGTAGTCGTTGACCAGCGCTTCGCCGAAGTGCGGCGAGCTGACGGCAGTGGCCTTGGCGGCGGCCAGGAAGGCGTCCGCGTCACCGGTGGGCCACGCGAAGTCGAGGCAGTTGACGGCGAAGTAGATCTCGAAGTCGCCGACGCCGACGTAGGCGTCCGCCAGGTCGACGAGCTCGCTGCCGTCACCGTCTCGGGCGGCGGCCAGCGCGCGGTCGAGCCGGCCCCACTGGCTCTGTGAGTAGAGCGCGTAGCTGATCCCGAGGGTGGCCTCGCCAGGGCCGGCGGGGCGGTCGGCGTCGGGAGCCGGGATGCCCCCTGGCTGCTCAGCCATCGCGAGGACGTCCTCGACGACCTGCTCCGACTCGCCAGCGATCTCACAGCCCTCGCCCGCGTCGCAGAACTCGACGAACCCGGCGAGGGCCGTCTCGAACCCGGCCGCCTGCTCGTCCGCGAGCTCGAGCCCGCTGGGGCCCAGCTCGAGGACGCCGTCGAGCACCATCGAGCGCACTCGGTCGGGGAAGAGGTCGGCGTACACCTGCCCGATGGCGGTGCCGTAGCTGAACCCGAGGTAGCTGAGCTGCTCGTCGCCCATCGCCGCCCGCACCGCGTCCATGTCGCGCGCGACGTCGCGGGTGCCGACGTGGCCGAGCAGATCCGGGTACTGCTCGCCGCAGTCGTCGGCGTAGCGCTGGCTGACGTCGAGCAGGGTCGCCTTGTCCGCCGCGTCCTCGATCGTCGGGTCGACCGAGTAGAGCTCGGTGGCGTCGACCCCACAGTCGACCGGTGTGCTGCCGCCCACCCCTCGGGGGTCCACCCCCACGATGTCGAAGTGCTCGCTGATCGACGACGGGAGGATGAGCGGCAGGACCTCCGCGAGCTCGGCGGCGCTGGCTCCGGGGCCGCCGGGGTTCGTGAACAGCGCACCCTTGCGCGCTCCGGACGCAGGCGTGCGCACGACGTACAGCTCGATCATCTCGCCCTCCGGCTGGCTGTAGTCGAGGGGCACGTCGAGGGTGGCGCACTGCGCGGCGCCGCAGTCGTCCCACTCGATCGGGTCGGGGGTGAAGCCAGCGCTCGTGGTCGACGTCGTCGAATCGCCGCGGGTGGTCGTCGTGGTGTCGGCCACCACCGGGGCGTCCGCCTCCGTGGCGCACGCGGCGGCGATGAGGGCGACGCCGACGAGCGCAGCGACCAGAGGACGGCAGGGCATCATCCGACCGAGAGTAGGCGGGCGACTCGCCGAATGACTTCGCGCGCTTCCGCGAGGTCGGATCGGGCTGGTGACGGTGCCGGCCGTGATCGTGGTGGTGACCCGGGCCGGCGGGGGGCCACCGGTACGATCGTCCTCTGTGTCTGATGACCGCCGCCGCCGTCTGACCCTCATCGGGTTGGCGGTCGTGACGGCGCTCGCGCTCGGCATCAGCCTCGCCAGCGACGGTGCTGGTGGCGACGACGGCTCGTCGGCGGCGCCCGCGGGCACGGGTGACGACGGCTCGTCCACCACCCGCGGAGGCACCGCCCCGACCGTAGAGGCGCCGGAGGGTGAGCTCTTCCGCACGGACTACGCCGGCCTGGCCGACCCAGACGGGTTCGCGAAGCCGTACCCGAACGCCGCCATCGAAGGGCTCCTCACGTTCCGGGGCAACCCGTCCCGCAGCTATTACGGCGCCGGTCCTGTCACCCGCACGGTGCCCGAGGTCCTGTACCGCTTCCCTGACGAGCCGATGTGCAAGTCCTCCACGAACCTCGGCACCACCAAGGTCTGGTGCGGGATGGGCTGGACAGGGCAACCCACGATCGCCGAGCGCGAGGACCGCACGTGGGCGATCTTCGGTGGCTACGACGGGCACATCCACTTCATGGACGCCGACACCGGCGAGAGGATCCTCCCCGATGTCGAGACCGGCGACCTCATCAAGGGCACCCCGACGATCGACCCGGATGGCTACCCGCTCGTGTACTCGGGCTCGCGCGACGACCTCCTGCGCATCATCGCGTTCGACCGGCCCGGTCAGGCCGAGGTGCTCTGGACGCTCGACAGCGAGTCGGTGCAGCCCGTGCTCTGGAACGACGACTGGGACGCCTCGCCCCTGATCATCGGCGACTACATGATCGAGGGGAGCGAGAGCAGCCGCTTCTGGGTCATCAAGCTCAACCGCACCACCGACGCGGCCGGTCTGGTGCAGGTCGACCCCGAGGTCGTGTTCACCACGGAGGCCTGGGACCAGGAGGCGCTGGACAGCAACGGTGACCAGACGGCCTCGGTCGAGAGCTCGGCCGCGATGTACGGCGACACCGTGTACTTCGGCACGTCGGCTGGGATCATCTGGGGCTACGACCTCAGCGGGATCCATGATGGGGACGAGCCCAAGCAGGTGTTCCGGTTCTACACCGGCGGAGACAACGACGCGTCGGTCGTGGTGGACGACGAGGGGATGCTCTACATCGGCTCCCAGTACGACCGCGACCTCCCGCGGGCCCGCGAGGTCGGTCAGCTCACCAAAGTCGACCCGAGCAACACCGCCAACCCGATCGTGTGGAAGGTCGACGATCAGAGTGCCATCAAGGGCGGCGTCTACGGCACCCCCGGGATCTACGGCGACACCGTCTACGCCGGTACCAACGGCGGCCGGCTGCTGGCGATCGACCGCGGCACTGGGGCCGTGAAGTGGGAGAAGCGCCTGCCGGCACCCGTGTGGGGCAGCCCCGTCATCGTCGACGGCGTGCTCCTCGTCGGCGACTGCAACGGGTTCTTCCACGCATTCGACGTGAGCGATCCTGACGTCGATGCCCCTGAGCTGTGGAGTGTCGAGCTCGGCGGATGCATCGAAGCCACCCCTGCTGTCTGGGGTGGACGGATCTACATCGGCACCCGCGCCGGGCACCTCTACGCCCTGGGGTGACCGGCGCCGATTCGGGGCGTCGTCCGCGGCGGGTGCGCGGGTGCGTCAGCCGGCCGACGTCGGTGCGACTGTCGTCGCCGTGGTCGTCGTGGTCGTGGTGATGTCGACGGGGTCGAGCTGCCAGAGGTACTCGCGCAGGGTCAGGCCCGAGGCGATCACGTCGGCGGCCAGCTCGCGGCCCACGTACCGGAGGTGCCAGGGCTCGTAGTCGTAGCAGGTGCGGTCTGACGCGTTCGACGGGTAGCTGAGGAGGAAGCCGTACTTGTGCGCATTGGTCGCCACCCACTGGCCCTCGGGCGTGGCGCCCCAGGACTGGTCGACGTCGGTGGCCCCCTCGCTGGTCACGTCGATCGTGGTGCCGAGCTGGTGCTCGGAGTGCCCGGGTCGGGCCACGCGGCTTCCCGCCTCCGCGTTGCCGAGCTCGTCGACCCGCCGGTCGTACAGGTCGACCTGCTGTGGGTGGCTGCGGTACGCGGCCACGATGCCCAGCGGTGTGTCGTTGGCGGTGGCGGCCTGGCGCAGCGCGTCGAGGTCGGAGACGACGAGAGAGCGAACGGCGACGCCGTCCGTGAACGGGAACCCGGCGTCGGCGATGTTGCGGAGGTCGTTCGGGCCGAAGTCCGGGGGGAGCGCGCGGGCCGTGTCGACCAGCACGGTCATCCAGGCGGCGGACGGGTCGTCGGGCACGACCACGTCTGCATCCGCGCACGCCGGAGGTGGCGGGAGCGTGGTGGTGGTGGAGGCGACGGTCGTGGTGGTGGGGGCGGCCTCGTCGCCTCCCCCACCATCGACGGCTCCGACGATGTTCAGGGCCGCGAACAGGACGAGGACGGCACCCGTCGCGGCCAACGCCCGCCGGAAGCGGTAGACGTGGGCCGGCTCGCGGCGGTGGGCAGGCCGGTGCGGGTGCATGGCGGGCGCGAGCGTAGGCACGCACCCGCGGCTCGCCCCACTCGCCTGTGGCTCAGGGCGTCACGAGGATCTTGCAGTGGTCGTCGGGGTTTGCGAGAGCCTCGAAGGCCCCAGCCACCCCGTCGAGGTCCACCTCGCCGGTGATGAGCGGCGCCACTGGTAGCTCGCCATCGGCGATGGCACGGAGCGTCTCGATGAACTCCGTCGGGTCGTAGCCGAGGCAGAACTGCACGCTCAGCTCCTTGCTGATCCCGAAGAACGGGTTGATCCGGTCGGTCTCCATGCACACACCGACCACCACCAAGCGGGTGCTGTGCGGCGCGTCCTTGAGCACGCCGTCGATGATCCCGGGTACGCCGATCGCCTCGAAGCACACGAGTGGCTTGCTCCTGCCCGCGCGGTCCCAGGCCTCGAACGCCGGCTCGACGGCCGGGTCGACCACATCGGTGGCTCCCATCGTGGTGGCGAGCGCCCGTCGCGCAGGCGAGAAGTCGGCGGCGACGATCGTGTCGACGCCCTTCAGCCTGAGGGCACCGATCACCGCGAGCCCCACCGGCCCACACCCGAGCACCAGCGCGCCCTCCGCGGGGACGATGCCGCTCTTGTTGACGGCGTGGAGCCCGACGGCCATCGGCTCGGTGAGGGCGGCATGGCGGAAGTCGAGGCCGTTCGGCACCTCGGTGACCATCGGCGCCGACAGGAGCATGCGCTCGCCGTAGCCCCCGGCCACCTCGTTGCTGTAGACGATCGGGCGCAGCGCGCCCTCCGGTGTGAAGAGGATCGGGATGGACGTGACGATCGTCCCGGCCGGTGGCGCGATCGTGTCCGGGCCGACGTCGAGGACCTCGGCGGCGAACTCGTGGCCCATGAACACGTCCTGCTCGAGGTCGAGGTCGGGCCCGGTGTCCAGGATGGACAGCCCGCCCATCTCCTTGCCGAGGGCGAGCAGCGCGGCCCCGTGCTTGGCGAAGTGCAGGTCGGACCCGCAGATGCCGCAGGCCTTGACCTGCACGAGCACCTGCCCGAACGCGGGGGTGGGCTCGGGGACGTCCTCGTTGACGTAGATCCGTCCGGCCTTCAAGGCGGCGGCTCGCATCAGCGACCTCCGAGGTCGAGGGAGCCGAGGAACGAGAGGAGGGCGGCGTTCACCTCGTCCGGTGCCTCCTGCTGCACCCAGTGGCCGGCGCCCTCGACGAAGGTGTCACCGCGATGGTCGAGCACGTGGCCCTCCATGGCCGATGCTGGGCTCATGATGGTGACCGGATCGGCGGTGCCGGTGATGAACGTGGACGGGACCGTCACGTGTGCACCGTCGAGCTGGGGTGTCGTCTCCCAGTTCCGGTCGAAGTTCCGGTACCAGTTGATGCCCCCGGTGAAGCCGGTGCGCCGGAACTCGGCGGTGTAGTGGTCGAGCTCCGCCTGGCTCAGCCACGACGGGAGGCCCTCCGACGGGGGGAGCCGGTCGACGAAGCCGGTGCCGTCGGGGTTCGCGAGGCCGGCGATGTCGACACCGTCATCGGCGGGGAGGGTGAGCCCGGCGAGCATCCGGGTCATGGTCTCGGCGGGATCGGCCCCGAGGTCGGCATCGGCCACCCCCGGCTCCTGGAAGTAGAGGATGTAGAAGAAGCTGTCGCCGAACAGCTGGCGCATCATCTGCACGGGCGGCATCGTGCCCCGTGGCAGGAGGGGCACGCTCATGGCGACGACGCCGGCCATGCGCTCGGCGTGGAGCAGGGCCATCTGACCGACGACCAAGGAGCCCCAGTCGTGCCCGACGAACACGGCCTGGCCGGCGGCGATGTCGTCGAGCAGGCCGAGCAGGTCACCGGTCAGGTGATGGATGTCGTAGTCGGCGATCGCGTCGGGCCGCTCGGACTGGCCGTAGCCGCGCTGGTCGGGGGCGAGCACGTGGTACCCGGCGTTCGCGAGCGCGGGGATCTGATGGCGCCAGGAGTAGGCGAGCTCGGGGAAGCCGTGGGCGAGGACGATCGGGTAGCCGTCGTCCGGACCGGCCTCGACGAGGTGGAGCTCGATGCCGTTCGTCGCGACGCGACGCTCGCGCATGCTCGGGTGGCGGGCGGGTGGGGTCATCGGGGCGGGGCTCCTCGGGAGGCGGCGGGGGAGGGGACGATGGTGGTCATGCGGCGTCCGCGTCGAGCTTGGCGAGCAGCTCGCGCCGCCCGGGACCGGTGCGGGGCGGCAGCGGTCAGGGGGTGATGCAGGTGGTGTCGGCGTCGCCGATCTCGGCGGTCGGGATCCGGTGGTAGGTCCCGTCGGGGCAGGTGAGCCTCGGGTTGAGGTCGCTGAAGGTGCCCAGGTCGGACTCGTAGCCGGGCACGGTCCACACGTGCACCATGTAGCCGGTGAACTCGATCAGCGTGCCGCCGCGGCCCTCGCACAGCTCCTTGGTGACCCCGGTGAGGTCCGCGCCGAACGGCGTGTCGATGCCCGTCGGCGTGGTCACGATGCACACCGACGTGTGGTAGTGCCAGCGGTCGAGGTCACCGGCGAACCCCTCGGGCTCGGTGTCCTGGTACGCCAAGTACATGAAGCCGGCGAGGGGTGCGTCGTCGTCGGTCCCGTCGTAGATCAGGAACGGCTTGGCGATGTCCTCCGCGTCCATGCGGCCATCCGCGTTCGGGTTGAACCCGCGGTTGTAGTGGATGCCGAGACCGGGCGAGAACGGACCGGCCTGCTGGAAGCCAGCCGCCTTCGCGTCAGCGATCGTGGGGTAGGCGGCGACGAGCTGCGCCGTCTCAGCGAGCTGACCCGCGAGCTCGGCCGCGGTGTCCGGGTCCATCGCCGGACCCCCGGCACCGACCCCGCCGCTGGCTCCGGTGCCCTCGACGTGCTCGTGGCTGCCCATCTGGCCGTTCTGTAGCGCCGCGAACCCGAGATCGTCGATGGCGTCCGTGCGAACGTGGTGCCCGCCACTCGCGTGCTCGAGGGCCGACGGCGACGCGACGGCCGCCGTCGCCAGGACCAGCGCGGCCGTCATACCGACCAGTGCGCCACCGGTCGCCGCCGCACCGAGCCGGCGCGGTCCGCGGAGGAGCCACGCCGCGACCGCGATCGCGACCAGCTCGAGGGCGACGCACGCGCCGTCCACGAACGTCACGGCCTCCGCTTCACCCGGATTGGCGCCGACCGGCAGACCGCTCGTGCGACTCCACGCCCAGGCCGCGACGAAGGCCAGGTTGGCGATCAGCGCGGCGGTGAGGACCCGCCGGCGGGGACGGACGAGCACCGCGACGGCCAGGGCCAGCTGCACCCACGCGCTCGCGATGAACCCAACCCCGTCCACGGTCGACTCGTCCAGGTGCGACGGCACCATCACCATGTGGATCGCTCCCGCCCCGAGCAGCGTCGCCGCCAGGAGGAGGTGTGCCGCGGTGGTTGCTCGACCCGCTTCCGGAACGTCGCCGACGCCCGCCGGCTCGACGGGTCGCTCAGCCTCTGCTTCGCTCGGCGCGTCGAACAAGTCGGTCATCGATCCCCCCGGTGGCCTGCGCTAGCAACGTCCCGCTGACGGTAAGAGGCCGACCCCGCCCTGTCCAGGATGGCACCCCGCTCGCGTGGGTGGCGGTCAAGGTGATCACAACCCCTACGATGGCGACTCCTCCGGGGGGCGTAGCTCAGCTGGCTAGAGCACCTGCTTTGCAAGCAGGGGGTCGTGGGTTCGAGTCCCATCGCCTCCACCCGCTGGTTGCCGTCGGCTCAGTAGGTGCGGAGCTCCACGCGGTTGCCGTCGGGGTCGGTGGTGTACAGGCCGCCACTCCTCGAGGCGGAGCACCTCGGTGCCGAGCCGCTCGGCGTACCAGGCGACCAGGCGTTCCGGGTCCGGGGACACGAGCACGATGTGGTCCGGGCCGACCAGCTCCATGGCGCGTGTTCCCTCAGGAGGCAGGCTCGAGGAACACCAGCGGGATCTCGCGGGTGGTCTTCGTCTGGTAGCTCCCGTAGTTCTTGTAGTCGGCGGTGATCTCGGGCCACAGGCGAGCGCGCTCCTCCGCGTCGGCGATGCGGGCTCGCATCCGGCGCTTCGGTCCGCCGCCCGTCGCGACCTGCACGGTGGGCTCGTCGCGCAGGTTGAGGAACCAGGCGGGGTGGACGTCGTCACCGCCGCGGGACGCGACCACGATGTACGTCTCGCCCTCTTGAACGGGTGACGTGAGGAGCACGGTGCGGGGCTGGCCGCTCTTGCGGCCCGTCGTCGTGAGCTCCACGACCGGCATGGAGCCGGCGCTCCAGCCGAGCTTGCCGAAGGTGACGCGCTGCACGACGCGGTGAAGGGTGTTCATGGTCTTGAGGGTCAGGTCGCTGGGCACACGAGCAGGCTAACGGGGTGCCGTAACGTCGGGGCGTGGTGACGCAGGATCGGAGACTCTGATGGACAGTGACCCGCAGAAGCGCCAGCGAGGTCTCGAGGTGATGGCGTCGGTGTACGGGTGGCCGGACGTCGGGGACGGGCCCGGGGACTTCTTCGGCTACACCGTCGAGCACCTCTTCGCCGAGATCTGGGAGCGCGAGGGCCTCTCCTACCGCGATCGGCGCCTGCTCCTGATCGGTCTGCTCGTGGGCCGCGGGATGGACGACGTGCTCGGGCTGCAGCTCGAGGCCGCCTTCGGGAACGAGGAGCTCACCGCCCACGAGCTGCGCGAGATAGTCATCTTCCTCACGCACTACGCGGGCTGGCCGAGCGGCGCCAAGATGAACAGCCAGGTCGAGACGCTCGTGGCCAAGGCCGAGCGGGGCTGATCGGCCGTCCCCCACGCTGGTCCTGGGCCCCGCGGCCCTCGTCGATCGCCCGCCCGAGTGGGGGCCGCTATCGTCGCGGGCTCGCGTGATCATCGGCCGGGCGACAAGAGGCGATCGACATGACGGATTCAACCGAGCTCCACGTCGATGTCCAGCGCCAGCTTGCAGCCGCAACCGAGCTGGCCCGCGAGGGCCGCTGCCTCCAGGCCATGGACGACCTCTCGGCCATGAACCGGTTGCATCGCGACCCTGCGGTAGAGCACCGGCTGGTCGAGCTGCGCCACCAAGCCTTCGCGGAGGTGTCGAAGGCGGCGGGTCGACCGACCTGGCCAGCGGTGTTCCCCGACCCGTTCCCTGACGTCGACGGCTTGCCTGAGGTCGACGCGGCACGCCTCTCGGGCGAGCTCCTCGGCGGGTCGATCACGAACCACGGGTGCCTCCACGTGCGTGGGCTGGTCGACTTGCCGACCGTCGAACGGCTTCGCTCGCACATCGAACGCAGCTTCGAGGCCCGGGAGCGGTTCGTGGCCGGAGCCGACCCAGCGTCGGTGGAGCCGTGGTTCGTGCCCTTCGCTCCCGGCCGGGACAAGGCGGAGCGCTTCGCCCGGGACAAGTTCATCCGAGCGGTCGACGCGCCGTCCGCCCTCTGGGAGATCTCGGAGCTCTTCGCACGGGTCGGGCTCACCCGCACCGTCACCGACTACTTCCAGGAGCGCCCGGCGATGATCGCCAACAAGTGGGTGCTGCGACGTTCCCCGTCCGGCGTGGTCGGTACCGACTTTCACCAGGACGGCGCGTTCCTCGGGGCGGGCATCCGCACGGTCGACTGCTGGATCGCACTGTCACACTGCGGGCCGGGCACCGAGAGACCGGCCATGGACATCATCCCGAAGCGGTTCGATGGTGTCCTGGACGACCATGCGGGAGCGACGTTCCCGTGGTCACTCGCCGAGGCGGCCCTCGGCGGTGCGCTCGCCGACGTGCCGCTGTGCAGCCCCGTGTTCGAGGAGGGCGACGCGCTGCTCTTCGATGAGCTCCTGCCCCACCGCACCACCCAGGGCCTCGACCTCACGACCCGCTACGCGATCGAGTCGTGGTTCGTCGCGCCGTCCTCGTACCCGGACAAGCATCTGCCCGTCGTGCTCTGAGCCTTCCGCGCGAGCGCGCTCACGCCACCAGGCCGTTGTCGTCGAAGAACTCCTCGAAGGCGTCCCGGAGCGTGCGTGCGAAGCGGGTCGTGAGATGTCCGTGGTCGCGCTTGACGATGAGGCCATCGACGATCGGATCGCAGATCGGGAGGTAGGGGCAGACGCGCCGGTCGAGATCGATGGTCCAGACTCCTGCGTCGGTGTCGGCGAGGCTGCGGTACATCTCCTCGACGGGGGTCCGCTCGTCCGAAGACACGAAGCGGCACTCCTCGACGTAGGTTGCCTCGGAGAGGCAGTTGAGGGGGTCGGTGCCGGACGGGGCCACCGGAACGGGTTCGATGATCACCACCTGGCTACCAGCCGAACGGAGCATCTGGATCGTGGCCTCGGACCGGGCCCGGACGTAGTCGAGGTAGCCACTCGAGTCGACCGGGGACTCACCCGCGGATTCGTCGACGACCCGCGTGGGGCTGGTCGGGTCATCGAAGGGGCGGCTGGCGACGACGACGATGTCCGGGTCGAGGCGGTCGATGAGCGCGGGGTACCAGTCCGCGTGGCGCGCGATGCACGTCCGAACGCCTTCGGTCATGAAGAAGAGGCCGTCCTGCCACGGGCAGACGGGCGCGACGGCCGCCGACAGGGTGAGGGAGCGGTCGCGCGCGAGGTCAGTGAACATCGGGATGAACATGCCGGCGTGGCTGTCTCCGATGAGCAGCACGTGGGCGCCGGTGCCGATGACGAGGGTGCAGCCGTCGGGGGCTTCGGCGCTGCAGTCGGGGAAGTCGGCCTCGTCGTTCTGGGCGCTCTGCCAGTCGAGGTCGACCGGCACCGGGGTCCCCTGCGCGGTGCTCGGCGCGACGGCGACGGCTCGGGTGTGGTCCAGGTCCAGGAGTCGGGGCGCCGCGATCGCCGCGACCGCGACGCTGGCGGCCAATCCCACCGCGATGACACCGACGCGTCGGCGATCGAGGACCTCCGACTGTCGGACGGGCCGTTCGAGGAGCTCGAAGCTCACCGCCGCCAGACCCGTGGCCACCGCAATCGCGATCAGCGCGGTCGACAGGGGGCTGGCGTCGATCAGGTTGGCGGTGACCAGGATCACGAGCCAGTGCCACAGGTAGGTGCCGTAGGAGATCCGTCCCAGGTGCACCACCGGTGGCAATGACAGCACCGACCGAACCACGCCCGCGTGGCTCTCCAGCGACACGATCAGCGCCACGGTGAACACGGTGGCTCCCACACCACGGGCCACGGGATCCAGGTCCCCGGTCCCGCTGGCCAGTACGAGCAGGGCGCCCAGTGCGCCGAGGGCAAGCAGCGCGGAGCCCCGGCCGGCGAGCCGCTGCCACCGGACCAGCGCACCCGGCGAGAGCGCCAGCAGCGCCCCCGCCAGGAGCTGGTAGGCGCGGGTGTCGGTGCCGAGGTACGCCCGGTTCAGGTCGGTGCGAGCCGCCCACAACGCGGCACCCAGCGACACCACCAACCCCGCCAGGACCACCGCCTGCACCAGCGACCATCCCCACCGTCCCACGCGCCGCGACAGCGCGTGCAACCCACCGAGCAGGACGGGCCAGGTCAGGTAGAACTGCTCCTCCACGGACAACGACCAGAAGTGCACGACCGGACTCGCCTGGATGTCCGCGGCGAAGTACTGCGACGACTGCCGGATGAAGAACCAGTTCGACACGTACAAGGCCGCCGCGCGCACCCCGTCCCGCGCGTTGGCGAGCTCCGCGGGTGACCCCACCGACGGGAACACCAGCATCGTGACCAACAGCACCAGGACGGCGGCCGGCAGCAACCGTCGGATCCGGCGGCTGTAGAAGCGCCCCATGCGGATCGATCCGCCGCCGACCAGGTCCCGCATGAGCAGCTGAGTGACCAGGTACCCCGAGAGCACGAAGAACACGTCCACTCCGAGGAACCCGCCCGAGGCGCGATCCAGCCCGGCGTGGTACAGGACCACCAGGTACACGGCCACGGCTCGCAGCCCATCCAGGTGGGGTCGATATCCCATCCCGGGACCGCCGCCGGTTTGCTCCTGAGCTCCGGTCGCGTCGCTACGTGCGCGCGTCGCCGTTGGCGCTGAAGGTGCCGGCATGGTGGCGAGACACTAACGGTCAGGCCGCGATCCCAGCCCGCGCCACGACTGGGTCAGCCATCGTGCCAGTCGCACTGGGATCGCCCCGCCCGTGGCCAAGGCCGAGCGAGGCTGATCAGCCGATCCCCACGCTGGTGGCCGCCGGCGGGAGGTGCGGGGTGCCGTCACGCATGGGCGGGAAGCGGAACGTCGCCGCCGTGGTACCCCTTGTCATCGTGGTGATCGGGGCCTCCTCGAGGGTCTCGTTGGCGTCGTTGATGGTGATCTCCCATCGGCAGTGGGGGACGCGGTCCGCGGGCACGCGGGGCGGGCGGTGTACGTGCGCGATGTGCGCCTTCGGGTTGACGGCCTGGGCCGTGACGTCGAACGTCGCGTCCTCGATGGTGTGGCACATGCCGGTGATCGCGCGCTCGCCCCACGGCTCGACGTCCAGCAGCGCCCCGCACGAGGTGAGCTCGAAGAACCCGTGGCGGTCGTCGACCACCTCGTAGCGGACGTCGAGGTAGTGGTGGGGGAAGCCGGGATCGAGCTGGAGCACCTTGAAGATGGCCTCCACGCCGTCGCCTTCGATCCCGAGGGCGGCGCGCAACCGGTCGCCGTAGATCGGCGACGCTCCCCGCCACTCCTCGATGGCTAGCTCCTCGACAACCTCCTGCCCGTACCGCATGCCGATCGACGCGCACATGGAGCGATCGAGCAGGTGGACGATGAGCGCGTACTCGCGCACGAGCCGCACCAGCGCCTCCTTCGACAGGTCCTCGTAGCGGAAGTCGGGGTCGAAGGGCCCGGAGTAGTCGGGCCGGTCGTGCGGGTCGGGGCGCTTGCCGTCGGTCATGGCGCCAGACTAGTGTCTGGACACATGTCCAGCACGTCCCTCTCGACGCCGGCCCGGCGCGGCTCGGCCGAGGGGCGATCCGATCGGGTCGACGCGCTCGTGGAGGCGACGATCGCGGAGCTGCGGGCCAACGGCTACGAGGGGCTCACGGTGCGCAACGCCGCCCGCCGGGCGGGGGTGGCAGCGGCGACCGCGTACACGTACTTCGCGTCCAAGGACCACCTCGTCGCCGAGGTGTTCTGGCGGCGGCTGCAGACGCTCGAGCCGGTGCCGGTCGACGGCCGGCACACCGCCCGCACCCGCGTCTCGAACGCGCTGCGCGAGCTTGCGCTGCTGATCGCGGCCGAGCCCGAGCTGGCTGCCGCGTCGACCACCGCGATCCTGGCGCCCGACCCGGACGTTCAGCGCCTCCGCAACCGGATCGGCACCGCCTTCAACCAGCACCTCGCCGCTGCCCTCGGCGACGACGCCGAGCCTGCCGTGCTGCGCGCCCTGAACCTGGCCCTTGCAGGAGCGCTGCTCCAGGCCGGGATGGGCTACTTCAGCTACGCCGACCTCGCGGACCGCATGGACGAGGTCGCGGGCGTCCTCGTTGGAGGGGCCAGCCGGTGACCGCGACCGACCTCACCTACAGCCCGTACCACTACGAGATCCACGAGGACCCGTACGCCACCTACCAGCGCCTGCGTGACGAGGCGCCTGTCTACCGCAACGACGCGGGTGACTTCTGGGCGCTGTCCCGGCACGCGGATGTGGTGGATGGCTTCCGCGACAGCGTGCGCTTCTCGTCGTCGCACGGCGTCTCCCTCGACCCCGCCGCCTCGGGGCCGCAGGCCCACCGCACGATGTCGTTCCTGGCCATGGATCCTCCGATGCACGGTCGGATGCGCGGGCTCGTGTCGCGCGGCTTCACGCCCCGTCGGGTGGCCGAGCTCGAGCCGAGGATCCGCGAGCTGACGCGCCAGCACCTCGATGTCGCGCTCGCCAGAGGCTCGTTCGACTTCATCGGCGACCTGGCTGGCAGGCTGCCGATGGACGTGATCAGCGACCTGATGGGTGTGCCGGCCGGCGACCGGGACGAGCTCCGGCGGCTGTCCGACCTCCTCGTGCACCGCGAGGAGGGCGTGGACGACGTGCCCCCGGCTGGCGTGGCCGCCGCCTTCTCGCTGGTGACGTACTACGCCGACATGCTCGCCGAGCGACGCGTGCGGCCCACCGACGACCTCACGTCGGCCCTGCTCGCCGCCGAGGTCGGCGGCGACCGTCTCACCGACGACGAGATCATGGGCTTCCTCTTCCTCATGGTGGTCGCCGGCAACGAGACCACGACGAAGCTCCTCGGCAACGCCTGGTACTGGGCGTGGCGGAACCGTGACGAGCGGGCCAAGCCGTTCAGCGACCCCGCCCGCATCCCCGCGTGGATCGAGGAGACGCTGCGCTACGACACCTCGAGCCAGATGCTCGCCCGCCTCACCACCGAACCCGTCGAGCTGCACGGCATCGTGATCCCCGCGGGCGAGCGGGTCGTGCTGGTGGTGGGCTCGGCCAACCGCGACGGGCGCGTCTTCGAGCGCGCCGACGTCTACGACCTCGATCGGCCGGAGCGCGAGCTGCAGCAGATCGCCAGCTTCGGCTTCGGTCGCCACTTCTGCCTCGGTGCCTCGTTGGCTCGCCTGGAAGCGCGCGTCTGCCTCGAGGAGCTGGTCGCACGGGTCGCCGACTACGACATCGACCCCGACGGCATCCGCCGGGTCCACAGCGTCAACGTGCGGGGCTTCGCCACCCTGCCCACCACGGTCGTGACTCGCTGATGAACCGCATGCACCGGGGTCCCAGCCCCCTCGCGAGCCTGCGGGTGAAGTGCTGCGTTCCTGCGGCGCTTCACCCGCAGGTTGGCGTGGGTTCGGTTGGCGAAGGGCGGCCCTGATGCCGAAGTACCCGCCGCACCCGGGGCGGCGCGCCGCGGTGGTCACGGGGGCGTCGTCGGGCATCGGGCTCGCGACCGCTCAGGCGCTGGCCGAGGCCGGGCACCCGGTCGTGCTGGGCGCTCGGCGGCTCGACCGGCTGGAGTCGGCGGCGGCCGAGATCCGCGGCGCGGGCGGCGAGGCCGTCGGCCTGGCGCTCGACCTCACCGATGACCTGTCGATCGACGAGTTCGCGGCGGCCGCAGAAGCCGAGCTCGGGCCCATCGAGGTCGTCATCTCGAGCGCGGGGGAGGTCTTTCCCGTCGCCACGCTCGATGTCGACCCCGACGACTTCACCCAGCAGGTGCAGCTCAACCTCCTCGGCGCGCATCGCCTCGTGCGAGCGCTCGGTCCGGCGATGGTCGAGCGCCAGCGCGGCGACATCGTCTTCGTCACCTCTGACGTCGTCCGGCTGCTCCGGCCGTCGATGGCGTCCTACGTGGCATCGAAGCACGCGCTCGAGGGCCTCGCTCGAGCGATGCAGATGGAGCTGGAGGGCACGGGCGTGCGCGTGGGCATCGTGCGGCCAGGTCCGTCGAGCACCGAGCAGGGCTTGTCGTGGGACCCGGCCATCGTCGACGAGGTGCTGGCGGAGTGGGGCCGCTGGGGCCTCATGCGCCACCCGGGCATCCTGCGCGCCGCCGATGTCGCCGCCACGGTGATGACGGTGGTCTCCGCGCCGCGCGGCACGCACCTCACGCTCATCGAGGTCGAACCCGAAGCCCCCATCGGAGGGATCGAATGACGGCCACCGTCGACCACGACCTCAGTCAGCCGCCGCGCGTCTCCGAGGAGGGCGACCCGGCCGGCACCGGGCACCTCGAGGAGCTGCGCGTCGACCCGATCGGGCTCATGGAGCGCACCCGCGCCGAGTGCGGCGACGTCGGCACCTTCCGCCTCGCCGACAAGGACGTCGTCCTCCTCACCGGGCCCGAGGCGAACGAGCTCTTCTTCCGTGCGCCCGAGGAGGACCTCGACCAGGCGGAGGCCTACCCCTTCATGACGCCGATATTCGGCGAGGGCGTCGTGTTCGATGCCTCACCGGAGGAGCGGCGCAAGGCGCTCCACAACCAGGCGCTCCGCGACAAGTTCATGCGCGGCCACGCCGAGACCATCGCGGACGAGGTGGACCGGATGCTGGCGCAGGCACCGGAGGGCGCTGACATCGACCTGCTTGACTGGTTCGCCGAGCTGACGATCTACACGTCCTCGGCGTGTCTCATCGGCAAGCGGTTCCGCGAGCAGCTCGACGGTCGGTTCGCGGCGCTGTACCACGACCTCGAGCGCGGCACCGACGCCATCGCCTATGTCGACCCCTACGCCGACATCGACAGCTTCCGCGCGCGCGATGCCGCGCGCGTCGGGCTGGTGGAGCTCGTGCAGGCGATCATGGACGGCCGCGCCGCGAAGCCGTCACCCGAGAAGGACGACCGCGACCTGCTCGACGTGCTCATGTCGATCAAGGACGAGGACGGCTCGCTGCACTTCAGCGCCGACATCGTCACCGGCATGTTCATCTCGATGATGTTCGCGGGCCACCACACCACCTCGGGAACCGCTGCCTGGACCCTCATCGAGCTGCTCCGCCACCCCGCGTTCCTGGCTGAGGTCGTCGAGGAGCTGGGCGCCCTCACCGCGGAGGGAGCGGAGGTCAGCTACCAGGCCCTGCGGGAGATGCCGAAGCTGGAGGCAGCCATCAAGGAGGCGCTCCGGCTGCACCCGCCGCTCATCCTCCTGCTGCGCGTGGCGAAGGTGCCGCTCGACGTGGAGGGACACCTGATCCCGGCGGGCGCGCTGGTGGCGGCGTCGCCGTCGGTGTCCAACCGCGACCCCGACGTCTTCACGGACGCTGGGGCCTTCGACCCGCACCGGTACCTCGAGCCGCGTGAGGACGACCTCGCCAACCCCTGGAGCTGGATCCCCTTCGGCGCCGGCCGCCACCGCTGCGTCGGGGCCGCCTTCGCCATGATGCAGCTGAAGGCGATTCTCTCTGTGCTGCTCCAGCGGTACACCTTCGAGCTCCTGCAGCCGCCCGACACCTACGTCAACGACCACTCCAAGATGGTCGTGCAGCTCGCCCAGCCCTGCGCCGCCCGGATGACTCCCCGATGACCCACTGCATCTGTGGACGCTCACGTCCGCATACCGAGCGCCAGCGTCCACAGAACCGGTCGAGGTTCCGATGAGCTGGCGGATCATGGTCGACCGCGACCTGTGCCAGGGGCACGGCGTGTGCGAGAGCGAAGCCCCCGGCGAGTTCAAGGTGTCGAAGGCCGGTGTGCTCACCATCCTCCGCGAGGCGCCGCTGGCCGGTGGCCGCGCCGCGGTCGATGCCGCCGTGAAGTACTGCCCCACCCATGCCCTGACGATCGTGGAGGACGACACCTGATGCCTGCATTCCCCCGGGAGGAGCTCGAGGAGATGGTGGAGCGATGGCTCCAGGCCAACAAGGGCGCTGAGACGTCGGGCGACTGGACCGCGATGTCGCTCCTGTTCGCCGAGGACGCCACCTACGGCTGGAACTACGGCCCCGACACGGAGTTCATGGCCGTCGGCCGCGACGAGATCCGCGACGTCGCCCTGGGCCTCGAGATGGGCGGCCTCGACGGCTGGGAGTATCCCTACCAGGAGATCCTCATCGACGAGAGGAAGGGCCAGGTGGTCGGCTTCTGGAAGCAGATCGCCCTCGCCACCCGCGCCGATGGGACGCGCTACGAGGTTGCCGGGATCGGCGGCTCCTGGTTCGGCTACGCCGGAGACTTCCAGTGGCGCTTCCAGCGCGACTGGTTCGACTACGGCAACGCCGCCGCCTGCTTCCTCGAGATGATGGGCGACGGCACCCTGTCCGAGGGCATGACCGCCCGCATGCATCGCTCCCTCGGTGGAGGCCTCCCCGGCCACTACGACCTCGGCAAGGCTCCCGCCCCGATCTGGCCCCCGCGATGAGCGAGACCACGGGTTCTGTGGACGCTGACGCTCGGCATGCGGACGTGAGCGTCCACAGAACGGGTCGGTTCGTGGACAAGGTGGCGATCGTCACGGGGGCTGCCGGTGGGATCGGCGAGGCGTACGCGAGGGGGCTGGCGGCCGAGGGCGCGGGCGTGGTGATCGCCGACATGGACGCCGAGCGCGGCGAGGTCGTGGCCAAGGACCTCGGCGACGCCGCGCTCTTCGTGCGCACCGACGTGTCTGAGCCCGCTTCCGCCGAGGCGCTGGCCGCTGCCACGGTCGACCGGTTCGGGGGGATCGACCTGCTCGTCAACAACGCGGCGATCTACGCAGGGATGCAGCTCGACACCCTCCTCACCGTCGACTGGGACTACTACCAGCGCTTCATGTCGGTGAACATGGATGGCGCCCTCGTCGTCACCCGGGCCTGCTACAAGCACATCGGACGCCGGGGCGGCGGGGCCATCGTCAACCAGTCCTCGACAGCGGCCTGGCTGTACGCGGGCTTCTACGGCCTGGCCAAGGTCGGCATCAACGGCCTGACCCAGCAGCTCGCCGCCGAGCTCGGCGGCCGCAACATCCGCGTGAATGCGATCGCCCCCGGTCCGATCGACACGGAGGCCACTCGCTCCGTCGTGCCCGCCGAGATGATCGACGCCATCGTCACGGGGCTGGCGCTCAAGCGCCGGGGGACACCGGCGGACCTCGTCGGCCTGTGCCTGTTCCTGCTCTCCGACGAAGCCAGCTGGATCACCGGCCAGATCTTCAACGTCGACGGCGGCCAGATCGTGCGCTCATGACCGAGACGCCACCCGTTCTGTGGACGCTCACGTCCGCATGGCGACCGTCAGCGTCCACAGAACGATGACGGCTGACGTCGGTGCGGTCGGGTTCGTGGGGCTGGGGCAGATCGGGGCGCCGATGGCGGGCCAGCTCGTCGGCTGGCCGGGGGGCCTGCATGTGTACGACGTACGGGCCGAGGCCATGGCACCGCTCGTCGCGCAGGGTGTCACCGAGGCCTCCGGCGTGGCAGACCTCGGGTCGAGCTGCGACCTGATCTCGGTGATGGTGCTGGATGACGACCAGGTGCGGTCGGTGGTTGCCGAGCTGCTGACCACAGCGGGGGTCGGCTCGATCATCGCCGTGCACTCGACCATCCGTGCGGAGACGGCCGAGGAGCTGGCCGCGACGGCTGCCACCTACGGCGTTGACCTGCTCGACGTGCCCGTGAGCGGCGGGTTCATAGGTGCTCACGAGGGCACGCTGGCCGCCATGGTGGGCGGTGACCGCGACGCCTACGAACGGGCCAAGCCCGCGTTCGCCTGCTGGGCGACCCTGTCTGTGCACATGGGTCCGGCTGGCGCGGGCACCCGCACCAAGCTGGCGCGCAACCTCATGCACTTCATCGCCTACACCGGTGCGGGCGAGGCCCAGCGCCTCGCGGAGGCGGCGGGGCTCGACCTTCAGAAGCTCGCCCGCGTCGTGCGGCACAGCGACTCGGTGACCGGGGGCCCGGGGGCGATCATGGTCCGCGACACCACCGCGCCCCTGGCCCCCGACGACGCCCTCTACGACATCTTCACCCACACGCGCACCCTCGGTGAGAAGGACCTCACCCTCGCGCTCGAGCTGGCCGCGGGCCTCGGCCTCGACCTCCCGCTCGCGCGCCAGGCGCTCGAGGACTTCGGACCGGGACTCGGCCTCCCCCGTCAGGAGTAGAGGGCCTCGATCTCCTCCGCGTACTTGGCGTGGATGCCGCGCCGCTTGAGCTTCGACGTCGGCGTGAGCTCCTCGGAGTCGGGGAGCCACTCGTCGGCGAGGATCTTCACCTTCTTGACCCGCTCGGCGTTGTTGAAGCCGGCCATCGCGTCCTCGAGTCCCCGGTGGACCTCGGCGACCACATCGGGGTGCTCGGCGAGCTCCGCCAGCGACGCCGCCTCGACGCCGCGCTCCTTTGCCCACACCGGCGCCACCTCGCCGTCCAGCACGACGAGTGCGGACACGAACGGGCGCTGGTCACCGATCGCACAGGCCTGGGCGACGAGCGGGATCATCTTCAGCTCCGCCTCGAGGTTGGCCGGGCTGATGTTCTTGCCGCCGGCGGTGATGATGAGCTCCTTCTTGCGGTCCACGATCCGCAGGTAGCCCTCGTCATCGAACTGCCCGATGTCGCCCGAGTGCAAGGTGCCGTTGGCGTCGAGAGCCTCGGCCGTCTTCTCCGGGTCGTCGAGGTAGCCGAGGAAGACGTTGCCGCCCCGGATGCAGACCTCGCCGTCGTCGGCGAGGAAGCACTCGGTGCCGGGGAACGCCACGCCGACCGTGCCCGCCTTCACCCGGGTGGGCTCCCAGGTCATGGGGCCGGTGCTCTCGGACATGCCGTAGATCTCCGACAGCGGCACGCCGATGGCGCGGTACCAGCTGATGAGCTCGGCGGGGATCGGCGCGGCACCGCTGATGGCGTACTCGACGGCGTCGAGGCCGACGAGGGCGCGGATCCCCGCGAAGGCCGCCTCGTCGAGGAACGCGTAGGTGGCCTCATCCTCGGCGGTGGCCAAGCCGAAGGTGCGGCGCTCGGCGATCGGGATGGCCGTAGCCACCGCTTCGTCGAACTTGGCCTTCCGCGCGGGATCCGCCCCGAGGGCCGCCTGCACCCCTGCGTAGAGCTTCTCCCACACGCGCGGCACCCCGAACATGATCTGCGGCCGGACATCGCGGGCGTAGGCCGCCATCTGACCTGGGTCGGGGCACGTGGTGACCTCGTAGCCGCCCATGACTGCGAGGTAGTGCGTCGACATGCGCTCGGCGATGTGGGCCATCGGGAGGTAGGAGATGGCGCGGAACCCGACGGGCTCCACGTCGAGCAGCTGCAGGTACCCCTCCGCCGTCCAGGTCACGTTGTAGTGAGAGAGCATCACGCCCTTGGGCGGACCGGTGGTGCCGGAGGTGTAGATCACGGTGGCGAGGGTGGCGGGAGTGCAGTTCCCGGCCTCCGCGGCAAGGTCGACCGACCCACCGTGGAAGACCTGCTCCGCCACGCCGTCATGCGAGAGGTTGACGATCGTCTCCAGGCCGGGCAGCTCGTCCCGGACCTTGAGGAAGCGCTGCTCGAAGCCGTCGTCCTCGACGTAGGCCACCTTCGCCTTGCAGTGCCCCGTGAGGTAGGCCACCTGCTCGGGCGAGGACGAGTTGTAGATCGAGATGGAGGTGGCGCCGAGCGCCGCGATGCCGAGATCGATGAAGTGGAAGTCCGGGATGTTCCGCATCATCAGCACCACGCGGTCGCCTGGGCCCACGCCCAACGAGCGCACGTGGGCCGCCGCGCCGGCCACGTGCGCGGCGTAGTCCTGGTAGGTCCACTCCGCGTAGGAGTCGTCCGGTTGCTTGGCCCTGATCGCCACTTGCTGCGGGTACGCCTGCACCGCCTCGAGGAAGCGGCTGACGATCGTCTGCCCCGCTACGGCCTCGTCGAGCTCCGCCTTCGTGATCTCCCGCACGCTGACCCCTCTCCACCCCGGTGTGTGTTGCGGCTCACCATCTAAGTCCAGGTGCGGAGCGTCCGCCCAGGTTGCGGACGGCGGTGGCCCCGGCCACACTTGACCGTCCGGTCAAGTGACCCCGAGGAGCAACCCATGGCCACCGCCGTCATCGTCGACGCCGTCCGCACCGCCGGCGGCAAGCGCAACGGAAAGCTGTCGGGCTGGCACCCGGCCGACCTCGCGGGCGAGGTGCTGAAGCAGCTCGTCGAGCGCAACCAGCTCGATCCTGAGCTCATCGATGATGTGATCATGGGCTGCGTCATGCAGGTCGGGAACCAGGGCCTCAACATCGGCCGAAACGCCGTGCTCGCCGCCGGGTTCCCCGAGTCGGTGCCCGCGACCTCGGTCGACCGCCAGTGCGGTTCCTCCCAGCAGGCGGCGCACTTCGCCGCCCAGGGCGTCATCGCGGGCGCCTATGACATCGCGATCGCCGCCGGGGTCGAGGTCATGACCACCACGCCGATGGGTGCTTCGATGACGCCCGGCTCCCTGCCCTTCGGGCACCGCGTCCTGGCCCGCTACACCGATCCGGGGCTCGTCCCCCAGGGCATCTCGGCCGAGATGATCGCCGACAAGTGGGGCATCTCCCGCGAGGAGCTCGACGCGTTCGGCGCCGAGTCCCAGCAGCGGGCCGAGCGCGCCACGGCGGAGGGGCGCTTCGACAACGAGATCGTCGGTGTCACCGAGAAGCGCCTCGACAAGGAGACCGGGAACATCGTCGAGAGCGCCGAGCTGGTGACCAAGGACGAGGGCATCCGTCCCGGCACCACCGTGGAGACGCTTGCCAACCTGAAGCCCGCCTTCAAGCCCGACGGAAAGGTCACGGCCGGCAACTCGTCGCAGATCTCCGACGGCGCCTCCGCCATGCTCGTGATGAGCGAGGAGAAGGCGAAGGAGCTCGGCCTCACCCCGCGGGCGCGCTTCCACACCTTCGCCCTCGCGGGCGTCGACCCGGTGACGATGCTCACCGGGCCGATCCCCTCGACGGGGAAGGCGCTCGCCAAGGCCGGCATGACGGTGGATGACATCGATCTGTTCGAGGTCAACGAGGCGTTCGCCTCCGTCGTGCTGGCGTGGCAGAAGGAGCTCAAGACCGACCTGGGCAAGACCAACGTGAACGGCGGCGCCATCGCCCTCGGCCACCCGCTCGGGGGCTCCGGCGCCAAGCTCATGGCCACCCTGCTCAACGAGCTCGAGCGCACCGGCGGCCGCTTCGGCCTCCAGACGATGTGCGAGGGCGGCGGGCTGGCCAACGCCACCATCATCGAGCGCCTGGGCTGACCTCAGGTCGCTCAGGCGACTGCGGAGTCGAGCCGCTCTCCACGATCGGCGCGGCCGGACCCTGGCCGGTGCGGGTCGACCGGCCGGTACCCTGCGCGGGTGCGGCGCCCGTCGATCTCGCGGACCACGGTGGTGCTGCTGCTCGTGTTCGTCGTGGTCGCGTGGCTGTTCACGAAGGCGTCCCTGTTCGCCCTGCTGGTCGCGGCCGGCGCGGTGTGGGTGCTGTTCAAGATCGGTTTCACGCTGCTCGGCGGCTTGGCGCAGCCGGTCCCGGACCCGCCCCCCGCGGGGGAGCTGCGGAAGGTGCGGATCACGTACCGCTGCGCCATCTGCGGCACCGAGGTGCGCATGACGATGGCCAACGACCAGATGCCCGAGCCGCCCCGGCACTGCATGGACGAGATGGAGCTGGTGACCCCGGTCGACGACCTCTGACGGGTGGTCTCCCGACACCGCGAAGTTATCCACAGGTTGTGGACAACGTTGGGGAGAGTCACATGGGTGTAACTCGCCGGGCCCCTGAGGGACGCCGGCCGGCCACCTCGCGGCTACCGGTACTGGGTGGAGGTCGTGATCCCGGCGAGGATGAGCACCAGTCCAAAGAGGAGGTAGCTGTTCTTCGTGTCGCCGGGGAGCACGCCGAGGTAGTTGAGGAAGATCACGACGAGGCCGAGCCCGAGGAAGGTGAACATCAGGGCCGGAACCCACCAGGGGCTGACCTTGTACTCCTTCGGCACCGGCGGCGTGTAGCGGCTGGACGGGTCGGGGCGCGGCGCGGAGGAGGCGCCACCCCTGGGGGTCACGCGCCCGCCCTTCACCTTGCGCTTCGGCGGTGGCTTGGTCGGCATGGCGAGCGACACTACCCGGGACCATCTCGCGTCGCGACCAGACTGAGCCGGTGACCAGTCCCTCCGGAGCGCGCACGGAGACGCTCGCCGCGGTCGACATCGGCACCAACTCGCTGCACGGCGTGGTGGCCCGCATGACCGACGGCGAGACGGGGCCGCGCTTCGAGATCCTCGAGCGCGAGAAGGAGATCGTGCGGCTGGGGTCGAGTGCAGGCGACATGCGCGAGCTCTCCGCCGACGCCATCGATCGCGCCGTCGGCGCCCTCGATCGCTTCCGCCAGGTCGCCGAGGTCCACGATGCGCCGATCACCGCCGTCGCGACCTCCGCTGTGCGCGAGGCCGAGAACCGTGACGTGCTCATCGACCGGGCGTGGGACGACGCACGCGTCCTCGTGAACGTGATCTCGGGTGTCGAGGAGGCCCGCCTCATCCACCTCGGCGTGCTCCAAGCCGTGCCCGTGTACGACCGCCGGCTCTTCCTGTGCGACATCGGGGGCGGCAGCACCGAGCTGCTGGTCGGCCTGCGCGGTGACGTGCTCGCGGCCCGCTCGCTCAAGCTCGGCGCAATCAGGCTGACGCGTCGGTTCTTCGACGGGAGGCACACCCACCCCGGCGCCCTGGACGCCTGCCGGCGTCACGTGCGGTCGACGATCGCGCCGTTCGCGCGCGAGGTGAGACGGCTGGGGGTCGAGGTCGCGGTCGGCTCGTCCGGCACCATCGCCACGCTCGCCGAGATGGCGGCTACCCGGGCCACGGGCACGCGGCCGCGGTCCGTCAGCAACCTCACGCTCACGGCCACGCAGCTCGATGCCCTGGTGGCCGAGCTCGTGGCGGCACCGACGGCCGAGGATCGGGCCGACCTCGCGGGCCTTGACGCGACCCGGGCGGACATCATCCTGGCGGGTGCCGTCATCCTCGAGCAGGTCGTGCACGAGCTCGAGCTCGATGAGCTGGTCGTGTCGGACTTCGCCCTGCGCGAAGGCGTGCTGCTCGACTCGTGGCGCCGCCGCCATGGTGGATCGCTCCACCACCTCTCGCACTTGCGGCGCCGGAGCGTGCTGAGCCTCGCGGAGCTGATGGACGAGGATCAGCCCCACTCCGCCCAGGTCGCGCGCCTCGCGCTCGAGCTGTTCGACGCCAGCCAGGAGCACCACGGGCTGGGCGATGACGCGCGGGAGATCCTCGAGGCCGCCGCGCTGCTGTGCAACGTCGGGATGTTCCTGTCGCACGCCCAGCACCACAAGCACAGCTACTACGTGATTCGCAGCACGGACCGGCTGACCGGCTTCAACGACGACGAGGTCGAGCGCATCGCCCTCGTGGCCCGCTACCACCGCAAGTCCGACCCCCGTCCCAAGCACGTCGAGTTCGCGGCCCTCGACGACCACGTCAAGCAGGAGGTGAGCGTGCTCGCCGGGTTGCTGCGGGTGGCGATCGGCCTCGACCGCAACCATGCCGCCCGGGTCAGCTCGGTGGCGGTGGAGGATGCCCCGGACGGGCTCGCCGTGCTGGTCACGCCGATGCCCGGCGAGGACATCAGCCTCGAGCTCTACGCAGCCGGTGCGCGGGCCGGGCTGCTCGAGTCCAGCCTCGACCTCCGCCTGGAGGTCCGGGAGGTATGAGCGCGCCCGAGGCCTCAGATGGCGACGGACAAAGACGCTTCGGCCGGCACGACGGCGGCGACCAAGACGTCAGCGACCGGCTCGCTGACCAGCACCTCGCGCATCCCCGTCGTGTGGGCGATGCGCTCGGCGACGAGATCGGCCAGGTCGTTCACGTTGAAGGGCCGGGGTACGACGGCGTCGATCGCGCGGAGGCTGGAGACGAGCTGGCGGGCGTCGGTCCGTGCGCCCATCACGATGACAGGCAGATCAGAGAACCGTTCGTTCGCGCACAGCAGCCGGTGGGCGTCGCTCCCGTCGACGCCGCGCCCGTCGAGGCCGAGGATCACGCAGTCGGGTCGGTGCTCGTCGATCGCATCGAGCACTCCGAGTGCACTGGCCGGGTCCGCGTGCACAAACTCGTAGCCCGCTGATCGGAAGTAGCAGCGCAGGAAGTCAGCGTGCTCGTGGTCGTCGTCGACGACGACCACCCGCTCGTGCGCGGCCAGCCGTCGTGCGACCGGTCCGAGCCGCGGCTCCTCAGGCATCGGTTTCCCCCCTCGCCCACTGCTGGAGGTCAGATCATCGCGCACCGTGAGGGTCCGTGCCAGGTGAGGGCGCTTTGTCCGGTTGGTTCCGACCCCGCTGGGGGGGCGCACAACCCCGTTCGGCCGCCGGGGGTCGGAGGGCTACGGTCGATCGCCGTGGCCACCCGGGTGCTGGTGATCGACAACTACGACAGCTTCGTCTACAACCTCGTGCAGTACCTCGGTGAGCTGGGCGCGGACCCCGTCGTGCACCGGAACGACGAGCTCGGCGTCGACGAGCTCGTCGCGCTGTCGCCCGACGCCGTGCTGATCTCCCCCGGTCCCGGCACGCCCGACGACGCCGGGGTGTCCAACGAGGTGATCACCACGTTCGCCGGACGGGTGCCGGTTCTCGGCGTGTGCCTCGGCCACCAGTGCATCGGGCAGGTGTACGGCGGCCACGTGGTGCGGGCTCCGCAGGTCATGCACGGCAAGACCTCGCTCATCCGCCACCACGACAGCGGCGTGTTCGCCGGTCTGCCCCAGCCCCTCGAGGCCACCCGCTACCACAGCCTCGTCGTCGACCGGGCCTCGGTGCCGGCGTGCCTGGACATCACCGCGGAGACCGACGACGGGATCGTCATGGGACTCCGCCACCGCGAGCTGGACGTCGAGGGCGTGCAGTTCCACCCCGAGTCGATCCTCACCACGGGGGGCCACGACCTCCTGCGCAACTTCCTGCAGCAGGCGGCCGGCGCGCCGGTTCCCTAGGGGCCGGGGTCCACGAAGCGACCGACGGTGACCGTGACGGTCGAGCCGTCGGCGGCCGTGGTGTTCGCCGCCGGGTCCTGGTCGATGACGCGACCGTCCTCGGTGGGGTCGGGCGTGTCCTGCTCGACCACGGTCGTTGTGAAGCCCGCGTTGTTGAGCGTGTTGAGGGCGTTCGCCTCCGTGAGCCCGATCACCGAGGGGACGGTGCTCTCCGCGGGACCGCTCGACACCACGACGGTGATCGTCGTGCCCTTGTCCTGGGTGGTGCCGGCGGCGGGATCGGTGCGGATGACCTGGCCTTCGGGGACGGTGTTCGACGGCTCCGTGGTCTGGTTGACCGCGAACCCCGCCTGGCCGAGCAGGTTCGACGCCTCGGCGAGCGTGCGGCCGACCACGTTGGGAACCTCGCGGGGCGCGGGGCCCTTCGAGACGAACAGCTTCACCTCGGAACCCCGTGGTGCTTCGTCGTTCGCACCAGGGTCCTGGTCGACGACCTCGCCGACCGGGGCCTCCTCGTCGACGACCTCCTCGACCACGACGGTGAAGCCCTGGGCCGTGAGCAGGAGGCGCGCCTGGTCGAGCTGTGACCCGATGACGTCCGGAACCGGGATCGCCTCCGCCCCCGCGCTCACCTTGAGCGTGACGGTGGAGCCCTCGTCCACGCGCTCGCCGCGAGCCGGGTCCTGATCGAAGACGATGCCCGCCTCGTTGTCGTCGTTGGCCTCCTGGGCGATCTTGACCTCGAACCCGCTGTTCTCGAGGATGCGCTGGGCCTCCTCGATGGTCTTGCCGACGACGTTTGGCACCTCGACCTGGGCGACGTCGGGGGTGTCGTCGCCGGCGAACTGCTGTGAGAGCAGGTAGAGCATCCCGGCCAGCACGACGAGCAGCACGATGAGGCCGGCGAGGAACAGGCCGGAGGAGCGCCGGTGGTCGTCCTCCTCCTCGTCCTCGTCGTAGTACGGGGACTCGCCATCGGTGGCGGCGACGGCGGTGGTCGCGGCCACCACGCTCGTCGCGCCCGGATCGACCGGCGGGGTCATCACCGGCTCGGCGAGGATGCCGCTGCCCTCGCGGAACCGCCGCAGGTCGGCTCGAAGGTCCTCGGCCGTCGGGTAGCGGTTCACCGGGTTCTTGGCGAGGCACTTCAGGATGATCGCCTCGACGGCGGCGGGGAGCGCGGGGTTCAGCTGGCGCGGCGGATCGGGTGACTCGTGCACGTGCTTGTACGCGATCGCCACGGGGGAGTCGCCCGCGAAGGGGGGGCGTCCGACGACGAGCTCGTACAGGACGCAGCCGAGCGAGTAGATGTCCGACCGAGGGTCGACGGGGTCACCACGCGCCTGCTCCGGCGAGAAGTACGTGGCCGTGCCCATCACCGTGCCGACCTGCGTCAGGTTCTCGTCGGGGTGGGCGGTGATGGCGCGGGCGATGCCGAAGTCGGCCACCTTGACCTGACCCGCCTGCGTGACGAGCACGTTGCCCGGCTTCACGTCGCGGTGCACGACGCCGTTGCGGTGGGCGAACCCGAGGGCGGCAGCGACGTCGGCGCCGACGTCGGCCGCCCGGTCGGGGTGCAGCGGCCCCTCGGCGCGGAGGATGTCCGAGAGGGTGCGCCCGTCGACGTACTCCATGACGATGAAGTACGTGCCGTCTGCCTCGCCCCAGTCGAACACCCCGACGATGTTCGGGTGGTTGAGGTTGGCCGCAGCAGTGGCCTCCCGCCGGAAGCGCTCGACGAAGGCGGGGTCCGTGGCGAACTCGGGGAACAGCACCTTGACGGCCACGGGCCGGTCGAGCAGCTGGTCGCGTGCCAGGAACACCTCGGCCATCCCCCCGCGCCCGAGACGGCGGTGGAGCTCGTAGCGACCGTTGAAGACGGTTTGCCCGGGGTCCGACATGTGGGCTTCAGACTAGTGAGGGGCCGCGCGTCACCCGCGCAGGTCCTCAGTCCGCGAGGTACGCGGCGAGCACGGCCTGCGCGATGGGCGCCGCCACCCGGCCGCCGGTCTGCTCGCTGGCGCCCGGCTGGCCCTCCACGATCACCGCGATCGCGATGGTCGGATCGCCGCCCTCGGGCCCCGCGAAGCCGATGACCCATGCATGCGACCTGGCGGGGTCGGTGCCGAGCTGCGCGGTGCCGGTCTTGCCGCCGACGTCGAAGCCGGGCACGTCGAGCCCGGTGGCCGTGCCGGAGTCGACGACGCCGCGCATCGCCTCGCGCATCAGCGCGGCGGTCGCGCGGTCCATGGCCGTGGTCCACGACTCAGGCTCGTAGGTGTCGACGATGTTGCCGTCCGGGTCGCGCACGTCCCGCAGCACGTGGGGCGTCATCACCTGCCCCTCGGTGTTCGCGACGGCTCCGGCCACCATCGCCATCTGCAGCGGTGTCGCAGCGACCTCGTACTGACCGATGGAGGACTGGGCGAGGAAGCCGTCGGAGTTCTCGAAGTCGATGGGAAAGTTCGACCTGGCGGGGTCGGTCAGGTCGATCGGCACGTCCCGGTTGAAGCCGAAGGTCTCGGAGGCGTCGATCATGGCGTCGGCGCCCGTCTCGACCCCCATCTGGGCGAAGGCGCTGTTGCACGACGTCCGCAGGATCTGGAACAGCGCACCGCCACAAGCCGAGCCGCCGAAGTTCCGGATCGGCGCGCCGTTCTCGGGTGTGAACTGGCGGGCGACCGGGTAGACGGGCTCGTCGGCCGTGACCCCGCCGTACAGGATGCCGGCGGTCGACGTCACGACCTTGAAGGTGGACCCGGGGAAGTAGCGGTCCTGGTACGTGCGCGCCAGGCGGGGCTTCTCCGGGTCGGCGTCCAGCACCTGCTGCACCGCAGTGGCGGCCGCGGTGTCGTGGTTCGCGAGCAGGTTCGGGTCGTAGGTGGGGTAGGAGACCATGGCAAGGATGTCGCCGGTGCGGGGGTCGAGCGCCACGACCGACCCCTGGCGATCGCCGAGCTGGTCGCTGGCGATCTGCTGGAGGTCGGCGCGCAGCGTGAGGGTGAGGTCGCCCACGCGATCCTTGTCGACGAAGAGGTCGGACAGGTCCTGGAACGACAGGTCGAGCGTGCGGCCGGCCAGCTCGTCGTTGTAGGTCTTCTCCACCCCCGAGCTGCCGAGGGTGAAGCTGAAGTAGCCCGTGACGTGGGCGAAGAGCGGGCCCTGCGGGTACTCGCGCTGGAGCTCGAAGCGATCGTTCGACGGGACCGACTGGGCGATCACGACGCCGTCCGCGGTCGAAACGCTCCCGCGGGGCTGGCTGAAGTCGCGCAGGATGTCGCGGGTGTTGGACGGGTTCTCGTTGAGCTTCGCCGCGCCGAGCACCGTGAGGCGGTTGAGCTGCGCGAACAGCACGAGGAAGCAGACCATCAGCCCGAGCCCCAAGAGGCGGATCTGGCGCGTCATCGGGCGTCCTGCCGTTGGGCCGTGTCGTCTGAGATGCGCAGCAGGAGCGCGAGCAGCACATAGTTCGCGATGAGGGATGACCCGCCGTAGGACACGAACGGCAGGGTCACTCCCGTCAGCGGCAGGACGCGGATCACCCCCGCGATGATGATGAACGACTGCACGCCGATCAGCACGGTCAGCCCGGTGGCGAGAAGGCGCTCGAACGGCACCTCGGTACGCAGCGCGATGCGGAAGCCGGCGCCGATGATCAGGAGGTAGGCGACGAGGACCCCCGTCGCGCCCACCAGGCCGAGCTCCTCACCGATCGCCGCGAAGATGAAGTCCGTCTCGGCCAATGGGATGCGCGTTGGGCTCCCGAGGTTGATGCCGGTGCCGGTGACTCCGCCGGCCGCGAACGCGAACTGGGCTTCCACGATCTGGAAGCCGTCGCCCTTCGGGTCGGCCCAGGGGTCGAGCCAGATGTCGACTCGCTGCTCCACGTGCTCGAAGTGCGCGTGCGCGAACACGGCCCCGCCCGCGAAGAGGAGGAGCCCGACCACGAGGTAGGTGGCCCGCTCCGTTGCCACCCACAGCAGGGCGACGAACAGGGCGAAGAACAGCATCGAGCTGCCCAGGTCCTTCTGGGAGATCATCACTACGAGCGACGCCAGCCACGCGAGGAGCACCGGACCGAGGTGCTTCGGGTCGGGGAGCGGGATCGGGCCGAGGCGCCGACTGCTGACGGCGAGCAGCTCCCGCTTCTCGACGAGGTAGGACGCGAAGAAGATGGCGAGGAGGATCTTTGCGAACTCGCCGGGTTGGAAGTTGATCGGTCCGACGCTCACCCAGATGCGGGCGCCGAAGTACTCGCGACCGACGCCGGGCGCGAGCGGTAGCAGCAGGAGGCCGATGCCGAGGAGGCCGATCGTCCACCGGTACCGCTCGAGGTCGCGAGCGCGGCGGACCACGAGCAGGGTCGCGATGAACGCGACGATGCCGACGGCGACCCAGGCCGACTGCAGGCCGGCGAGGTTCTTGGGGTTCGGCTTGGCCTCGTCGAGGCGAACGATGAAGACGTACCCGAGCCCGTTCAGCAGGCCGGCGATCGGCAAGAGCATGCCGTCGGCGTCGGGGGCGAGGCGTCGGATGGCGAGGTGTGCCGCCAGCTGGAGCCCGAGCACGATCCCGAGGAACGGACCGATGTTCGCGGGGATCGAGGCGTCCTCCGCCAGGGATGCGAGCCCGTAGGCGCCCACGGTCACGAGCGTGCCGAGGACGATCAGCCCGAGCTCCGTGTTGCGGCGCACCGCGCGGAGCATCAGTTGGCCTGGGTGGTGGTCGAGCCCGCGATCGTGCTGGTCGTGCTGCTGGTGGTGCTGGTGGTGGTGGTGGTCGAGGAGGAGCTGCCCGTGTCGCTGTTCCGCTCGATGTCTGCCTTGATGTTGTCCACCAGCTGCCGCGCCTTGGCGAGCGTGGGCTGCTCGTTGCCCGCCACGATGCGGGGCACGAAGCGCTCGGGGACCTCGGCTCTGGTGATCCCGGTGTGCTCCTCGAGCTCGGGGTCGATCCAGAGGATGCCGTCGGGCCGGCCGCGGTAGATCACGAGCTCGTCGTCGGCGAAGGCCACGAAGTAGGTGCTGGTGCCGTACCACTGGATCGTGGCGAGGGCGCCGCCGATCACTCCGAGCACTAGCAGCACGAAGGCGAGGGCGCGCCATGTCAGCCGCGTCCGCGGGCCGTTCGCCGCGCGACGCTCCTTGCGCGACGGGCGCGCCCCGGGCTCGTCACCGCGGGGCCCGTAGCCGCTGGCGTCGGTCGCAGGCATCGCGGTGGTGAAGCCGGCCGGGTCGTCTGCACTCGCGGCGGCCGCGGGTGCGGGCCCCGACTCGAGGCCGCTGCTGTGACCGGCGATGGCCGCCGAGGCCGCTTCGGCGACCCCGCCGTCGTCGAGCACGTCGACCACGACCGCGGTGATGTTGTCCCGCCCGCCGCCTTCGTTGGCGAGCCGCACGAGCTCCGCGGCGGCCTCGTTCGGGTTGGCCAGGCGCCGGAGGACGCTGCAGATCTGGTCCGCCCCGACCTCGTTGAACAGACCGTCGGAGCAAAGGAGGTAGCGGTCGTTCGTGATCGGGTCGACGGGCCAGAGGTCGACCTCGACGGTCTCGTACACGCCGAGCACGCGAGTGACGATGTTGCGCTGCGGGTGCACTTCCGCCTCCTCGGCGGTGATGCGACCCTCCCGCACGAGATCGGCGACGACGCTGTGGTCCTCGGTGAGCTGCGTCAGGGTGTCGTCCCGGTAGAGGTAGCCGCGGCTGTCGCCGACGTTCGCGATCAGGAGTCGCTGGGGCGGTTCCGCGTCGTCGCCCTCGGCGTCGTCGGGCTCGTCGGGCATGAGGGCGAGCGCCACAACGGTCGTGCCCATCCCGCGGAGGTCGGGGTCGCTGTCGCCTTCGTTGCGGATCCGGTGGTTGGCGACCGCGATGGCCTCCGTGAGCGAGTCGGCGGTGCGGTCCTGGTACGCGACCTGGAGCGTCTCGATGGCAAGGCGCGACGCCACCTCGCCGCCCTGGTGCCCCCCCATGCCGTCGGCCACGATGAAGAGGTCGCGCTCGGGGAGGAGCACGAAGCGGTCCTGGTTGATCGTGCGCAGGCGACCGACGTCGGTGGCCGCGCCGGCCTGCAGGACGACGCCGGTCACGAGCCGAGCTCCAGGACCGTGTTGCCGATCTGGAGCTTGTCGCCGCGCTGCACCTGCATCGGGCCGGTGACCTTTCGGCGGTTCAGGTAGGTGCCGTTCGTGGAGCCGAGGTCCTCGACGTACACCTGTCCGTCGCGCAGGAACACTCGCGCGTGCAGCTGGGAGGCGTAGGTGTCATCGATCGTCACCTGGCACCCTGCGGCACGCCCCACCGTGATCTCCTCCGCGAGCGGGTAGGAGCGGCCCTTGAGCTCGGGCGGCGCGACCAGCCGTAGCACGAGCGGGCCGTGCTTGCGACTGCCAGGGGCACGGCGCGGGCTCTTCTCCCGCTTCGGCTTGCCCGGTGCCTCCACCGCCTTCGGTGGGCTGACCTCGGCCCACACCGCGCGCAGCACGCGGAGGAAGAAGAGGTACAGCAGCAGGAGCAGGAAGAGCTTGAGCAGGTTGAGGAGCTGGTCGGGCATGGCTGCCTAGGACGCCTCGAACCGCATCCGCGTGTTGCCGAAGGAGACCTCGTCGCCGTCCTGGAGGACCTGCGTGTCCACTCGCACCCCGTTGACGCGCGTGCCGTTCGTGGAGCCGAGGTCGACGACGGTGAACCGCTCGCCTTGGGGCCGGATCTCCGCGTGGTTGCGGCTCACGTTGGGGTCGGCGAGCACGAGGTTCGAGTCCGGGTGGCGCCCGATCGTGATCACGGAGTCGGTCAGGGAGAAGCGGTCGCCGTTGGGGAGCACGATGGAGCCGGCCCCCGCCCCACCGTCGCCCTCGGCCATGCGCCCGGTGATCTGGAAGGCGCCCGTGTGGAGGCGCCCGTCCTCCACCAGCTCCACGGCGACCGGACCCATGAACGCGTAGCCCTCGTCGCGCGCGTGCTCGCGTGCGGCATCGCCCAGCTCGCGCGCGAGCGTGTCGCGCACATCCTCAAACTGCTCCAGGTCGCTCGCCGAGAGCGCCACGGTGAAGGCGTTGGGCACCACGGTGCCGCCGCGCACGCCCACCGAGCGGTTGTCGTCCATCTCGCGCACGATCCGCCGTCCGAGCTCGACGGGCCGGAGGCCGCTCTTGAACGCCCGCGCGAAGGCCCCCTCGACGAGCCGCTCCAGTCGACGCTCGAACCCACGGATGCCCATCGCCGATCGAGGCTACCGGTCCCGGCCCGGCCCACCGGGGCGACTGGCTCAGCCGCCACCGGAGGGCGAGAACGCCGCGCTGATGGCAGAGATGTGCGCCTCGTTGGTGCCACAACAACCGCCGAGCACGCTGAGGTGAGGCAGCCGGCGCCGCAGCGCGGCGTAGTCGGCGGCCAGCTCTTCCGGATCACCGGGGTCGAGCACGGGGGACTCGTCGAGCTCGGCGTGGCTCATCTTGGACGCGTTGGCGCGCACGCCACGTAGGCGCACGCTCCACCCGGCGGCGGGGTCGAGCACCGCGTCGAAGTGCGTCGGGTGGGCGCAGTTGACCATGTAGTACGCGGGTCCCTGATCAGTCGCGCGGTCGACCGCCTCGATCGCGGCACCGAGGGGCTCGCCGGACGGCAGGATCCCGTCGACCTCGACGGTGAACGAGATCACGCTGGGCACCCCGGCCTGGCTCGCCGCCATGGCGACGCCGATCGCTTCCTCCGACGACGTCATGGTGATCCCGGTGACGAGGTCGACGCCGGCGTCGGCGAGGGTCTGCACCTGGGGTGCGTGGTAGGCGAGTGCATCCTGGCGGTTCATCATCTCGCCCGGCTGGTAGCCGTCGCCGCGGGGCCCGATGCATCCGCTGACGACCACCGCGGTGTCCGGCGTCTCGTGCCGCGCACGGAGCTCGTGGAGCATGTCAACCGACGCCCGCGTCAGCGATTCCAGCTCGGCCAGCGAGAACCCGAGCACCGCCGCCCAGTCCGAGCTGGCGCGCCACGTGGGGGACTCGAGCACGATGCCCACCCGGTCGCGCCGGGCGATCGCGAGGTACCGCTCGAAGTAGCGCTCGAGCGCGGTGCGCCCGTGGGCGGTGGCGAGCAGCGGGAAGGCGGCGAACTCGGGGAGCTCGATCCCGTCGTCGAAGATCAGGGACGTCTCGATCCCACCGTCAGTGAGGAACACGTCGGCGTCGAGCTGCGGGAGGTGGTCGCGGTAGGACACGTGGGCCTCCTCGGCCTGCGGGATGGCCCGAAGATACGCGCGCGTCGGCGGTTCGGGCTGGGGAGCTGCGCGGGCGCGGCGCTACGCTCTCCGTCTCCACTCGGGCGAGTGGCGGAATTGGCAGACGCGCTGGCTTCAGGTGCCAGTGTCCGTAAGGACGTGGGGGTTCAAGTCCCCCCTCGCCCACCACAACTGGGGTAACCACCCCACACGCGGGTGACAGTCGGAGCCCGGAACGTCGGGGATGCGCATGAACCGCCCCCGCACCCCACCCGCCACCCTCCCCGACCTCACCGGCCCACACGTCGCCGCCTCGTCATGGCGGTGGGCGGCCGTCGAACCCGAACCCTCGGGACGACTTCTGCTCCCCGTGGCCGCTCGCCGCGTGCTCGGCACGGACTCCGACGCCGGCCAGCCAGGGGCGGTGTCTGGCACGGTGCGAGGCGACACCCTCGTCCTGCGGCCCGGCACCAACAGCGGACTGGCGATGACCCTGGACGGCCGGGGGCGCATCTACTTACCGGTGTGGCTGCGCCGCCACGCCGGCTTCTTCATCGGCACCCACGCCACCGCCGACGATCCGGCCGTGGTGATCGTGCCCGCCTCGCTGTTCGACGCCGTCGGCGACCAGCTGGTGGAGCGGGTCCGATGAACCGCCAGCTCCGCGCCCGGATCGTGCTCGAGGAAGCCCGCGCTCTCGGCATCGACGTCGGCGACCTCGTCGCGGCCGCCACCGACGAACCCACGCCGCTCACGCTCGCCGCGTGGATCGACGAGATCGCCCCGACCTTCGGTGCCTCGACCGCCGCGACGTACCGCCCGTACTGGCGACTCGCTGCTGCCCTGCTGGGCGACCGGTACCTGGCCGAGCTCACCACCGCCGACCTCGCGGCCGTGGTCGACGCTGCCGCCGAACGCGCCCGCACCCACCGCCCCGAATCAACCGGTCGAGCCTCCCGGGAGACCTGTATCGCCGCGCTCCGCGCTCTGTTCGCCCGCGCTGTCGACGCCGGCCACGTCACCGCCAATCCCGCCGCCGCTCTCCGTAAACCGCTGCGCACGACGAGCCGACGGCGGGCTCTCGACGACCGTGAGCTCACCGACCTCGCCGACGCCGTCCGGGCCACCAGCGCCGACCCCGACCTCGACCTGCTGCTGCTCCGGTTCCACCTCGAGACCGGTGCCCGCCGCCAAGGCGCCCTCAACCTCCGCCTCCGCGACATCGACCCCGCCCGGGCCACCGTGTGGCTCCGCGAGAAGAACGACACCGAACGCGAACAACCCGCCTCGCCCTCCCTCGTCGAACTTCTCGTCGCCCACACCGCCGGGCGCGCGGGCACCGGTGAGCGGGATGCGGTGTTTCGAAACCGGCGAGGCGAGCCGATCACCGGACGCCACTACGACCGTTTGTTCGCCCGAGCCCGCGACTGCCTCGGCTGGGATGACCGCACCCCGGTGTCGGCGCATGTGCTGCGCCACACCGCCATCACCCGCATTGGACGCATCGCCGGCTACCCCGTCGCCCAAGCCTTCGCCGGCCACGCGCCGCCGACAGTTACAGGCCGCTACCTCCACGCCACCCTCGCCGACGTCGCCACGGCCGTCGCCGAGCTCACCGGCGAGCCCCACCCACTCGCTCACCCCGAGCGCGACAGCCTCCGCCGCACGTGCAGCGACCCCAGGAGATGAAAGTCCTTCGGGAGCATGCCGAACCGACCTTCGGCGACGATCTCCTCGCCCCGACCGCGGGTCAGGTGACGGCGTCGGCCACGCGGCGGGACACGAGGACGCAGCGTTGCGCCCGCTCGACGGCCTTGGTGGCCACCGAAGGGGCGACGTCGTCGGGTTCGTATTGGGCCTTGGTCTTCAAGGGGAGCAACCGGCGCAGGTCGGACTCGATCTCGGCGCCGTCCTTGCCGGCTTGGCGCAGTAGTACGAGCACCTGATCGTGACTCTCGCCGGCGGCCCGTTGACCGAGACGGGCACCGCACACCGCGTCAGCGGCGTTGATGGCCGCGTGGATCGCCAGACTCGTCGCGGCGACGAAGCGCCCAGCGTCGAGCTCGCTCGCCGCCGCGGCGGCGTACTCCTCGGCCTTTCCCGCGTAGGCCCGAACCTGCGCGGCCGACACCGGCTTGGTTCGCCTCGGTTTAGGCACTGAGCGCACCGGCCAACTCATCGAGTGAGCGCCCGTGGACCACTCGGCCGTCGCGGCGGATGTCGCGCCACACGGGCCGGCCGCTGGCGAGGCGGGTCGCCGCTTCGTCGGCGCCCACTTCGAGGACCTCGACCGGGTTCCCGGTGATCGCCTGCACCGTGGTGCGCCACTGCTCGACTGACGTGGCCCAAAGGTCGTCGTCCTCGCCGACGCCGGTGGGACGGACGAACACGACGTCGAGGTCGCTGTCGCGCCCGGCTTCGCCGCGGGCGAACGAACCGAACACGATCACGCTGGTCGGCGGTACCGCCAAGGTCTCGGCGGCCCGGCCGAGGTCAGCGAGCACTGTCTCGCGGGCGGCGGCCAGTTCGAGGACGGCGCGCGCCGCGACGTGGGTGCGCACGAGTCGGAACTGCGATGACGGCGGCACCTCACGACGCTCGACCAGTCCCAGTTCGACCAGCCCGGGCAGCACTCGCGACGCCTGGGCCACGCTCACCCCAGACAGGCGGGCCAGGGTTCGCAGGTTCAGCTCGGCGGTTGTCTCCGCGAGCACCGCCAGGACGCGGCCCTGTGCGCCAGGGATGACCGCGGCGATCGGGTGGACGAAGTCCATGCTCTACACCCTACCCTGATACACCGCAGATATGGAATGACTGTTCCTGATCTGAGCGATATCAGACCTTGGGTCCGGACTGACCATCGGTCGCGTCAATCGGTTTGTTCGTCGAGGAGTTCGGTGGCGAGCGCGGGCGGTGGGAACAACCGGCGCGGTGTCGGGTGGCCAAACGTTACACACGACGCAGATGGTCTGTCTCGGCGACTCGGCCGAGTGCGACGCCGCGCTGAGCCGACCGACAGCGCCGTAGATCTGGCACGATGCTTGACTCGACCGATCGGTCGGCTATAATCGACCAATCGGACGATTGACGGCTGGGGCCATCCCTGACGAGACCAAGGTCCCCTCCGGGGAGCGCTTGCTGGACGCGGCTGAGGAGCTCTTCGCGTTGCGGGGCTTCGGGGGAGTGGGCCTCGCGGAGGTGGCAGAGCGGGCGGGCCTAGGGAAGGCGTCGTTGTTCCACTACTTCCCGTCCAAGGCGCAGCTGTACTGCGCGGTGATGGCGCGGGTCCTGTCGACACTCGACGAGGCGCTGGTGCGCTCCCTGGCGGAGGGTGGCTCGCCGACGCTTCGCCTTGATCGTTGGGTGGACACGGCCATCGACGTGCTGGCCGAGCACCGCGCCTACCCCCGACTGCTCGTACGGGTGCTGGTCGAGGACGACGAGCTGCCATACGGGCTGAGCGAGGGGAAGGAGGCCGCCGACGCGGTTCGCCGCATCGGGATCACCGCAGTTCGCCTCCTGCGCGAGGGAATGGCCGCAGGAGAGTTCCGGGAGGCGAACGCCGGTCATCTGCTGCAGTCGATCATCGGTGCGGTTGTCCATCCACTGGCCACGGGTCGCTTCGGGGAGGAGCTCGCGGGTGGGTCGCTGTTCGACCCGGCGCAGATCGCGCTCCGGAAGCAGACCGTGAAGGACCTGTTGCACACCGGGATCGTCGCGCCCTTCGGCGCACACGGGTCGGGGGGACCATCGACATGAGATTTGGGATCTTCTACGAGCACCAGCTGCCGCGGCCCTGGGAGGCCGACGGGGAGCACCGGCTGCTGCAGCAGTCCCTCGACCAGATCGAGCTGGCCGACCAGCTCGGCTACGACTACGCGTGGGAGGTCGAGCACCACTTCCTGGAGGAGTACTCGCACTCCTCTGCCCCCGAGGTGTTCCTCGCCGCGGCCAGCCAGCGCACGAGCCGGATCCGGTTGGGTCATGGCGTCATCCAACTGACAACGAACCACCCGGCCAGGGTGGCCGAGCGCGTCTCGACACTCGATCTGGTGAGCAACGGTCGGGTCGAGCTCGGCATGGGCGAGAGCTCGACGACCACCGAGCTGCATCCCTTCGACCGGCGGTTCCGTGACAAGCGCGAGGTGTGGGAGGACGCGGTACGGGCGATCATCCCCATGTTCGGAGATGGGGGTGTCGAGTACCATGGCAAGTACTTCGACTTCCCGTTGCGCAACGTGCTGCCCAAGCCGTTGCAGAAGCCGCACCCGCCGCTGTGGGTTGCGTGCAGCCAGCGCGACACCATCGAGTCTGCCGGTGGGTGGGGCATGGGTGCGCTGGGGTTCCAGTTCGTCAGCGCCGACGAGGCCCACGCCTGGGTGGCCGCCTACTACAACGCGTTCACCAAGCGTCTCGAGCGGCTGGCGGACTACGCCACCAACCCCAACCTGGCCGTGGTGTGCGGGTTCATGTGCTGTCCCACCGACGAGGAAGCGCACGTGAAGGCCGACGGGTGGACGTTCTTCGCCTTCGCGCTCCGCTTCTACGCGACACGGGCTCCCGGCGAGCCGGGCAGCGTGAACCTGTGGGAGGAGTACCAGGCGTTCCGGCGCACGCCGCAGTTCGAGAAGATGCACGCCGGCGGCCTGATCGGCTCGCCCGAGACGATCCGAACCAAGTTGCGGAAGTTCGAGGCGTCGCACGTCGATCAGGTGATCCTGCTCAACCAGGCCGGCCGCAACACCCACGACGACATCTGCGCCAGCCTCGAGCTCTTCGCTGCCGAGGTGATGCCCGAGTTCGTCGAGCGCCAGGGCGATCACGAGGCCTGGAAGCAGCAGGTCCTCGCCGGTGAGATCACGCTCGACGAGGTCGACACCTCACCCGAGGCCATGCCCCGCCCCCGGCGGGCCCCCGTCGAGACCACCGCCTGAGAAGGCGAAGGAGAGCACCATGCCCACCACCCACATCGTCCGGACGGCCGTCGACGCGCTCGTCGAGCGCGCCCAACGCGAGATCGACGAAGGGCTGCTCCCGTCGTGCCAGCTCGCCCTCGCCCTCGACGGCGAAGTCGTCGAGCAGGTCACCCTCGGCGACCACCTCGGCGACGACAGCCGCTACGCCACCTTCTCGGCCATCAAAGGGATCGTCTACACCGCCACCTGGCAACTCCTCGCGGAGGGGTCCCTCCGCCTCGACCAACGCGTCGCCGAGCTCATCCCCGCCTTCGGAACCAACGGCAAGGAAGCGGTGACGGTCGAGCAGCTCATGTGCCACCGCGGCGGATTCCCTCTCGCTCCACTCGGCCCGCCCGATTGGTCCGACCGGGCCAAGCGGCTGGAGACGTTCGGGCGGTGGAAGCTCACCGCCGAGCCTGGCACCTACGCCTACCACATCACCTCGGCCCACTGGGTGCTGGCCGAGCTGCTCGAAGTCATCGACGGGATCGACTTCCGCGAGTCGCTGCGCCGTCGCCTGTTCGACCCGCTCGGGTTGAAGCGCCTCGAGCTCGGTGTGCCACTCGAGCGCACCGGCGACATCAACCTCGCGGTCTCGGTCGGCGAGCCTGCCACCGCCGAGGAGTTCGAGGCCGCCATCGGCGTCAAGGGCGTCGCCCCCGACACCTGGAGCGACGACACCGCCGTGGCGTCGGCCCAACCCGAGCACCTGGCCGTCGGCATGCCCGGCGGCGGTGGCGTGTCCACCGCCGGTGACCTGGCCCGCTTCTACCAAGCGCTGCTGCACAACCCCGGCGGCCTCTGGGACCCGACGTGGTTGCACGAGGGCACCGCCGTGGTGCGGGTCACCGACTTCGACATGCTGTTCACGGCCCCCGCCAACCGCACCATCGGCATGGTCGTCGCCGGTGACGACGGCCGCGCCGGCGCCCGCGGGTTCGGCAAGACCAACAGCCCCCAGACGTTCGGCTACAACGGCTTCGGCGGCCAGATGGCGTGGGCCGACCCCACCACCGGGCTGTCCTTCGCCTACCTCACCAACGGCATCGACCGACACCTGCTGCGCCAGACCCGTCGCGGCGTCGGCATCGCCAGCCGCGCCGCCATCTGCGCCGCCTGAGCCACCCCTGCACAACCACCGACTCGAGGAGACCCACCGTGCCCTACGCCGAAGGCCGCGTGTTCTACGACGCCGACAGCCACATCATGGAGACCAGCGACTGGCTGGTCGGCTTCGCAGACCCCGACGTCCGCGACCGCATCCGACCGATGTACCTGGGCGGTGCCGGCGAGGCGACCGCCGACTACATCGCCACCGTCACCGCTCGCCCGGACGGTGACGCCGCGCGGGCGACCCTCGAAGCCGACCTCATGACCACCAAGGGCTGGGCCGCGCTCGGCGCGTTCGATCCCGCCGAGCGCAGCCGGGCGCTCGACCTGTTGGGCTTCGACTCCCAGCTCGTCTTCTCCACGTTCGCCGGCACCCAGTTCGTCGGAGCCGACCTCGACGTCGTATACGGAGGGGCGAGGGCGCACAACCGCGGAATGGCCGCGTTCTGCGCAGAGGATCCCCGGCTCCTCGGCGTGGGCTACGTGCCGTGGGGTCCGCCTGATCTCGTCATCGCCGAGACCGCCGCCGCCATCGAGGACGGGTGCGCGGCGGTCATGGTCGACTCCGCTCCACCCAGGGAGCTGTCCCCGTTCCACAGCGACTTCGACGGCCTGTGGGCCACCCTGCAAGCCGCCGGCGTCCCGTTCATGGTGCACGTCGGCGGCGGCGGACACACCGTGCGCCGCTCCTACTGGAACAACGGTCGCCCCAAGCCAGTCGACATGTTCGGAGGCGGCGAGAGCATCCGCTCCAAGGACTACGTCACCCTGCACCAAGCCCCCGAGGCGTTCCTGTCGATCATGGTCCTCGAGGGCGTCCTCGAACGCTTCCCGACCCTGCGGGGAGGCTGCATCGAACAGGGCGCCACCTGGGTCCCCGGCATGCTCAACCGCCTCAATGACGCCCAGCGCATGTTCGCCAAGACCGAACCCGACCTCAAGGCCCTGCCGCTGAAGGCGTCCGAATACGTCCACCGCCAGCTCCGCTTCACCCCCTTCCCCGGCGAACCCGTCGGTGAGCTCATCGAACAGGCCGGCGACGACCTGTTCATGTTCTCCTCCGACTTCCCCCACCCCGAAGGCGGCACCGACCCCCTCGCCAAGTTCGAAGCCACCCTCACCGACACCCACGAGACGGCACGGGAGCGCTTCTACACCACCAACTACGCCGAGCTCATGGGCATACGTCTCGTGGGGCACCGATGAGCGAGCGCAACAAGGCACTCGTGCGCGAGATGTTCGCGGCGACCGAGAAGGGGGATGTCGCGAGGCTGTTCGAGCTCCTCGATCCCGACATGGTGTTGACCCTGGCAGGGACCACGCCGTTGTCCGGGCGCTATGAGGGCGGCGCGGCAGTCGCCGACCTGACCCGTCGTGTCCGGTCGCTCATCGATCACGTGTCGCTCGAGGTCGACGAGCTCGTCGGCGACGGCGACATCGTGGTCGGGTTCGGCCGCGGCGCGGGGGTCGCGAAGACGGGCCGGCCGTACAACAACACCTACGTGTGGCGCTTCCGCCTCGTCAACGACCGGATCGTCGAGTACACAGAGTTCGGCGACACCGCCCTCGTCGAGACGGCGCTGTTCGGCAAGGATCTGGTCGAGACCGGCAGCGACTCTCCGAAGGTCGGGGCCGCGAGCTGATGCGCCAGGTGTGGATCACCCGCCACGGCGGCCCGGAGGTGCTCGAGGTTCGTGAGGCGCCGGATCCGCACGCCGGCTCGGGCGCGGTGCGCATCGCTGTGACGGCGGCAGGGGTGAACTTCGCCGACGTGGCGGCGCGGGCGGGTCTGTATCCCGACGCACCCAAGCCACCCATGGTCGTCGGGTACGAGGTGTCGGGAGTGATCGACGAGATCGGCGCTGGCGTGGAGGGGCTGAGCGAGGGCGACGGGGTCATGGCGCGCACCCGCTCCGGCGGCTACTCCAGCTCGGTCGTGGTCCCAGGCGAGCGTGTCCAGCCCGTGCCGGACGACCTGGACCTCCGCACGGCGGCAGGGGTGCAGGTCACCTACCTCACGTCGTACCTCATGCTCAACCGGCTCGGGTCGGTGCGCCCGGGCGACTGGGTGCTGATCCACGCGGCCGCGGGTGGCGTCGGGCTCGCCGCGCTCCAGCTGGCGAAGCACCTCGGTGCGCTCACCATCGGCACCGCCAGCGCTGCGAAGCACCCCCGCCTCGGCGAGCTCGGCCTGGACCATGCCATCGACTACCGGTCGCAGGACTTCGAGACGGAGGTGATGCGCATCACCGAGGGCCGCGGTGTCGACGTCGCGCTCGACGCTGTAGGCGGCTCCTCGTTCCGCAAGAGCTATCGCTGCCTCGCGCCGATGGGTCGCCTGTTCTGCTTCGGTCTCTCGTCGGGCAGCGCCCGGTCGCGCCGGGCCGCGTGGCGGACCCTGCCGCGCGCGTTGGCCACCACGCCGGTGTTCCACCCGTTGCGGCTCATGAACGCCAACAAGGGCGTGTTCGGCGTCAACATGGGCCGCCTGGCCGACGACACGATGCTCGCTGGCGCTCTCGACGAGCTCGTCGCCATGTGGGCAAAGGGTGAGATCGAACCGATCATCGACTCGACGTTCCCATTTGACGAGGCTGGCGACGCCCACGACCACCTCCAGCAGGCCCGCAACGTCGGCAAGGTTCTGCTCGTCCCGGAGGCTGAGGTAGGGGCAAAGGTCGCGCCGTTGGGCGACCCTGAGGGCGGAGCATGCGGCCGGCGCGGGCGCCGGTGAACTCGCCGCCGTCGACGACGACCTCGCCGCCGAGCACGCTCCCCCATGAATTCGTGTTTCCCGGCACTCAGCGACACTGGCGGACACCAGCGGATACGGCTCCGAGTTCGAGTCCTCCCACCAACGGTCAAGGCCGGTAGCACTTGTATCAGCTGTGACACCTGGCGGTCCCTGGCACTGTTCGAACTTAGGGTGATCGTTCCCACGGGACCTCCGGTCTGGTCTCCGACGCGTCAGGCCATCCTGCCCGATCCCTCGCCCGTAACAGCGGCTGGGTCGCACTCCGGCCGTCAGGGTGCCGGCGACCGGAAAGCCAGAACCCGCACGGTTACCGCTCCTATGCTGGCAACGACTCGGACCTGCTCGGTCTTGGGACCGCAACAATAGGAGCCCTTCGATGATCATCGTCTCCGGCACCTTCCAGGTCGATCCTGCAAGGCACGAGGACGCCGTTGCGGTCGGCACCAAGATGGCGGAGGCGTCGCGCGCCGAGGCGGGCTGCATCGCCTACGGCTTCTGGTGCGACCCCCACGAACCAGCCATCTTTCGGGTCTTCGAGGAGTGGGCGTCCGCCGAGGCGCTCGACTCCCACTTCGCCGAGCCCCACATGGCTGACTTCCTCGCCGCACTGCCGGCCCTTGGCGTGGCAAACAGCGAGATCTCGCGTTACGAGGTCACGGGCAAGTCCAAGCTCATGTGACAGCTTCCACCGGCAGGGGCACAGAACGGGACGCCGACCGCCGCGGGCCGAGCCAGAGCCGACCCTTCGATCACCTGGGTCCCGATAGCGTGGCGTGGCGTGGCGTCGTGGGCCCGGCTGTGGTTCGGAGTGACAGCAACGGTGGTCGCGGTGGCCATGGTGATCCAGGTGCGCGCCGTCGCCCAGCTCGACGTCGGCTTCTTCGACACCGACACCGAGCGCATCGCCAACATCTTCTGCTTCTTCACCATCTGGTCGAACCTGCTCGTCGGCGCGACGTGCGGCTTGCTCGCCGTCCGGTTGCACCGACCGTCCTTGGCGTTTCGGGCCTCCTACTTGACCGCAGTCCTCATGATCGTCGTGACCTTCGTGGTCGTAATCGTCGCCCTCGACCCGATCACGCAGTACGAGGGAAAGGCCGCAGCTGCTGACTTCCTGACCCACAAGCTCGTCCCCGTGATGGCGGTCGTGGGCTGGCTGCTGTTCGGTCCCCGAGCGATGGTGTCGCCGCCCGTGGTTCGGTCGGCTGTTGCAATCCCGGGCGTGTGGCTCGCGTTCACGTTGTCCAGGGGTCCGTTGGCGAGCGACTACTACCCGTATCCGTTTGTCGACGTCGCCGACCTCGGCTACGCGCGGGTGCTGGTCAACGTCGTTCTCGTCGCCGCCTTGTTTCTCGGGCTCGCCGTGGGGGCCGCGTTCCTTGATGCGCGGCTTCCCGCCAGAGTCCCCATGCAGACGGACTGAATGAGGTTGGCTCAGCTTCACCCGACCCGTGACAAGCGCGTCCCCTCGAGCCGCCAGACATCGCTGTGCGTGATCCCCAGGGTCGGCAGCGCATCGCTGAACGTGATCGAGTGCGGCATCGTCATGTGCGCGGCGATCGCCTCCTCGGACTCCCACTCCTCGTAGACACGAAAGCGGTTGGGCACGGCCGGGTCGACCCAGAAGCCGTAGGCGAGGCAGCCCCGATCGGTGACCGCCCCCGCGGTCATGGCGGCGAAGCACGAGTGGGCATGGGCGAGGCCACCCGGCGCCACCTCGATCGTGCCGGTGATGATGATCACGCGATTGCCTCTCGGAGCTGGGGGAGGACGCGGCGCCCGAGGAGCTCGAGCCCGCGGTCGGGCGTGAGGCCATGGGGGGTGCCGAACTCCACCCGGGCGGCGCCGGCGTCGTAGAGGGCGGCGGCGCGTCGGGCGACCTCGTCGGGATCGCCGGCCAGGCTGAACCGGTCGAGGACCTCGTCGGGGACCAACGACCCCGCCCCCTCGGCGTCGCCGGCCTGCAGCCGTGACCGGAGGGCTTCGAGCAGACCGGGGGGCGGCTCGAAGGTCGGGTCGAGCGGCGCCACGACATCGAGGTAGTGGGCGACCTGTTGGCGGGCCAGGTGGCGGGCGGCGATCCGGTCGTCGTCCACGACGGTGACCGCGCCGGCGACGACGCCGACCGGCGCCGCGCCGAGCCAACCTCGATAGAGATGCACCATGTCGGCGTTGGCTGTGCCGCCGATCTTGCACTCTTGTGCGTACGAGGCGGCCCGCTGCGCGCCGGCCGGCCCCCACGTGCCGACCAGGACGTGCACGTCCGTCCGAGGGCGGGTCCCGGCGAGACGCGCACCCGGTAGGAGGTGGTAGATGTCGCCGTCGTAGCCGGAGTCGTCGCCGGCGAGCAGGAGGCGCACGATGTCGACGGCTTCTGCGACCGCCTGGATCGGTCGGGACGGGTTGAGCCCGACGCGGTCGAGCCAGGCACCTCGAGCGATCCCGAAGTAGGCACGGTGGCCTGACATGGCATCGATCTCGGCGTGCTGGCTGGCCAGCTCGAAGGGGTGGGTGGTGAACGGGTTCATGCAGGCCACGCCCAGCCGGACGTGCTGGGTGTGCTCGGCGAGGATCGCGAGCACGGCGACCGGGGGTTGGTACCCGAGGTCGCCGTAGACGGAGATCCCGTCGAAGCCGAGCTGTTCGCACAACGCAGCCAGGCGCGCGTAGTCGGCGGAGGTCTTGTCAGCCTGCAACGCCACCGACACCGCTTGGCGGGGCCAGAACGCATCTGCACCCATCAGGCGAGCTCGGAGCGCTCGATGCGTGTCGTCCCGGTGCGTTCGATGCGCATGATCAGCCGTTCGTGGGGGTCGGGGCACGCCACCTCGAGCCCTGGCTCCAACCAGTCGCCGTCCGCGACGGGCCGTTGGATCGGAGCGAGGAGCGGCATGACCGCTGCCAGCGCGTAGATGCAGAAGTGGCCGTCGGGCGGGAGGCGTAGCTGGCTGCTCCGGGTCACGGTGAACGAATCACCTGGGCGCAACCCACACACGGGTCGGCCCTCGACCCGATCGACCACGACCCGCAGGTCGTACAGCTCCGTGACGGGTTCGTCGTCCACTGAGCGCCGAGCATACGGACTCGACATCCGGCCACGTGGCGGTGGGATCCGGTCGCAGCGACCGTCTGGCCGCGGCTGTGTTGGAATCGTGAGGAGTTCCCGTGGATCACGTCAGTGCGCGAGCCGGGTAGATCGTTAGGGAGGGGCATGGGCCGCCACGACGACTTCGACACCTTCTACGGCTCCTCCAAGGATGCCTGCTTCCGGGCGCTCATGGTGTCGGTGCGCGACGCCGCGGAGGCGGAGGAGCTCCTCGCTGAGGCGTTGCCAGGGCGCTGAAGCACTGGCGCAAGGTGCGCAACCATCCGGCGCCTCAGGCGTGGGTCGTGCGCACGGCGATCAACCTGCGGCGTGATGCGCTCCGTCGACGGGCGAGAACGGCACGGCACGACGTCACCCACGAGGCGATGAGCGTCAACACCGAGCTCCCGTTCGACTCGTTGCTCCTCAACGCCCTCGCTGCGCTGCCCGATCGCCAGCGAGAGTGCGTGGCCCTGCGGGTGCTGCTCGACCTGTCTACCGAGCAGACCGCCGAGGTGCTGGGCATCGCGCCCGGGACTGTGACCACGCATCTGCATCGGGGGCTTGCGACGCTTCGTCGCGATCTCGCCGTGCCGCATGCCTGTTGCACACCAGATCCGAAGGGGATGACCGTTCATGACTGACCTGCTTGGCTACGAGGACCTCGTGGACCAGATCCGAGGAGAGTGCGCGGCATTCGAGTTCCCGGCCCGCCGCCCGTCCACCCCGCCCTCGGCGCGGCCCGCAGATCGCCGTGGCCCTACCGGTGATGGTGGCGCTGGCAACCGGATTGTTCCTGATCGTCGGGGGAGGGGTTGATACACCCGTGCACCGTGCCGACGCGGCCTGGTCGGCGGTTCCCACGGCAATCGACGGAGCCGAGCGTCAGGCGATCGAGGATGCCTGCGCCACGGCGATCTCGGACGAGTACCGGTCGTCGAAGCCGCTGGGCGACCCGGCCGATTCGTTCGAGGACACGGGGCAGCTCACCACGCGGGCCGTCGATGTCCGTGGTGGGGCCGCACTGGCGATGCTGACCTCGGAGCAGTCCGATGGGCCGGTGGTGTGGGGGTGCTTCCTGCACCGCGAGGGGGACCTCTGGATCGTGCAGGGCATGGAAGCGGGCCCGCTCGGGGACTCCCCGACGGGCGTGGGGGCCTGGATCTTGATGGGGGACCTGACGCTCGGGAGCGAGTTCGCTTCGGGCATCGGCATCGTCGATGCGAACGTGACGCGCCTCGTGGTCCAGACCCCTGATTTCGGGGTAGAGGCCACCGTCGAGGACGGGTACTTCACGCTCTTCCTGCCCATGGACCTGGTCACCGAGAGCCGCGACGCGACGGCCTACGACTCGGTCGGCAACGTGGTCTGGGAAGGCCAGCTCTGGGGTGGCGCGCCAGACCAGGTCGAGAAGCAGGGGGCTGATCGGGGCTCGCCCTCGCCATGTCGGAGGTGTCGCGGCGAGCAGTAGGGTCGCCACCTGTGCCCCGCTGATCGGGCCGGGTCGTCCCGTGCTACCAGAAGGAAAGGCCCCCGCATGCCGACCGTCGTCCCCTCGCCTCGATCCCTCCCCGACGAGCTCGCGAACTACGCCGCCCGAGTGGGCGAGCCGATCCGGTCGCTCGGCGGCGCCTTCATGCTCGACCCCGCCACGATCGCCGCCGGCCAGGGGCTCGGGTTGGACTTTCCCATCTCGTACGGGCTCGGCCGCGGGGGCGTGCTGGGCGACGTGCACGCGGATGTGGTCATCGCCGCCTTTGTTTTCTTCGAGCCGTCCGTCGTCCAGGGCATCTGGGAGGCCGGTCGGTTGGTGGTGGCGCCGGCGGCCGCGGCGGAGGGCTTCGCGGAGTCGTGCCGGGTGTGGGGCCGCACGAACCTCTCCTCCGTCGAGGGACTCGACGAGCTGTGCGGGCTCGCCGAGCGAGTGGTCACCGCGGCGTCGGTGCCTGGGCTGCCGTTGTTCGCGGCGTGGCGGGCGGTCCCGCTGCCAGGCGACCTGCCGGCTCGGGCGGCGCAGCTCTGCCACGTCCTGCGGGAGCATCGAGGCGGCTGTCACGCCATCGGGGTGCTGGCCTCCGGGTTGCACCCGTTGGAGGCCCTCGTTGTGAACGGAGGGTCGGCCACCGCCTCACTGTTCGGCTGGCCCGAGCCGCACCCCGACCCGGCCGGGCTGGTGGCGGCTGCCGCGGACGCCGAAGCGATCACCGATCGACTCGCGGGCTGCGCCTACACGAACCTCACGACGCCCGAGCGCGAACGGCTGGCTCAGCTCCTCGAGAAGGCTGCGGCAGCGGCCGGGCTCGATGCGCCCAGCACGCGGATCGAAGACGCCCGCCGCGCCGCGGACGGCGAGGGGTGAGCGAATCAACGTCCGGGGCGGGGCTGGTCGGGCCGAGCTGAGCTCGTCGGCATCACCCCATGTCCGTCTCCGACATCACTCCGCTACGGGTCGTCCAGTGGACGACGGGCATCGTGGGCAAGAGCGCGCTGCGTGCGATCCTGGACGACCCGCGGCTCGAGCTCGTCGGGGTGTTTGCCCACAGCCCGTCGAAGGTCGGACTCGATGCCGGCGAGATCGCCGGGCGAGCGGCGACGGGGGTGCTGGCCACCGACGACGCCAACGCGCTGCTCGCGTTGGCTCCGGACTGCATCGTCTACATGCCGCAATGGCCCGACATCGCCATACTCGAGCGGCTCCTCGAGGCTGGGACCAACGTCGTCACCACCGCGCGGCTGCTCACCGGCGCTCACTACCCCAACGGAGCGGGGGCCCGCCTCGCCAGCGCGGCCGAGCGCGGCGGCGCGTCGTTGCACGGCACTGGCATGAACCCGATGTTCGTCCCCACCGTCGCGCTGGCGGCCACCGCCATGTGTCGCCGGGTGCACCGGATCGAGATCATCGAATCGGTCGACTGCGCCATGTACGGCGCCGCCGGCACCTGGGAGGCCTACGGGTTCGGCACCCCGCTCGAACCCGAACGACTGAAGGCCGAGCTGTGGGCCGCGGAGCCGGACTACCGCGAGGTGCTCGAGGTGATGGCCGCCGCGGTCGGCGTGCGCCTCGACGGGCTCGACCTCCAGGCCGACTACGCCACGGCCACGGAGGACCGCGACCTCGGCTTCATGCAGATCGCCAAGGGCACCGTCTCCGCCCTCGATGCACGCTGGATCGGCTCGGTGGCCGGCGAGCCCTTCGTCGAGCTCCGCACCACCTGGAAGCTCGGCGGTATCTACGGCTTCACCGACACACCGGACTGGCCACTGTTCTACGGCTACAAGATCAACATCGACGGCGATCCAAAGGTTCGCCTGAAGCTCACCTTCATGCCCGAAGACCTCGACGACATCGACATCGGTGTCACCACCGGCCCCCCCCCGTGAACGCCATCCCGTCCGTGTGCGCCGCCCGTCCTGGAGTGGTCACGGTCGCCGATCTCACCCTCGTCACCGGCCGGGGCACACCCACAGGAGGCTGACCTCCGCCCGGACGTGCAGCGGGACGCGGCGACTACCGTCGCCCCATGACGATCGAACGCATCAACCCACCCGGACTGCCGGCGACGGTCGGCTACTCGCACGTCGTGGCGACATCGCGCACGCGGACCATCTACATCGCCGGGCAGGTCGGCGTCGATGAAGCGGGCGTCGTCGTGGGCGCCGACCACCGCTCGCAGGCCGAGAGGGCCATGCGCAACCTGTTGGTCGCGTTGGGCGCCGTCGGCGCGACCATCGACGACGTCGTGAAGCTGAACTTCCTCGTGGTCGGTGTCGGACCGGAGGCGATGGCGGCGGTCTTCGAGGCCGCGTTCGCCGTGTTCGGGGACAACCTCCCAGCGCCCGCCGCGACGTTGTACGGCGTGATGGGCCTCGCCGAGCCCGACCAGCTCTTCGAGCTCGACGCTGTCGCCATGCTGTAGATAGATAGGGTCGCTCCGGGCTGGTACACGCTCGTACCGCGCCGGTCCCTTCACAGCGTCAGGCCGAATCAATGCCCAGAAGATCCGTGCCGAACAAGGATTCCAACCGCTTCAGGCGGCGCGCGTGACGTCCCTGGAGCGCGACGGTGCCGTCTTCGTCCTTGACCTTGGCGACGGAGACAACCGATTCAACGAGGGGACGATCGTCGCGCTGAACGCTCACCTCGAGGAGGTCGAGGCGGCTGGCTCTCCCGCAGCACTCGTGACGACGGCCACAGGAAAGGTCTGGTCCAACGGCCTCGATCTCGATTTTCTCGCCGCGAGCGACGAGGGCACCAGTGCTTCCTTCTTCAGCGCCCCTCCAGGCGCTGTTCGCACGATTGCTCGAGCTTCCCGTCCCGACGGTCGCCGCCATCCAAGGCCATTGCTTCGCGGCCGGGGCCATCTTCGCGCTCGCCCACGACGTGCGCTTCATGAGGGAGGACCGCGGCTAGTTCTGTCTGCCCGAGGTCGACCTCGGCATGTCCGTAAGCAACGGCATCGCGGATCTCCTTACGGCGAAGCTGCCTCAGCCCACCCTGCATCGGATGGTGCTCCTCGGCGAACGGCTCGGTGGCCCGGCGGCCATGGCCGCCGGGGCTGTCGATGGGGTCTGTGACGAAGCATCGGTCCGGCGGCTGGCTATCGAACGAGCGGCCGAGCTCGCCGCGAAGGCCTCTCCGGCTGTGCGGGCGTTGCGCCGCTCGCTCTATCGCCACGCGATCGCATCGCTGCGTCCGCCCACCGAGCCGTGACCAGCGCACGTCCGGTCCACCGATGACCGGCTCCACCTCCTTGCGATACCGAATCGATGAGCGCGAGCAGCGCTTGTTCGACGTCGGTGCAGACTTGGTGGGAGAGTTCGGCCGGACATATTGGCGCGACCACATCCGCAGGCGCGAGTTCCCAGCCGAGCTGTGGGCTGCCATCGGCGAACGTGGTCATCTCGCGACGCTCGTCGCGGAGGAGCGTGGTGGCACGGGTGGCGGCCTGTGCGACCTCGCGCTGCTCACCGAGGGCGTCGCCGCCGCTGGCTTCCCGATGCTCACGATGATCACCGGGCCCGGGCTTGCCATCCCCGCGATCGCGGCCCAAGGGTCCGAGACGCTGCGCCGCGAGGTCCTGCCGTCGTTGCTGGCCGGCTCGGCGCTCGTCGCGTTTGCCATCACCGAGGCGGTAGCGGGGTCGAACATCCTCAACGTCGCCACCACCGCGGAGATCAGCGGTGGCGAGGTAGTCATCACAGGCGAGAAGCTCTACACGTCGATCGCAGATGTCGCCGACCACATCATGGTCGTCGCGCGAACACATGATCCGGGTCGAGACCGGCTTGGGTACACGCTGGTCGTCGTGCCCCGAGGGCTCCCTGGGCTCTGGGTGGAGAACGTCGATACGACGATCGCAGCCGCCGAGCGTCAGTCCCGCGTCACGCTCGACCGCGTCACGCTCCCCGTGGACGCCATCGTCGGCGAACCCGCCGCGGCCCTCAGAGTGCTGGCTCCAGCACTGTCGGCCGAGCGGGTGCTGTCGGGAGCCTTGAGCTGCGGCATCGGCCAGTACTGCTTGGGGGTCGCCCGCACCCACGCGCTCGGCCGCCACCTGTTCAACGGCCCGATCGCGGCCCTCCAAGGCGTACAGCATCCACTCGCCGAAGCGCATACGACGCTGGCGGGAGCACGGCACCTCGTGCGCGCCGCAGCCTTGGCCGACGACGACGGTGATGCCGACGCGTTCGGCCTCGCGAACATGGCATGTCTGGCCGCCGGTACCGCTGGCTGGGGGGCAGCCGACGCCGCGCTGCAGTGCACCGGCGGGCTTGGCTACACATCCGACGGTGAGCTGCACGACATGGCAGGGCTCGCTCGCCTCCTGCGGTCAGCTCCCGTGAACGCCCAGTCGGCGCTCAGCGCGATCGGCGAAGTCGTGCTCGGGATGCCCCGCTCCTACTGACGAGCCGATCCGGTGTGCGGCCTGGGGACACCCTCATCGATCTCCCACACGTGGCACGCTCCCGCCATGGAGATCCAGCGCATCGGCACCTTCACCCTCGGCTGGGGCGAGAGGCTCGTATGGGACGAACGACGACAGCGGCTGTACTTCGTGGACTGCGGAGCGCTGACCCTGCACTGGCTCGAGGATGGCAACGGAGACCTGTCGACGGTCGCGGCACCGTCGATGCCTACGGGCATCGTGCCCACCGAAGACGGCCGGCTCGTCGTCGTGCTCGCCGATGGGCTGCACCTGTTCGATCCCGATTCGCGCTCCTGGGAGATGCTCGCGCCGTACCCGGATGCCGTCGGCGGGCGCTGCAACGACATGTGCGCGGATCCCGTCGGAAACCTCATCACCGGTCGGCTCAACCTGCTGCCCGGCGAGGGCTCGGCGTGGTGGTACTCCCACGCCGACGGGTGGCGCCTGCTCGATCCCGACATCGTCAACACCAACGGGCCTCAGGCCGCGGTCCTCGGCGGAGCCATGACCCTGATCGTGGGCGACACCGCGGCTCACTACTACAGGTACGCCTACGACCCTACGACCGGTGCCGTCGGCGACCGGGAGGTCTTCGGTGACGTCACCGAGCTCGATGGCCACCCCGACGGATCCACGCTCGACGAATCGGGCGGCCTGTGGTGCGCGCTGTACGGGGGCGCGCAGCTCGCGCGCTTCACCACTGACGGGCTGGATCAGACACTCGCCGTCCCGACTTCGAACCCGACCGACCTCACCTTCGGTGGCCCTCGTCTCGACCGCCTCTACGTCGTCTCCACCACCGGCGACGAAGAACTCGACGGAACCTTGCTCAGGATCGACTGTCTCGACCACGTCGGTCGCCCGGAACCCAGGTTCCGAGTGGCCTGACTGCGCCCCAGGCGAATCCCAGGTCGCGGGGGCGTAGGGTGACGAGTTGGATCGAGTCCCACTGCGGGAGCCGAGGTCGATGCCCGTCGCCATCGCTCCTACTGGAGTGCGGTCGGGGACCTCGGCCCAGGTGGCGACGCGCTCGCCGGGGGCGCTGCGTGGACGTGGCGGTTGGGTCAGAACTTGCCACTGTTGACCGATTCCTTGGCGCTCGGGATCGGTTCCATGTTGTCCCAGTGCTCCACGATGCGACCGTCGGCGAGACGCCAGATGTCGAACACGGCTGTCGGCTGGCCGGCCAGCTCCATCTCGCTGAGCGTGGCGACGAAGTTCCCCTGCCCGACCAGCTTGTGCACCTGGCGGTACTCCATGGCCTCGCCGCGGGCGTGCAGCCCGGCGAGGAACGCACCGAAGCCCTCGAGACCGTCGGCCACCAGGGGGTTGTGCTGGTCGTACTGGGTCGTGGAGATGTAGTCGGTGAGCGCTCGATCCTCCCCGGCGATGAGCACATCCTCCAGGAGGCTGCGGACCAGCTCCTTGTTGGCGTCCGTGCGATCGAGGTCGGTCACCTCGGTGGAGCCGTCGATCTGGGAGCGACCCGACACCGTGTCGTCCACGACGGCAGAGATGACGTCCCAGTGCTCGATCAGCTTGTCGTCCGCGTCGGTGTCGAAGAGATCGGTCGTGACCCAGCGGGCCGCCCCGTCGTTGAGCGACTGGAAGGCGTGGACGAACACATAGCCGCCGTCCTCGAAGGTGCGCACAAGGTCGATCTCGCGCTTCGGGTTCCGGTCGATGAAGCCCTCGAAGAACTCGATGAAGCCCTCGCGGCCATCGCGCACCCCCGTGCTGTGCTGCGTGTAGCGGGCACCGGTGGTGGCCTCGACCGTCTCCCGAAAGCGGCCATCGCGGATGCCTTCGAGGTAGAGACGACGGGCCGACTCGATCTTGTTGCTCACGGTGGGTCCCTTCACAGTTCGTAGACTGATGCAGATGCTCCAAGATAGTACGCAAAGCAGAGTATCTGGAGCGCAGGACGAGGGACAATGAGCGACCGAGCTCGGGCGGTGCAGGTGGCGGCGGTCGCCGATCGGCTGATCGGGGTCATGCGACTGCTCCGCGCCACCTCGAGCCGCGCAGAGGTGGCGGGGCTCAGCAACGCCCGCTACGAGCTGCTCCACGCACTCGTCCACGGCGGCCCGATGCGGATGGGCGCGGTGGCTCGGGACGTGGGGATCTCACCTCGAACCGTCACGCCGATGGTCGACGCCCTGGAAGCCGAGGGCCTGCTCCGCAGGGACGCCGACCCCACCGATCGTCGGGCGTACCTTCTGACCTTGACCAAGGCGGGCCAGGCGCTGATGCGGCGGGCGCACTTCGAGCGGATCGCCGCCGCCAGCGGCATCTTCGCCTCGCTGAGCGCCGCCGAGCGCACGGCGCTGGCAGCTCTCCTCGACAAGGTCCTGGCCGAGGGCTCCCGCGACCACCCGCCCTGAGGGGCTGCCAGAACCGTCGAGTGTGGTGGCTGAGCGGCTGGCGCTGGAAGGTCAGGTGTCGAGACCGACGAGCTTCTCGGACAGCGCCCACAGCGCGGCGGCACGGTCAGGGTCGGTGGCGTAGCTGCGGTGGCCGCTCTCCGCTCCGGGATCGTCGTCGGCCTCGCCGAGCCTGCAGTCGTAGAGGTCTCGGCCCCCGACCCCCTCGAGCGTGGGGCTCGTGGCCGCCCATACGGTTGTGGCGGCGCCTGCCTCGACAGACTTCCAAGGGTGAGATCGAACCGATCATCGACTCGACGTTCCCATTCGACCAGGCTGGCGACGCCCACCACCACGTCCAGCAGGCCCGCAACGTCGGCAAGGTTCTGCTCGTTCCAGACGTCTGACTCAGGCTGCTTGTAATCGTCGGGACCAACGACCTACCGAGGCGCCGGGCCATGGAGCGACTCGTCGATCTCGCCACGAAGCCAACTCCGGTTTCGGGCGCCGCTGCACTCCGACAGACTGGCAGCGATGAGCAACGTGCCCGAAACTCGGTATGCGAAGGGAACCGATGGGCTCGTCGCGTACCAAGTCCTCGGGGATGGCCCGATGGATCTCCTCTATCTGAGCGGGGCGAGTAGCCAGGTCGACCTACGGTGGGACCTTCCTGCCAGCGCCCAGTTTCTGAAGCGGCTTGCCTCTTTCAGTCGTCTCATCCTCTTCGATCGGCGTGGCACCGGCGCCTCGGACCGCGTGGCTCTCGACGCTCTGCCGACCTGGGAGGAGTGGGCCGACGACATCACCGTGGTGCTCGATGCTGTCGTGTCGGATCGGGCCGCCATCTTCGCCGTCCTCGACGCCGGGCCGATGGGGATGCTCTTCGCCGCTACAAACCCGGATCGAACCAGGGCGCTCGTGCTGGGCAATACGGCAGCGAAGTACGTCGCAGGCGACGGTTACCTCCATGGGTTGGCCCGCGAGGAGGCTGACGCAATCGTTCAGGCCATGGAGGCAGGCTGGGGTACCGAGGAGTTCGCCGCTGCCGTGTCGCCGAGCACCGCCGACGATCAACGGTGCCTCGCGTGGTCGGCCAAGTACATGCGGGCGAGTGCAACCCCGAGGGCGGTCGCCGCTCAATACCGATCCATCTTCCAAGCGGACTTCCGGGAGACGCTCCCCCTGATCCGTGTACCGACGCTCGTGCTGAACCGGCGCAGCTTCGCCGCCAGTGCCGACGACGGCCGTTTCCTCGCCGATCACATCGCCGGGGCGACGTTCGTCGAGCTGTCCGGGGCCGACAGCGTCTTCTTCTCAGAGGATGCCGACCTGATTCTTGACATTGTCGAGGAGTTTCTCACCGGTGTACGTCCCAGCCCCGAGCCCGACCGAGTGCTCGCCACCGTGCTGTTCACGGACCTCATCGACTCGACACGCCGAGCGGCCGAGCTGGGCGACCGCGAGTGGCGCAAGCTGCTCGACCGCCATGACGAACTGGCCCGAAGCGAGATCGAACGCCACCGCGGAAGAGTGATCAAGACGACAGGCGACGGCACCATGGCAACCTTCGACGCACCCGGCCGGGCGATCCGGTGTGCGCTCGCTCTGCGAACCGGAATCCTCGCGCTCGGCCTGGAAGTTCGCGCCGGCCTGCACACCGGCGAGGTGGAGCTGCGCGGCGACGATATCGGCGGCATCAGTGTGCATACCGCCGCCAGGGTGGGAGCCATCGCCGGGCCAGGCGAGGTGCTCGTGTCGCGAACAGTCGTCGACCTCGTGGCCGGCTCTCCCTTGGTGTTCTCGGAACGAGGCGAACACGAACTCAAGGGCATGCCGGGAACCTGGAGGCTATTCGCCGTCGACACCTGATAGTGCGCATCGGCACGCCGTGGATCTTGGGTAGGAGCGAGCGCTCGTCAGTGCTGGGTCCGGCGTCAGGTGTCGAGCCCGACGAGCGTTGCTGACATAGACCAAAGCGAGGCCGCCCGTTGGGGGTCGGTGGCGTAGCTGCGGTGCCCACGCTCGGCAGCCGGATCGTCGTCGGGTTCGCCGATGCCACAGTCCTCGAGGTAGCGGCCGCCGATCCCATCGAGGGAGGTGCTGGTAGCGGCCCACACAGTCGTGGCGGCCCCGGCCTCGACGGACTTCCACCGCCGCAGCCCCCGCGGGCGCGGCGTGGCCTCGGCGTCGGTCGTGCCGTGACCCCGCAGGATGGCGATGTCCTCCTCGGTAAGATGTCGGCCGAGTTCGGTCACGATGGTCCCCGGGTGCACAGCGAACGCTCGCACTCCTCGGTTCTTGTAGCGGCGGTCGAACTCGGTCGCGAAGAGCACGTTGGCGGTCTTGGCCCGACCGTAGGCCTGCCACTTGTCGTAGGCCCCGCGCGTCCACTGCGGGTCATCGAGGTCGACGTCGGCAAGCTTGTGACCCGCGGAGGACAGCACGACGAGCCGGCTGGGAGCGCCCGCCACCACCAGCGGTGCCAGGAGCTCAACGAGCAGAAAGTGCCCCAGGTGGTTGGTGCCGAACTGCATCTCGAACCCGTCGCTCGTGTGTCCGAGCGGGCACGCCATCACCCCCGCGTTGGCGATGAGCACGTCGAGCCGGTCACGGTCAGCCAACAGGCCCTCAGCGAACCTCCGGATGCTGGTCAGGGAGCCGAGGTCCACGAGGCGAAGCTCGAGGTCGGCTTCGGGGAACGAGCCGGCCCGCACGGCGGCCAGGGCCTGTTCGCCCCTGTCCTTGTCGCGTGCCGCCATCACCACAGTCGCCCCGTGAGCGGCGAGGCTGCGGGCGGTCTCGAGTCCGAGGCCACTGGAAGCACCCGTCACGAGCATCACCTGGCCGGTGAGGTCGGTTCCGTCGAGGACCTCGTCGGTGGTGGTGTCGGGTCCGAGCTCAGTCACGAGGTGCTCCTGCGGGGACTTTGAACTGGGACCGGAGCACGGTGTCGAAGCCTCGGTCGCCCAGGATCCGCCTGGCCCGCACGAGCAGCTTGGCGTCCGAGCCGACGAGGTAGCGCGCCTTGGGTCGCTTCGAGCTGATGGCCTTGTCGATCACGGCCGCGATCCGTTCGGGGCTGGATGCCATCTTGGGCTTCGCGTAGGTCTCGGTGATCTTGCCGGCCAGCACTGCACGGAACGCTGCGTAGTCGGTGGGCTCGTCGCCTGACGGTTCTGTCGCGTTGATCGTCGCCACGGCGGTGTCGCCGAAAGCCGTGGACACGCCGCCCGGCTCCACGAGGCTCACCGCGATGCCGAAGGGCCGGACCTCGAAGCGCAGCGCGTCGCTGATGGCCTCCAGTGCGTACTTGGTGCCGTGGTAGAAGCCGCCGCCGGGGAGCGTCATGCGCCCACCCATCGACGAGATGTTTACGATCCGTCCCCAACGCTGGCCCCGCATGCCCGGCAGAGCAAGTTGGGTAAGCCGCACCAGCCCGAAGACGTTCGTCTCGAACTGGCGCCGCACCTCGTCCATAGGGGTCTCCTCGACCGGGCCCTGAAGGCCATAGCCGGCGTTGTTGACGAGCACGCTCACAGCTCCGGCCTCATCGGTGACGGTGTCGATGGCATCGCGCATCGACTGGTCGTCGGTGACGTCCAGTGGGAGCACGCGGGCGCCCGCGTCGGCCAGGTCTTTGATGGTCTCGACGCGACGGGCGCTGGCGTAGACGGTCCAACCGCCCCGGGTGAGGCGTTCGGCGGCGGCGCGGCCGATGCCGGTGCTGCACCCGGTGATCAGCACGGCCCGTGGCTTGTCTACGGAGACCATGTTCAGTCCCACCAGTCCAGGGTGTTGCGCATGGCCTGTTCGAAGCCTTCGAAGTCGGTCGTCGTGCGCACGGCCATGATCAGCTCGGCGTCGCCTCCGACCAACGTTCGCAGCGGCGCATTGGGTTCGGTCGCGACGCGCACGATCTCATCGGCGACGAGCTGCGGGTCGCCCGGCTCACCGTCGGGTGCGAGCTTGCCCAACGCGGCCTCGAAGCGGTCGGCCGCGGCCCGGTAGGGCGACGACGCGGTGAAGGCAGCCGCCTCGCTGGCGTTGTTGCCGAACTCGGTGGCGAACCCGCCCGGCTCGATCACCGCGACCCGCACGCCGAAGGGCCGCAGCTCGTAGTGCAAGGCTTCGGTGATCGCCTCGACCGCGTGTTTGCTGGCGCTGTAGAGACCGGCGAACGGGGCCGAGACGACACCGCCGATCGAGCTGATGTTGACGATCACGCCAGCGCCTCGCTCGCGCATCGCCGGCAGCACAGCGCGCACTACGCCGAGCAGCCCGAATACGTTGGTGTCGAACTGGCGGCGGACCTCACCGTCGCTGACCTCCTCGACGGGTCCTCTGATCTCCATGCCGGCGTTGTTGACCAGGATGTCGATGGTGCCGGCCTCTGCCGCTACCTCGGCCACGGCCCGCGCAACTGACGCGGGGTCTTCGACGTCGAGTTGGACGACGGCGATCTTCAGTCCCTCCGCCGCAGCGGCATCCTGCAGCGGTCCGGCCTTGTCGAGGTTGCGCATCGACGCGAACACGGTGTGGCCCTGACGGGCGAAGGTGAGCGCTGCGAGCTTGCCGAAGCCGGTGCTGCAGCCGGTGATCAACACGGTGGACATGTGGTTCTCCTGTTCAGGGGGCGAGAAGGCCCCAGATCGCCTCTTCGGTGCGGGCGGCGAGCGCGTTGTCCAAGGTGAGGTAGCCGTCGCGTTCGGCGCGCACGAGCCCGACGAACGCGCCGAACACCATGGCGAGGAGCTCGGTCGCCGGACCCTGGCGCACTGCACCGGCGGACTGCGCCCGAGCAACGAGCTGCGCTGCTGCGAGGTCGATCGGCGCGCCAACCGCCTTGCTCTCTTCGTCGAGATAGGGCGCGTGGTGATGCGTCTCGAGGAACGCAAACGCAGCTGGGTGGTCCGAGGCGAACGCGAAGAGCTGCCGCCACCAGTAGCCGAACTCTTCACGCGGTTCGAGCCCACCGGGGATCGCATCGACCAGATAGCGCCGCATCTGCGACTTGCCGTCGCGATAGATGACGTTCGCCAGCGCCTCCTTGCTGGGGAAGTACCGGTAGATCGTCCCCGCGCCTACACCGGCGCGCTCAGCGATGAGAGGCATCGGCGTCGCGCCGTAGGTGCGCTCCTCGAACAGTTCGAGAGCAGCCTCGAGGACATCGTCACGCTTTCCCATGCGGAATGAATAATCACTCCGTTCTCGGAGGATGTCAAGAGTCGATCGCGGTAGCAGGCGCCAGCCGGTGAGCGGCAACGGTGGCGGCGAGCGCGGCGTTGAGGGGTGTGGCGTGGTCGCCGATGCTCGCGGTGTAGGCGGAGTGGTCGACGACCCAGTCGTCCTCGAACTCGTAGAGGATCTCGACGATCTCTCGTAGGGCGGGCACGAATGCTCCCGCGAGCCGTAGCTGCCAACGGGGGGCGGCGCGGAGCCGGAGCTCGGAGCCGGCGATGGCGGCGGCCTCCTCGGCGAAGGCCCTGGTGGAGGTTGTTGGGGCGTTGGGGATGTGCCAGGCCCGGCCCCATGTTTTGGGTGCCTCGGAGAGCCGGACCATTGCTTCGCCGAAGTCGGGGACGTAGGTGTAGGTGTGGGGACGGTCGGGGTCGCCGACCACGCTCACGGCCTTCCCCCGCGTGAGCGGGTCGAAGAAGCGACGACCAACGGCCGATGCGTCCACCCCGGGCCCGAAGAAGTCCGAGGCGCGGGCGGCGACGATGCGGAGTCGCCCGGCACGGTGGGCGGTGTCGAGTTCCTGCCACATCTGGGCGCGCACCGCGCCCTTGCGGGTCGTGGCAGTGAGTGGGAGGTCCTCGGTGACCGGGCCGCTCACCGGTCCGTAGCCGTAGAGGTTCTCGGCCACAACGAGGAGCGCACCGGCAGAGGCGGCGGCGTCGACCACTTGGGCTTGCAGAGTCGGGAACTGCTCGGGCCAGCGGTGGTACGGCGGTTGCGCGCATTGGAAGACAACGTGTGAACCGGCGACCGCCGCGGCGGCCTGGGTTGGGTCGGTGAAGTCGGCGGAGCGGCTGATCGCACCTGGCACTCGAGTGCCCCGACGGGTGACGACCACCGGCTCGATGTCCCTGGCGACGAGGGCGGCGGCGACGGCATGGCCGACGGGGCCGGCTCCGAGGATGACATGGGTGGTGGGCATGGGTGGCTCCTATGGTCGGGTGGTCGGATCACGACCGCGGACGATCGGCGAGGACCAGGGTGAGGACGGGTGCGCCGAGCACGGAGCTAGCGAGCGCGCCGGTGATGCCGAACACGGCGTACTGGCGGTCGACGTCGACGCCGGCCGAGGCGGTGACGAACCAGCCCAGGGCCCACAGCAGTGGGACCGTCATGGCCCAGATGGCGGCCCGCCAGCGTGTTGCGCCGCCCGCGGTGTACAGGACAGCGGCCTGGGCAGGCCCGAGGACGGCCCCGGTGATGGATCCCATGGCGAGCAGGTCGGCGGTGCCGGTGCGGTAGCCGACCGCAGCGGCACCGAACCCGAGCCCGGCGGCCATGGCGATCGACGTCCCGCCGATCCACCTGTAACGCAGGCGGCCACCCCCACGCACGAAGGGACGCAAGGCGACCCACTGCCCGACGCCGATGGAGGCTCCGGCGAGTGCACCACCGGCCACGGCCGATCGGGGGTCGTCCACCGAACCGGCGATGGTGATCGCGAGGAGGCCCCCGGCGGGGTACGCCACGGCGCTAAGCACCCACCGGGCGGGGAGCGGCCATGCGCGGTGGGCTGCCGGGCGAGAGAGCTGGGTGCGCATGAATGACTCCGATGCCGTCACGATCCGAACACTGTTCGACTTCACAATGACCGAACGATGTTCGGATTGCAAGCGTCATTCGTATAGCGTTGGTCACAATGTCAGCCACCAGCGAGGCACAGGAGGGTCGACGCGCCCGCCAGCGCCGGTTGCTCCTGGCCGAGATCGAGGCCGAGGCCCGGCGACTGCTGGACGAAGGTGGGGCCGTCAACGTGTCGATGCGGGCCATCGCCCGAGGGGTGGGCTTGGGCCCGGCGTCGCTCTACACCTACTTCGAGAGCCTCGACGATGTGTTCACGATGCTGCTTCTCTCCAGCTACGGGCGCCTCGCGGAGGCCACCGCCGCCGCCGTCGGCGCCTTCGCGCAGGAGCCACCCACCAACCGTGCCCTCGCCGGCATCCTGGCCTACCGCCGCTGGGCCCTCGCGCACCGCAACGAGTTCAACCTGATCTTCAGCGACCAGCTCCCTGGCTACGCCGCCCCACCCGGTGGGCCCACGGTCGCCGCCCAGATCGAGGTCTTCCAGCCGATCATCGACGCCCTCGCCGACCTCACTGGGACCGACCCAACGCTGACCCAGACCGAAACCACTGTTCTTGTCTGGACCGCCTTCCACGGTGCGGTCGCCCTCGAAGTGAACCACCACCTCGACTGGCTCGACGACACCGCCGCGCTCTACGAGAAGGTCGTCCGAAACGCGCTGGCCAGCGTCGGCCTTCCTACACCGGACCCGACGGTCCGCAAGCGATTCGACCGCCGGGCCGCCCGCTCGGAGTCCACGTCGTAGTCGCCCACCGCCCGGCGGCCGAGGTGGGCACGGCCAGTGACCCTCAGGTGCGTGGCGGTCAGGCCGTCACACCACGGACCGAGGCGATCAGGATCTCGAGACCTCGTTCGAATTCCACCCTGAAGTCGCACTGGCTGAGCGCGACACCGACCTCGGCGAGATGGGGGAACGCCCCGGGGTCGATCGCGTCGGGCACCGACAGCGAACCTGACCCCGCCCCGGTCGTCGCCGCGCACTCAGCGAGGAGGGCGCCGGTCGTGTACGCGACGAAGGCCCAGAAGTAGCCGATCGCGGCGTCGTCGCCGAGCCCTGCACCTCGCAGCGCGCCCAGGGTCGTCTCGACTGGGCCGAGCGCGTTTGGTGACGCCGGCAGCGCGGTAGCCAGCAGCGGGAACACGTTAGGGTGGGCGAGGGCGACACGTCGCCACTCATGGACGATGTGCCGCAGACGATCGTCCCATGACACATTCGCTTCGGGAGGTTGGATCTCGGCAACGACCCGCTCGGCGACGAGATCAAGCAGCGCCTGCTTCCCAGCCACGTGCTTGTAGAGCGACATCGCTTCGCACCGCAGCGCCTCCCCGACGCTGCGCATCGTCAACGCGTCGAGTCCCCGGCGATCAACGATCCGCAGCGCTGCGGTCACGATCCGCTCAGGCGACAGCGGCTGACGGCGCGGCCCGGAACGAGAAGTCACAGTTGACAGCTTACGCCGTAATCCATACGGTGACGAGAATGGCTTACGATGTAATCCAACGAAGGAGTCTCGACGAGCTGCCCTTCACCGCCGTCGGGTCTCAACCGGGCTTCGCGCCTGGCGCCATCGAACCGTTCGTGCGGGCGGCTCGCATCGCGGTGCTGGCGTACGTGCGCGCCGATGGTCGCCCCAACCAATCACCCATCTGGTACACCTACCGCGACGGCGCGTTCGTGATGTCGACGGTCACCGGCTCGCCCAAGCACCGAGCCCTGGTTCGTGACCCGCGGGTGTGTCTGACGATCCAAGACGAACGTCCGCCGTACCGCGCCATCATCGCCGACGGCAACGTCGAGCTCGCTCCCCTCGACTCGACCGACGACCCGACCAGTGGGATGGCACTGCGCTACTTCGGCCGGGCCGGCGCCGCGGCCTACGACAAGCTGACCGCCGACACGTACCACGAGCGAGGTCTGACGCTGCTCACGCTCCGACCCACGTCCCTGCGCGGCTTCGACAACTCGCGTGCACTCAGCCGGGCCGCACTGGCGTTTGTCCACGTCCGCGACCGGCTCCCGATTCCCCGGCGGTGGTTGTGATCCGCTCGGCGGTGCGGCGGCTCGCTACCGACGACACCGCGACCGCCTCGGGCGTGCTCGCCGCTGCATTCCAGGAGGACGCGATGATGGTCCACCTGCTTCCCGATCCGGCCCGCCGGCGGCGCGTGCTGCCCGTGTACTTCGCGGCCGTGCTCCGCCAGGCCAGCCGACGAGGCCAGCTCTACGTCGCCACCCACGACGACACCGTGGCCGCGGTGGCGATCGCCATGCCCGCCGGCACCTACCCGATCCCGGTCCTGCCGCAGCTGCGCGAGTGGCGTGCCATCGCCGCGACCGGGGCCCTCGGCACGCTGCGGAACTTCCGGGACCTCCCCCCGATCGACCGAGCCCGACCAGCCCAACCCTTCCACTACCTGATGTACCTCGGGACCCGACCCGACCTGCAGGCCCACGGACACGGCGCCGCGCTGGTCGAACAGGTGCTCGCCGATGCCGACGCCGTGGGTCACCCCAGCTACTTGGTGACCATGCGCCACGCCAACCTCGCCTTCTACGCCCGCTTCGGCCTCGCGGTGCGAACCGAGCTGCGCCTGGGCCGCCACGGGCCCGCCGCCTGGAGCTTGATCCGACCCTCTCCCGCACAGACGACGCAATGAGACGCCGATTCGCGGCCCGCCCCCCACACCGGTGGCAGGCCGCGAAGGGACGCCCAACATCGGGCCACAGCGACGCCGGGCGGACGTACCTTTGCTCGGGGCGCCCGCGGCGCAGAACTCTTCAACGACGTCGACGAGCGCGATGGTGATGCGCAAGGTCACCCCCGGTAGGACGCGAGGGCATGTTCCGGACAGTTCGTGACCGCCTGCCGGGCCTGATCGTTCAACGGGGCGGGAATCGGTTCGTCGGCGAACCGCAGCACGCAGTGCCCTTGATCATCCGCGTCGAAGACGTCGGGAGCGATGGCGTAGCAGCGTCCGTGGCCGACGCATGAGTCGACGTCCAGGCGCACCTTCACGAGAAGACCAGCGGGAGTGACTTGATCTCGCGGATGCCAGGCGAATACTCCAGGTCCGCGCCGTTGGCCAATCGGTAGTCGGGGATGCGTCGATGCAGTTCCTCGAGCGCGACTCGGAGCTCGAGTCGCGCAAGGTGCGAACCCAGGCAACGGTGGGGCCCGCCGCCGAAGGCCAGGTGGCGGTTCGATTCGCGATGGAGGTTGAGGAGGTCGGCGTCGTCACCGAACTCGGTCGGGTCGGTGTCCGCGGACCCGAGCATCACCAGGACGTGATCGCCGGGTTCCATCTTGATGCCGTGCATCTCGTGCGGTTGCACGACGACGCGTAGCACTTGCATGACCGGTGTCTGCGTGCGTAGTAGTTCCTCGACGGCGTCGGGGATGAGCGACGGGGCTTCGACGAGTGCTTGGCGATGTTCCGGGTTCCGAGAGAGGTAGGCGATCGAGCAGTCGAGGGTCGCAGTCACCGTGTCGAGCCCGCCGAGGATGAACAGGAAGCAGAGATCGAGCATCTCGTTTCGGCTCATGGTGCGGCCGCCGACCTCGGTGCGCATGAACCGGCTGATGACGTCGTCCATGTGCCCGTCGGCGCGCTCGTCGATCGCGCGCCCGAAGAACTCGTAGATCTCGGCGCCGGTCTGCCTGCGGATGGACGCGGCCTCGGCCACGTCCATGGTGTCGGGCCGGATGATGTTGTCCTTCCAGGTGAGGAAGCGGGGCAGCTCCTCCAATGGCAACCCGGTCAACGAGAGGAAGATCATGCAAGGCAGCGGCACCGAGAAGTCGGTGTGGAAGTCGCACTCGCCCCGTTCGATGAAGCGGTCGATCACCTCGTTGACGAGCACCCGGGCGTCGCGCTCCAGCTGCGTAAGCTCCTTGGCGGCGAGGTGGGGATCCATCACCCGCCGGTAGTGAGCGTGCTCCGGCGGATCGATCTGCAAAGGGATCAACGGTCGGTCCTGGCCGACGTCCACCGCCACCAGATCCGACGAGAAGATCTCTGGATGACGGAGCGAGAACCGCACGTCCTCGTACCGGCTGATGATGTGGACGCCGCTCTCCATGCCGTCGATGAGTGCAACCGGGCACTCGTCGCGCAAGCGGCGATAGAACGGCTGGGGATCGCCGGCCACCGTTGCGTTGTAGAAGTCGGCGGATCGCCGGTCGGGATGGACGTGGTCAACGGGGTCGGTCACGGGTTCCCCTCCCCGCTCGGAGCTGGGTGATCGCGAAGGTCACGGCCGCAACCCTCCTGAACAGAAACTCCACACGTAAGCAGCGGTTTCCGAAACCTGACGTTCGGGTCGGCCGTCGAGTAGTAGTTCATGGATGTAGAGCAACACCATGTTGAGGATGCTCTGCGCGTCGCGAGCCGCATCGCCGGCGCGGAGGTCGCCTTCTGCCATCGCCAGCGTGAGATCGTCGATGAGCAGTTGCACCAGCGGCTGCAACGCCAACGTGATCTCGTCGGGCCGAGACTCGGCCAATCGTCGATGCTCGCGCACGAGCACCGCTACGTAGCCCTCCTGGCCCGTAGCCATGAGCCCGAACAGACCGAGAACCCACGCCTGGACACGGTCAACGGGTTTCTGCTCGGCGCTGATCATTGCTTCGAGGACGCGGGCGCCGACCGAGCAATCCTCCTCGATGAGTGCGAGGAGCAGAGCGTCCTTGCCGTCGAAGTATCGGTAGAACGACTTCAACGACTGGCCCGAGCGGACCACGACCTGCTGGACCGTGAAGGCCGAGCTTTCGGACTCCGCCGCCAACTCCCGAGCGGTGTGCACGAACAGCGAGAGCCGCTCGACGGAGCGGGCGCGGACGTCTGTCAACGAGCGGTCGAGTGCCCTGAGCTGCCAGGAAGGGATATCGCTCTCGGTGAAGAGAATCATATTCTCCACAGCGTGACATGAGTGTCAGGTCCCGGCAAGCGGAGCCCGCATCGAACGATGGGCCGACGTCGCGCCGGCCCATGCCGAATCTGAGGTGCCGTCCGGGTGGTACGATATCGTACCAATGGCCGAGGGAACCGCTCGAGAGCTGAGGATCGACGTCGAGGTGGTGGCCCCGCTGGTGGGGGTGGCCGATCGTGCACGAGTGCTGGCTGACGCGGGGGCCGACGGGATCCTGGCCTTCGAGGATGTCCACGATCCCTTCTTCCCGCTGCTGCTCGTGGCGGTGGCGGGGGTCGGTCTCGACCTCTACCCGAGCTGTGCGGTGGCGTTCCCGCGCAGCCCGACACACCTGGCCCAGGTCGCCTGGGAGCTGCAGGCCGTGTCCGGCGGGCGGTTCGCGCTGGGTGTGGCTCCCCAAGTTCGGCCCCATGTGGAGCGCCGGTTCTCGGCAACCTGGGGACGACCGGTCGACCACATGGCCGAGTTCATCGGCGCCACCCGCGCCGTGTTCGACTGTTGGCAGCAGCGGACGCGCTTGTCGTACTCGGGCGAGTACTACGACCTGAGCCTCATGACGCCCGCGTTCGCCCCCGAGCCGCTCGAGGTCGGTCCGCCGCCGATCTGGTTGGGAGCACTGGGTCCGCGGATGACGGCGTTGGCAGGGAGGGTCGCGGACGGTCAGGTCGTGCACGGCTTCCACACCCAGCCGTACCTGCGTCACCACCTGCTCCCGACCCTGAACGACGCGCTGACCGGGGCGGGGCGGCGACGAGAGGACTTCACGGTGGCGATCAACGTGATCGTCGGAGCGGGTGTGGACGACGCAGAGCGTGGCGCCGCCCGTGAGGCGGTGCGCCGCATGCTCGGCTTCTACGGTTCCACCCCCGCCTATCGGGTCTCGCTCGAGGTCGCGGGGTGGGGGGCGGTCCAGGGCAGGCTGAACGAGCTGTCGAAGCAGGGTCGATGGCGGGACCTCGCCGGTGAGGTCACCGACGAGATGCTCGACGCCATCGCCATCGTCGGATCACCCGAAGCCGTCGCCGCCGAGCTGCGGGCCCGCTACGGCGACGTGGCGGACCGCGTCGGTGTGTACACCCCCGCCGACGCGCCGGATCGATCGGCCGAGATCGTGCGGGCCTTCCGGTCGCCATGACCCGCCCGGTCGAACCGAAGAAGACACCAGAGCTCGCCTCGTTCGAGGGGCCTCGGCTGCGTGTCGCACTGTGCCAGATCGAGACCCGGGCGTGGGACCTGACCGGGAACCTGACCCGCACGCTCGACGCCATCGACGAGGCGGCCACTCGCGGCGCGCACCTCGCAGTGACCCCCGAGTGCGTGTTGCAGGGCTACCCGCAAGGGCCCGACGTCCTCGACCGGCTCCCGACGGTCGCCGAGGACGTCGATGGGCCCTCGGTGACGGCCGTACGGAACCGCGCCCGCGACCTGAGCGTCGCGGTCGCCCTCGGGTTCGCCGAAACCAGCGTCGGCGGCGTGCTCCACAACTCCTTGCTCCTCACCGATGCGAACGGCGAGGTCCTGCAGCTCTATCGCAAGGTTCACCTCCGCAACTTCGAGTCACTCACCCACCACGGACCGTTCACGCCGGGCGACCGGTTCGCCACCAGCACCCTGGTGACGGGCGAGGTGCGCACGCGGGTCGGGGCGATGATCTGCTTCGACCGGGAGATCCCCGAGACCCTGCGCTGCCTTCGTGCCCTCGGCGCGGAGCTGGTGGTGTGTCCGCTCGCGTGCGACACCAACGACGCGTCTAACCCCCGGGACTTCGTCGACAACGAAGTCATCACCAGGGTGCGCGCCACAGAAAACGAGCTGTTCATCGTGGTGGTCAACCATGCGGGCCGCTTCAACGGGGGCAGCTGGGTCGCCGGCCCGGGAGGAGAGGTGGTCACCCAGATGGACGAGCACCCGGGCGTCGAGATCGTCGACCTCCCGGTCGGGATCATCAGCACCGGATTTCACGACGACCCGCTCGGCTGGATGGGCTGGGGGTTCCGGCGTCCCGACGTCTACGACCAGTACGTCGCGGCCCCTGCTCGGGTCCCGGGCACCAAGGAGCCGAGATGAGCAGTACCGGAACCCTGGACCTCGGGGCGCTGCACCTCCGAGCGGTCCTCGTCCGCGGTGGCGACGGGGTGCGCCGCACACCGCCCGCTGCGGACCCTGTGCCGGTCGGCGTGCTGACCGTGACCGTGACACCCCGGGTCGAGGGCACCGCGATCAACTGGCGGCTGAGCGCGGTCAACGACGGCGACGCGCCGGTGATGGTCGACGCCGTCGGGCTCGCGCTCGAGTGGACCGGCATCGACACGTCGTCGTTCCGGCTCTACCGCCAGGGCTTCCAGTCCTGGTCCTTCGCCGGCAGCGGCCCGTTCGACGACGCTGGCACCCCCGAGTTCCCGTCGGCACCCTGGCTTCGCGGGATCCATCACGTGCTCGAGACACCACCGTCGGACCGCGCCGGCTGGCACGAATCCGACGGGGTCGCCGCCGCCGGTCCGTCACCGGCCGGCCCCACCGTCGTCGCCGGGGTGCTCGAGACCGGCATCGCGTTCGGTGTCGTGTACCTCCGGCGAACCGCTGGGGGGCTCGCCATCGAGATCGAGCAGCGCATCGAGCGCAGCCTCGACCCCGGCGAACGCATCGAGCTCGAAGCGGTCCACGCAGCACTGGGAGCCGATGCCTCCGCCCTACTGAGCGACTTCGCGGCTCGGCACGGTGCTGCCGGTGGCGCCAGGGCCCGGGCACCGTTCCAGTCCGGATGGTGCAGCTGGTACCACTTCTTCCTCGACGTCGACGAGCACGTGCTCCTTCGCAACCTCGAGACGCTCCACGCCGCCCGCGAGGAGATCCCCGTCGAGGTCTTCCAGCTCGACGGCGGCTATCAGCGCGCCTACGGCGACTGGCTCGAGACCAACGAGAAGTTCCCGAGCGGACTCGAGCACCTGGCCCGCACCATCCGCGACGCCGGCTTCACCCCGGGGCTCTGGACCGCACCGTTCTGCGTCGTGCCCGAATCCCAGGTCTTCGCCAACCACCAAGACTGGCTCCTCCGGCGAGGTGACGGCCTCCTGCGCTGCCTCTACGACACGAGCTGGACCCCCGACGGGTGGATCTACGCCCTCGACCCCACCCACCCCGAGGTCGGACCGCATCTCGAGCACATCTTCGCTACCGCCGTCGGCTGGGGCTTCACATACCAGAAGCTCGACTTCCTCTACTCCGCCGCCCTGCGAGCCCATGCCCACGACCCCCGAGCCACCCGCGCCGAGCGGCTGCGCCGGGGGCTCGAAGCGATCCGCCGCGGCTGCGGGCCCGACACCTTCATCCTGGGTTGTGGCTGCCCGCTCGGTCCCGCCGTCGGGATCGTCGACGGGATGCGCATCGGCCCCGACACCGGCCCGTGGTGGGCGACCATGGGCGAAGCCGGGATCCCCGGAGTCGAAGCCACCCTCCCCGGGCTCGAACCCACCGTGCCCTCAGGCGCCAACGCGCTGCGCAACACACTCAGCCGAGCCTGGATGCATCGCCACCTCTGGCTCAACGACCCCGACTGCCTCATGGTCCGCGACACCCACACCCGACTCACCGGCACCGAAACCGCCACCCTGGCCCGGTCGATCGCGATCTCCGGCGGCATGACCATCCTCTCCGACGACATCGACGTGCTCGACCCCGACGCCCGAGCCCTCGCCCGCGACACCCTCACACTCGCTCGCGCCGTCGACGACGCCATCCGCGACGGCGCCCGGCCCCAGGTCGACCTGCTCGCCGCACCGACCCCGCCCTCCTGCAGCGTCGACACGCCTGAGGGGATCGTCCGTCTCGTCGTCAACACCGCCGACACCCCAGCCGTGGCCACCGTCGACCCCACCGCGAACCAGGCCGAACCGTTACTGGCCTCCCCGCCGACCCGGACCGCGGCCGGCGGAGCCGCCGTCGTGGACCTGCCCCCGCACGGCAGCGGGATCTACCGCCTCGACCCAGCCCCGAAAGAGGATCGATGACCGCACCCCCGATCGAGGGCCACGTCGATCGCGACTTCGAGCAGGTGCGCGAGGTGTTCGCGGCCAACTGGGCCGACCACGACGAGGTCGGCGCCAGCCTCTGCGTGTACCGCGACGGCCGCCCCGTCGTCGACCTGCACGGCGGGTGGACCGACCGCACCCACACCACGCCGTATCCCGCCGATGCGCTTCAGGTCGTGTACTCCGCATCCAAGGGCATCACCGCCATGGTCATCGCCACCCTCGTCGACCGCGGGCGCCTCGACCTCGACGAACCCATCGCCACCCGCTGGCCCGCCTTCGCCCAGGCCAACAAGTCAGCGATCACCGTGCGCGACGTCCTGTGCCACCGCGCGGGGCTCCCTGCCGTCGACCTGCCCCTCACCACCGCCGAGGTCCTCGCCGTCGAACCAGTGCTGCGCGCCCTCGAGGCCCAGGAGCCCCTCTGGCCTCCCGGCGATGGACATGGGTACCACGCCTTCACCCTGGGCTGGATCCTCGGTGAGATCGTGGCTCGCTCCACCGGTGCCCCCATCGGCGACTACGTCCGCGACGAGCTCGCAGGCCCCCTCGGGGTCGAGTTCTGGATCGGCCTCCCCGAAGCCCTCGAGCCCCGAGTGGTCCCCCTGCTGCCCCCACCGCTGCCCGCCACCGACGAAGAGCTCGCGTTCCTGCTCCGGGTCGGTGGCCCCGGCACCCTCGGCCAGCGAGCGCTGTCGATGGACGGTGCCCTGCTCGTCGCCGACCTGGACGGCACGCCCTTCAACACCCGCGCCTACCACTCGACATCCATGCCCGCCGGCAACGGCATCTCGAACGCCCGCTCCATGGCCCGCCTGTACGCCGCGTGCATCGGCAGCGTCGACGGGACCCGCCTCTTCGGGGCCGACACGATGGCCGAGTTCTCCCGTGTCCACACCGACGGACCCGATCGAGTCCTCGCCACGCACACCCGCTTCGGACTCGGCTTCGCCCACGACTGCGAGCTCTTCCACTTCGGTACGCCCACTGCGTTCGGTCACTACGGAGCCGGGGGCTCCGCCGCCTTCGCCGACCCCGACTCGGGACTCGCCTTCGCCTACGTCATGAACTACATGCGAACCTGGCTCGGCCCCGACCCACGGGTGACCGCCCTGATCGACGCCACGACCCGCTGCCTCACATGACCGCACAAACCGTTACCCGACCACACCGGAGCGACGCCGCCACGTCTCCGCACCCACCACGAGTCCGTGTGCTCGACGCCATGGCCCGGGTCGTGACCAAGGACGGCTACGAGACCGCCACGGTGGCAGCGATCGTCCGCGAAGCGGGCGTATCCCGGCGCACGTTCTACGAGCACTTCGACGACAAGCAGGACTGCTTCGTCCAAGGATGCCAGCACGGCATCGCGCTGCTGCTCGGCGACATCGACCAGACCGGGCGATCCCGGCCCGACGCACCGTGGCGAGAGGTCGTCCGCTTCAGCCTGGAGTCGCTGCTGGCCTCGCTTGCCGCGCACCCCGACTACACGTGGATCCTCACCATCGAGAGCGGTTCAGTCCGACCTGCACAGCCCGCCCGTGCCGCGCTTGTCGAGCAATGGGTCGACCTGTGGGCGTTGCTCGGCGAGGGGATCGCCGCCGAGGAACCCGGCGCGCGCCAGCTGCCCCGCAGCACCTACCGTGGGCTCGTCGGTGGCATCGAGGCGCTCGTTCGCAAGTGCCTCATCGACCGTTCCGCGAGCCAGCTGCCCGCGTTGCTCGACGCGGTCGACGGGCTTGCCCTTGCCGTGATCGAGTCAGCGCTACCGCGACGCGGAGACCAGTAGCGCAACCCACCAGCCTCCACTCCTACCCCACGGTGGAGATGGGGGCTCGACCGATGGATGGCGGGATCCGGGACGGGTCGACAGGGCTACTCGGCTGCCAGCGCGAGCCGCCAAGCGTCGGTGTCGTGGTAATTGTGGTTCGCCGTGACGAGGCCGTCGCTGACTGTCCAGACCCACGAGGCCGCCGAGTCGAGGACGCCGCCGTTCTTGGTCTTGCCGACCGCTCGTCCCTCGACGACGACGACATCACCGGCGTCGTGGAAGTGCTCGGGCACGACTGCGAACTCGTCGAAGGTCTCGAACACCACAGAGAACACGTTGCCGGCCACCTCGCCCGGCCCACGGTGGGTGCCGTGGTGAGGCAGGTAGCTCTGAGGGCTCTCGACCCACTCGACCTCAGGCGAGAGCACGGCCAGCACGGCTGGAATGTCGCCGCTCGCGAAGTTCTCGTACACGCTGCGAACGACGGCGACGTTCTCGGCTGACATGTGGTCCTCCTTCGAGCAGGCAAGTACCAATGTTGTAAAGTGACTTGCGGAGTTTGTCAAGGAGATTGCGCACATGACACGTCCGGCGTTGGAGGATCCAGGGTTGCGCGCGTGGCGCGACGAGACGCTGTACCGGTTGCTGCTGCGGGCCAGTCGAGCCGAGACGGCGTCCACGCTGCAGCGCATCCACGAGCGTGGGTACACCGATGTCTCGGTGGTCGACACGAACCTGCTGGCGAACCTCGACACCGAAGGAACGATCATCTCCGCGCTCGCCCGCCGCGCTGGTATCACCCGTCAAGCGGCGAGCCAGCAGGTCGCCGCACTCGAGAGGAGCGGCTACCTCGAGCGGCGATCCTCCGACACCGACGGGCGAGCGGCGGTCATCCACCAGACCCCACAAGGCCGAGCCCTGCTCAACGACGCGCTCGACATCGTCGAGGCCCTCGAGAACGAATACACCGAACATCTGGGTGTCGCCCGCCTTGCCACGCTCAAGGCTCTCCTGTCCGCCCTGCTCGATCACATCGACCCGATCGGCGCCCTCGGACGCGAGTGACCTGGCGATGCAGCCCGGTCCGTGCAGCGCGGCAAGTCCCATCGACGCCCAGAGGGGACCGGGGACCTCCGCGCGACCCATGCGGGCCTTGACCTTCAACACGGGTCGAACCCCTACGCTTCGGGGGTGGGAAGCTACACCATCGGCCAGGTCGCGGATCGCAGCGGGTTCAGCGCCTCGGCCCTGCGTTACTACGAGGGCATCGGCTTGCTGCCGCCGACAGCCCGCACCACCGCCGGCTACCGCGTGTACGACGACCAGACGGTCGCCCGGCTGGCCTTCATCGCCCGAGCCAAGCAGCTCGGTTGCACGCTCCAAGAGATCACCGACCTCGTGTCGATCTGGGACGGTCAGACCTGCGGGCCGGTGCAGCGACGGTTCCACGAGCTGGTCACCGCCAAGACCCGCGCCGTGCAGTCACAAATCACCGAGCTGACCGCCTTCTCGGCCCAGCTTCGCTCCGCCGCTGCCCACCTGAGCACCGAGCCGATCGATGGCCCCTGCGGCGTGGGGTGCGCCTGCGTGGCGGAGGCGCCTGCTGGTACGACGACGCCGATCGCGCTCGGCGTGAAACCGCCCGACGTACCGATCGCCTGCACCCTCGAGCCGGGTCCGGCGGCGCACCAGCTTGCCGAGTGGCACACCGTGATCGACCAGGCCACCGCCCGAATCGAACAGGCCGACGGCTCGTTGCGAATTGAGCTGGTCCGCGATGTCGACCTGGTCTTCCTGACGCAGCTCGTTGCGGCCGAGCAGCGATGCTGCGCGTTCCTGTCCTTCGTACTCACCATCGATGCCGAGGGGGTGACGCTCGAGGTGAGCGCGCCACCGGGAGCGTCGGAGCTGGTCATGTCCATGTTCGGGGTGCCGGCATGAGCCGACGCGAGCTGCTCGGAGTTGGGGCGGCCGCCTGCGTGGCCTGCTGCGTTCCGCTCATCGTCTCGGTGCTGGGTGCCGTAGCCGCCGGCGGTGTACTGGGCGGCCTGTTCCTTGGCGTTGGGGGGCTGGTGGTCGCATCAGTGGCCATCGGCGCGATCGTGCTCGTTCGGCGCGGTCGCCCATCGAGCTGTGACACCCAAGCCGAGTCGAGGGTCGAGCTGGGTCGGCGGTCGTGAGCAGTGCGGCGATGCGCCGTCTCGCTGCCGTGCTCCTGGTGGCCACGGCCGGGCTGCTCGTGATCGGCACCAACGCCGAGAGCAAGCACGGCGCGTCCACCCCGGGTGAGGAGTCGTCGAACGGCGAGTCCAGCGAGGAGGGCCACGCCGGGACAGGCGAGGAGGCCGAGTCCGGAGCCGAGGGCGAGGGAGGCCACGACGAGCGAGGCGAGGAGGAGACCATCCTCGGCATCGACGCGGAGTCGCCGGCCGCGACCGCGGTTGCGGTCGTCGTCTCGCTCGCACTGGCCGCAGGTCTGTGGTGGGACCCGCGGCGGTGGCTCGTGACAGCAGCAGTAGTCGCAGCGTTGTCATTTGCCGCGTTCGACGTCACGGAGGTCGTTCGTCAGCTCGACGAGTCGAACACCGGCATCGCGGTGCTCGCAGGAGTCATCGCTGTCGGCCACGCGGCCGCGGCGACACTGTCAGCCGCCTCCCAGCGGAAGCGTTCAACGCCCGCCGGTTGAACTGTGCCTCCTGCACGCCGGTAACCCGCCTTCTATCGCGTCACTCGATCGACTGGTACGTGGGTGTACCAAGTGAGGTCGACCGGTTACGATCGGATCGTGCTCGCTCGGGTGGAGGGACGCGGCGAGGGATCCGCCGCCCCGCCGCGCAGGACGGCGGCCGGCCACCACCTCGAGCCGCGCTGCCCCACCCTTCACCCGAGCCAGCACGCATGACCCACAGCCCGCGGCGCATCCTGACCAGGACACATGACACGTGACGAACGACAACGAGCCCACCCCGATCGGTCGCACGCTGTTCGTGCACGGCATGTACATGACTCCCGCATGCTGGACGCCATGGGTAGAACGCTTCCGCGTCGCGGGCATCGATGCCGAAGCCCTCGCGTGGCCCGGACGCGACCGTCCGATCCGCGACCTCCAGGCGGACACCGACGACCCGACGCTCGCCGCGCTGGGGCTGTCCGACGTCGTGACCTCTGTTGAGGCGGTCGTGCGAGCGGAACCCCTGCCGCCGGTGCTCATCGGCCACTCGATGGGAGGCCTGGCTGCCCAGCTCGTCATGTCCCGAGCGCCGGTGTCGGCGGTCGTCGTCGTCAGCTCGGCCGCGCCCCGAGGAGTGCTGTCGACGAAGTGGCCGTTCCTCCGGGCGAACTGGGGCCACATCACACCGTTCCGATCCAAGCGTCACCCGGTCGTCATGAGCTTCGAACGCTTCCAATACACCTTCGTCAACGGCATGCCACTCGACGAGCAGCGAGCCGCGTTCGACACCCTGGTCGTGCCCGAGTCACGACGCGTCCCAGCGGGCGCACTGACCGCCGCCGCCAAGGTCGACTTCGCAGCTCCCCACCCGCCGCTGCTGTTCGTCGCCGGCGGCAACGACCACCTCATCCCAGCATCGTTGAACCGCGCCAACGCCAAGCGCTACCGGCGCTCACCCTCCCGCACCGACGTGCAGGAGTTCAAAGGACGCAACCACTTCATTCTCGGCCAGCAAGGCTGGGAAGAGGTGGCCGACTCGATCCTTGCTTGGCTACGCGAGCCCCAGCCGGAAACCTCCGGCGGCGCATAGTCACCTCGGAAGGTGCTCCCAACGTTGGCCGCTCGCGTTGGGTCCGCTCCGTTCGGGCTGTGGTGGGCTCAGCTTGGCTGCGGCAAGTTGAAGGTGACGCGACCACCAGGGCCGGGTTCGGCCCAGATCCGTCCGCCGTGGGCTTCGACTACGCCTTTGGCGATGGCGAGTCCGAGGCCGGCGCCGCCGGTTCGTCGGTTGCGTGACGGGTCGGCGCGGGTGAAGGTGTCGAAGGCCACCGCGAGCAGCGGCTGATCGAACCCGGGTCCGTCGTCGAGGACCTGAACTGTGGCGCCGTCGCCGTTGTGCACGCATACCACGACGCTGCTGGTGGCCGGGGCGTGGCGGATGGCGTTGTCGAGCAGGTTGCGCATGACCCGTCCCAAGGCAGCGGGGCCGCCCTGCACGAGCACGCCTCCTGGTGAGTCGAGGCACAGCGTGATATCCCGGCGCCGCGCGACGGGCTCCATGGCTTCGATGGTTTCGTCGGCGAGCTCGGCTAGGTCGACCTCTTCGTGTTCGAGTGTGAGGTCGCCTGCTTCGATCCGGGCGAGGAGGAACAGGTCGTCGACGAGGCCGCGCAGGTGGTCGACATCGTGGCTCATCGATCGGAGGTAGCGCTCTGGATCGGGGGCCAGTCCGTCTTGGAGCGCCTCGATGGCCGCTTGCAACGCCGATAGGGGAGTTCGGAGGTCGTGGCCGATTGCGGCGAGGAGTGAGCGCCTAGCGTTGTCGTCGAGGCGTCGATTGTGTTCGGCCGTGGCCAGTCTTTCGATCATGGTGTCGAAGGCGGCGGCGGTTGCGCCGAGCTCGTCGCTGCGCGTGATGCCGGTGCGCACGTCGAGGTCGTCGTCGGTGACGCGCTCGGCGGTGCGACGGAGCGCGAGAAGATCTGACTTGAACGGGCGGGCAGCGCTGAGTGCGAAGAGGACCCCGAGGCTGGCGGCCACGAGGAGGACGACGCTGAGGAGGTGCAGGTCGTGCACCGAAAGGAACATGCGCCAGGACCCGACTGCCACCGCCAGGGCGACGAGCCCCACCGCGACGAGCCCGACGGCTGTGATCGTCCCGCTGAGAGTGGTCGTTCGGCGGCCGACAGACCGGAGTGCGCGATTGGCCCCGAGCGTGAGCAGCGCCATGGCGGCGAACAGGCCAAGGGGCTCGAGCCGATCGCCGCCGCTCGGTTGCATGACGAGCTCGAGCGCCGCCATGCCGGCGGCGACGATGCCTGCGGCGGCCGCCCAAGGCTTCATGGGTCGAACCGGTAGCCGACACCCCAGACGGTCACGAGGCGGCGCGGCTGGTCGGGGTCGGCCTCGATCTTCTTGCGAAGCCGGCGGATGTGGACGGTGACCGTGGAGGGGTCCTGGTAGTCCGCGGAGGAGTCCCACACCGAGGCGAGCAGCTCGCCGCGCCGGAACACCTGGCAGGGCGCGGCGGCGAGAAATTCGAGCAGGTCGAACTCCCGGGGCGTGAGCACGACCGACTTACCGGCGAGGGTGACCACTCTGGATGCGCCGTCGATCACGAGGTCGCCGTGGGTGATGCGGATATCGGTGCCAGCGGGCTGGCTGCGCCGTAGGACCATCCGCACTCTGGCCATCAGCTCACGGGGCGAGAAGGGTTTCACGACGTAGTCGTCGGCGCCGAGCTCGAGGCCGAGCACGCGGTCGGGCTCCTCGCCGCGTGCGGTGAGGACGATGACCGGGACATCCGCGGTTCGTCGCAGGTGTGCGAGCACTGAGAGCCCATCGACCTTGGGCAGCATGAGATCGAGGATGACCAGATCGGGAGGGCTCCGTTCGAGGACTTCCATCGCCGCGGCGCCGTCGGCGGCGCCGGTGACCCGGTATCCGTCGCGCTCGAGGTAGGTGGTGAGCACCTCTCGAACCATCGGCTCGTCATCGACCACTAGGACGTTGCCGCTCGGGCGGCGCAGTGATGCCGTCGGTATGGCGGGGTGGCCCACCGGATCGATCGTACCGGCGAGCGGCCCGGGAGCCCGGTCGCGGTGACTTCCCGGGCCGCCCATGTCAGTTCACTTCGACGGTGATCGTGTGATGGCCGGTCGCACCCGATGGCTCCGGCTGGGTCACCTGCGAGGTCTGTGTGCTCCCGTCGCCGTCGGTCGCGCGGACCTGGAGGCGGTGAGAGCCAGGGGTCGCGTCCCAGGTGAGGGTCCACTGCACCCACGAGTGCGCCGACAGGGCTCCGCTGAGCCGGGCGGTCTGCCACGGCCCGTCGTCCACCCGCACCTCGACGCGGTCGATCGCCCGGGTCGGTGCCCACGCCACCCCGGCGATCGGGGTGGAACCCGCCGGGATGCTCGAACGGGGTCTGGGGACGTCGATGCGTGACTGGGTCTTGATCGGCCCCTCTTTCGACCAGCCACGCTCGATCCAGTAGCCGTCGAAGGAATCCCAGGTCGTGAGCTCGATCTCGCTCAGCCACTTGGTGGCCGACACGTAGCCATAGAGCCCGGGGACGATCAGCCGCGCGGGGAACCCGTGCTTGGCCGCGAGCGGTTCGCCGTTCATCGTCACCGCCACCATCGCTGGCCGGCCATCATCGACCACGTCACGCGGGAACCCCGCGGTCCAGCCGTCGACTGCTCGCCCCACGACTTGCGTCGCCGCCGGGGCGACGCCCGCCCGGTCGAGGAGATCGCGAAGCGGCACCCCCGACCACAGTGCGTTGCCGACGAGATCGCCGCCGACTTCGTTGGACACGCATTGCAGCGTCACATACTCGCTGATCTGCTCCATCGCCAGCAGCTCGTCGAAGTCGAGCTCGATGTCTTGGTCGACCATTCCCGTGACCCGCAGCGACCAGCCATCGGGGTCGACCTGGGGCACGAGGATGCGCGTGTCGATCCGGTAGAAGTCAGCGTTAGGGGTCACGATCGGCGAGATCCCCGCTACCTGCGCGTCGAACACCGTGAGGTTGTCGGGAAGCTGTGGCGGCCTGCTGCCGAGCCGGGCGGCGATCCGTTCGCGGGCCGCATCGACGTTGCGGCTTTGTCGCAGCCATCTCCCGACTCCGCCCCCCAGCGCGCCCCACGTCGCGACCGCGGCAGTGGTCGCCAAGAAGCGGCGTCGGTCCACCGGCCTACCGCCGGCGGAGCTTGTAGGTGTCGACGCCGGCGCCGCCGATCCCGCCCGTGCAGATTGAAGAGCGATCCACAGCGCCGCGATCCCCGTGGTGGCCGACATCGCCGCTGTCCCCCAGCCCCATCCGGAGCTGTTCGCCGCAGTTCGGGCGGTGGCCCATCCACCTAGCACCCCGAAGGCGGCGAAGCCTGCCGCGGCCGCCCCGAAGCGGTGCCGGGCGGCGATGCCAAGCGCGGCACCGAGCGCCAGGGATGCGGCCACGATGCCAGCGACGAGGACGGCCTTCTGGTTCGAACCGAGCGTCTCGATGCTCCACCGGACGACATCGCCGGGCGTTTCCTGGATGACCAGGTCCGCCACGCCCAGCACCAGCGACGGAATCCGTGCGGACGATCCCGCCAGCAGCTCGCTGGTGCCCAGTGCAGCGGCGGCCGCTGCCACGCCCGCCAGCGCGGCGCGGGGGCGTGTCAGTCGACCTGGGGCCGCATCAGCGTCAGGCGGCGGGTGGGATGAGTACGTCATCGATGACGTGGATCACGCCGTTGGACGCCGTGATGTCGTAGCGCAAGACCGTGGCGTCACCCACCATGACCGTGTCGTCGTCCGCGACCGCGACTGCGAGTGGGGTGCCGGCCGCCGTCGTGAACGATTGGCCGTCCATCGCCATGACCATCTCAGAGGGGTCGTCGGCCTCGACGATGTGATGCTCGAGCAGGCGGCGCAGCATCACCGGGTCGGCGAACAGCTCGGTCTGGCTCATGCCCGCCTCGCCCAAGTACGCCTCGAACGCATCGTCAGTGGGGATGAACACTGTGAATGGGCCGGTGCCATGGAGGCCGTCCATGATCGCTGCCGATTCGAGCGCGCCCAGGAAGGTGTTCAGGTCTCCCTCGCCGGCAGCGACATCCAGGACATCACCCGCAGGTTCGGCATCGGTCGACGTGCTGGGCACGGTGGTCTCCGGGGTGGCAGCCGTCCCCCCGTTGTCGCTGCCGCACCCGGCGGCGACCAACACCAATGGGACCGCAAGCCCCGCCACGCCACGAAGAACTCTGGATCCAAGCACAAGCAGCTCCTTAGGAAGGTCGATACGAACGATGGCGACCGTACGATGGGATCCCGCGTTTCAGGCCCGTGTTCCGAGAACGTTCACAACGCTTTTCGCACTTCGTTGTCACTGCTCGCAGCCGCCGCGTGGTTCGCTGGTGGACGTGACCGATGTCCTCGACTCAGTACTCCGATCACCCACCCGCAGCCGACGGCGACGCTGGCCATGGCTCGTCGTCGTGCTAGCGCTAGCCGTCGCCTTCGTCCTCTACTGGTTCCAGCCGCAGGCGATCTTCATCGACGATCGAGTCGACGAAGCCATCCCCACCCCCGCCTCCAGCCAACCCCTACCGGCCGATGAGGATGCAGCGCCAGCCGCTGCGCCCCCAGCCGTCACCGCCGAGCCCATCGCGCTCACGAGCGGCGCGTTCACGTCGCTCGACCACGACACGACCGGCGTCGTCCGCGTGCTCCAGCTCGCGGACGGCACGCGGGTCGTGCGACTTGAAGGGCTCGACACCTCCAACGGCCCCGACCTCTACCTCTACCTCTCGACCAACCCCGCGGAGGGCGACCCGGGCGCCTTCGACGACGACTACCTCGACCTGGGGCGGCTCAAGGGCAACCAGGGCAACCAGAACTACGACCTGCCTCCCGACGTCGACCTCAGCCACTTCGCCTCCGTGGTGATCTGGTGCGACCGCTTCGACTCCGCATTCGGAGCAGCCGACCTCACCGGAACGGACCCGTGAAGCCCCGTCGTCGCACCAGATCGTGACTGGCGAAGCCTTCGAGGGGGCCGATAACGAGATCCGACGGCTCGTGGCCGTCTACGACGCCGTCGGAACACTCAGGGGCGAGCTCGCGTACGTCCTGCGCGCCCGCATCGGAAGCGCGCACTGCGCACTCTGCGACATCACCCACGGCGTCATCCGCGAGCGAGCCGACTGGCAAACCCAGCGCGCCGCACTGGGCGTCCCGGTCGACACCTTCCACCGGGACGACCAACCAAGCGAGGTACGCGAGCTAACCGGAGGGGTCGCCCCAGTCGTGGTGGCCCAGACCCTGCGGACGGCCGCCGTGCTCCTCGACCGTCACGCCATCGAGCGGTGCAACGGCTCGCCGGCACGGCTGAGCGAAGCCATCCGAGCCGAAGCAGCGCGACTTGAGCTCCGATGGCCGGGGGCTCCCGGGCCCTAACTTCAAAGCCGGGTCGCGAGGGTGCGCCTGACCGCTGCGTTCAGCGAGGGGTCTCCGGCGCGCGGGGGAGTGCGCCGCTCCTTGACCCTCAGACCGAAGTGTCGCCTGTACTCACGCGAGGCGGTCCTCGATCGCCATGATGATCACGCGGTCGCTGCGGGCCGCCGCGGCGTTGCCTGCGGCCCGATGCAGCCGTTGCTGGAGCCGCCACACCTCGATGCGGTCCTCATCGACGTCTTGCCGGTCGCTGTACTGCATTTCGAGATCCAGCGTCGCCAGCTCGAGCTCGAGCGCGGCCTGACGGACGTCGGATCGGGATCGTGCCACCACCCCGGAGTTGAGAGCGGCGAGGACGTCAGCAGTCTGATCATCGAGCCGAGGCGGCACATCACCGGCAGATACAACAGCGAAGGCCTCGCGCGCATCCCTTGCGAGCGATGCGAGCCGCAACCAGCTTCCGTGTGACCCCTCGTCGAACAGCCTCCCAGCCGTATCGGAGAGCCGGTCGAGGGCCGCCGGCGGGCGGCTGTCGATCTCATCTGTGGGCACCGCTACGGCGACGGTGACCAGCTCGTCGTGGGTCGGGACGCTGGCGGAGAACTCGCCGTAGCCGGGCGCGAACACCCTTGTCCTCGAGCGTGCCGTCCATGAGCCGCTCCTGGACCAGGATGGCGCCGCCCACCGGGCCAGTGGGTCCGTCGACGGTGAGGCCGGTCTGCTGCACAGTGACCTCCTCGAAGACGAAGCCGGGAATGTTCTCGGGCCGGTACACGTCCCCGACCTGCGGGTCGGCCAGCATGATCATGCCAGCGGGTCCGTCACGGCCGGCCAGCCAGATGCCGTCGTGGTTCTCGACCCGGCCGCCGTTGTAGTTCGTGACATCCTCGCCGAGGTACCAGACCGAGCCGTCATCGGCCTGCGCGAAGTAGTCGGTCGCGGTCTCGAGGATCTCGCCGTCGCCATAGGCAACGAACTGCGAGACAACAGCCTCGATGTCCTGGCCGTTCCAGCGGACGACACGAGTCTCGTCGAGGAAGGTGATCTCGTGTCGCAGCGCAACGTCGCCCCCGGCTCCCAGCTGCACCGCCTGGTCGGTCGAACCGATCGGGAACAGCGGGTTCGTGATCTCCGTCGGGTTCGAGAAGGGGGGGCGACCCGAGGTCGACGCGCCCGCCGGGGCTCGCTGACGAGCCGGCACTTGCCGGCAGGGCACTCGCCGCGAAGCCGAGTGACAGCGCGCCGACGACCCCAAGGCCCATGGCCCTCCGTGGTCGGGTCAGCGTTCGAGTTGGGGTTCGGTGGGGGCTTCGCATGGTGGCTCCAGTCGTTCATCGCGGAGGACGCACGCGCGCCACCCTCGACGTTGAACCTTGGAGGCCGGGCACTGAAGTCAGCCTGAACCGAGGAGGATCGGCGGATTCAGCCCCCGTTCAACTCGGATGCCGCTCCGGGAACAAGCGAGCGGCCAGGCGAGTCGTCCATGGCCGGCTTCGAGCATGGTTGGCGGCGAGACCGCTCGAAGATCGAGGGAGTCAGGTCAGGAACCGAGGGCGTCAATCGAGCGGGCGAAGTAGTCGTCGATGTCGCGGGCCTTGTACAGGGCGATGGGCTTCATGTCGGGGAGGTAGTGCTCGAAGGTGCCGCTGTCGATCGCGTCGGCGATCCCGGTGGCGACCTGATCGGCTGGCACTCTGTCGACCTCATAGCCGGCGTGGGGGTCGGCGTCGGGGTGGTCCCAGATCTCGGTGTCGACGGCGCCGGGAATGATGAGCTTGACCGTGATCGGCGTGTGCCAGAGATCGAGGGCGAGTGCTTCGCTCCATCCGCAAAGGGCGAACTTGCTGGCGCAGTAGGCGGCCTCGTTGAGGATGCCGAGGCGACCGCCGAGGCTGGAGACGTTGACGATGGTGCCGGCACCGGCCGCGAGCATCGAGGGCAGGAGGGCGAGGGTGATGCGGACCGGGGCGTGGAAGTTGACCTGCATGACGCGTTCGACTTCGCTGGCGTCGAGGCGGGTGACGTGGCGGACTCCCGGGATGGCGGCATTGTTGACCAGCACGTCGAGGTGACCGAAGACGGCCAGGGCGGCGTCGGCGACGACTCCCGCGGCGGTCGGGTCTTCGAGGTCGGCTACCCACATCTGCGACTCGGGAGCGGTAACCTGGCACTGGGCGAGGACCTCGGCTAGGCGATCCTCGCGCCGAGCGACGAGGCCGACGGTGGTGCCTCGCGCCGAGAGTTCGCGTGCGAGCGCGGCGCCGATCCCCGAGGACGCCCCGGTGATCAACGCCGTCCGAGGCGGTCCGCTCACGATCGGGTGTCCGCATCGGGTACCGGCTGTTGCGAGCGGTACCAGCCGGCCATGAGCTCCACGGACGCGGTGACGTCGCGGGCCCGGCCGGCCACGAAGCCGGCCATGCTGTTGGGCACATACAGCTCGAGGTCGCCCCGCTCCACTTGTTGGCGGATTGCTCGGGCGAGCACGGGCGCGGGGATTGGCTCCATGCCGTTGGAGGACACGGCGAGCTCGTCGTCGCCGTCGAGGCCGGGCGTGAGGTCGATCAGCGCGGGGTACACGAGGTGGAACCGGATCGGGGTGTCCCACAGCTCGCCCGCCAGGGCCTCGATGTAGGTCGTGAGGGCGGCCTTCGACGCGGCGTAGGCGGCTTCGCCGGGCGTCGACGTGCGCGCCGCCATCGACGACAGCGTGACGACCCGCCCCGAACCGCGGGCCAGCATGGCCGGGAGCGCGGCGTGGGTGACCCGGACCGGTGAGAGGTAGTTGATGACCTGCACGTATTCCAGGTCGTTCCACGACACCGCCGATGCGGCACCGTGGAGGGCCTGGGCCGCGTTGTTGACGAGCACGTCGATCCCGCCCAGCTCCTCCTCGACTCGGTGCACGAACTCGTCGAGGGCGTCGAGCTCGGACAGGTCGATGGTCCATGCCCGGCACTCGGGCACCGACCGGCGGCAGTCGGCGAGAACCTCGTCGAGCAGGTCGGTGCGCCGGGCGCACACACCGACGACGGCACCTGACTTGGCGAGCTCGCACGCCACCGCCGCGCCGATCCCCGAGGAAGCCCCAGTGACGAGCACCGACTTCGCCTCCCACGATTCGAACACGCGGCCTTCCTTCTGCGGGTCAGAGCTCGCCGCGGGCGAGCAGGTCGACGGGGTCTTGCATGCGGACCATCCCGAGGTAGCCGCCGCCGCGCGGGATGCTGTTGTGGACCGCGTAGCCGAGCAGCTCCTGGGCCTGGCGCGGGAGGGTGGCGGCGATTGAGGGTGGGGTGGAGAGGTAGTTGTTCTCCTCGGTGCGCAGCCACCCCAGGCAGTAGCTCAGGTGCGCTCCTCGTCTCGCGATGTAGGTGGTGTTGGCGCCACCACCGTGGATGGTGCCCCCGGTGTAGATGACGGCGGACCCGGCGGGCATCTCGGCGTAGGCGATCTGCTCCGGGGCGGGCGGGGGTTGGCTCATCTGTTCGGCGGGGGAGAGCTGACGGTCGGGCCAGCGGTGGCTGCCGGGCACGATGCGGGTGGCGCCGTTGTCGCGGGTGAAGTCGACGAACGCGATCACCGACGCGAGCTGTAGCTCCGGCGACGGTTTGGGGACGTCGCTCCAGACGGCCTCGTCGCGGTGCAGCCACTGGTCCTCGGCGCCCGGTCCGCGCTGGAGCAGGTGACCGAGGTTCAGCTGGTAGCGGGCGCAGGACGGTGCGAGGAACCGGTCGCACAGCCCCAGCAGGACCGGGTGGCACATGACCTCGACCGCGAAGGTGGGCGAGATGCCCGGCACTCCGGCGACCTGGGTCGTGAACTGACCGTGGAAGGCCTCCATGATCGGGTCGAACAGCGCCTCGCTGGGGTCAGCGGTTTCGACCGCCGCCTCGACCTCCGCGTTGACCCGCTCGACCACCTCGGGCACGAGAAGGCCCTCGACGATGACGGCCCCGTCACGATCAAGGGCGTCGCCGATGTCGGCGAGGTCGTCGTGCACGGCGAAGCGGGCGATCGTGGCCGGCATCGGTGCCTCAGCCGGTGGTCTTGCGTTGCTGGGCGATGTAGTCGGCGGTCCCGGCCAGAAACCCGTCGAGGTCGTTGGCCTTGTGGGTGGCGATGTCGGCGAACCACCCCGGGACGTACACCTGCCGGGCGCCCTCGTCCAGAGCGGCGAGGACCGCGGTCACGACCTCGGCCGTGCCAACGGGTTCGATGCCGGCCACCAGCGGTTCGTTGTCGGGGATCTCGAACAGCTCGGTGGCCACGAGACCCGGGTAGACGACGAGCACCTCGATCCCGGTGTCCCACAGGTCGACCGCCGTGGCCTCGGAGAACACCGACAGCGCCGCCTTGGACGCGTCGTAGGCGGCCTCACCCGGGGAGCTGAGGGTGGCAGCGACCGACGACACGTTCACGATCCGGCCCTGGTCGCGCTCCAGCATGTGGGGCAGCAGGGCCAGGGTGAGCCGGACCGGGGAGAGGTAGTTGATTGCCATGGTGGCCTCGACGGTGGCCGGGTCGAGGCGGGTGACGTGGCGCCGCTTCGGGATGCCGGCGTTGTTGACGAGGATGTCGACCCCACCGAGCTCGGCGAGGGCATCGGCGGCGAGTTGGTCGACGGCGGCGGGGTCGGCCAGGTCGACCACCCACCTTCGGGACTCGGGGCTGTGGACGTGGCACCGCTGGAGCACCTCGTCGAGGCGGTCCTCGCGGCGGGCGCAGATCCCAACCGTTGCACCCGCGGCGGCGAAGCCTTCGGCCAGTGCTGCACCGATGCCCGAGGATGCCCCGGTGATCAGCACTCGCTGGCCGGAAATGTCGAAGCTCATGTCAGTCTCCCCCGGTTCATACGTGCCGTAGGGTATCCCTACGTGGCGGATGACGCGGGCGGTCGGGAGTGAGGTGAGGGGAGGGGCCATGGGTCGTCGGGAACCGAAGGTGCGGGATACGAGGGAACGGGTGCTGGCGGCGGCACTGGCGGAGTTCGCCGAGCGTGGCCTGCAAGCCGCGTCAGTTGAGGACATCGCGGCGCGGGCCGGCCTCACCAAGGGGGCGGTGTACTACTACTTCGCTGACAAGCACGACCTGGCCGCCGATCTGCAGGCCGAGCTCTGGGAACGCCTCGGGCGAGATGCCAACCGCGACCTCAACCCCACCGCCGGGACCCTGGAGAACCTTGAGCGAGCTTTCGGATCGTTCCTCGTGGCGTTGCAGGATGAGGCTGAGGCCCGGTTCTTCCTGCGGGACTGCTGGGCGGCGCCCGCCCTCGAGGAGGCGGGTCGCCGTGAGCACGAGTCCGGGGTCGGTCTTGTGCGTAGCTACTTGGCGGCAGGCATCGAGTCAGGTGAGCTTGCCGCGGAGCTCGATGCTGACGCCACCGCCAGGGTCCTCCTCGGCGTGTTCGCCGAAGCAACCCTGCACATCCTCACCACCGGACAGGTGGAGGCAACCATGGAGGTGGTCGACCGCATGATCCACTCGCTGGCAGCCCCAGACCGGGCCCGCCCACGGCCGCGCCTGAAGGCGGTCGGAGCTGCCGTCGACCCCCAACGATGACGAGGACTGCCATGACCAACCAACACCCGCTCGAGACGCTCACCGCAGAGGAGATCACCGCCGCTGTCGCCGCGGTCAGGGCCACCGGGCGCCTCACCGGCGCCGCGCTGTTCGCGGCGGTGACCCTCGACGAGCCCACCAAGGCCCAGCTTGCCACCCACGCCGCCGGGGGCGAGGTCCCTCGACGGGTCCGGCTCTCGATCGTGCCCGGACCCGAAGCCACACTGATCGACGCGGTCGTCGACGCCGGCTCCGGGACGGTCCTGGCGTGGACCGACATCGACAACGCGCGGCCGGCCTTGCTGCTCGACGAGTCGTTCAACGCGATCATCGCCCTCCACGACCACCCCGACTGGGTCGCCGCCCTGGCCAAGCGCGGCATCACCGACCTCACCAAGGTGCAGATCGACCCGTGGCCCACCGGCGACTTCGGCGTGCCGGCCGAAGCCGGTCGCCGGGTCGTGCGCTGCCTCGCCTACTACCGCGAGCAGCCTGGCGTGCATGGCTACCCGCGACCCATCGAGGGACTCCTCGCCCGCGTCGACATGGCCCGCGGTGAGGTGCTCGACGTGTCCGACACGGGGGTGGTGGCCCAGCCACCCGAGCTGGGCAGCTACTACCCGGAGGACAACGGGCCCCTGCGGACTGACCTGAAGGCCCTGGAGATCACCCAACCGGACGGGCCCAGCTTCACGGTCGACGGCAACCTCATCACCTGGCAACGGTGGTCCCTGCGCGTGTCCATGGACCCCCATGAGGGTCTCGTGCTGCACACCGTCGGCTACCACGGCGGTGGCGTGGTCCGCCCGATCCTGCACCGGGCCTCGATCAGCGAGATGGTCGTCCCCTACGGCGACCCCGGTCCGATGCACGGTTGGAAGAACGCCTTCGACGCCGGCGAGTGGGGCCTCGGCCGCATGGCCAACTCGCTCACACTGGGCTGCGACTGCCTCGGCGAGATCCACTACTTCGACACCGTCACCGCCAACGAGCGGGGCGAGCCCGTCACGGTTCCCAACGTGATCTGCCTGCACGAGGAGGACTACGGGATCCTGTGGAAGCACACCGACATGAACACCGGTCGCGCCGAGGTCCGCCGCTCGCGCCGCCTCGTGGTCTCCTTCATCGCCACCGTCGGCAACTACGAGTACGGCTTCTACTGGTACTTCTACCTCGACGGCACCATCCAGCTCGAGGTCAAGCTCACCGGGATCATGTCCACCCAGGCCCTGCCCGACGGCGAGGAGTCCCCCTACGCCCGGCGCATCGCCCCCGGCCTCGCCGCGCCGTTGCACCAGCACCTGTTCTGCGCCCGCCTCGACGTCGACATCGACGGGCCCGGCAACGAGATCCACGAGATCGACGTCGAACCTGCCCCAGCGGGCCCCGACAACCCGTGGGGTAACGCCTTCACCACCCACTCGACCCGGCTCGACTCCGAGGCCCAGGCCCGGCGCCGTGTCGACTCCGCCCGCAGCCGAACCTGGAAGATCACCAACCCGAACGTCCGCAACCGCCTCGGCGAACCGGTCGCCTACAAGCTCGTGCCGGGTGCCACCCCGACGCTGCTCGCGCAACCCGGCTCGAGCATCGGCCAGCGGGCCGGCTTCGCCACCGAGAACCTCTGGGTCACCCCCCAGCACCCCGACGAGCGTCGCCCCGCCGGAGAGCACCCGAACCAGCACGCCGGCGGCGACGGACTCCCCCGGTGGACCGCGGCGGATCGTTCGTTGGTCGACACCGACATCGTCGTGTGGCACACCTTCGGCGTCACCCACGTTCCCCGTCCCGAGGACTGGCCGGTCATGCCCGTCGAGTACGCAGGGTTCCTCCTGGCCCCGGTCGGGTTCTTCGACCGCAACCCCGCCCTCGATGTCCCGCCACCAGCGGGGCACTGCCATCCGGGGGTCCGGTGAAGATCACGGGCGCCACGGCGCTCGTCACTGGTCCGCAGTTGACCACGGTGTCGAAATCCGCAACTCTGAGGATGAGCGTGTTCCCAACCAGGGCGCGAAGCCCCGGGAGTAGTCGGTAAGTCCCCCTCGCCCACCACCGATGGGGTAACCACCCCACATGCGGGTGATACTTCGGGGACGGCTCGGCTGGGCTCAGGACCAGCGTCGGGGATGCGCATGAACCGCCCCCGCACCCCACCCGTCCCGGTCCTGCCCGACCTCACCGGCCCGCCCGTCGACGCCTCCCCGTGGCGGTGGTCGGCCGCCGAACCCGAACCGTCCGGCCGTCTCCTACTCCCTCCTGCTGCCCGCCGCGCGCTGGGCATCGATGGGGACCGCACGACGTCCGTGTCGGGTGTCGTGCGCGGCGACACCCTTGTACTTCGACCCCAGCACGCGGACGGCCGGGCGCTGACCGTCGACGGGCGCGGACGGATCTACCTGCCGGTGTGGCTGCGCCGGCACTCGGGCTTCCTCATCGGCACCCACGCCACCGCCGACGATCCGGCCGTGGTGATCGTGCCTGCCTCGCGGTTCGACGCCGTCGGCGACCAGCTGCTGGAGCGGGTCCGATGAACCGCCACCTCCGCGCCCGGATCGTGCTCCACGAAGCCCGCGCTCTCGGCCTCGACGTCGAGGACCTCGTCGCGGCCGCCACCGGCGAACCCACGCCGCTCACGCTCGCAGCGTGGATCGACGAGATCGCCCCGACCTTCGTTGCCTCGACCGCCGCGACGTACCGCCCGTACTGGCGACTCGCCGCTGCCCTGCTGGGCGACCGGTCCCTGGCCGAGCTCACCACCGCCGACCTCGCCGCCGTGGTCGAGTCCGCCGCGGAGCGCGCCCGCACCCACCGGCCCGAATCAACCGGTCGAGCCTCCCGGGAGACCTGTATCGCCGCCCTCCGCGCTCTCTACGCCCGCGCTGTCGACGCCGGGCACGTCCGCGCCAACCCGGCTGCCGTGCTCCGCAAACCGCTTCGCACCACGAGCCGACGCCGGGCTCTCGACGACCGGGAGCTCACCGACCTCGCCGACGCCATCCGGGCCACCAGCACCGACCCCGACCTCGACCTGTTGCTGGTCCGGTTCCACCTCGAGACCGGCGCCCGCCGCCAAGGCGCCCTCAACCTCCGCCGCCGAGACATCGACCCCACACGAGCCACCGTCTGGCTCCGCGAGAAGAACGACACCGAACGCGAACAACCCGCCTCGCCCTCCCTCGTCGAACTCCTCGTCGCCCACACCGCCGGGCGCGCAGGCATCGGTGAGCGGGACGCGGTGCTTCGAAACCGGCGAGGCGAGCCGATCACCGGACGCCACTACGACCGCTTCTTCTTGCGGGCCCGCGCCTGCCTCGGCTGGGACGACCGCACCCCGGTGTCGGCCCACGTGCTGCGCCACACCGCCATCACCCGCATCGGACGCATCGCCGGCTACCCCGTCGCCCAAGCCTTCGCCGGCCACGCGCCGCCGACGGTGACAGGCCGCTACCTCCACGCCACCCTGGCCGATGTCGCCACCGCCGTCGCCGAGCTCACCCGCGAGCCCCACCCACTCGCTCACCCCGAGCGCGACAGCCACCGGCGCATGTGCAGCGACCCCAGGAGATGAAAGTCCTTCCGGACACCGTGCGGCAGGCGTGGTCGGCGAGCAGAGCGCCGATAGTGCCGACCTCGTGATTGTGCCGACGTGACTGCGTTGTGCCTTGGCCCGTCAGGCGATCCGCGGGACGGACGTCGGCACAATCAGAGGGCGTCGAGGAAGGCGAGGAGCTTGTCGCTCGGCTTGTAGCGACCGGGCTTGGTGCCGGGCGGTGTGACCCGATCGATGGCGCGTTCCTTCTGGGTCATGTCGGCGTGTAGGTAGATGGCGGTGGTGGCGATCTGCTCGTGGCCGAGCCACAGGGCGATCACGGCGACGTCGACGCCGGCGTGAAGGAGCCGCATCGCCGCGGTGTGCCGGAGCGTGTGCATGGTCACGTGCTTGCCGTGCAACGTCGGGCAGTTCGATCGAGCGTTCGCGAGGTGGCGGGCGAGGCGGTGCTCGATGGCGTCGCGGCTCAGCCGCGTCCCGGTGCGGGTCGGGAAGAGTGGATCGCCGGGTTCGCCGCCGCGCTCGGCGAGCCAGCCGCGCATCACGGCGACGGTGAGCGCGGTGAGGGGTGTGGCCCGTTCCTTGCGGCCTTTGCCCATGCAGCGAACGTGGGCGCCGACGCCGAGGTGAACGTCGCCGCGCGCGAGGCTGATGAGCTCGGAGATGCGTAGCCCGGTCTGGACGGCGAGGACGATCATGGCGTGATCGCGGCGCCCGCACCATGTGCCCCGGTCGGGTGCGGCGAGGAGGGCGTTGACCTCGATGTCGGTGAGCCAGGTCACCGGCGCGTGATCGCGGCGCTTGGCGGGGATGGCGAGCACTCGCTGGATCACCGCCGCGTGTTCGGGGTGTCCGAGCGCGGCGTAGGTGAACAGCGAGTGGATGGCGGCGAGCCGCCAGTTGCGGGTCCGCGCCGAGCAGCCTCGTTCGTGTTCGAGGTGATCCAAGAACGCGGCGATCCGCGGCGCGTCGAGGTCGGCGAGGTCCAGCGCCGAGGGCTGCTTGCCGGTGCGGTCGGCGGCGTAGCGGACAAGGAGTCGGAACGTGTCGCGGTAGCCGGCGATGGTGTGGGGCGAGGCGCGGCGTTGCGCGATGAGCCGGTCGGTGAAGAACGCCTGCAGCACCGGCGCCAACGCGGTCATGACACACCCGCCTCGTAGCGCTCGAGCCGCTTCGCGACGATCTGCATGAGCTCGGGAACGGCCTCCAAATACCAGTAGGTGTTGGCCGGCTCGACGTGACCGAGGTAGGTCGACAGCACCGGTAGCAGCGCGTTGATGTCGGCGCCCTTGCGGTGCGCGTCGATCAAAGTGCGGACCGCGAAGGTGTGGCGCAGATCGTGGACGCGCGGGTGCACCGCCTCGGTGCGTAACCCGATCGTCGTCGTGATGTCAGCGAACACGACATCGACGTCGCGGCGCTGCAGGGGCCGGCCCTTGACGGTCACGAAGAACCGGTCGCAGCTGGGCGTGGGGCAGAGCCGCTTCCGTTCGGTGAGGTAGTCGGCCAGCTTGTCGGTGACCGAGGCGTGCAGCGGCACGAGACGCACTCGGTCGAACTTGGCGGCGCGGACGGTGATGATGCCCTCGACCGGGTCGACGTCGCCTCCCCCGAGGCCCATCGCTTCGCCGACCCGCATCCCCGTCGCCGCCAACAGACCCAGCAGGGTCCGCAGGGTGAGGGCCCGCAGCGGCGGCGGCTGTTCGAGGGCCGCTCGAACTCGCCGACCCCTGACGATGAGCGACGGTATCGGCCTGGCCGAGGCACTGCTGGGACTGGACGGTTTCGGGTGCTGGCGGTGACCGTTCAGGTCCACGCGACACGCACGAACGTTGCGGCATCTGCTCCGAGTGGGATAGGCGCATCGTCCACGGCTCCGATAAGGCCGCGGAAGCAACCGCAATGCGCTTCGTTTCACTCGGGCCGCAACGAGACCCGGCGAGACGGCTACGCCGCGCACTGCCACACGCAGGAGTAGAAGTTGGCGTCCGAGTCGACTGACGCACCACGTCGACGGCGGCCTCTATGACGGGCCACCCATTTGGTCGAGCAGGTCGGTGATGACGTCGAGGAAGTCGTCGCCGTCGACCGGGGTCAAGCCCGGCGCGGCGCGGAGGACTGCGAGCGCCTGTTCGACGTCGGCCAGGTCCGTCGCCAGCGCGTCCGCGACTTGGTCTCGTAGGTCCCATCGAGCGGACGCGAGCCCGCCGGCGATCTCCGGTAGGTGGGAGGCGGCAAGGCGGTAGAGGTCGTAGAGGTCGCTGCTCCGCTTGGTTGCCCGTCTTAGGGCTGTCGCGAACCGCAGCGCGTGAGCCTTCGTCGCGATCAGGGCAGGCGGGACCGCGACCTTGACCTCTGCCGACTCCGTCCCGGCGCGCAGGCGCACGGCGGTCGCGGTCTCGAAGGCGTAACGGTGGGCGCAGACGAACAGCCTGTCCTTGGGGTCGTCAGGCAGGTCCGCGGTGAGGTCGGGAAGGGCGAACGTGTCGATCACGTCGACGTCGGTGTCCAGAACGATTACCCGTTGCGGTGCCGGCGAGTCGCGAGCGATGCCTGCTGCGATCAGGGTGGCGGTGGTGGGAACGTCGGTCGGGTTGTCGAAGACGCCGTCGAGGTCGAGGGTGACGCGGTGCGCCTCCTGGAGGCGGACCATCACGGCCAGGCCGCCGATGAGCGCGAAGTCGTAGCCGGCCAGGCGGATGACCGCTGCCACCAGCGCCCGTGCGTCGCCTTCCAGCTCGATGACCTCACCAGGCACGGTCGGTCAGCTCCCACTGTTCGACGATCTCAGCGCCTCGCGCAGGGTCGGCGGCGATCGACGCCGCGACCACCGCGACCGGGGCGACCGGATGACCCTTCACGACGACGGACGGACTGAGTTCACCCGCGAACACGGCCCGCGATGGGGCCAGCGCGACCCGGGCCGGCGCGTCTCGTTTGCTGATCTTGGCCGAACCTGAGCGGGTGAGGCGGCGGAGCAGCGGTGTGTCGTCGGCGAGCAGCTCGATTGGGTAGCCCCTCGACGCCACCACCGGTGCTCCGAGCGCGCTCGCGGCACGGGTGCCAACCGCGACGAGACCCTGCGCCGGTGATGGAACCGCACTGAGCGGTTGCCATGCCGGTTCCCACGCGTCGGTTACCGCCCAGAACAGCGCAGGCACCGCGGCGCGCCGGTCGCGGGTGAGCAGACCCGCGTCGGTGAGCCGGCCGACCGCCTGGGAGACGCCCGCGGGCGACGCGTGCAGTCGGCGAGCCAGTTCCCGGATCGCAGGCAGCGGTGATGGGAAGACAACGAGGGCTGCAAATCCGATGCCGCGGGCCACGGGTCCGGCGAGGGGGTCCGTTGCCTGCCCGTTCGGCATTGTCGGCGCCGGTGGGATGTCGGTGTCGATCCACACCCCACCGTGATGGAACTTGAGATGGCCCCGCCGATCGAGCCATCCAGCCCCGGCCGCGTCCAACTCCGCCCGCATCGCTGCGGGGACCCGATCAGCCACGACGACCAAGGGCCGGCCACTCGCGAGTCGCGAGCTCACGCCCGGGCGGACCGTGTTCATGCCTGCGACAAGGACGTCGACCGGTTCGCCGCCGACGAGATCCACGGTGATCGACGTCCGTCCACGCCGCACGCGCTTCGCGACACCGAGTCCGCGCAGCGCCACCTCGATCGCGTCGAGATCGGAGTCCGATGGCACACCCATGACCAAGAGGATACGCCATCTGATGTTCGAGGATCCTCAAACATCGAACAAAACCGGTTGCCTCCGGCTGGATGGTGAGCCACGATGTCCGGCAGGGAGGTAGTTCCATGCCGACGTCATCGGCTGGGATTCGTCCCAATAGACGGTTACTGAGTCCCCCCTCGCCCACTCAGTCGTCGGGACGAATGCGCTGGTAGGGCGACGAAAGCGACTCGTGACCAATGTCCGGCGGGCCCCGTGGTCACGGCTTGGTCACGGTTCTCGGGACCCGCAAGTTCATGACGGACTTCGCCGACATGCTCACGGCATGGAACACCTGGGCCGCCGAGACAGTCGCGGGTTGGCCGGAGGACCTCACCTCCGCCGACCCCGACCGACACGTGTTCGACGCCATCGCCAGCCGACCGGTCGAACCCGTCACCCCGCCCCACGGCAGTCCGTGATCAGTCGTTCGGCCCTGCGGTGAGTCCAGAGAGCCAGTTGCTTCAGGCGAGGGCCAAACAAGGGTGGGCGCGAATCCCGCTCAATAGGGAGTCCTTCAGGACTCGGCGCTACCACGCACAGCGACAATGGAGCAGATCGAAGCGCGTGACTGTGAGCGGAAACTGCACATCGATCCAGTCTGCGTGTCCCCGGGCCGCGGCCACCCATCGCTGGGCAGGCCCCGTCACCCGGGTGGTCAGCCCGACTCGTGGAGCGCACCTCGGAGGAGCGCCTGGGCGGTCCAGCGCATCTGCTCGGTTGCGGAGCGCCGCGAGAGGCCGGCGACGTCGACGAGCCACACGAGGGCTTCGATGCCGATGGCGGATCGGATGGAGAGCACGAGCCGTCGAAGCCCGTCGTCGCCCGTGGTTGGCCGGACCGGTTCGAGCGCTTCGGTCAGCCAGGCGATGGCGCGGCCTTGGCGTAGCGGGAGGTCGTCGGCGTCATGGGGGGTGGGTTCGAGGGAGAGGCGGAGCATGGTGCGCTGCTGGGCCTCGTCGTCGAGGAGGACGCGGTGGATGCCGCGGATGACGAGGTCGAGGCGTTCGGCCGGGTCCTCGGGTGGATCCGGCGGCAGGAGGGAGCTGACGTCGGTGGAGGGGTGGGCGGCGGCGAGCAGCGAGCGGAGGTTCGGGAAGTAGCGGTAGGCGGTCGTGCGCGAGATCGATGCGGCGTCCGCGGTGGCTTCGACGGTGAGCCGCTCGCCAGCGGCGACGAGCTCGCGGGCGGCGGCGATGAGGGCGTTTCGGGTCCGCTGCTTCTGGGCGGTTCGCCCGGATTGCACATAGGCCGTTGACATCGACGTCATGGTACCTTACGGTCATCATGGTACTCAAGTTCCATAAACAAGCGAGGTGAGGTTCGGACGATGGCGACACCGATGATCAAGGCAACCGGTGAGGGCGAGCGGCGCTGGTTTTACGGCGGCGGCGTCCATACTTGGAAGGTCACCGAGGCCGACAGCGGCGGCACGGTGTCGTTCTTCGAGGACGACATGACCCAGGGCAAGAGCACCCCGTGGCACTGCCACCCCGACAGCGACGAGGTCACCTACGTCGTCGAGGGCGAGTGCCGGGTCAACGTCGACGGCGACGAGCGGATCGTGGGGACTGGCGGCATGTGGTTCGTCCCGCGAGGGACCAATCACGCCTTCACGGTGCTGTCGTCCACGGCGCGGATCCTCGCGCTTCAGATCCCCGGCACCGCGGCACGGTTCTACTGGGACGCCAGCGAACCCGCCGGCGACGGCGAGGGACCGGTCGACTTCGACCGCATCGGGCAGGTGGCACAGGCCACCGGAGCCACAATCGTCCTCGGACCCCCACCCTTCACGCACTGATCCGACGCTTGCATCAACGGCGGACGCGGCTCTGATCCCGCGCGCCCTGACCGCCAACCCCCGAAGGGCGCCTCACCATGAAGCAAAGTGAAGTCTTGTCATGAGCGGCCGCACGATCGGAGCGCTCCTCGCGGCATTGGTGGCCGTGGTCATCGCCGTCGTCGTCCTCGTTGGCGGCTCGGGAGACAACGACGATGGCGACTCTGCCGCGCCGGCCAGCTCGCCGGACCCGACCGAGACGACGCCCAGCGACCCCACCAGCACGACAATCGCGGCCGGTGATGAGGAACAACCCGCCTGCGGCGCCACCCTCGCCGACATCCAGGCGCTGCTGCCCCCCGACAGCGGCGTCACGGAGAACTCCACTCCTGATCCGGGCCGGTGCAACTTCACCTGGGACGATGACGGCCCACGCGGCATCGACATGGCCACCGTCCCCGGAGGCCGGATGGATTTCGAGGTGCCCAGTGGCTACGAGCCGATCGAGGGCTACGGCGACGAGGCCTTCGTGGCCATCGACGCAGGTCGCGTCAGCGCCGTCGCCTTCGTCGGGGACGACCTGCACGCCGCCGACGTGGTGGCCGACAGCACCGGCGCCACCGAGGCCCAGCTGCGAAACCTCTGCCTCCAGGTCCTCGAGCTGACCCTCAGCTGACTCGCATCGGGAAACGGCGCGAACAAGTCCAGGGTAAACCGACGCCGACAACTGGGGAAGAACGTGGTCCCCGTCACGCCGCGCCACCCGAGGTGCTGGTTGCGGCCGCCGGAGTCGCCGGGCATGCTCGGACCACCCAGGAGGTCCGACGAACGCCATCGCCGCCGCCCCGGACGTCAGGGCGGGTGGACCGTGGCGCGCTGGAGCAGCTCGTCGACGGAAGGCTCGAAACTCTCCTCGTGCCGATGCGCGGGGTCCACAGTCGACATCACGTCGGTCAGCGTAAGGTCCGGCGCTGCGAGCGGCGCTGGACCGACGTCCCCGCCGTCGCCGTCGCCGGGTGTTCGCGGCGGGCGAACCGGCGTACCCTTGAGTTGTGTCCGTCGCCGAACAATCGCCTGAGCCGCACGTTGCGGTGCTTCCGCCGGACGAGGCGGTTCGGCGCGCCCGGCCGCTACCCGCTGGTCAGGATCTCGCGCTGCGGGATCTCACCGACGACGAGTTGGATGCGTTTCAGCGGGCACTCACTGAACGTTGACCGGAGAGTCGCTCGTCGTGGTCGACACCATGGTCGTGTCGGCCCTCGTCACCGAACGCCGCGATCCGGCTCCCGCCGCTGAGTTCCGGCGGCTGATCGACGGTCGTTCCGTCGTGGTCTCGTTCGTCACGGTGACCGAGATGCGGTACGGCGCACTGAAGGCGAACTGGGGCGAGCTGCGCCGGCGTGAGCTCGAACGGACGCTGGCGGGCGTGGTCGCAGTTCAGCCCGACGACGAACTGATGACAGCGTGCGCCGGGCTGCGCGACCGCTGTGAGCGGGCGGGACTGGCCCTGGGTCAGAAGATCCACGAGGCCGACCGATGGATCGCTGCGACGGCGCTGCACCTCGGCGTCGACCTCGTGTCCGACGACGCCGTGTTCGAGAACGTCGCCGGGCTGTCGGTCCTCTCCCGCACGGGGTGACCTCCCCGGCAGGAGCGTTCACGTCGACTCGGGCGCCCCTCGGCGTCGCCGGCGACGGGCGCTCTTCAGCGCAGCCCGGTAGTCAGCTGGAGGGTCGTCGTAGAGGCCGAGCGCGTCGGCCTCGGCCGTCATCTGATCGAGGATGGCTCGACGCTCGCGACGTTCCCGCTCCTTCGCAGCCGACTCGCCATCGGCCGCGCCATCGTCGTTCCCTGGAGCCATGTCGGAGACGGTAGGAAGCTGTGGTCGACGACGGAAGCGAGAAACGAAAGGCCCGCTCCCCTCCGCGCCGACTCACCCCGTGTACCCGCCCCTGCATGTCCAGTCGCGAGAGTGACGCCGGCGTTGACGGAAGCGTCCCGATCCGCGACGCTGACCAGAACCCAGTTCCCAACCAGGGCGCGATGCCCCGGAACCGGTCGGTGAGTCCCCCCTCGCCCACTTCGGGACAACCCTCCGGTCGTCTCTTGGACTCGCTGCGGCCAACCCCGCGTGTCCCAGTCCGATTCGCCTCTCGCCCCGCTCGCGGCCGTGAGTCTGCTTGCTGATTGCGTCCTGCTGATCGGCGGGCACCCGTCGTAGAAGTTGCCTATAGTCCCGCCCATCCGGCTGGAGCCGAACCTGCGGGGGTGGCGTGCGGAAACTCGTGGCGTTGATCGAAGCCGAGCCGGAAGGTGGATGCTCGGTCGCGTCCACGGGGGACGCGCCGCCGGCGCTCGTTGAAGAGATGCTCGAACGGATCCGGGCGGTTCGCACCACGCCACGGACGATCGAGGCCGACTTGCGCTACGGGGACGGCGAGATCGTTCTCGACACCTCGAAGCCGCTTGGGTTCGAGGACGGGATAGTCCACCACCTTGTCGACGATCAGCACCTGTGGATTGCAGTGAACAGCGCCGGCGTGCTCGTCCTTGATGACCGCGACCACGATGCTCTGACCCGGCTCCTCGACGGCGTGCCGCCCGAGGGGCTCCTCGACGCCTCTTGTGCCAGCGACGCCGAGCAGGTGCGCGCGTCCCTCGGCGACCTGCTGGGCCGCATGGCCGAAGCCGGCTTCATCGAGAGCACCAGTCGGTTCGTGAACCAGCGCATGCCAACGCCGGCCCGGTTCGCACGGTTCCACCTCACGAAGTCCTGCCAGTTGTCGTGCGTCCACTGCTACGCCGACTCGAGCCCCTCCGTCGATCGCTCCGGCGAGCAGCCGACGGAGTGGTGGCGCCAGACGATCGACGAGCTGGCCGAGATCGGTACCGAGCGGATCCTCTTCACGGGTGGAGAGGCACTGCTGCACCGAGGTTGTCTCGACCTCATGGCCCATGCCAAGTCCGCCGGCATCCTCGTCGCGCTGTTTTCCAATGGCATCCTGGTTCCGAAGGTCATCGATCGACTGCGTGACAGTTGTGACGAGGTCCAGATCAGCCTTGACGGCCCCGACCCCGAGTCCAACGACGCCATCCGCGGCCGCGGCGTCTACGGGCACGCCACGCGTGCGCTCGAGGTCCTACTCGAGACCGACCTCCGAGTGCGCGTCGGCATCACCAACATGGCATCGAACTGGGAGGCGTGGCGGACCAGCTTCCTCGACTTCGCTGAGCGATTCGCGGACTCCGACCTCGAGTACCGCCTCAGCTTCGGCCTCACCGAATACGGCCGAGCCGACGGGCTCGGCCAGCAGCTACAGCCCGAGGACACCCAGCCGGAGGTGGAGCGGCTGCTCCGGGGCAAGCGGGGTTCAAGGGATGGGCGGCGGATCACTCAGCGGGCCTCGGGGTGCGGCTACTTCGAGCAGATGGTGTTCGGGCCCGACGGCTCGCTCTATCCGTGCCACCTGCTCGACATGCCCGTGGGCCACGCGGACGATCAGCCCCTCACCCGGTGGGCAGCGGAACTGACCGAACTGGCTCGACTATTCAGCGTCGACCACACCGAGGGCTGCTCGGAGTGCGACATCCGCTACCTGTGCGGCGGCACGTGCCGCGTTATTAACGGCAAGCGCACCGGATCCCGCTTGGTCACGACATGCACCGACGGCGACAAAGCCCGCCGCTTCCGCAACCTTGCTCGTACCTATGCCCAACCACAAGGAGATGCCTGCCATGACGACGACCGGAGGAGAGGGGCCGAACCTCGGTGACCAGCCGCCCGACCTGGGCCCCAGGAACCCCGACGAGATCCAAATCCTGATCAGGGAGAAGGAGGACCGCCAGCTCCACCGGCTGACGACGATTCCCGTCGACCTCCCGGAGCCGATCGTCGAAGCGATCAACAAGCACGGCCTGAAGATCAAGATCACGAACTCGATCCTGGCCAAGATCCTGCCTGACCAGGGGTCGGAGATGATGTCGACCGACGGTTGCATTTCGTCGCCGGGCGGGCCGAGCTGCTGAGCGGAGCGGTGGGCGTACCCGGCCCACCGTCGTCGGTGGACCACACCCAGGCCGTCGATCTCTTCCTCGACGAGGTCGTGGCGCTGGTGGGCAGGGAACGTGCGGCACGGTTCGACGGCGGCTGCGTTGCAAGCACCCTCGGCCCGATGCACTTGTCCGCTCTCGTCACGTCGCTTTTCGCCGGCCCTGATTGGATGAGCGTCGTCAAGGCCGGTCACACTCTGCACCCGGAGGCGTGGACCACGCCTGAGGGCTCACCGGACCCGCATCGGGTCCACGAAGCGTATCGGTCGGGCTACACCCTGGTGATGCGACGCATGCAGATGCGCGTGCCCGAAATCGCCGCGGTGTGCCGGCGACTCGACCGAGCCCTGCTGGCGGCGAATTGGCTGTTGCGCCGTCCGGTTCGGTCGAACCTGTTCGCGTCACCGGCCGGCACGGTTGGCCTTGAGCGCCACTGGGACGACCACGACGTCATCGTGATCCAGATTCACGGCGAGAAGCAATGGACGGTCCATGCGAGCGCGCACCGCTTTCCGTTGGCGCCACCCGCGAGTACGCCTTCGGATGACGATGTGGGCGAGGTCGTCTTCGACGGCTGCCTCGTCCCCGGCGACGTCCTTTTCGTCCCGAGCGGCTTTGCCCATCGAACGTCGACCGACGAGAGCTCGTCGCTGCACATCACCCTCGGGGTCGAGCTCATCACCTGGGTCGACGTGCTCGGTGCGGCCGCCGCGCTGCGGCCCGAACTCCGCCAAGCCGTGATGCCCGAGATGTGGACGCGCATGGCTGGCACGCCTGCCGCCGGACCGGCGCCCATGCACAGCCTCCTCCGAGCCTCGCTTGACGACGGTGTGCTCCGCCAGGCCATGTGCGACCTCGCGACCGGTGGCCTGGCCAAGGCGGGGCCGCTTGAGGTCGCGGCCGATTGGGATGCCCCGCTGGCGGAGATCGTCCGAGGTTCGTGTTTTCAGCGCCGCAGTGACAGCCTGAGCATGCATTTCGAGTTGGTTGACGGGGTCACGGTGTGGGTGATTCCCGGCCTCTCGCTCAGCGCCCCCGGCGGTATGGAGGGCACATTCGCGTTTCTTCACGAGGTCGACGAGCCGTTTACCGCCGCCGACCTTCCGGCGGGCGTCGATGAGGGCTTCGCCCTCGCCCTCCTTGCGCAGCTCGTGCGCTGCGGTTACCTCGAGGTAATCGAGCGACCGTGATGGCACCTGTCGTCCGGCTCGGTCTGCCGCGCGCCCGGCGTCGGCGAACCCGGCACGGCACCTTGGTGGTGGCCCCGTTCCACTCGACGGCGAACCCGCCCGTGGGTCTCGCGTACCTCGTCCCCCACCTCGCCGCCGTCGATGTCGACGCGAACGTCCGCGACCTCAATATCGAAGGCCGGCAATTCCTCGCCACCACCGAGATCGAGGGCGTCTCCGGCGAGCGCCGTCGCGAGCTCGCCGAGATGCTCTTCCCCCAGGCCCGCCGCTCCTACCTCGGCGAGGCGCTTACCTGGGCCTGGCTCGATCCCGGGGGCCGTGAGGCCGTCGCCCGACGGGCGCTCCAGCACCCGAGCGCCCTCTTGCGCACCTTTTGGTCGGGCCTCGACATCGAGCGCTTGACGAGCGACGCGTCGCTCGGTGGGTGCATCGACTCCCTCCAGTCCTGGTACGAAGCCCAGATCGCGTCGATCGTCGCCGACGGCACTGTCGACTGGGTCGGCTTCTCGCTCACAGTGAGCAACCAGGCGGCGTCATTTCATGCCGCCGGTCTCCTGCGTCAGCTCGCTCCGGACGTGGAACTCGTCGTCGGAGGCCCGCACGTGACGCCTCGGAACGCCGCCAACCTCCTGCGCAGCTGCCCGGCGCTGGATGCGGCGGTGCCGACACCGGCGTACGACGGACTGGTCGAGTGGTTGCGCGACGGCACCCGCGGCTCCTCGACGCGCGGGGTGTGGACGCGGGTTGGCGACGACATCGTGGCTTCGCCCGGTCCCGCTCCGTTCCCAAGCATGGACGAACTCCACCCAGCGGACTGGTCGATCGTCGAGCTGACACGCTACGAACCGTCCTTCGACGTGTCTCGGGCGTGGGGCAGTCCGCAGATGGATCGGCGAACGGTTCCGTTGCAGACCTCGCGCGGCTGCTCTTACGGCAAGTGCGAGTTCTGCCACAACGTCGTCGACTATCCGTCGTATCTCGGCAAATCGCCGTCGGCGGTCGTCTCCGATCTCGCCGCGCAGGTCGAAGGCGTGAGCGCCCGCAACATCTTTTTCACCGACGATGAGTTCAACGGGTCCAAGCGACGGACTACCGCGCTGGCCGCTGCCATTGCCCGAAGCGGGATCGAGGTCCGGTGGTTCGCGTGGCTCCGGCTCGACAAGATCGACCGAACGGTGCTTGAGGCGATGTACGGGTCCGGCTGCCGGGCGATCTTCGTCGGTGTCGAAGCCGTCGACGACGACCTGCTGCACCTCCTCGAGAAGGGCTACAGCGCCGAGCTCGCCATCGACCGCCTACGTTTGCTGCACGAGTTCTCAGAGGAGCACCCCGACTTCACTTACAGCTTCAACCTGATCTTCGGTCACCCGCTCGAAGCTCCGGGGTCGAGCGAGGCAACTCTGGCAGCACTCTGTGCCGAGCCGGAGTTGTTCGTCGGACACGTCTCGGCGCTCTGCCGGTACCACGTGTACGAAGGGACGCCCGCCGCCAACCGCTACGACGGCGACGCCGTCGACTGCCTGCAAGCCATCGTGCCGCCCGGGCTAGCGATCGACGGCTTTCGCCTGCTCGTGCCCGGGGAGGTCGGCGCTCTCGAGACGTGGTCTCTCATCGCCGAGGTGGTCTCCGCAGGCCGCCGCCGACGATCGCGGCTCGCGCAGAGCAGCATGTACGACTAGTGCCGGTCGATTCGCATCCGCTACGGCGTCATCATCGATACCCGAGGCACAGTCGGACTGTGGTCGTCTCTTGAACCGCTCTACAGCAGCACGTGGCCCGCAGCATCCGACATTCGACAACGTCCATCACCGTCGGCTTGGGTCGCCTACAACATCCCCGCTCGATGGGCAAGGACTGACGGTCGGATCATGTGGTCGCTGTCGCTGGAGTCGTCGCAGCGGAGTCGTTGCCGGAGGGGTTATCACCCTGGACGACGTCGACGACTACTAGGAATAAGCCCACCAGTAGGCAGATCTGTCCTAGTGCGACCGTACGCCGGTACCACTTGAGCCCCGACTCTGTGAGGTTGTCGATTGGTGCTTGAAGCTGCCCCCAGAGCCACTTCAGCGCGCTGAAGGTCGCGTCAGACCGATGTTCTGTCGCGGCACCGGTGGCAGAGGCGGCGAAGAGTAGGAGCCCGACCACGATCAGCGCTACCCCTGCACTCGACATCGTTCCTCCGCTGGATCGAACAGCATGCGACAGAGCATCCGTAGTTGAGATGCCCTAGTTGGCGAGTCGGTAGCGGCCGTTTCCCACAGCTGTGTATAGCAGCCCGAGCGGGTTGTTCTCATCGAGTAGAAGGCGGCATCGGGCGATCCAAAGTGCCTCGGCGACCGAGGCGCCGGCGCGCAAGGCCCCGTATACAAGCTTTGACATTACGTAGGCCACGTCGTCGGGGACATCGCACCACGTGGTGATGACGGCGTCGCGTCCGCTCTGCAATAGGACCCGGCTCACCGAGCTGACGGCTGCGGCGTCAACGGATTGCGTGCCGCACGCGTTGAGAAACACCAACCCACCGCACGGGCGAGCATTGACCCCGGCCACGGAGAGGTCCTCGGCCGTCACCTCGATGTCGTCCGTCCAGTACCGCCGAGGACGAAGGACGATGGTGTCGCTGGACAAGCCTGTGGTGCGGCGAAAGTGACAAGAGAAATGTTCCATCTCCGCTATCGGACCGGTCACACCCTTGCCCACGATGGCCTGAGCCAGAGCATCGGATGAGTCCCCGTGCCGCGGTCGAGAGACCAAGTTCTCCGGTCCGAACTCTCTCTTGAACCAGGACTCTTCAGCCCGAGTTCCTGACAGGCCCCGATGCCAATAGCCGTTTACCCGGGCCCGTGCGAGACCGTCCTGACGGGAGTCCGGCTGTGGCACCCGCGGCACGCGGTGGACCGCAGCACCGAAGCCGACGAAGCTTGCGGCGGCCGCCGTTGGCGTGCTGGGGAACGGCTCGAGTGCAGGGATCAACTCAACGGGAAGCACGAGGTGGTCCGGGCAGGAGAGCTGCAACTCGGTGAGTGGCTGATGGATGCCGGGCCGGAACAACGTCCCAGCGCCCAGCACCGGCGGACTGCCTCTGTACCGGCCGAGCAACTCGCTCCAGAAGAACGATCCAAGTCGCCGCATATGCGCAAGGATCTGATCGCGTGTGCCGTCGTCAAGGCGCACTTTGCGGCCTGCCGCGAGCGTCCCGATCTCCCGGATGTGTCTCGCGGCGTACGGACCGAGGGCAATCCAGGGCGCACTCGTCGTCGACTCGATCAAACGAATTCGAGGATGCCCCGTGCGCTCGACGTCCACCGACAGGTATTCACCACTGTCGGTGATCGTTACAGTTGTCGCCAGTGCGGACGCCACGAGGCGCTCAGTCCGGAATGCCTGCGACGGTCACGATGCGGTCGCTCACGCGCACTTCCAGAGTGATCGACTGCGGTGATGCCGTCGACCGCACGCCCTCAAACTCAACCCTTGCTGATACGCCATAGAACGGCACGTCGAGTTGTTGTCGCATGGGCGACCGAGGATCCCGAGGGACATGGAGAACGAGCTCAACCGAGAAGGTTTTGTAGGCGGAGGTAGCCCCGCGCTGACCGATTAGCACAACGGGGTGTCCTCCTCGGCTGTCGAGGTCAGGGTCCAACCCGAGCTCAGAATCACGGCGGGAATCAAACCAGACCACGAGCGCTCGTCCCCTGCCCTGCTCGTCGGGCTGGTTGTATGCCACTTCCGGCCCGGTTGTGGCGTGTGGCAATGACCACTGGCGGAACAGCCAACCCTCGTAGGCCGGCATTTCAACACCGATCAACGATTCCTTGAGCGAGGCCTCGACCTGTGGGAGCAGTTCAGGGGTCCTCTCGTCGACTAGTCCATGGACCAGGTTGACCACATCGGAGAATGGAGCTCTGCCGCCGTTTCCCACCAGGCGTCCGGAGATAGCCATAGCGCTCAACCACCCAGCCACAGCGCCGAACAGCACGGAGCCCGCAGGGTCGTATCCATCGTCGCTGTTCAGACGGAACGCAAACAGCGCAACGAAGAAGAGGATGCCGCTGCCGATCAAGGCGCTTGCGATTTCGACGAGCCAAGGCGTCATCTCGCGCTCGCGGCCCGCCGCCGCGTTGTAATCGAGGCCGAACAGAATGCGTACCATTGCCGCGGTCGCGGCACCGAGAAGCGCTAGCAGCGCAGACTGTATCGAGGAGATGTCTGAGAGTCCTAGGCCCAATACGAACGACAATGCGGCCCCGGCGGCCGAGCCCGTTGCGAGCGCTACCGTGCCTGGTTGGCCCAATGGCGGTCGCTCGCTGCGCTGCTTGCGTGCCATCACGCCATACTCGCTCATCGGCCAAGCCTGCGCTCACGCTCAGCGCTTCCGATGGGTCCTCCGCTCTCGACTGGACCCGCGCATCGTTGACCAGTGCTCCTCGAACGACAGGGGAGCATCCAACGGGCCGAGGATCGGAGCCAGCGTCTCGCCCGCGGCGGACCCCAATTCGTTTCGAATTAGTCCTGAATTGGCGCGGTGTGGTTCAAGAGCTGCGCGGTTAGGACCACCGCTCAGTGGGAGATCTCCCACCAAACCAGTGTTCAAACAGCCACATTGCAGTTCGGCGGCGAGCCGGTCTCAGCGCATGCGCTGAAACCCCCCGCTTGGAGACGGTCCCGCCGCGTCAGGTGGTGAATCGGTAGCCCATGCCGCGTTCGGTCACGAAGTGCCGGGGTCGGGACGGGTCTGGCTCCAGCTTCTTGCGCACTTGGGCCATGTGAACTCGGAGGTAGGCGGATTCGGTGCCGTACTGTGGACCCCAGACCTCCTGCAACAACTGGCGCTGGCTGACGAGGCGCCCAGCGTGGCGCACCAGGACCTCCACGAGATGCCACTCCGTGGGAGTCAGCTTCACTTCGACACCGTCGCGTGTCACTACCTTGCGCTGGAGATCGATCGACAGCGTTTCGGTCGTGACGACTGGTTCCTCCTCCATCGGCACGTTCCGGCGGATGGCGGCTCGAATCCGGGCGAGGAGCTCGTTCATGCCGAACGGCTTGGTGATGTAGTCGTCGGCCCCGGCGTCGAGGGCGGCGACCTTGTCGGCCTCCCCGTCGCGCACTGAGAGCACGATGATCGGCACCGTGGTCCAGCCGCGGAGCCCAGCCACCACTTCCACCCCGTCGAGGTCCGGTAGCCCGAGGTCGACGATCACGAGGTCGGGGTGGTGGGTGGCGGCTGAACGCAGCCCATCCTTGCCGGTGAGGGCAAGGTCGACCTCGAAGTCGCGGGCACGCAGGTTCGTCGCGAGGGCGCGCTGGATCTGCGGTTCGTCGTCGATGACGAGGACGCGGGTCACGCCTCGACCGCCTCGGCGAGCCCGACCACCATGGTCACACCACCGCCGGGCGTGTCCTCCACGGTGAGTTCGCCGCCCATGGCCTCGACAAACCCCTTGGCCACGGCCAGCCCAAGTCCCACGCCCCCGCCACCATCGCCCAACCGCTGGAAAGGCTCGAACAGGCGAATGCGCTCGGCTACCGGGATGCCTGGGCCCTGGTCGACTATCCGGAGGTCGACCCGCCCGCTCACGGCGCCGGCCTCCACGCGCACTCGGGCGTCCGGGCCCGAGGCGGCGATGGCGTTGGCAGCCAGGTTGGCGACCACGCGCTCGAGGAGGGCCGGGTCGGCCTGCACACGGGGCAACGTCTCGTCGAGCCGGATCTCGACGGTGTCGGTAGGGCCGCTCAGGCTGGCTAGGGCCGCCGGCAGCACCTCCTCGTAGCCCACCGGTCGGTTGGTAAACCGCAGAGCACCGCTCTGCAGGCGGCTCATGTCGAGCAAATTGCCGACGAGGTCGTTCAGGCGATCGCTTTCTTCGTCGATCGTGTCCAGGAACTCCTGGGTGGCCTCCTCGGTCCAGTCGACGTCGTGTTGGAGGAGGCTCGTGACTGAGGCCTTGATGGACGCCAGCGGCGTGCGCAGGTCGTGGGAGACGGCGCGGAGGAGGGACACCCGCAGCTCATCCGCACGAGCGAGGAGGAGAGCTTCGGTCGCCCGTTCCTCGGCGGCCTGCCGTTCGCGCAGCGACGCCTCGTGGAGAGCCTCGACCTCAGCTCGTGACCGTAGGGTCTCTGCGGAGCGCGCCGTAGCTTGCAACACCAGGAAGCTCACAAGGGCTCCCACCACGAGGAAGACAGCGAGTGCGAGGGCGTTCTCGCCGTGGGCGATCGCGAGCTGATGGAACGGCGGCGTGAAGAACCAGTTCGCGCAGAGGAAGCCCCCGATTGCGGCGGCCGTCGCTGGGCCCACCCCACCCACCGCGGAGGCCACGACGACGAGGAGGAGGTAGAGCAGCAGGTCGCTCGAGAGACCGAACGTGCCACGGAGATTGGCGAGGATCAGGGTGAGGAGAGGGAGCCCCAGGGCCACGACGAGCCATCCCGATCGTTGCCGTCGCGGCGACACCGCCGGCAGCCGGCGGCGGCGGGGCGCGCCCAGCGAGCTCCGGTCATCACCGTCCCGTTGCACGCCGATCACGTGCACGTCGATACCCTGCGCTTGGCGCAGGACATCGTTGATCACCGACCCGCGTACGACCTCCGCCCAACGGGATCGGGCGCTGGCACCGAGCACGAGCTGAGTGGCGTTCTCGCGCCGGGCGAAGTCGATGAGGGCTGTGGCGACATCGACCCCGGTCATCTCGTGGTACTCGCCACCGAGTCCCTCGAGCAGCTCCCGATGCTGGTCGAGCAGTGCAGAGGGCCCCACGGCGAGGCCGTCGGTGGGGTGAACGTGGACGCAGAGAAGATCACCTCGCGTGCGGGTGGCCATCCGCGCTGCCCGGCGGATCAGCTGTTCGCCGCTCGGTGCACCCGTTACGGCGACCACGACGCGCTCACGCGTCTCCCAGGTGTCGAGGATCCCATGGGCGGCCTTGTAGTCGTGGAGGGCCTCGTCGACCTGGTCGGCCACCCACATCAGGGCCAGCTCGCGCAAGGCGCCGAGGTTGCCCAGCCGGAAGAAATTCCCCAAAGCGGCGTCCACCTTCTCGGCCGCGTAGATGTTGCCGTGGGCCATGCGACGTCGCAGCGCCTCCGGCGCCATGTCGACCAGCTCCAGCTGGTCGGCCCGCCGAGCCACCTCGTCAGGGATCGTCTCGCGCTGCTTCACCCCGGTGATGCGCTCGACGACGTCGTTCAGCGACTCGAGGTGCTGGATATTGAGCGTGGTGATGACGTCGATGCCCGCATCGCGAAGCTGCTCCACATCCTGCCAGCGCTTCTCGTGCACCGAGCCCGGCGCGTTCGTGTGCGCCAGCTCGTCCACGAGCGCGACGGCGGGGGCTCGGGCGATCACTGACTCCGTGTCCATTTCCTCAGCTGACGTATCGCGGTACGTGACCGTCCGCCGGGGAACCACCTCGAGACCGCCGACCTGGGCGGCCGTGTTGAGTCGGCCGTGCGGCTCCACGTACGCCAGGACGACGTCGGTGCCGCGCAAGCTCCGGCGGGTGCCCTCGTTGAGCATGGCGTACGTCTTGCCGACGCCGGGAGCGGCACCGAGGTAGATACGAAGCGCGCCCCGTGCCATGCGTGGAAGCGTACGGCCGCTCAGGCTTCGAGCCGTCGAGCGCCAGGTTTCAGCTCCAACACGTTCGCGTTCTCCCGATTGAGGACCCCCAGGGGCTGACTCGCGGTGTGGTCATCGACAAGGGCGAGCAGCTGTTCGACGGGGAGGCCCCGAATAAGGGTGTCGAGAGCCGGATTGGGGGCCTTGACGGTTCCTTGACGCGGAGCGCGCAAGTCTTGACGGGGCGCCTACGCCTCACCACGACCGGCGGCCGTACAAACGATGACATGAGGTTGTTGCGCCCGGATCTATTGATCACGGCAGGGGCGGTCGTGGTGCCCGCGACGACTGCTGCCGCGCTGATTCCGCTGCGCTCGAGGATCGTCAGCACGAACGTGGCCCTCCTGCTGGTGGTCACGGTGGTGGCCGCCGCGGCCACGGGGCGCCGACCCGCCGCGGCACTCGCCGCCGTGTCCGCAGCGGTCGGCTTCAACCTGTTCCACACCGAGCCATACCTGTCGCTGCGCATCAGCTCGGGCGACGACGTCGAGACCGCAGTCCTGCTCCTCGTCGTCGGCCTGATCGTTGGTGAGCTGGCTCTGCGCGGCCGGCGGGCGAGAGCGCTGGTCGCCCAACAGCGGCAGGACCTCGCGTCGATCCACGGGCTCGGCGCGCTGGTGGCCGACGGCGAAGACACGGACTACGTGCTGCTCGCCACATCTTCAGAGCTGACCCACCTTCTCGGTCTCGTCGACTGCCGCTTCGAGTCCCAGCCGGCGGAGCCGCGCGTGATGCCAGAGATCCGTCGCGATGGAAGCGTCCGTTGGGGACCCACACCCTGGGACGCGGAGCGGTGGGGCCTCCCCACGGATGGCGCCGTCATCCCCGTCCGGTGCCACGGCGCATGGAGCGGACGGTTCGTTCTCACCGCGCCGGTCGCCCTTCCGATGAGTCGTGTCCAGTTGGCCAAGGCCGTGGCCCTGGTTGATCAGGTGGGCGCATCGCTGGCCAGGACCGGGGCCGCGTGACCTCCACGACGGCACAACCACCCTCCCCCGTCGTCGCCTCGGGCCACCGCCCGCCCGCACCGGTGCCGGTAGATCCGGGCGTTCCGCTACCCCCCGACTCGATCGGCTACCGGATCAAGCGCAAGCTGCTCGGACCGCCGCTCCACTCCGATGAGATGGAGCATCAGCGCCTCGGCAAGCCGACTGCGCTGGCGGTGTTCGCCTCGGACAACCTTTCGTCGAGCGCCTATGCGACCGAGGAGATCCTGCACGTCCTTGTGCCGATTGTCGGGCTCGCCGCCTTCTCCCTCGTGGTGCCCATCACGCTGGCGATGGTCGTCGTGCTCGGGTTCCTGATCCTCTCCTACCGCGAGACGATCAAGGAGTACCCCTCCGCCGGTGGCGCCTACCTCGTTACGCGGGACAACTTCGGAATCGTGCCGGCCCAGGTAGCCGGCGCGTCGCTGCTCACCGACTACATCCTCACCGTGGCCGTCTCCGCCGCCGCCGGCACCGCCGCCCTCGTCTCCGCCGTCGATGCGCTGGCGCCGTACAAGGTTCCCATCGCCTGCTTCTTCATCGCCCTCGTCGCCTATGGCAACCTGCGAGGGGTCAAGGAGTCGGGGAAGGTGTTCGCCGTCCCGACGTACTTCTTCATCGTCAACATGGCCCTCCTGCTCGGCGTCGGGCTGTGGAAGTACGTCGGCGGCGACCTCCCCGAAGTGGGTCTGCTGGCCGAGACCGCCGCCGAGGTCGACCTCCACGAGGGGCTGTTCTATGGGGCGGGCGTTTTCGGGGTGCTGCACGCCTTCGCGTCCGGCGGCGCGGCAGTCACTGGCGTCGAGGCGATCTCCAACGGCGTACCGGCCTTCAAGGAGCCGGCATGGAAGCATGCTCGCCAGACCCTCGTCATCATGGGTGTGGGGCTCGGCATCATGTTCCTAGGCCTGTCCGCGCTCGCGGCCGAGACCCACGTGGGACCGTCCCTGACGGGCACGCCCACCGTCATCGCCCAAGTCGGCGAGGCCGTGTACGGCGGCGGGGCGCTCGGCAACGCGCTGTTCTACTCATTGCAGATCGGCACGATGCTGATCCTGATCATGGCGGCCAACACGGGCTTCGCCGACTTCCCCCGACTGGCCAGCTTCCAAGCGACCGACCGCTTCCTCCCCCGCCAGATGACCAAGCGCGGGCACCGCCTCGTCTACTCCAACGGCGTGATCGTGCTGGCCGGAGCGGCCATGCTGCTGGTCGTCGCCACCGGCGGTGTGGTCACCAAACTGATCCCGCTCTACGCGATCGGCGTGTTCACCGGCTTCACGCTCTCCCAAGCAGGAATGGTGAAGCACCACCTCACCCACCGCCAGCCTGGGTATCGACGCAGCATCGTCATCCAGGGCATCGGTTGCTTCCTGTCCTTCGTCGTGCTGCTGATCGTGTCGATCACGAAGTTCCCGGAGGGCGCCTGGGTGATCCTGATTGTGCTCCCGGTGCTGGTCATGCTGCTTCTGCGGCTAAACCGCCAATACGAGGCCGAGGCCGTCGAGCTGGAGCACGAGGTACCGGCCGCAGCCACGGCGCCGATCATGCGGCGCCACGTGGTGCTCGTGTTCGTCGATCGGCTGGATGCCGCCACTGCCCGCACCATCCAGTACGCGCGCAGCCTCACGCCCGACGAGCTGCGCGCCGTGCACTTCGTCATCGACGACGTCCATGCCGCGGATTTCGCCGAACAATGGCGTCACCTCGGCCTCCAGCGCGTCCCGCTCGAGCTGGTGGCCTGCTCGGACCGTCGCCTCACGCGAGCCGCCGTGGAGTGCGTCGCGCGCGAACTCTCCGATCGTCAGACCGAGGTGTCCGTGCTCCTCCCTGAACGGAAGTACAAGGGCATCTGGCACCGTGTGCTCCACGACAAGACCGGGGACGCGATCCAAGAGCAGGTGTCCAAGCTGGCCCACGCCAACGTCACCTCCGTCCCGTTCCACTTCGGCTCGCGATCAGAGGCCAATGCCGCGCCCGCAACTGCTTCCGCTTGGTCACCCGTGTCCGCGACCATCGCGGGGCCGACCCCCTTCGCCGAACCAGGCGACGTCGTCCCCAATGGGGACCTCCAGGTGGCTGGTGCGACTCCGATCATCGAGGCTCTTTGGCGGCACCGGGTGACGGTGGCCGGCCGGGTCCGTTCGGTGCGCGTCGCGCCTCAGCACGACTCGCCGACGCTCGAGCTCGTGCTCACCGACGGCACCGGCGCCATCTCGCTCGTCTTCCTCGGTCGCCGCGCGGTCGCTGGGATCGAAGTGGGAACCCGCATGTCAGCGGAGGGCATGGTCGGAGAACACAAAGCCCGCCTCGCCCTGATCAACCCCACCTACCAGTTGCACCTTTGATTCCTCCCGATCGAGGTTCCAAGCAAGTCCCGTACTGCCGCTGGCCCACGCCTGAGCCAGACGCGCTCGAGGTAGCCTGAGTGCAGGTGGCCGCAGGTGATTGAGCGAAGCGGGGGCGCGACGTGCTGCTGCCGACGCCGTCTGCTGTGGCCCGACTGCCAAGTGTGCCCACTCACTCACTCGTCGAGCGCATCCCAGGGCATGGCGGCGGACACCCAGTGGGTGATGCGCTCCTCCTGGTCGTTGCGGTGGAGGTGTCGAGGCGGCTGGGCGAACGTGCTGTAGGGCCGGCATCGGAGCACCACCCGATCCTCCTCCTCGGCCATGGCGGTGACGAAGGGCCGGGCGTCGTTCCCGAGCGGCTCGCCCGACATGCGACCGCCGACGGCCATCATCACGTCGACCACGAGATCGGGATCGTCGTCGACCGTCGCGTCGCAGTACACCTGCAGGTAGCTGAACGGCCAGCGCTCATCGAGCACGCAGAGGCTGACCTTCGGGTCGCGAGCGACCACGCGAGCCTTGCCGCGGTCGCGCATGGTCGACACCAGCAGCTCGTCGGTGTCGGTGGGCACGTAGTACACGATCGACATCGCCGGTCCGTCGGCGCGCCGAGGCGTGCCGAACACGCACGTGCGGTGGGTGCGGACGAACTCCCGTCGCTCAGACGGGAGCATGTCGTGGTCGGTCGGGCAGGCGAGCGGCTCAGCGGTCAGCGGGAGGATCGTCATGGTCGGGGTCCTTCGATGAGGTGGTTGCGGATGGTGCCGATGCCTTCGATCCAGGTCTCGAGGGTCTCGCCCGGCTGCAGGAACCGAGGTGGTTGCCGGGTGACGCCCACGCCGGCCGGGGTGCCGGTGAAGATGACGTCGCCCGGCAGCAGCGGCAGCACGGCCGAGAGCTGCGCGATGAGGCTCCGGACGTCGAACACGAGGTCGGAGGTGCGGGCGTCCTGCACCGTCTCCCCGTCGATCGAGCACCCGAGCGCGAGGTCGTCGGGATCGCTCAGCTCGTCCGGGGTGACGAGCCAAGGGCCCATCGGGCCGTAGCCGCGGCGGGACTTGCCGAGGGAGAACTGGGCGCCGGCGGCGAACTGCAGCTGCCGGTCGCTGATGTCCTGGCCCACGGTGACGCCCGCGACGTGGTCCCACGCATCCGCCTCGGACACACGGTCGGCCAGGCGACCGATGACGACGACCAGCTCGACCTCCCAGTCGACCTGGTCCCCGACGACGGCGATGTCGTCGAACGGACCGCTCAGGCTGGCCGGGAACTTCGTGAAGGTGGCCGGGACCGCCGGGATCGCCATACCCGACTCCTCCGCGTGGCTCCGGTAGTTGAGGCCGATGGCGAACACCTGTCGCGGCTCTGGCACGGGGTTGCGGAGCTGCGCCTCGACGAGCGGCCCGGTGGCCGAGGCGACCGTCGCGGCGTAGTCCCGGAAGGCGTCCCACTCCTCGTAGAGCTCCATCGGGTCCGGTCCGAAGCGCCCATCCGACGCGGTGGCGACGTCGACGATCTCCTCTCCGAGGACGACGACGGCGCGGCCGTCGACGTTGGCAAGCTTCACAGGAGGGCTCCTTCTCTGGTGGGCTGGGTCGCCAGTCGGGTACGCAGGTGGGCGATGAGCGCCGCCGCTCCCTCGGGGGAGGTGGCGGTGCCGTAGAGGTGGAAGTCAGGTCGTTGCAGCGCGGCGGTGGCGGCGTGCTCGCCGAACCAGCGGCCGTACACGGGATCGTCAGCCGCCACGCGGATCACGCGCCCCCCGATGGACTCGAACCAGCTCGCCGCGTCCGGTACGAGCTCGATCTCGTCGGGTCCGGCGGTGACGAGCTGCCAGCCGGCGCCGTGGACGTCGTCACACCGTCGTCCGTCGACGGTGCCCTGCACGAACAGGGAGCCGGCGTACGGCGAGGTGTCGTCGATCACCCCTACACCGATCCCGGGCAACGGCGGGGCGTCGGTCGGCTCGGGCCCGACGAGCGGCGCCATGGCCTCGTCGCGCTCGCGGGCGGCGTCGGGGTCGGGGACGCAGATGACCCGGCCGAGCTCCATGGACAGCTCGATGGCCTGCCGAGCGCTCGGCAGCCGCTCCTGGTCGTAGGTGTCGAGCAGCGTCTCGGGCGCGGCGCCGGCGAGGACGAGGTCGAGCTTCCACGCGAGGTTGGCGGCGTCGCGGATCCCGGCGCACATCCCCTGTCCCGCGAAGGGAGGCATCTGGTGGGCGGCGTCGCCGGCCAGCAGCACCCGCCCGGACCGCCATCGTTCGGCATGACGGGCTGCGAACGTGTACACCGCGCGCCGCTCCACCGTGGCGTTGTCCGGCCTGACATCCCACGGCTCGAGCAGCTCCCACGCGCGCTCCTCGAGCTCGGCGAGGGTCTCCCCGCCGACGCGCATGAACTCCCAGCGCCGACGACCGGGGCCCCCGGAGACGACCGTGGTGGGCCGGGCGGGATCACAGACCTGCAGGTTGATCGGATCGAACACGCGGTCCTCGTGGAGCAGCACGTCGACGATCAGCCAGTCGTAGAAGAACCCCAGCTCGGCCACGGGCAGGCCGACGAGGGCGCGGACGGTGCTGTTCGCGCCGTCACAGCCGATCACGTAGGACGCGGCGACCTCCTCGGCGCCTGCCACGATCGTGACCCCGGCCGAGTGCGGGCGGACGTCGGTGACGTCTCGGCCGCGCCGGATGTCGACGCCGAGGTGCCGAGCGCGGCCCTCGAGGAGCGTCTCGAGGGTGGGCTGGTTGAACATCATCGACACGGGCCAGCCGGAGGCCCCCGGCCCGTCTCGCCCCAGCCGCAGCAGCGTGGTCCCCTCGGCATTGCGCCATTCGTAGACGTCCGCCGGCTCGGTGATGGCCGGCAGCTCGTCACCGAGGCCGGCGGACTGGAAGATGCGAGCGACCTCGTGGTCGAAGTGCACGGCGCGCGGGAGTGTGTAGGGCTCGGGCCACCGCTCGAGGATGGTGACGGAGTGGCCGCGCTGGGCCAACAGGATGGACAGCGTGAGGCCCACCGGGCCGCAACCGACCACCGCCACGTCGGTGTCGAGCCCGGTCATGGCTGGCGCAGCGGTTGGTGCCCCCACGCGCTGATGCGGTCGTAGCGGCGGTCGTCGGCCCAGTCGTCGGTGATCGTGCGGGCGCCGTAGCCGACCTCGACCTGGAAGCCAGCGGGGCTCGTCACGTAGAAGCTGAACATCCCGTCGTTGTCGTGCAGGCCGAGGCCGTTCGGGATCGCGAGGTCCGATGCCCACGCGCGATCGAACGCGGTGCCGACGTCGTCGCGGCGGTTCGCCTCCACCATCACGTGGTGCAGCGTCTGGGGAAGATCGAACGGCGCCCTCGCCAACGCAAGGCTGTGGTGGCGCGGGTTGCAGTGGTAGAACGCGACCTCGAGCTCGATGCCCTCGGCGATCTCCATCTCGAGCCAGTCGGACCGGTGCATCCCGAGGCCCTCGGTCACGAACGCGTGGGACTCCTCGAACGCGGTCGTGGCGAACACCACGTGGCCGAACCCGACGCCGTCGGTCAGGAAGCCACCGGGCACGAGTGCCGACGACCAGCGGTCCGGCGAGTGCTCGAGGCCAGCGACGACCTCGACCGCCACGCCCCACGGCGCCATCGTTCGCACGAGCCGCTCGACCCGTCGGGCCGAGCGGTCGTCGGCGGAGCCCTCGCTCACGGGGTACCCAGCGGTGGTGAGCCGCTGCGTCAGGTGGTCGAAGGCGGCGTCATCGACGGCCTCGAACCCGACGTAGGTGGCATCGGCGGCCGCACCGGGTTCGACGATGACCCGCTGCCCCCGATCGTCGTTGCGCCAGGCGATCGATCCACCGGGGACCTCCTCGCCGCGGACGAGGCCGATGATGTCGCCGAAGAACGGCGTCAGCGACGCTGGGTCGGGTACCTCGAGACCGAGGTAGGCGAGCTCGAGCTGGTGGTCCATCGGGGTCCTTCCGGTCAGCGCCCGAAGAGGAGCGTGATGACGGCGTCTGCGTGGGCTTCCACCACGTCGGGGGCCGACGGGTCGATGCCGGTGAGGCGCCGGCACTCGGGCGCGAGCACGAACATCGTCGGGCCGGCGCCGGTGAGGAGGTAGTAGAGGTGCACGACCGGGATGTCGGGCACGTGCCCCGACGCCACGAGCGGGGCGAAGAGCGCGGCGGCCTGCTCGTAGCGCGGCCGGACGTGCCGCTCGACCAGCCAGTCCATCCGCGGGCCGTCGCTCTTGCACTCCTGGGTGATGGTGCGATGCAGCTGCGGGTGGGTGGCCGAGAAGTGCACGAACTCGCGGATGAGCAGCTTCGCGGCGGCGAGCTCGTCCACCCCGCGGAGCCCCTCGGCGCGGGTCGTGAGAGCCTCCTCCAGCTCGGCGAAGAGCCCGTCGACCGCCGCCCGCCACAGCTCGTCCTTCGAGCTGAAGTGGTAGTTGAGCAGGGGCTGTGTCACGCCCGCCCGCGTGGCGATCTCCCGGGTGGTCGCGCCCTCGAACGATCGCTCCGAGAAGAGCTCGAGCGCGGCCGACAGGATGCGCTCCCGCGTAGCGTCCGCGGACGGCCGGGTCGCTCGGGCCGCCCGTGTCGTTGTCACGCGGCTATCTAATCAAACGATCAAGGTTCTGACAATACCCTGATCGTACGATCAGTAGGGCTCAGGGGTTGGACGGGACGGCCGACGACAAGGCGGGCCAGGTCGCCCAGCAGCCGCCACCGCAGCGGATGCCCTGCGAGCTGCAGGAACGCCTGCGGGGTCACCTCCGCCTCTGGCGCTCCCATGGCCGCTGTTATAGATCGAACCTATTCGATGTATCAAGTCAAACTGTTGGATTCTCGAAGAATCGCTCGACTGTCGCGCTGGTGTGGGCCTAGACGCGGGACTCACCCACTCGACTCACACTCCAGGGTCGGGGGGATCACGTGGGGGTCGATCCCCCGTCAGGGACGAGCGGGCGCGTATTCGTCTGTGATGTCGTTACCGGCGTGGAAGGCGTCGAGTAGATCGGGCGAGAGCGAGAACCGACCGAGCTCCTCCGCGACGTCTCCCTCGCTACCCCTGGAGGCGGAACGACGAGCAATATCGGACGTGGCCCATGGGCAGCGGTGCTCCGGCCAGGGGGCGGGCCATCCACCCGTCGCCTTCGCCGTAGTCCCCAACGAGCCCGCACGGCGCGGCGGGCCGGAAGCCGAATCGCGGGTAGTACTCCGGATGCCCCAGGAGCACGACGAAGCGCCAGCCCGCGCGCTCCGCGCGCTGCAACCCGTCCTCGATGAGCAGCGTGCCGATGCCATATCGCTGCTCCGTCGGCGCGACCGCGACGGGCGCAAGCCCCAAGCCGTCCGCTCGCCTGCCGTCCAGCGTCACCTCACTGAACGCCACGTACCCGACGACGTCCTCGCCGCGCGTCGCGACGAGGGTGAGGTCGGCGACGAGCTCATCACGCTCGCGCATCGAGCGCACCAAGGCCACCTCCGTGGCCGAGCCGAACGTGGCCTCGAACGCCGCCTCGACGACCGAGTCGATCGCGCCGTGATCGCCCGGACCCTCCGGACGGAGCCGGATCGACTCGGACGAGATCATCAGTCCACGCTATGCGGCATCGCCGCGTCGGACCGTCGCGTTCTCGCGCGTGCGCGCCATCGTCTGGGCGTGGGCCTCGAGCCGAGGACTGCCGTTCAGGCGATTGTCAGGTTCAGTTCTGTAAACGTGCGTCTATGTCGCCCACACCTTCGTCCCCAACGGGAAACGAGACCCGCTCGCAGCTGAGCCGGGCGCTTCTCGCCGGATGGCGCCGGGGGGTGTTGCCGATGGCGGCGGTCCTGCTCGTGCTGGCCGCGTGCAGCGGGTCGGGCAGCAAAGGCGGTCCGCTGAGCGCCGATCCGAACGACGAGGGCACCAAGGTCGAGTTCGACCCGGCGAACTTCGTCGACCCCACCCTCTCCACCAACCCCTACCACCCGCTGAAGCCGGGGACTCAGTGGGTGTACGGCGGGAGCACCGAGGTCGGCTCCCGCACGGTTCCCCACGGGATCATCGTCACCATCACCGACGTCATCCGCGAGATCGACGGAGTCCCCACGGTGGCGATGCTCGGAGAGTCGACCGACTCCGGGGAGATCGCCCAGATCGGCATGGACTACATGGCGCTGGACAAGGACGGCAACGTCTGGATCCTGGGCGGCTACGACGAGGACTTCGAGGGCGGGGAGTACACCAACATCGACACAGCGTGGCTGGGCTCGGCCGACGGACAGATCGTCGGCATCCTCTCGCCCCTTGATGTCACCCGCGACACCCCACGGTGGTTCATCGGGCAAGCCCCCGACGAAGCGGGTTCTGTCGGCGAGCCGGTGAGGGTTGGCGTGCGCGAGTGCGTGAGCTTCGGGTGCTTCGACGACGTGCTCGTGGTCCAGGAGGGCAACGTCGGTGCCCCCGACAACGAGGACAAGTACTACGCCCCGGGTGTCGGCGTGATCAAGAACGTCCCGCTCGACGCCAGCCTTCACCAGGACCGCTTCGAGCTCCTGAACTTCCTCGAGCTCAGCGCCGAGGGTCTCGCCGCAGCTAGCCAGACGGTCCTCGACATCGAGGCGCACGCCCTCGAGACCGCCCCTGAGGTGTTCTCGGGGGCTCCGCCGGCCAGGCGGGCGTCGTGACCACGACCCCGATCGTGCAGCTCAACGGTGTCTCCAAGGCCTTTGGGAGCGCCGCGGCCCCGATCCAGGTGCTCGACGATGTGAGCCTGGCGATCCTCCCGGGCGAGAAGGCCAGCCTCGTGGGACCCTCCGGCAGCGGAAAGTCCACGCTGCTCTCACTGATCGCGGGGCTCCTACGGCCCGACTCGGGCACGGTGGAGATCGACGGCGTTCCGATGGGCGAGCTCGACGACCGCCACCGCGCCCGGCTGCGCGCTGACCGGATCGGGATCGCCCTCCAATCCGACAACCTCATCCCCTTCCTCACCGCCCGTGAGAACGTGGAGCTTGCGCTGGCCTTCGGAGATCGCGGGTCAGGGAGCGGGTCGCGCTCGGCCGCCCGAGCCCGTGTCACGGACCTGCTCGATCGCTTCGAGGTCGGCCACCGCGCCGGCCATCGTCCCCGCCACCTTTCCGGTGGGGAGGCCCAGCGGGTGGCGCTGGCGGTGTCGATGGCCAACGAGCCGGACCTCCTGCTGGCCGACGAGGTCGTGGCCCAGCTTGATGGGGAGACGGCCGCCCGGGTGGTCGACGAGGTGTTGGACGCCGACTTCGCCGTGCTGTTCGTGACCCACGACCTCGCCCTGGCCGACCTGGTCGAGCACCGCTATGCGCTCGATGGACGATCGGTGGTGTCTCGATGACCACCGACAGCACGATCGTCGCGGTCGATCTCATGGTCGAGTACGGCAGCAGCCCTGAGGTCGTGCGGGCCCTCGATCCTGTGTCGCTGACGGTCGACGGTGGAACGAGCGTGGCGGTCATGGGGCCCAGTGGCTGCGGGAAGTCGACGCTCCTCGGCCTCCTTGCGGGGCTCGCCCTCCCCTCCGCGGGGGCGGTCGCCATCGGTGACGAGCTCATCTCCAACCTCGACGAGCGGCGTCGGGTCCGGTTCCGACGTGAGCGCCTGGGGATGGTGTACCAGGCCGACAACCTGCTCCCCCACCTCACGGTCGAGGAGAACACAGGTCTCCAGCTCGCGATCTGTCATGGCGAGACAGCCGCCGGCTCGCGCCAGCAGGTGGCCGAGGTGCTGGACCGGCTCGGGATCGGCGAGCTCGCCACCCGGCTCCCTGACCAGCTCTCAGGAGGGCAGCGCCAACGCGCGGCGGTGGCCCGGGCCATCATCCACCGACCGTCGGTGCTGCTGGCCGACGAACCCACCGGCGCGCTCGATGGACGCAGCGCCCGGGTCGTGATCGAGCTCCTCGTCGAGGTGCAGCGGGAGATGGGCGCCACGCTGGTTCTGGTCACCCACGACCCGGCGATCGCCGCCCACCTCGACCGAACGGTCGAGCTGCGCCGACCCGTCCAAGCGCAGGAGTCGGTCGATGCTGGCTAGGTACGTGCTCGCCGATCTCATCCGCAACCCGCGCCGGACCCTCTCGACGATGGTCGGCGTGACTCTGGGGGTCGGGCTGTTCTGCGGAGTGCTGTTCTTCGTGGATGGGCTCTCGGCCTCCATGACCCAACGAGCGGTGGCGCCGCTGGCTATCGACATGCAGCTCGTCGTCACCCAGCCGATCGGGGCCTCGTTGACCATGACGCAGACCTTGGAGTCGTCGGGTCGGCTGCCCGCGGGCGGCGAGACGTCCGTCACCCTCGACGTCACCAACACCGGTGAGGTGGAGGCCCACGACGTGACGATTCGGTCAGTGCCGGTCGAGCACCTCACGGTCGTCCCCCACTCGGCCGACGTCGACGGGATCCCCATCGTGGGGATCGACGACAACCCCTTTTCCCACGGCCTCGGGCAGATCGGCTTCAACCTGGGGACCCTTGCACCAGGAAGCTCTCGGCGCCTGACCTACCGCCTCACGGCGACCGCCGAGGTCGGTGTCGACGAGACAGCCGTGGTGTCGACCTACTCGAGCCGCGAGAACCCCATCCCGGGTGGCGCCAACGAGCCAGCGGAAGTGGATCTACGCGATCTGTCGGCGATGATCGCGGCGGTGGACGGGGTCGCCGCCGCCAGTCCGCTGTCCATCGCCGACCTCGGGGTCGCCCGTCTCACGGGTGCTGGAACGACCGCCCCCGGCCCCGCCAAGATCTTTGCATTCGACAACGCGTATGAGGAGCGGGACCGCTCGATCGACATCGTCGAAGGCACGCTCTCGGCCGACGGCGCGGTCCTCAGTGCGGAGGCGGCCAGGGCCTTGCACCTGTCGCCGGGGGACACCGTCTCGGTGAAGCTGCCCGACGACTCGACGATCGATCTGGTCGTCACCGGCATCGCGGACCTGTCGAGGGCCCGGTCGCTGTTCTCGAGCCGGCGTGGTGGCGACCTCGAGACGTTCGTCTACACCGCACACTCGGTGGTGGTCTCGCCGGGCACCTTCGCCGACGTCGTCCAACCCGCCTTCGATCGCGCCGCCGCGGCGGGTACCGGTCGCGTCAAGGCTCCCCCCATTCGCGAAGTGGACATCGCGTTGGACCGCGGCCTGCTCGCCGCGGATCCCGCCACCGCCCGGCTCGAGACGGGCCGACTCGGCGGCGATGTCGTCGCCGTCGCCTCCGACTCGGACTACCTGCTCGACAACATCTCCAACACGCTCGAGGTCGCCGCCGGGGATGCCGATGTGGCCAAGCGGCTCTTCCTGTTCCTCGGTGTTCCGGGTGGCTTCCTCGCGGCGATGCTCGCCGCCTACTCCGGCACCGTGCTCGCCGAGGCACAACGTCGTGAGCAGGCCATGCTGCGGGTCCGCGGGGCAGCCCGACCGCACCTGCTGCGCATGCTCGCACTCCGAACTGGAGCACTGACGGCCGTCGGATCGGCGATCGGGCTGGTGAGCGGCTACCTCCTGGCGGCCGCGATCCTGGGTAGAGAGTCGCTCGACCGGGCCAACCCATCGAGCCTGGCCACCTCTGCGGTGCTGGGTACCGTCGGAGGGTTCGCCGCCACGGGCCTGGCTCTGTACCTGACGGGCCGCCGGTCCATCGATCGGGAGATCAACGGCGATCGGGCCCGGCACACACTCATCGTCCCCGTGTGGCGGCGGGCGCGCCTCGATCTCATCGGGGTGGTGGTCGTGGCCGTCGGGACTGGGGTGGCCGTGCGCTCCGGCGCCTTCGCGGGAGCGCCGGGCTCCGTGTACTTCGGCCGCGGGGTCACCCTCAACGTGGCCCTCCTCGTGCTGCCCCTCGCGGTCTGGATCACCGGCAGCCTCCTGGGCGCGCGCGTTGTCGGCGCCCTCCTCGGGCGGACTCAGCCGCGGTCGACCGCGGCCGTCGGGCGCCCGCTGCCCAGCCTGTACCGACTCAGCATCGGACGGCGCCCCTGGTCCATCAGCAACGGGGCCTTCATCGTCTCGCTCATCGTCGCGCTGGCGACGTGCCTGGCGGCCTTCACGGCTTCCTACGACGCCGCCAAGGTTCGAGACGCCCGCTACGCGACCGGTGCCGACATCCGCATCACCCCCAGCCCCACGTCCGGCCGGCCCTACACCGTCGACGACGTCAAGGTGTTCCAGACCAAGGGCGTCGCCGCCGCCACCCCCGTGGTGTACGAGCTCAGCAACGTCATCCTGCGCAGCGCCCGCACGTCCGACCCCGCCAACCTGGCCGCCGTCGACCCCGCCAGCTACCCCTCGGTCGCTCCCTTGGCAGGGAGCCGCTTCACCGGCGGCAGCCCGGAGGCGGCCTTCCGAGGACTGCGCGACGATCCCACCGCCATCCTCGTCAGCGAGGACATGGCGGCGTTCCTCAAGGCCAAGGTCGGTGACACCCTGCAGGTGGTGCTGGCCCGTGCCACTGAAGCCCAGGTGGAGGTCCCGCTCCACATCACCGGGCTCTTCGAACGCCTCCCCGGGTTCCCCGATGGCGCCGACGCCGTGATGGCCATCTCGGGACACACGGCCGCGGTGCCGTCGAAGAACCCCGACTTCTTCCTCGCCGTGACCGAGCGCAGCGACAGCGCCGGACTGCGCACGGCCGTCGAGTCACTCCGAGCGGACGCGACGGGCGGCGGCGAGTTCCAGATCGACACCCGCGCTACCACCCTCGCGAGCGACCAGTCGAGCCTCGCCGCGCTCAACATCGCCGGCCTCGTCCAGCTGGACTCCACGTTCTCCCTCGCCATGGCCGTGGTGACCATCGCGATCTTCGTGTTCGGCCTGCTCCTCCAGCGTCGCCGCGAGTACATCACCCTCCGGGCTCAGGGCCTCGAGCCTTCCACCATCAGACGGCTCATCACCCTTGAAGCCACCACCGTTGCGGTGGTCGGCGCCATCGCCGGCGTTGCTGTAGGCGTCGTCATGGGCTCCTACTTCGTGACCGTTCTCCGACCCCTGTTCGTCCTCACCCCCGCCTATGCCGTCCCCATCGACGGCGTTGCCATCGCGGTCGGTCTGGTGCTCCTCGCAACCATCGTCTCGACCGCAGTCGCCTCGCGAATGGTCAATCGCCTCGAACCGACCGAGCTCCTCCGCGATGAGTGACCCCGAGGTTGCCCAGGTGCCGCCCCGCCCACTCACTCGATCGACGGGTTGGACGTCATCCAGCTGCCCCACCCAGACGCAAGCTGAGCGGAGCGCTGGATGGCGGGAGGGTCCTCGACCAGACTCGGGCGGTGACGCGTCCCAACATCCTGTTCGTCACCTTGGACCAGTTCCGTGGCGACTGCCTGTCGGCGGCGGGCCATCCGGTGGTCCGCACCCCGAACCTCGATCGACTGGCGGCGAGCGGCGTCCGGCTCGGTCGGCACTACAGCCAGAGCACGCCGTGCGCGCCGGGGCGAGCGTGCCTCTACACCGGCACCTACCAGCTCAACAACCGTGTGGTGAGCAACGGCACGCCCCTCGATGACCGCTTCGACAACGTCGCCAGAGCGGCTCGCCGCGCCGGGTACGAGCCGGCGCTGTGGGGCTACACCGATCAGGGGATCGATCCCAGCCGCGCCGACGGACCGGACGATCCCCGGCTAGACACCTACGAGGGCATCCTCCCCGGGTTCGATGTGGAGCTGGCCCTGCCCAGCCACAACCGGCCGTGGCGGCGATGGCTGGAGGAGCTCGGCTACGACCGGATGAGCGCCGACACGGCGCTCGAGACGGAGCCCGATCGGCCCGCGGAGCACGGTGCGTCGGCCTTCCTGACCGATCGGCTCCTCGAGTGGATCCAGCGCCACGACGGCCCTTGGTTCGCGCACGCCAGCTACCTCCGACCTCATCCTCCGTATGCGGCGGCGGGTCGGTGGGCCACCTTCTACGACGAGGCTGACGTGGGCGAGCCCATTGAGCCCGTCGACGATCCGCACCCGCTACACCGCGCCGCGTTGCGCAACCCGATCTCTGCGGCGCCCACCGATCCTGGCGAGCTGCGCCACCTCCGCCGGCAGTACTTCGGGATGATCAGCGACGTGGACGAGCAGCTCGGTCGGGTGTGGGACGCCCTGCAGGGCTGGGGCGCCTGGGACGACACCTACATCGTCGTGACGGCAGATCACGGTGAACAGCTCGGCGACCACGGACTGCAGCAGAAGCTCGGGTGGTTCGAGGAGAGCCACCACATCCTCGGCATCGTGCGCGATCCGGCGGAGCAGGCGGACGCCAGCCGGGGCACGGTCATCGATCGCTTCACCGAGAACGTCGATGTGTTCCCGACGTTGTGCGATGCGATGGGGATCGAGGTTCCCGTGCAGTGCGACGGGGTACCGCTCACACCGCTGGTGCACGGCCTCGAGCCGCCGTGGTGGCGCGATGCCGCCTACTGGGAGTTCGACTGGCGCGACACGATGCTGGCGGCCAGTCCGCACGAGTGGCCGTGGGACCGCCGGCTGGAACGCCAGCACCTGGCCGTGCGTCGCACGGACTCGCTGGCCTACGTGCAGTTCGGAAACGGCTCATGGAAGTGCTTCGACCTCGCGGCCGACCCGACCTGGCGCACGGAGGTCAGGGACCCCTCGATCGTGCTCCCGGAGGCTCAAGCCATGTTGACGTGGCGCTCCCGGCACGCCGACCGCACCTGGACCGGGCTGCACCTCGGTCCTCATCGACTCGGGCGCTGGCCCGCCGACTTGTCCGCCGCGAGCGCCGAAGTCACGCCCTGATGCGGCTACGGCCCGGCCCGTGCGCGACGGCGAGTGGGTCAGGTTCGTCATCCGGTTCGAGGTAGTCGACCTCGAACGCTTTCGCGAGATGGCCGACGCGATGGTCGCGGTGAGCCGGGACGCGCTGGGCACGGTCGTCTAGCGGCGGGCCTGCGGCCCGTCCGGCGATCAGCGGTCAGGTGGGACCGTGCGACGATCTCGTCGGCTGTCAGACTCGGCCGCGTGACCAGCGGAGACGGTCGGCTGCCCCGCGTGCGTCGCCTCGCGCTCGCGTTCCGTCCGGCCGGGCTCCGGCCTGGCCTCGCGGTGCTCGTCGCCCTCGCCGCGCAGCTGGCAGCTCTGGTCGCCCTCGGATGGCTCCTCGGCCGCGTGGTCCTGGCGGTGCTCGGCACGGAGGACCCTCGGATCGACGAGTCCATCGTGCGTTACTTCGCCGATCACCGGACGCCGTGGCTCACCACCCTGCTCCGCGTCATGTCCCAGCTCGGCAGCACCACCGTGCTCATCCCGCTGGTCATCGTGGTCGGCTTCGTCGCCGAGGCCCGGACGCGGAGCTGGTCGACGATGGTCAACCTGGCCGTGGCGCTCGGCGGCGCGATCGCCCTCTACGACATCCTGAAGCCGATCCTGGCCCGGGCCCGACCAGACGCCGAGCTCGCGGCGGTGGCGGCCAGCGGGTACGCCTTCCCGTCGGGACACTCCACCCAGGTGAGCGCGGTCGCGGTCACCCTGGCGGTACTGGGTGCGGCGCGCGCGAGCTCGTCGCGCCGTCAGGTCGCGATCCGTGCGGCGGCTGCCCTGGTGGTCGTGACCGTCGGGTTCTCGCGGGTCTACCTCGGCGCGCACTGGCCCACCGATGTGCTCGCCGGCTGCTCGCTCGGAGCCCTTTGGGCCACCGCCACCGTCGTCACGTTGGGCGCGCGCCACCCCAACCGCGCCGGCTGAGGTCGGGGAGCAGTCGCCGGCTGCGGTAGGGCACGGGTCAGCGCAGAGGATGGTCGAGTGCTCGGGCAAGCGCGCGTCAGGTGCGCGCGCCGCCTTCAGGCCCAGCCACCGGCGTAGGCAACGAGCTGGCCGGTGGTGGACGTCAACCTCAACCGCTGACCCCGCGGCGGTCGTAACCCGGATCAGGGCACCGGCGGGTGGCCGGTAGCCTGCGGAGCCCATGACCCGGCACCTCATCACCAGCGCGCTGCCGTACATCAACGGCGTGAAGCACCTGGGGAACCTCGTCGGCTCGATGCTCCCGGCCGACATCTACGCGCGCTACCTCCGCCTCGAGGGCGAGGAGGTGCTCTTCATCTGCGCCACCGACGAGCACGGCACGCCGGCCGAGCTCGCGGCCAACGAGGCGGGGCTCGAGGTCGCCGAGTTCTGCCTCCTCCAGCACGAGGTCCAGCGCGACATCGCGGTGCGCTTCGGGCTCAGCTGGGACCACTTCGGCCGGAGCTCCTCTGCCGAGAACCGCGAGCTGACTCAGCACTTTGCGGCCCGTCTCGATGCGGAGGGCTACCTCGAGGAGCGCACGACCAAGCAGGTGTACTCGCCGGTCGACGGCCGCTTCCTGCCCGATCGCTACATCGTCGGCACCTGCCCGCACTGCGGCTACTCGAACGCGCGGGGCGACCAGTGCGAGAACTGCACGCGGGTGCTCGACCCCACCGACCTGGTCGAGCCTCGGTCCGCCATCTCGGGGAGCACCGACCTCGAGGTGCGGGAGACGAAGCACCTGTACCTCCTCCAGTCGAAGCTGGTGGACGAGGTCGCCGCGTGGATCGAGGCGCACGCCGACATCTGGACCGTCCTCACCCTGTCGATCGCCCGCAAGTGGATCACGGAGGGCCTGCATGACCGGGGCATCACGCGCGACCTCGACTGGGGCGTGCCTGTCGTGGGTCGGCCGGGCTTCGAGGACAAGGTCTTCTACGTGTGGTTCGACGCGCCGATCGAGTACATCGGTGCCACCGCGGAGTGGGCCGCGGTCGACCCTGAGCACCGCGACTGGCGCAGCTGGTGGTACGACGCCGACGACGTCGAGTACACGCAGTTCATGGGCAAGGACAACGTGCCGTTTCACACGGTGTCGTTCCCGGTCACGCTCATCGGCTCGCGGGAGCCGTGGAAGCGGGCCGACCAGATCAAGGGCTTCAACTTTCTGACCTACTACGGCGGCAAGTTCTCGACCAGCCAGGGCCGGGGCGTGTTCATGGACCAGGCGCTCGACACCTTCCCCGCCGACCTCTGGCGCTGGTACCTGTTCGCCAACGCGCCGGAGTCGAGCGACGCCAGCTTCACGTGGGACGGGTTCACCGTTGCCGTCAACAAGGACCTCGCCGACTCGTTCGGGAACCTCGTCAACCGCTGTCTGACGCTCTCGGCCAAGCACTACGGCCCCGTCGTGCCGTCCGGAGGGGCGCCCGGCGAGCGCGAGCGTCAGCTCGAAGCCGACCTCGGCGACGTCGTCCGCGCGTACACGGACCTGCTCGCGGCAAAGGAGCTGCGCAAGTCGGCCAACGAGCTGCGGCGCGGGTGGGCCCTCGCCAACGCCTACTGGGAGCAGAGCGAGCCCTGGAAGGTCGTGAAGGCAGCCCCTGATGCGGCCGCCGTCATCTTCCGTACGGTGATCAACGTCGTGCGCGTGCTCGCGGTGCTCGCGTCACCGATCATCCCGACGTCGACGGCGACCGTGCTCGACGCGCTCGGGGCCACAGGCTCGAGCTGGCCTCGCGGCGACGCCTTCGCCGATGAGCTCGCCGTGCTCCCCCCCGGCCACCCCGTGGCGGTACCGGAGGTGCTCTTCGCCAAGATCACCGATGACCAGAAGGCCGAGCTCGAGGCCCGCTTCGGGGGCGCAGACAGCTAGAGGTCAGCGAGCGGCGACTACCAGCTGCCGCCCCCACCTCCGCCCCCGCCCCCACCGACCGAGCCGCCCCCGCCCCCGCCGCTCGACGACGGTGCCGTGGCGGTCGACGAGGTCGAGCTGGCGAGGATCGGTGCCATGTGGACGTACCCGAGGCCCGCGTCGGCCGGGATGACCGACGACCCCGCGACGGCGCGCTCCCACCGGTCGATCTCCCCGAGAGCGACCGCCCAGGCCGTGTACTCCCGCAGCACCCCGCGCTTGGCGGCCTCCTCAGCGTGGAACGTCTCCGAGCCGTGCAGGAAGCGGCGGAACGACTCGACCCGCAGCCACAGCCCCGAACCGAGCGGCGTGCGCACGCGGAGCTCCCAACCGCGCACCATCGCGGCGAACCCACCTCCGGCGAGCAGCGACCCCAGGACCACGACGACGATCCACGGCCCGCCCCACCGGCTCGATGCGAAGCCGCCGGCGAACGCCAGCACCGCGCCGAGCACCATCACGAGACCGCCGAGAATCCGCACCGCGGTCCTGCGCCGGTCGGCCTGGGCGTCCCACATGCCGCTGGTGGTGGCCCAGTCGGCGAGCTGTGCGTCGATCTCGCTCCAGCCGGCCGCGAACGTGGCGTCGTAGGAACCGAGCTCCACCTCGTCACGCCCGCCGAAGGCGGTGGCCAGCGGACCCGGGAGCGGGCCCTTCTTGACCAGGGTGACGTGCGTGTCCGCTTCGACGAGGTCGACGGCCCCGTCGATCGCGGCCTGGATGAGCCACGCCACCTTGTGCTGGGGGAGCACGCGCTCGGCGTGCAGCAGCCCGCCGTGGGCGGGTGTCAGCTCGGTCGGGGGTGCGAAGTCGGTGGTTGCCATCTCCTGCAGCTGACGCTCGTCGAGCCGCACCTCGCTCGTGGGGCCGCCCCCGCCAGCCCATGCCGCGTCGGCGACCCCGCCGGTGCCGACCCGCTCGCGGCCCGCCCGCCGCACCAGCCTCGACGTGACGAGCGCCGCGCCGATGCCGGAGGTCGCGGCCGCGGCGGCGGGCAGCAGGAGCCCGACGCCCGGGTCGGGCGGCGCCGACACGGGCGGTGCGGGCAGACCGGGGGCCACACCGATCGACTCGCCGCGACCGGACTCGATGCTCACCCCCTCCCCCGTGTCGAGGTGCCCGGTGTGGACCACCAGGTGGCCGGGGGCCACCTCGCGCGCGGTGCAGGTCCGCGTGGAGCCGTGCTCGCCCACGAAGCAGCTCGTGTCCTCGAACCGCCACGGCGCGACGACATGGACCTCGGTGCCGTCGATAGGAACCTCGAAGTCGGTGCCGATGGGGTCCCAGTCGAGCTGGCCATCCGCGGCGAGTCCGTCGAGGCGGTAGCCGAGCCGGTAGCGGTGGCGGCCGCTGATCGTGGTGTTCGGGTCGCCGATCTTGAGCTTGATGCCCTGCCGGCCGTCGTCGAACGTGAACGGCGAGCGCTCCGCGATGCCATCCGGCGCGCTCGCCGACGCCACGCTCACCGGCGTCTCGACCGTCAGACCCGGGATCGTGCGGAAGATCCCGTGCCGGTCGATCGCGATGCCGAAGTCGTAGTCGATGACCTCGACGACCTTCGCGTCACCATCCTCTGTCAGGCTGGCCCCGGCCCAGTACTGCGTCACGCGCTCGGCGTCCCCGACCGCGCTCCCGAAGGCGACGAGGACCCCGCCGGCCACCGCGCCGGCACCGAGCACGAGCAGGTCGAGCCGGCGCCGGCCCGTCGTCCGCACGCCGTCAGACCGTGGTGCGGTCGGGGTTCGCGGGGGGCGCGGTGAAGCCGGGGCCGGGACGCCATCCGCTCGCCCCGAGGTCCTCCAGCACGTGGGCCATGTTTAGGAGATCCTCCTCGTAGGAGAACTTCCCGTCGCCCGCGTAGCGGAGGATCGACACGCCGGTCTGCTGGTACGGCTGCCCGTCGTCGCGCTGACCGGGGAGCACCTGCGTCCAGACGGTGACGACGTCGTCGCCCTCGATGGCGGCGAAGCGCATCGGGAAGCGCCAGTCCTCGAGGCCGCGCATGCTGTCGACCATGAAGGCTCTTATCTCTTCGATGCCCTGGATCCGCCCCCACGCGGGGTCGATGTAGATGGCGTCGTCGGTGAAGAACGCGGCCAGGTCGATCCACGTCGCCTCGCCGGCCCCGATGCGGTTGCGCACCGCGATGTAGGCGTCGACGGTGGCGCGGATCTCGGCGGGGTCGTGCATCAGGGCCACTCTGCCACCCAGTCCGTGTACCGCGGGGTGAGGAGGGCGGGGAGGCCGCCCGTGTGGATGAAGACGATCGTTCCGTCGACGGGCACGCGGTCTTCCCGGAGCGCCGCGATCAGGCCGGCCATCCCCTTTCCGGAGTAGACGGGATCGAGCAGGAGGCCCTCGTGGCGCGCGCAAAGGTCGAGCGCCTCGCGGCAGCTGACGGTGGGCGCGCCGTAGCCATCGCCGAAGCGGTCGTGGTCGATCGCACAGGTGCCAACGGGCGCGGCGAGCCCGGCCAATGACGCGGCGGCGGCTGCTTCGCGCGGGACGACGACGTCGAGATCTGGACGCGTGCCAACGTCGACGCCGAGCACCGCGTCGTGGTCGCCCCATCCCGCCACCAGCCCGGCGTGGGTGCCCCCGGTGCCGTCCGCCGTCACGATGAGGACCGTGTCCGGGAGCTGGTCGCGCAGCTCCAGTGCTGCCCGTACATAGCCGAGCTGGCCGATCGTCGAGGCACCGCCGAGGGGAATGGCGTAGGGCAGGCGGCCGTCGGCGCGCAGCCGATTCGCCGCGTCGTCGATTGCGGCCTCGAGCGCGTAGTACCCGAGGGGACCGGCCCAGACGATCTCCGGTCTGAGAAGCTGGTCGAGCACGACGTTGCCGGTGGCGACATCGGGCGGGTCCGAGCCGAGCACGATGGTGCAGTCGAGACCGAGGTGGTTGGCGGCCGCCGCGGTCATCCGCACATGGTTCGACTGCCGGCCGCCGCCCGTGACGAGCACGTCGCACCCCTGCGCCAGCGCGTCGGCGCAGAGGTACTCGAGCTTGCGAACCTTGTTGCCGCCCCCGCCCAGCCCGGTGAGGTCGTCGCGCTTCACCCAGAGCCGGCCGGGCTCGAGGCCGAGGGCCGCACCCAGGCGGTGCATCGGTTGCACCGGGGTGGGGGACACGGGGCTGAGCGGCACCCACTGGTCGAGCATCCGGCCAGGTCTAGCGCGCGGTTCCGTCCCCTTACCTCGGAGGTAGTCGACGGGTCGCGTGTCGCCCGCCAGACTCCGAGCCACGAACGAGCCGAGGAGCGATGCCATGCCGTCCATCACCGGGATCTCCCACGTCGACCTGAGCGTCACGGACATCGAGGCCAGCCATGCGTGGTACCGCGAGCTGCTGGGCGCCGTCCCCCTCTTGGGCGGCCGCAACGACGCCCACTCGCTGGACGTGCGCTACCTCATGGAGCCGAGCTCTGGTGTCGTGATCGGGCTCGAGCAGCACGATGCCAACCCCGGCACGCCGTTCGACGAGAAGCGCGTCGGACTGGACCACCTCGCGTTCAACGTGGGCTCGCGCGAGGAGCTCGACGGGTGGCGCGCGCGCCTGGACGAGCTCGGCATCTCCCACTCCGGCATCACGGAGGAGGAGCCGTGGGATGTGCTGGTCTTCCGTGACCCGGACAACATCCAGCTCGAGCTCTTCTTCCTCAAGGCCGACCCGGCCAGCCTGATCCCAGGCTGATCCTTCAGCCGCACGCCGCGTCAGTACCGACGCAGCGCACGTAGGCGGAGTCGTACCCGGCCGCCACCAGCTCGTCGACGGCAGCCTGTGCGGCGGTGGTGTCGGCGAAGGGACCGACGTAGGTGACCCAGAACCCCGGCTCGAGCGACGGGTAGTCGTCGGAGCGCAGCACGCCGGCGTCGTAGCCGCTCTCGGTGAGCTCGTCTCGTCGCTGCTGGGAGGTCGGCTCGTCGGTCTCGGAGCTCACGACGGCGACGAACGTAGGCGTGACGAGCCCGCCAGGAGCCGTGGTCGTCGTCGTGCTGGCGGTGGTGGTGGTCGTCGTGGCCGACGAGGTGCTCCCGCCGGGGACGGTGTCATCCTCGATCAGGCGCAGCACGCCCACGAAGGCCGCGGCAGCGACCACGGTGACGAGCAGCCCGAGGAGGAGGCCGAAGCGGCCGCGACTCATGCCAGGACGTACTCCTCGAACGTCGTCATCGTCCGAACATGGCCAGCCACTCGGCCTCGGAACCGGGCTTGAACACGTAGTTCCAGCGCCGTGTCGCCGACATCGTGGCGGATGGCTCCGCGGAGTAGAGGTGGCCCGGGAACAGCACGGCGTCGTCGGGCACCTTGGCCAGCTTGTGGGTGAGGCTGTCGTAGAGCGCCGCCGGGTCGCCGCCGGGCAGGTCGGTGCGACCGCAGCCCTCGAGGAACAGCGTGTCGCCGCTGACGAGGCAGCCGTCGACGAGGAAGCACTGGCTGCCCGGGGTGTGACCGGGTGTGTGGATCAGCTCGATGGGGATCTCGCCCGCGAGCACGAGGTCGCCGCTCGTGTGGGCCACGAGGTCCGTGTCGGCCACCTCGGTGACCCGCGTGATCCACGGCACCTCGTCGGCCTGGACGTGGACCGGCACGGGCGCGAGCGTCAGCAGCTCCTCGATGCCGGCGATCGAGTAGCCCATCATCGAGCCGCCGATGTGATCCGGGTGGTAGTGCGTGGCGAGGGCGCCGGTGAGGCGCATGCCGTCCGCGGCGAGCACGTCGAGCAGGCCCTGGATGTCGTAGGCGGGGTCGATGACCACGGCTTCACCCGTCTGGCGATCGCCGATCAGGTACACGAAGTTGACCATCTGCCGGGCGATCGGATCGCCGTCGGCGAAGTCGCGGCCGGCCAGCAGCTGGCGGAAGTACAACCGCTCGTCCATATCCTCTGCACCCTATGGCGCGACGGTTCGACGCGGTCAGCCTCGACGTGGGTGGTGTGCTCGTGGTCCCCGACCACGGCGTCCTCGGCGGCGCCCTGACCGCCGCCGGCATCGCGCACGACCGAGGGCGCTTCGGGATCGGCCACTACGTCGCCATGGCCGCCATGGACCGGGCGACCTCCGATGCCGAGGACTTCACCGATTACCTCCACGGGTTCCTCGTCGCTGTCGCGGTGCCGGAGGCCGACCGGGCGAGCGCGCACGTGCTGCTCGATGCCGCGCTGAGCACCCCGGTCTGGTGCCAGCCCGTACCGGGCGCGCGGGCGGGGTTGGAGGCCCTCGTGGGAGCCGGGGTGCGCCTGGCCGTGACCTCGAACAGCGACGGCACCGTGGCCGACCATCTCGCTCGTCACGAGTGGGTGCAGGTGGGCGACGGACCGGGCGCGTCCGTGGAGGTGGTCACCGACTCGGGCATCGTCGGCGTCGGCAAGCCTGACCCGCGTGTGTTCCAGGCGACGATCGACGCGCTCGACCTCCCGGCCGAGCGGATCCTCCACGTCGGCGACAGCGTCCACTACGACGTCGACGGCGGCGCGGTCGTCGGCCTGCAAACCGTCCACATGGACCCGTTCGCGCTGTGCGACGCGACGGATCACGCGCACGTCCGTGCGTTGGTCGAGGTGCTCGATCTGGCGTAAGTGCCTTGGGGTCGCCCACCGATCCCGGTACGGTCAGGTACATGTTCAGCTGATTGCGACCGCCGGTCCCGCTGGCTCACGACCTCCGGCCTCGAACGCGGCCGTCGCACGTTTGCTGTCATCCCTGGCCGAGGCCAGGCCGATCCTCGAGAGGAGGATCACCATGGCGAAGAAGCCACCCCGCTCCGGCGGCCGGGTAACTCCCAAGGGAACCCAGCCCGCCGAGCGCACCAAGTCCGGCTCGAAGGCGCAACCCGCTCTCGACCATCGCCTCGTCAACCGCTTCGACCCCGCCCAGAACCAGCGCGGCGGCGGTCCCGCGGCCCCCACCCGGGCCGGTCACCACCGCGGCCAGCGCTAGCTGAACCACGTGCGCAGGGTGTTGCGGTAGGCGCGGTCGTACCGGTCGTAGTCGGCGCGGAGGGCGCCACCCGGCCAGCGGGCGGGAAGGAGCTCGTCGGGCAGGAGCGGGTCCGCCTGGAGGTGACGAAGGACGGCCGCTGAGGTGACGAAGCCGTCGGCGAGGGCGGTCGTGTCGCCGCGCTCGAGCGGGCGGAGGAGGGACTGCATCTCGTCGCGCAGCTCCTTCGCCGTCGCGGACCATCCCGCGAGGTCGGCGAGCGCGGTGATGTCCGGCGTCGGGGCCGCACGGGCGCCGCGCCAGCGGATGCACCATGCATCCGCTATGGCGGCGGCCTCGGGCGATCGCGCGGCGTCCAGGTTGTCGGGGCGGCCCCATGTGCCCTCGCGCAGCTCCACGAGGCGAAGGGCACGGAGCGCGTCGCGCAGCGCGGCGCGGTCGGCCGCGGGGCGACGTGCATCGCTGTCGATGGTGCTGAGCTCCCAGGTGCCGTCCCAGGGGAGCGTCTCGGCTCGACGGCTCGCCGTTTGGCGTTGCTGCCTGGCGACGAGGCGGCCGACGAGCCGGTAGCCGCCGTCCTCCACCTCGGCCTCGGCGGCGGCGACCAGGCGCGACAGCGCCGTCCGCGTGCTGCCCTCGGTGATCCCGAAGAGGGCGGTGGCGCGGACCAGCACGGGCGTGGGCAGCCAGGGCGGATCCGTGCCGAGGAGCACGGACGCGAGCACCGATCGGGCCGTGAGCGGGGCGTTACGTGTAGACGACATGTGCAGAGGAAGTGTAAGGTACTCGCATGGTCAGCGTGATCGACGCCCGCCCGACGATGCTCCCACCAGACGAGCTCCTCACGGACGTGCTGCCCACGGACCGGCTCACGGTCACCGGGATGCCGGTCCCCGAGCTCCGGACGGAGCTGCGCAAGATCGACGACCTGCGCAACGCGGGGACAGTGGTCGCCACCTGGCTGCAGGCCCTCGGCACGATCGGACTCGCCGTCTGGATCGGCCACCCTCTCGCGTACCTGGCTGCGTTCGTGCTGATGGGCCCGGCGTTCGCCCGCTTCGCGATCCTCGGTCACGAGGCGGCCCACAAGCTCCTGTTCACGAACAAGCGGTGGAACGACGCCGTGGGCCGCTGGGTGGTCGCGTACCCGTCCTTCGTGCCCCTCGACGGCTACCGGCGTGGGCACTTCGCTCACCACAAGGACGAGTTCGGTCCCAACGAGCCCGACCTCAACCTCTACAACGGCTATCCGATCACGGAGGCGAGCTTCCGGCGCAAGCTGTGGCGCGATGTCCGCGGCACGTCGGGGTGGAAGAACCTCAAGGGCCTGCTGCTCTCCTTCAAGAGTCCGACCGCACGTCCGATCTCGACGCGGATCCTGCTCGCGCAGGTGCCGCTGGTCGTGGCGGCGATCTTGTTCGGGCGCTGGTGGCTCTACCCGCTGCTCTGGCTCGGTCCGTGGCTCACCACGTGGCGCGTGATCAATCGGCTGCGGTCGATCGCGGAGCACGGCGGGATGGCGCGCTCGAAGGATCGCCGCCAGACCACGCACCACGTGCGGCAGTCGTGGGTGGCCCGGTTCTGGATGGTGCCGCTCAACACGGGGTGGCACCTGGCCCACCACGTCGACATGGGCGTGCCGTGGCGGAACCTCCCCAAGCTCCATGCCGAGCTCGAGGCCGCCGGCTACGTCACCTCCGAGCTGACCTACCCGAGCTACCGCGCCCTGTGGCGCGCGCTGCGCTCCCGCCCCGAGCCCCTGCCCGGCTGACCCACCCCCGCGCAACCGGCGGGTGAAGCAGCCCTGTTCCTGCGGCACTTCACCCGCAGGGTCGCAGCCGGGGATGAACCCGCGCTAGGGCTCGACCACCACTCGGTCACCCTGGTGGACGGTGCCGGGCTCGCGGACCCAGGCGTAGGCACGGCTCCAGCCGGGATGGCGATCGTGGTCCATGCGCTGGAAGTCACGGTCGACGAACCACGGCGCGTTCTTGGCGCACGGCGTGGACCACGCGGAGATCTCGGCGAGCACGTCCCCGATGAGGAGCTGGGTGCCGGGCTGGACCCTCGTCCAGTCGATCCCAGCGAGGGTGATGTTCTCGCCCGCGAGACCCGGCTCGATCGGATGGCCCTCGGCGCGCAGCGCGTCGATCACCTCGACCGACCACAGGCAGAGCGCCTGCAGCGGCCGGCCGTGGTGGAGCCGAGCCGCCTGGCGATCACCCACCAGGCCGCGGTCGCCCACCTCCGCGACCTCGACCGGCTTCTTCGGCACCCCTCCGTCGGACACGTTGAGCTGCGCGATCGTGCCCTCCTGCGTGGGGGCACCGGCGCCGAGGATGTGGATCCCGCGCCCGACGTCGCTCAGGTGGTGGGTCGCATCGTGGATTGCGTGGCGGAGGATCCACGCGGCGTCGACGACGTCGTCGACCACGCGGGCGGTGCGCTCCCACCGGCGATCGTCGGGACCCTCGAGCGAGGCCGCCTTGTCGTGCAGCCGCTTCACGTTGGCGGCGAACCGCGTGAGGTCCGCGTCGAGCGACTCCGGAGCCGGGTCGCTCGTCGGCGGAAGGTCGCGCAGCTCCAGGTCCTCCGTCGTGAGGGTCGCGTGCAGCAGCCGTCCCATGTTGGCGACGACGTCGGCGCTGTGCGCGAGGTACTCCGACGCCGACCACACCTCAGGCGGAGGCCGGGTGGCGAGCACCTCCGATGAGATGCCATCGATCGTCTGCTCCCACATCGGCGCGAGAGCCCGGAGGGTGCCGAGCGCGTCCTGCAGGTCGTACTGCGCGCCGTCGAACCGGCACCCCTCGCACGTCTCGACCGGCACCGGCATCCCGCCATCGTGCCCCGCGCACGACGGCCGTGCGCGCCGGGTTCAGGCGAGGTCGTCGTGGTCGTGCGGGTGCGGGTGCTCGTGGGTGACGGCCTCGGCCTCTGGCTCGGGGACGATGCGGAGCGTTCGCCGGCCGGCCTCCTCGGCGAGGGAGAGGACCTCTCGCAGGGGCAGCCCGGCTCGTTGCGCGACCCGCGCGGCGTCGTCGTGCTCCACCTTGATGCGCCCGGGGCTGACCTTCACGCGCACCGGGTAGCCAGCGACCTCCACGGTGTCCGCCTCCCGCGCCGCGGGCCAACGTTGGAGGGTCGCGCCCCGGATGCCGAGCGATCCCGTCTCGCGGCTGAGCACCTCGGCCACCTGGGCGCTGAGGGCGACGTCGGCGAGGGCGGACACGGTGTGAGCCGGGCGGCCCTTCTTCATCAGGATCGGCGTGATCCACGCGTCGTGCGCTCCTGCCGCCAGGAGGGTGGCGAGGGTGTGGGCGAGGGTCTCGCCGGTGACGTCGTCGACGTTGACCTCGAGCAGGACCACCGGCTGGCCGCCGAGCTCGGCCTCGCTCGGCGTGCCGATCACGACCTGCGTGGCGTTGGGCTGGCCGTCGAGGTCGCGGCTGCCGGCACCGAAGCCGCTTCGATCGATGGTCATCGGCGGCAGCGGGCCGAAGCCAGAGGTGAGCGCGGCGACGAGCGCGGCGCCGGTCGGCGTCGTCAGCTCCACGCCGAGGTCGACCCCGCGGGTCGGCGCACCGACGGCGGCGAGCAGCTCGACGACCGCGGGCGCGGGATTCGGGAGGAGGCCGTGGGCGGCCCGCACCATCCCCGTGCCGGTGACCACGACCGAGGAGTAGAGGGCATCGATCTCGAGCACCTCGAGGGCGGCGCACGTACCGACGACGTCGACGATGGCGTCCAGGCCTCCCACCTCGTGGAAGTGCACCTGCTCGGGCGGGCGGCGGTGGAGCCGGCCCTCGGCATCGGCGAGCGCGCCGAACACAGCCAGGGCGCGGCGCCGCACCCGCTCGGGGAGGCGGGCCTCCTCGACGAGGGCCGCGATGTGGGAGGCCGTGCGCACGACCGTGCTCTCCTCGATGTGGACGTGAGCCTTCGTCGCGGCGATCCCGCAGCGCAGCACCGGTTCGGCCTCGAGGCTCCAGCCCCTCACGGGGAGGCGCTCGACCATGGAGCGCACCTCGTCGACATCGGCGCCCGCGTCGAGCAGCGACCCGAGCGCCATGTCCCCCGCGATCCCGGAGAAGCAGTGGAACCACGCGATCCGCGTCATGCGCACTGACCCCCGACCCGCTCCCCGTCGCATCTGGCGTTGCCTGACCGGACTGACTCGGGCCGGCCAACGGCAGAACGCGGGGGTCGGCCGATCACTTGAGCATCCGGAGCACGGCGCAGGCGGCGCCGTAGCCGTTGTCGATCCCGACCACCGTGAGCCCGGCGGCGCAGGAGGCGAGCATGCCGAGGAGCGCGGTGACGCCTTCGAAGCTGGCGCCGTAGCCCACGCTGGTCGGCACCGCGATCACGGGGGCACGTGTGAGGCCACCGACGAGGCTCGGAAGCGCGCCCTCCATCCCCGCGACGACGACGACGGCGTCGGCATCGGCCAGCGCGTCGGCCTCGGCGAGGAGGCGGTGGACGCCGGCGACTCCGACGTCGGTCAGGCGGATGGGCTCGATCCCGAAGGCCGAGAGGACCGTGGCGGCCTCGTCGGCGACGGGCAGGTCTGCAGTCCCCGCCGCGGCGATCACCACGCGCTCGGGCCGCGGAGCGGACGGGCACCAGACGACCATCGACCCGTGCTGCGCGCCGCCTGGGTTGCGCGCGAGCGCAACCGCGGCCTGCTCGTCGGTCGCGCGGGTGAGCAGCACGGGCGACGCGCTTGCGTCGAGGAGCTCGGCCACGATGGCCGCGGCGTGCTCCGGTGTCTTGCCCGGTCCGTAGACGGCCTCGGGCAGCCCCTGGCGCAGCGCGCGGTGGTGGTCGACCCGCGCGAAGCCAAGATCAGCGAACGGCAGGCGGCGCAGCTCGGCCACGGCATCGTCGGGATGCACGTCGCCCGACCGCACTGCCTCCATCAATCGCACCAGGGCCGCTTCGTCCACGCCAGTAGCATTGCGCCTCGTGACCGACGACGCTGCACCGACCGCGCGTCGCCGCATCGGCTTCCTCGGCCCCGAGGGCACGTTCACGGAGCAGGCGCTCCTCGGCGAGGCCGACCTGGCCGGCGAGGAGCTCGTCCCGATGGCCACGATCAGCGAGGTGCTGGCCGCCGCCGACTCCGGTGCGATCGACCTCGGCTTCGTCGGGATCGAGAACTCGATCGAGGGAACGGTCAACGTCACGATCGACGCCCTCGCCTTCGAGCACGACCTGCTCATCCAGCGCGAGGTGGAGCTCGGCATCCAGCTCAACCTCCTCGCGCCACTGGGCGTGGCCATGGCCGACATCACCCGCGTGCTGACCTTCCCCGTGGCCGCGGGCCAGTGCCGCGCCTGGTTGGCGACGCAGCTGCCCGGCGTCGAGATGGTCGCGGCGAACTCCAACGCCGAGGCCGCCCGGCTGGTGGCAGAGGAGGCCGATGGTGTGTCCGCCGCGGTGGCCCCGTCGCTCGCCGCCAAGATCTACGGCCTCGAGGTGCTCGCGAACGACATCGAGGATCACCCCGAGAACACGACCCGCTTCGTGCTCGTCGCGCGGGACTCGATCCCCGCGGCCACCGGGCACGACAAGACGACGATCGTCGTGTTCCAGCGCACCGACCGCCCCGGGTCGTTGCTCGCCATCCTCCAGGAGTTCGCCGCGCGGGCCATCAACCTGGTGAAGCTCGAGTCCCGCCCGACGAAGAAGGGCCTTGGTGACTACTGCTTCATCATCGACCTCGAGGGGCACCTCAGTGACGAGCTCGTGGCCGACTGCCTGCGCGACGTGCGCTCCAAGGTGGAGGACATCAAGCTCCTCGGCAGCTATCCGGCCGCGGGTGCGCACGGGCCGGCGGTGCGCCGCGACGCCGAACAGGCCTGGCGGATAGCTGACGCCTGGATCAAGGACCAGAAGGCCAAGCTCGCGCCCTGACTAACGTCGCTCCCGGAGCGGTGGCCGAGTGGACGAAGGCAACGGCCTTGAAAGTCGTCGACCCGCAAGGGTCCGTGGGTTCGAATCCCACCCGCTCCGCGCTCATGGGTATCCTCATCCGTCCACCCTGGAGCGGTGGCCGAGCCTGGTTGAAGGCGCATCCCTGCTAAGGATGTGAGGGGGCAACTCCTCCGTGGGTTCAAATCCCACCCGCTCCGCTGATCCGCCCGGTGCTCGTCGCCGGGCGGTGTCGCGCTCGGGCGCGAGACTCGGCGGCGATGGCCGAGCTGATCGTGCGGGGGGCGTGCGCGCTGGTGGACGAGGCGTGGGTGGTGACCGACGTCGCGGCTCGGGACGGCGTGCTGGTCACTCCGGATTCGGTCGGCTCGTCGGCCGACGAGATCGCCGCCGACGGGCTCCGGCTGGCTCCTGGCTACGTGGACCTGCAGTGCAACGGCGGGCTGGGCATCGACCTGGCGGGCCAGCCCGAGCGGCTCTGGGAGCTCGGGGCTGCGCTGCCACGCTTCGGCGTGACGGCCTGGCTGCCGACCATCGTCTCGACCCCCGAGGGGATCGTCGACCGAGCGATCGCGGCGCTGGCCGCGGGTCCGCCCGAGGGCTGGCGCGGCGCCGTGCCGGTGGGCCTGCACCTCGAGGGCCCGTTCCTGTCAGTGGCGGGCCGCGGCGCCCATCCCGAGGCGCTGCTGTGTCTTCCCACGCTCGCGGCGATCGAGGGTTGGTCACGCGAGCGTGGGGTCGCGCTCGTCACATTGGCCCCCGAGCTGCCCGGCGCCCTCGAGGTCATCGAGGCGCTGGTCGCCCGTGGCGTGGTCGTGTCCCTGGGGCACTCGCACGCCACCGCCGCGCAGGTCACGAGAGCGATCGATGCCGGCGCGAGCTGGGTGACGCACCTGTTCAACGGGATGGGCCCGCTGCACCACCGCGAGCCGGGGCTGCCCGGCGTCGCGCTGGCGGACGAGCGCCTCCGCGTCGGCCTGATCCCCGACGGTGTGCACGTGCACCCCGACGTCGTGACCATGGCACAGCGCGCGCTCGGAACGCGGCTGACGATCGTCACCGACGCGGTCGGGGCGCTCGGGATGCCGCCGGACCGCCAGTCCCTCGGTCGCGCGGAGGTGATCATCGGCGCCGACGGGGTCCGCCTCCCCGACGGCACGCTGGCCGGCAGCGACCTCGCCATGGATCAGGGCGTGCGCAACCTCGTCGCCTTCAGCAGGTGCGCCGTCGAGGAGGCCCTGCACGCGGCTTCAACGGCGCCGGCCGGGGTCCTCGGTGACGCCAGCCGCGGCACGCTCGCGCTCGGAGCCCGCGCCGACCTGGCGCTGCTTGCCGACGACCTGCACCTTGTCTCGACGATCGTGGCCGGTGAGGTCGTCCACGACCGCTGGAGCCACTAGCCCGCCCGGCTCCTGTCCCCTGGGTGGGCCAAGTGGTGGGGAGTGCTTGCCAAGCGTCCGATGCACTGCGAGCGTCAGGCTGGACGACTGGGCGGTCGCGCCCCGGTCACGACCTTCGTCGAGGACGGCGACCCTGAGGACGTCTTGATCGATGCGGTCACGCGGCTGGGCGGTCAGATGGTGGTGGTGGGCAGCCACGGCGATCGACCGCTGTTCGGCGTCATCCTCGGTTCCACGCCCTACCGCCTCGTGCACAAGTGCCCGGTGCCCGTCCTCGTCGTCCCCGACGTAGGAGCGGCAGACGCGGGACGACCTCAGACTGCACCGTCCGGCTCCAGGCACGCGGTGAGGAACTCCTGGAGGGCCGGCGTGAGCTGGTCGTCGGCCGGGTCGCCGATCCGGGCGTTTACGTCCTCGTGGCTGAAGGTGGGTAGGTCGACCACGGTGACCGCGGATCCCGCGGCCCGTGCCGCGTCGGCGAACGCGTCCACCTGGGCCCGGCGGGTCGCGTTGCCCCGCTTCGCGAGGAGCAGGTCGGGCGCGGGCGCTTCGCCCACGTGGGCGAGGGGCGACAGGTCCTCCCACAGCGACTTGTCGGTGCCGAAGGCCGATAGGTAGAGCACGGCGAGCGCTCCACCCTCCGCCACGGCGGCACCGATGTCGAAGCCCTCTGTGTCCAGCGGAGCGAAGCACGCGATGGCGGACGGATCGAGGTCGTGGGCTGCGAGGTACGCGGGATCGATGGTTACCGCCGCAGCGATGCCGGCGCCGGCGGAGTGGCCGAGTAGGGCGATGCGGTCGGGGTCCACGCCCAGATCGGCGCTCCGGGACACGAGCCACGACACCGCAGCGGCCACGTCCTCGTTGTGCGAGGGGGCCACGACGCGATCCGCCACCGGAAGGGTGATGTCCGTGAGCCGGTAGTTCACGCTAGCCACCGCCCAGCCGGCGTTGGTCCACAGCTCCACCTTCGGGTCCATGCCGTTGCTCTTGTCGCCCGCCCGCCAGCCGCCGCCGTGCACCCACACCACGAGGGGCACCGCCGCGCACCCGGCGTCGCGCGGCTGGTAGAGATCGAGGCGTTGCAACTGGTCACGGCCATCGACGTAGGGCATGTCCATCTGATGGACGCGGGATGGGCAGCTGGACGTGACAGGGTCGGTCACGGGGGCGGTTGCGGGGACCTCGTCGGCGCACGCGCCCAGCAGCAGGGCCATGGTGAGCACGATGGCAGGGCGACGCATCCCACCATCAGAGCGCATGGCTGTGAGCGAATCGTGATGACCCGATTCGGATCGACGCGCGGGTCCAAGCCGGGTCGACCGGCCGAGGAGCCCTCCGGTAGGATTTCCCCTCCAACCCAGCGCTCGTAGCTCAATTGGAGAGAGCATCTGACTACGGATCAGAAGGTTGGGGGTTCGAGTCCCTCCGAGCGCGCTGAGTAAGTCCTGGTCACAGCGTTCTGGCGCTGGGACGACGTCCCTCGACGGGGGGAGTTGGTCACAGAATGGTCACGAGAACTAGCGGAGCGCAGATCGTCGACCTCGGCAGAGCGCGCGTCGACCGGCTGGCTGATGCGCTGACGCCCATCCTCGAGGCCGGTCACGTCACGATGAGCGCCTCGAGCGTCGACTCGATTGCCGACTGGCGGACGGCCGCTCGCCAGGCAGCATCCACGAGCGGATGGCGGGTGCGCACGGGCGTCACGTCCGACGGATCACGCGTGTGGGCGGCGCGTATCGACCGTGAGCTGACATCGGAGGACGACGAGCGCCTGGCCGATCGCCTCGGCTACCTGCACGCGGTTCTCGAAAAGCCGTAGGACGTCCTCTCCGAGTGACCTCTCGAGGGGTCGGTACGCGCCGCCAGTGTGCGACACTTCCCCGCGATGAGCGACTGGCCGCCGGCTGACCCGAAACCGGTTCCGCCCGAATCGCCTGGGCCCGGCTGGTGGCTGGCCGCCGACGGCAAGTACTACCCGCCTGAGCAGGCTCCAGGGCAGCCGGCACCGCCCCCGCCGCAGTACACCGCATACTCGCCCGACAGCCCTCCGATCATGCAGGCGACGAGCACGAATGGCCTCGCCATCGCATCGATGGTGCTCGGGATCCTGTGGCTCTATTGGATCGGTTCGATCCTGGCCCTGGTCTTCGGCTACGTGGCTAAGGGGCAGATCGACAAGTCGGGCGGCCGCCAGACCGGACGCGGCATGGCCATCGCAGGAATCGTCCTGGGTTGGCTCGGAGTCGGCATCGCCACCGTCCTCATCGTGCTCGCCGTGGCTTTCGCCGACGACATCGGCCAGGTCGACGTCGGAGCGGACATCACCTCGCCCGTGGCCGAGGGCACCAGCACGACAGCCGCCGGGGTCAGTCCGGTGTCGATCCCGATCCCGGCCGCCGGGGCCAGCATCACCGGCGAGACCCCCTGCCCGGCCGAGAACGGGGCGGCCGAGCGAACGACGAGCTTCGAGCATCCGCCACCGATGTGCATTGACCCGGCGAATACGTACACCGCCACGCTCAAGACGAGCGAGGGCGACATCATCATCGCTCTCGACACCCTCAACGCGCCGATCACGGTGAACAACTTCGTGGTGCTTGCTCGCTACCGGTACTTCGACGGCGTGGCCTTCCACCGCATCGTGCCGGGGTTCGTGAACCAGGCCGGCGACGCCGTCGGTCCCACACCTGGCGTCGGCGGTCCGGGCTACAACATCCCCGACGAGCTCCCGGCCGACCCCGCCACGGCGTACGTCGCGGGCGCGGTGGCGATGGCCAACTCGGGCCCCGCCTCGGGCGGCAGCCAGTTCTTTCTCGTCATCGGCGATGTCAACGGCGCGTTGTCGGGGGCCGGGTCTTACAGCGTATTCGGGCACGTCGTGAAGGGCCAAGACATCTCCGAGGCGATCAACGGCTTCGCCGCCGGAGAGTCGCCGACAAGGCTCGTCACGATCGACGCCGTGGAGATCGACGAGAACTGACCGGGAAGGACGGCCTCAGGTTGACCAACACCGGAGGGCGTCGCCGACCGGCGATCGGTTATCCTGCGAGCGAACAACACACCCTTCTTGGGTGTGCCGTGGGACCGGCGCCATAAGGAGTCCGGCCTTGGTGCGGAGGCGGAAATGAGCCGCCAGGCACTCATGGTGAAGGAGCTCGGTCGCGATGACCGATTGCAGCAAGCGCGTCTATCCGACGCCGGGGGCCGCCACGTTCGCGTTGCGAGCGATCCAACGGAAGCTCGCAGGCCGCGGCGGCAAGGTACCTACCGGCATGTATCTGTGCGCGGAGTGCCGCGGCTGGCATCTCACATCGAAGTCGAAAAGGTCAGATTCCTCCGTGGGCTAGACGGAGGCCGAGCCACACTCGTGATCTCTACGTCACCCTCGGCAGCTCGTTGCCAAGCGCACGCATACACCGAGCCAGGTCGATCGGCGTTGCGTTTCGGCCAGCCGTATGCACCGGGATCGCTCATCGCGCAGCGACTCCACGATTGTGGGACGCAACGGACGATATTTGAGGACACCACGATGTCGCCAGGCCAGTGGTCAGATCAGGGACATGGAGGCTGGTCTCGCGGCTGCGGCCTCAGGAGCTCACCGACGGCCTTCGCAGCGGTGGCACCGGCCTGGTCGAAGAGGTGGCCGTATCGGTCGAGAGTGAACGCGACCGAGGCGTGGCCGAGGCGGCGGCTGATCGTCAGCGGGTCGACGCCGGCTTCGATGAGGTGCGCGACATGAGAATGCCGAAGATCGTGGAAACGGATCTGAGGCTGCCCGCTCCTCACAGCGAGCCGGCTGAAGATCCTGGCGACCGACTCGGGGTGTCTTGGCTGCCCATTGGTGTCGACGAAGACGTGACCGTTGTCGTGGCGAGGTACTGATCGGAGCACCTCGACTGTGCCGGGGTCGAGTGTGACGACCCGGAGACCGCGCTCGGATTTCGGTTCGTCTTGGCGGATGATGTAGTCGGTGCTGGTGATCTGGCGCCGCACGTTGATCCGCTCGCCTTCGAGGTTGACGTCACCCCAGCGGAGGCCGACGAGCTCACCGCGTCGCATCCCGGTCGCGCCTGCCAGCCGGAACATCGGCGCCAGCTCGTGGGCAGCGGCGAAGTGAAGGAAGGCGCGCAGCTCGTTTGGACGCCACCAGACCATCTCGGCGGCCCGTGCGGACTTCGCTGATGGTGGTGTCGCGCTCTTGGTCGGGCTGCGCACGAGTAGGCCCTTGTTGACGGCATCGCTGAGCGCAGCGGAGAGGACCGTGTGGACGTAGCGCACGGTGCGGTTCGAGAGGCCGCCGGTTCCCTTCTTCCGGCCGCTGGCAAGCAGCTTGCGATACAGCCAGTCGAGGTCGACTGCGGTCAGCTCCTGAAGCTGCACGCCGCCGAGGTCTGGCACGACGTGAAGACGAAGGTTGTGCCGGTAGGAGGAAACGGTGGCCACGCCACGCCCGCTCGACGGAAGGGACTGCATCCAGTCAGTGAGGTACTCGCCGACAGTCATCCGTTCCCGCTTCACGAACGTGCCCTGTTGGAGGCTCGCGAGCAGCCCAATGAGCGCCGACTGCGCCTCCCGACGAGTCACAAATCCGCGGCGCCGGACCTGACGCCGCTTGTCGTCAGCGGCCGGGAGGTCGACGACGAACCACCAGGTTCCGTTCTTCGCCTTCTTGATGCTCCCTCGCCGGCTCATTCCGGTCTCCTCTACGGCTGCGGCGGCGTGCCCCGCTCCGGGTACGCGGACGCGCCCAACCACTCGAGCAGAGCGGGGACGGGCACGAGGAGGCGCCGTCCCAAGCGCCTGGCGGGCAGTTGCCCACGACGGGCCGCTTCGTAGGCGGCGCTGCGGCCGATCCCCAGCAGGGTCGCGGCCTCTTCAACGGTGATTGTAGTCCGACCGTCGAGCGCGTCGAGATCGATCAAGGGTGTGGCGTCGGTCATGTCGGTTCCGGTCCGGTCGAGCGGTGTGGCGCTCGCTCCCCGGCAGCCTCCATAGCGTCTCCTTCGTCGGGTGGGTTGCACGGGTAGTGCGTCCTAGGTCATGGCGATCTCGCTGACGCCGTGCGGGCTGGGCCTGGCGGCCAACTCGCGGGCGAGGCGGCGGTGTTCCATGCACATCACCGGGTCGCTCGGCTCCGGGCCGAGGAGGTCGATGATGGCCAGGCCGTCATTCGGGACCTCGGAGTCGTCGAGTCCGACCGTCTGCCGGTACTCCGCCACGGCCTGGCAGAGGTCCGCGACCGGCGCGAGCTCTCCTTGGGGGGTTCCGCGACTGATCGCGGTCGCGAGAGCGTCGATGGCCCATCGGGTGTCGAGGCCACCCGCCGCCAGATGCTCGCGTGCGAATGCGGCGGCGAGCCCGCCGAGGAGTTCGATGACAGCGGAGCGTTCGGCGGCAGCGTCTCGATCGGTCGGAGACGAGCCGATCGCCCACTCCCAGGTGCCGTGTCCCGAGGTCGGTGTCCATCGGTTGCGGTAGGTGAGCACGGCTTCGAGGGTCTCGAACCAGCGACGGCGGAGATGGCACGCGCTGCCGGTTGGTTCGGGGAGGCGGGAGCGCCACGCGGTGGGTGGTTGTCGCGAGGCGAACCGACCGGCGGCCGACGATCGAGGAGCGGCGGGGAACTCGATCGCCGCTCGCTCGGGTCCGGAGCGACGGAGCCGTCCCGCAATGCTGTCTTGAAGGGCTCGGGCGGGCGCCTTCGGGAGGTGCTCTCCGTCGAGGGGGTCGGCGGCTCGGGTTACGAAGAGGTGGTTGGCGTGGCGGCCGCGGGTGATGTCGACGTAGGTCTCGGCCCGGCTGGCGCCTTCGTCGATGCGGCTGGTCGACACGTCGAAGGTGGCGCCCTGGACCGAGTAGCTGGTGACGGCGTAGGCGTGGTCGATGCCGACGTCGGCGCGCCCGCCCGGACCAGCGTGTTCGTCGAAGAACGCGCGTGGAATCTCGATGGCTCCGATCCCGTCGAACGCGACAGTCAGCCGGTCAGCCTTGGTGTCGGCGCCGCGCTCCACGGCTGTGACGATGCCGACAGCACCATTGCGGACGTACGCGGCGCGCTGGCCCTGCGGGTGGAGGTGCCGGCCAACCATTCGGGCGACAACCCGGTCGCCAACCGCGAACGATCGCTCACGCGACGAGGCAATCTCGATGTCGCCGAGCTCACCGTTGGTGCGCAGCAGTTGGCGGGCCAGCCGGTTGAGTTGGTGGCGGGTGTGGTGGCGACGGTCGACCATCGGATGGTGCTGGCCTTGCTGATGCCCGTCCCACCAGTTGCGGAGCATGCCGAGGTAGAGCTCGATCTCGTCGCCCGCGACGTGCAGGTGGCCGCCCTCCTCAAGCCGGGCGAGGGCCTCGCTGGCATGGCCCGCTCGCAGCAGGCTGGCGGCGACTCGGTCGCCCGGGTCGAGGATGCGATGTGTCGTCGACAGTTCGGGGGTGCGATCGGGGGACGTTTCGCAGAGGTGACGGAACATCCCGCCAGCGGCCACGGCGCCGTGTTGGTCGGGGTCCCCGATCAAACGGACGGTGGCGCCAGTGCGTCGCGCGATGGAGAGCACAGCGCTGAGGTCCCGGTCCGACAGGGTGGAGGCCTCGTCGATGATGAGCACCGTGCGCTCGCCGAGGAGCGGGTTGTCTTTGCGGGCCAGGTACCAGGCGATCGTCTCGGCGGGGATCCCGGCGCCCTCGGCGAGATGGCGGGTTGCTTCGCCCTTGACCGCGGCGCCGACGACGGTGAAGCCGGCCGACGCCCAGGCCTGGGCGGCGGCTCGCATGGTGGTCGTCTTGCCGGCACCGGCGCGTCCGATGCCGCATTGGAGTTGGTCGCCGCTGGTACAGAACGAGGCAACCAGCGCCCGCTGTTCGGACACCAACGCCGGATGGTCAGCGAGGGCTTGAGCGAGGTGCTCGGCGCCCACGACACCAGCACCCGACGCCACCCCTTCGCGGTGCTGCTCGAGGATCTGCCGCTGCACCCCGAGGATCTCCGCAGTCGTGAACAGCTCCTCCCGGCTGAGCGCGCTCGTGGAGGCAACGCCTGATGGATCGAGCTGGATGACCAGCTCGCTGGCGAGGAATTCATCCGCCAGGTTCTCGATCTCGACTGCCGGGAGAAGGAGCGGTTGAGGGTCGCCCCCGCCGCCGCCTACGTCGATGTCGCAGAGGGCACACAGCACGTCAGACCGCGTGAAGATCGACGTGTTCGCGCAGACGCCGCCGGTAGGAGAGGCCAGCCGTTGGAACAATGCCGCGCGATCGAGGTCTGCGGTGTTTGGTGGCCGTCGTCCGGTGCATCGCGCCAGATCGTTGGGGGTGAGGCCGAGACGCCGAGCGCGCTCCCACCATCCTGCGACGAGCTGACTGGCATCGACGTGCTTCTTGGCTGGTCGGGTCGAGGCGATGATCGCCTGGACCTCGTCGAGTGTGCTGCGCCGCCCGATCTCCTTCTCCAGCTCGGCGACGGCATCTTCGATCTCGCTACGACGGCGCGAGAACTCCCGCAGCACGTCGTCACCGATGCCGTCGATCTCCCAGCTTCCCGACCAACCTCGCCGCCACCGAACCCCGACGGATCGGGTGAGGTCATGGCGCATCTGGGCGGTGGCCAGCGCAGACGCGGCTTGCGCGTGCGTATAGAGGCCGCGGGCGTCAAGTGCTCGACGGTCGCCGTGCTCGTCGACCACCGTGTTGGCGATCACGTTGTGGTGGTGAGGGAACGGATCGAGCGCGCGGCTGGTGAGGTGCCGGAACGAGGCGACCGTCAGACCCCGCACCAGCACCGGCTTGTCCTTCGCCCGCGCCGCTCCGGCGTGCAACTCCAGGTATGCGATGCCCGTGTCATTACCGGCCTCGATGGCGTCGAGCACCGCCCGTCTGGTCGCGTCGCCGCAGAGAAGTGCGAGAACGCCGAGCGACTTCTCGGTGGTGAGCGTGAGGTCGTACCCGACGCGGACCGCTGGCGCCGTGCGACGTTCGAGGAACGCGCCCAGTTCGCCACGGGTGACGATCCACTGGCCCCGAGTTCCTCGGTGGGCGACGACATGGGCTCGCTCCGGTGTCTTGCCATCGACCAGCGAGGCCTCGATCTCTGTCCGATGGTCCTCCCACCGCCGGCACAGGCTGCGCAGGTACCTCGAGGTGACACCCGCGAGTCGGGCCGCTTCGGGAACCGAGAGTTGATCGGTGGGGTCACCGCCAGCGGCGATCTGTGCGGGGCTCACGCCCACAGTTCGCGCCTGTTCGCAGCGGTCGAGCTCGGTCTCGGTCACCCACCGGGCATCGTCGGGATCGATCCGAGGAACGAGGTAGCTGCCCTCCGGCTCACCGGCAACCGACAGGGCACCGCCACCTACCCGAGCGAACGTAGAGAGGGCTTGGCGTTGTCCGGCAGCGACGAGGGCCTGTGCTTCGCTCTTTGTGATCTTGAGCGCGGCGGCGACGTCGTCGATGCCGTACAGCGCCTCACCGCTCGGACCGGTTCGAGTCGCATTGCCAGCGCCGAGAGAGGCCCGCCGTCCGGCCGAGCCCTGGGCGGTGATGAGACGAACCCCTGTCAGCGGATCACGGCCGGCGAGCACCCGCGCGAAGTCGGCAGGGTAAACTGGTCCGTCGAGTCCGGCCTCGTGAGCGCCGTAGCCGCGCCACCGGCCTGCTTCACTGCCCCGATCGGAGTAGTAGCTCGACGGCCCCTCGCCCGACGGGACGGTGGGGGCGGTGCCAGAGCGTTCCGGGATGCGTGGCTCGAGGTAGCGGACGATGTCATCGACGACCTGCCCGACGGTTCGGCCACCGGCCGAGCCCAGTGGGGTGATGGTGAACCTCACGGACGACCTCGTGAGCCGGTGGGTGAGGTCCGCAGGTTCCCCGGAGGGGAACCTGCAAGGGTGTGTCCGAGGGAGGCGCGGGTCGGGACGACGCTGGTGGCAGGGCGAGGGTGAGATGGTGAGGCGGCGGTGAGGGCGGCCGGTGAGCGCTCGGTGAGGGTCATCGGTGGAGGCTCGGGACGGGTCGGGTGGTCGGGGCGGGTCGGCTGAGGCGGTCGAGGCGGGCCGCGAGGTCGGTGGGGCTGGCCGGCGCGGCTTGGAGCTGCGCGAGGCCGTCGAGGTGAGCGCCGAGGAGCTGGGTGTGCCGGGACTGGCACCACGCCGGCAGGCGGTCGAGCCGGTGGGCCGGGACAGGCGGCGCCTCGGTGAACACGGCCAGGTCCGCTGGCCCCTCGACCGCCGCGAACCGGAACCGCACCAGACGGTCCAGGGTGCGCTGCAGGCTCCCATTGCGGCCGGTGCTACGCCCGAGTCCCAGCGAGCCGGCGAGGTCTTCGAGCTCAACCTCGACGCTAACGTTCTCCCGCCAGAGGACGGGCAGGCGGCGGAGCAATAGAACGCTGGTCGGGCCGATCAGGCCGGCCCAGCACTGCTCGATGTAGGGATGGTCGAGCGGGAACCCGGCTTGGCGGACCGGTGCCGAGGGATGGGGGACCGCGTGTAGGCGTACGAGCTGATTCGTCTCCACGCCCGACTAGGCGATTCGAGAGGCCCAAAGGTCTCTCACCGCCTCGCCGGTGACATCGAACCTGAGACGGTGAGCCGCGCGGTGAGACGAGCACACCATCCGTGGGGCTCGCGTCGCCCCTCGTGGTCGGCCCCACCCGAGGGTGAGATGCCTCGGGTGGCTCACCCTCGCCGCTCACGAAGAAATTGCCCAAGAAATCCTTGAGGGTGAGCCCGACGGTGAGTCCGAGGGTGAGTGCCCTCGCGGATCGTGCTCCCACACCGCTCACGAGAGCGGCCCTCAGGGAGGTTCGCCATGCACGATCGGTTCCCGATCTTCGCCGCTCTCGACAAGGAGTGGGAAGAGTTCAGCGCCAGCTGCCAGGCCCGCGCCGCGCTTCGGCGTTGGCGGACCGTCGAACCCGCCCTCGCCGGGATCGAAACCATGAAGGATGTGCTCGCCGCCCGTCGGGACCGGCACCGGGCCGACGAGGTGCTCGGCGCGCTTGTCTCCCGGGCCGAGCGGGACCCGGCAGCCGCCCGTGCCGTCCTCCAGGCACTCATGCCGGGGCTCGTCCGCCTTGCCATGGCCTTCGGCAAGGCCGATCCGGACACCACCTCTGGCGACCTGGTGGCGATCGCCTGGGAGCGGATCTGCTCCTACCCCACCCACCGCATCCGCTCGGTCGCGGCCAACCTGCTGTTCGACATCCGCAAGCAACTCCTTGCGGACCGCGAACCAATCGAGCACCTGCCGTCGCGTGACGTCGTCGCCTCAGCGGAGGACGAGGTCATCGCGCGGTTGATCCTCGAGGAGGTGACCAGCGCTGAGGCGACCGGCGTGATCACGGAGGGAGCGGCCGAACTCATCCTGACGACGCGCGTCGACGGGCACCCGGTGGTCGAGCTCGCTGCCCGTCGCGGCGTCACCGCTCACGGACTCGTCCAGCGGCGCCGTCGAGCCGAGAGCCGTCTGCGTGACCACCTGGACGTGGCGTGACCCCAACCTCACCTCACGCCCGTGTGGAAAGCGCTGGTGCTGGCCGGCGAACGATCGTCGGTCAAACCGCGCAGGACGAGTCGGCTGACGACTTCCCCGGTCTCGCTGGCCTGACCGTGAAGAGGCCAGCCATCGTCGCCGAGCGGGCACCGCTATCCACGGTTACGTTTGTCTCCCTACGTGGCGAGTGTCATGGAGTGAGGCGTATGAGTGCTTCGCACAGAGACGGGTCCCGAGTGGACGGTCGAGCTGTGTCGGCACGCGGTCCCGTCACCATCTTGGCCCTGCTCGTCGTTGTTGGTGCGGCTGTGCCCGCGTGCACAGGCGATGGCAACGACGAGATCGTCACGCCGGACTCGACCTCGACCACGAGCGTCTCGCTCTCGACCACCGCAACCTCGACTGACACAACGGCGTCGACGGCGGATCTGCCCGAGCTCCAGCGGGAGATCGTTGGTCGCTACGAGGAGTTCTGGACGGTTCGCTTCCGGGCCAACGAGGCCCCGGTGAACCCGGATGCGCCGACCCTCGCGGAGTACGCGACCGGAGCACAGCTCGACAACGTTCGAGGCGAGACGCAACAGCGACTTGATGACGGGCTCGCCCTGCGCGCCCCTGACGAGTCGGTGACCGATCACCGCGTGCGCGTTGTGTCCGTCACGGGAGACAGCGCCCAGCTGCAGGACTGCTTCGTGAACGACGGCGTCGTCTACCGGGTGGCGACCGGCGAGGTTGTCGACGACGCGATCGTGACGCGGAACGTTACGGCGTCAATGGTGCTGGTTGATGGCGTGTGGAAGCTCGAAAGCGCCACCGTCATCCAAGAATGGGAAGGAGTCGCCGGATGCGCGCTCGACTCGTCGCAGTGACCCTCCTGACGCTCGCGCTGGAGGTCCTATTGCTTCCGATCGCTTCGGCGGCTGCCGACGATGGTGGCGGCGGGTTTGTGGATCCGAACGGAGACCCAACTGCCACCGCCAACGACGGCGACTCGATCGACGGTGGATCAGCCGGCAGCGGGGGCGGCGACGGCTGCCCCTGGATTGTTCTCATTGAGGACGACTTCGTGTGGGCGCTCTACGACCTCGACGGAAACAGGCGGTACTCAGAGACCGGACGGTGGTTCGCCGAGGACTGTCCCCCCAATGCGGACGGTTCCGTCGGCGGCATCGTGATCATCCCGGAGGGCAGCGAGGTCGATCCCGCTGCCCTCGCGCTTGACGCGCTCGCCACCGCATCGATCGATCAGCCCCCTATCTCGACCAGCCCGTCGGCCGACCGCAGGCTCTACACCCAGGTGCCGACGTGGCTATGGCTCGACGGCACCTGGTGGCGGGGGTACTCGGCGACCGCATCCGCTGGACGTGTGACGTCGACGGTCACCGCGGCGCCCGTCGCCACGGACTGGGCGCCAGGCGACGGTGACCAGCTCACTTGCGATGGGCCAGGGGTGGAATGGCGGCGGGGGCTTCCCGACAGCGCCACCAACTGCTCACACACCTACCGCCACTCGTCCGCCGATCGCGATGGCGGCGCCTACACGCTGCAGGCCACGGTGAGCTTCGAGGTCTCCTGGACGTCGAACACCGGCCAGGGAGGTGCGCTCCCCGCGATCACAAGATCATCTTCTCGGTCGGTTCAGGTTGGTGAGATCCAAGCGGTCGAAACGGAGTGAAGGCATGAAGACGGTCACGCCGGGACAGGTAAAGGACAACGGTCACTCGCCGACTGGCCGGGCCCGTGATCTCACGCTTGAGCCGCCGGAGGCGAGGCGGCGGGTCCGCATACCCGAGCTCCTCGTCGGGGCCGCCCTCACCGTCGGCTTCGCCCTGGCAGCCGTGCTCTGGCAGGCGAACTCGACGCAACGGGAGGCCGCGCTCGCGTTGGCGGCCGACGTCGACCGAGGGGACACCATCACGGCAGACGATCTACGCGTCGTCTACCTCGGCGCCGACGACGCTGTGGTGCGGCTTGCGCCTTCGGAGAGCGTCAAGGTGATCGGTCAGGTCGCCATCGGCGACATGCCGGCCGGGACACTGGTCACCCGGGCGAACGTCACCGAGGTCGCCGCCTTGGCACCAGGTGAGGGTGTGGTTGGCCTCGGGCTGGACCCGGGTCAGTTCCCTGCGAGCCGGCTCGCCCCGGGCGACGTCGTGAACGTCGTCGCACCCGGCGATACCGACGGTCAGCTCCTTGCTGAGGCGGCAGTCGTCTACGCCGTCGAGGAATTGGGCGGCCAGGGCCGCAAGTTCGTGTCACTCCGGGCCAGCGAGGCCGACGCGAACCGCGTCGCCGCCGCGGCCGAGAGTGGACCGGTGAGGCTCGTGCTGGTGGGCCGCTGATGCTCGTCATATTCGGCGCGGTCCGATCCTCACCCGGCGTCACCACCACAGCCCTTGCTGTCGCTAGCTGTATCGAGCACAGCATCACCGTGGAGGCAGACCCCGACGGCGGGATACTCGCCGCTCGGTACGGCCTCGGAAGCGACCCGAACCTGGCTTCTCTGGCCGCCGTCGCCAAGAACGGCGTGACGCAAGCCGTGCTGACCGAGCACACGCAGCCCTTGCCAGGTGGAGCTCGTGTCATCGTGGGTCTGCCGTCACCAGATCGAGCCGTGACGCTCTGGCGCTCCGCCGGCCAACGGATCGCCGCCGCCCTTGCCAGCGCCGACGATGCATCGGTCGTCGTCGACGCCGGCCGGCTCACTCCAACCAACCTCCTGGCACCACTGCTCGAGGCAGCACCGCTCACCGTGGTCGTAGCGCGGCCTACCCCCGAGGACCTTCACCCCCTCGCGCACCGTCTCGAATCGCTCCGGAGCCAAACCCGCGAGCTGACGCTCGTCCTCGTTGGCGACAAGCCTTACGGCGCCGACGAGGTGGCGGACCGCCTCGGCATCGATGTCCTCGGCGTGATCGCCCACGATCCGAAGGCCGCGTCGGCACTGGCTGGTGCCTCGGGCGTCAGGGGAGGAGGCTGGCTCCGCCGATCCCCCCTCGCCCGGTCGGCCCGCACGGTGGCGGAGGCGCTCCTCGACAGGGTGGCGCCCGACGTCGGGCCTCGCGGTCTCCGGGAGGTCGCCACATCATGACTGCGGTCGACAACGGCCGGAGCGCCGGGCGAGCCGGCCGCGACAACCGCCCGGGAACAGCACTCGCGACGCGTGTACACGCCTCCGTCGGCGAAACCCTCACCCAGCGCCACGCGACCGACGAAGAGGCCGGGCGGGCACGGATCTCGCTCGAAGACGAGCGAGCGCTCTCGCGGAAGCTGATCGCGGACGAGCTCGCTCACCTCGCCAACGAGGCCTTCGAATCCGGCACCGAGCCCCTCAGCGAGCATGACGAGGCCGAGCTCGCAGCGGCCGTGTTCGACCGACTGCACGGCCTTGGCCGGCTGCAACCCCTGCTCGATGACGGAGACGTCCGCGACATCCACATCTCTGGGCACGCGCGCGTCTGGCTCGAGCTGCGGAGCGGCCGAAAGGTCGAGGGCCCTGCCATCGCCGACACCGACAGCGAGTTGGTTGAACTCATCGCCACCGCCGCCCGTCGATTGGGTCGGACCGAACGGCGATGGGACAACGCTCATCCGGAGCTGAACATGCAGCTTCCGAACGGCGACCGACTCCATGCGCTAATGGCGGTGACGGGGCGGCCCGTCGTCACCATTCGGCGTCACGACTTCGGCATCTGCCGCCTCAGCGAGTTGGTCGAGCGGGAGACCTTCGACCTGTCGATCTCTGAATTCCTGAAGGCTGCCGTCAGAGCGAAGCGCAACCTCATCGTCGCGGGCGGTACTGGCACTGGGAAGACCACGATGCTGCGCTGCCTCATCAACGAGATCCCGGCCGCGGAGCGCTTGATCACCATCGAGGACTCCCTCGAGATCGGGCTCGAGCACTTCGAGGACCTTCACCCTGACTACGAAACGCTCGAGGCGCGCGAGGCCAACACCGAAGGCGTCGGCGAGTTCTCCCTCGCCGACCTCGTCCGAGCTGGCCTGCGGATGGACCCGCAGCGCGTGATCGTCGGCGAGGTGCGCGGAGCCGAAGTCCTCCCCATGCTCCTGGCGATGAGCCAGGGCAACGACGGGTCGATGTGCTCGATCCACGCCGACTCCTCGAAGGGGGTCTTCGGCCGGCTCGCGATGTACGCCGCAATGACTCGTGAGCGCCTCACCCCAGAGGTCACCAATCTGCTCGTCGCCCAGGCCGTCGACCTCATCGTCCACCTCGGGTGGGTCGGAGGAGTCCGGCGAGTGACGAGCGTGCGCGAGGTGACGGGCGTGATCGAGTCCGGACAGGCGGCCTCGAATGAGCTTTGGGCACCGGGCCCCGACGGCGCAGCGACACCCCGGACACCACCCCAGGCCGAGACGATGATCGCCCTCGAGGAGCAAGGCTTCGACCGGTCGCTCCTCGCTTCCCACAACGGGTGGTCGCCGCGGTGACTGCACCGATCTCAGCCGTCC